>Ga0209608_1003258_pt1 | contig 10376 bp, 7 predicted proteins | sample AD_UKC130_MetaG_FD_184428 | JGI IMG/M metagenome (GOLD analysis project Ga0209608, IMG submission 184428) | Active sludge microbial communities of municipal wastewater-treating anaerobic digesters from Canada - AD_UKC130_MetaG (SPAdes) (version 2) | ecosystem: Engineered > Bioreactor > Anaerobic... | reverse complement strand
GGGCCGGGGATGACTGCGTGCTGGGGCTTGATGTGGGCTCCACCACCACCAAGGCCGTCCTGGTGCGGCGAAAGGACAAGGCCATCCTGGCAGGCGTCTACCTTCGCACCAACGGTGATCCGGTGGGCGCTTCCCGGAAATGCTATGCGGAGATTGCTTCCCAGGTTGATGTTCCCGTCACCATAACCGGTCTTGGGGTTACCGGATCGGGACGGCAGATTGCCGGACTCCATGCGCTGACGCCTGCGGTGATCAATGAAATCATCGCCCATGCCCGGGCAGCGGCCCATTTCGATCCGGAAGTGGATACCCTTTTCGAGATCGGCGGCCAGGACGCCAAGTACACCTATCTGACCAACGGTGTGGCATCGGATTATGCCATGAACGAGGCCTGCTCGGCGGGCACCGGGTCCTTCCTGGAGGAGTCTGCCCTGGAATCCCTGAATATCCGGACGGAAGAGATCGGCGATCTGGCCCTGGCAGGGGATGAACCGCCGAACTTCAGCGACCAGTGCGCGGCCTTTATTGGCAGTGATATCAAGACGGCTATCCAGAGCGGCATTTCCAAGGCCGATATCGCGGCCGGGCTGGTCTATTCCATCTGCATGAACTATCTCAACCGGGTTAAGGGAAACCGCCCGGTGGGCAAAAAGGTTTTCATGCAGGGCGGTGTTTGCTACAACAAGGCCGTGCCGGTGGCCATGGCGGCCCTTACCGGTCGGGAGATCGTGGTGCCGCCGGAACCCGGGCTGATGGGCGCCTACGGTGTGGCGCTGGAAACCCTGTCCCAGCAGGAAATGGGACAAATTCCCGTCAAGAGCTTTGACTTAAAGGAACTGGCCGGGCGTGAAGTGGCCTATGAAGAACCCTTCGTTTGTGCCGGAGGCAGGGAGAAATGCGACAGGAAATGCGTCATCAACCGCATCCGGCTGAACGGTAAGGTCTATCCTTTCGGAGGGGCCTGCAACAAGTATTACAACCTGCTGAACCACCGGCCGGATGTGGATGCGGCCTCCCTGGATCTGGTGTCCCTCAGGGAAAAGCTGCTTTTTGAAACGGCCGGAAGGTTTGTGCCCGAAACGGTGAAACCCAATGGCAAGCGGGTGGGCATAAACCGATCGCTGATGACCAATACCCTCCTGCCGTTGTATGAAGGCTTTTTCAGGACCCTTGGCTATGAGGTCATCCTGCCGGATACATGCGATCCGGAAGGATGCCTGATGGAGGGAGCCGCCTTCTGCTGGCCCATGGAACAGGCCCACGGTACCCTGAAGGCGCTCCTGGAAATGAAGCCCGATGTGGTCTTTTTACCCCATATTAAGGCCTTTCCGGTTCCCGGGGGCAGCGATGTCCGGGTGGCCTGTCCCTTCGTCCAGTCGGAGCCCTATACGCTGAAGGCTGCTTTTCCGGAATTGTCGGAAGTGGAGGTTTTGTGCCCGGTCCTGGATATGACAAAGGGTTATGAGGCGGCAGAAGCCGAGTTCATGGAGATGGGGCGCAGGCTTGGACACAGCGACCGGGAAACCAGGCTGGCCTTTGAAACCGGTCTTGCGGCGCAGAAAGCCTTCCACCAGGCCTGCAGGGAAACCGGGAAAAAAGCGCTGGAAGAGATTGAAGCCTCACCGGACAGCTTTGCGGTGGTGCTGTACGGACGACCCTACAATGCCTTCTCCAGCATGGGCAATATGGGCATCCCCAGGAAGTTCGCTTCCCGGGGCTATCGCATCATTCCCCAGGACTTCCTGCCGGTGGAACCCGAAGACTCCCAGGACAACATGTACTGGGCTTCCGGGCAGTGGATACTGAAAGCCGCACGCTTCGTCAAGCGCCATGACAGGCTTTTCGGAACCTATATCACCAATTTCAGCTGCGGTCCCGATTCCTTCCTCATTGGCTATTTCAGGGATATCATGGGACATAAGCCTTCCCTCACCCTTGAGCTGGATTCCCATACCGCCGATGCCGGGGTAGATACGCGCATAGAGGCCTTCATCGACGTGGCAAAGCGCTATGACGACATGATGCGCCGCGGCATGCACATCGGTGATGAAGGGGAGCCCTTCCGGACAGCCCGGCTGGAATCGGGGGCCGGAAAAATGGAAGTAGTCCTTCCCGACGGTTCCCGGTATCCCTTAACCCATCCGAAGGTGAAGGTGCTGGTGCCTTCCATGGGAGAGATCGGTGCAAGGATGCTGGCTGCCACGCTGGAATATGTGGGGGTCAGAACCGTACCCCTGCCGCCTCCCGGCGAAAAGGAGCTGGCCTTGGGCAGGTCTGTGGCTTCCTGTAAGGAATGCCTGCCTCTGCTGCTGACGGCCGGAAGCCTGATGCGGTATCTGGAAGAGGAGTGGAACGGGGAGGACATCCTGGTGAATTTCATGCCCGAAACCTCGGGTCCCTGCCGGTTCGGCCAGTACAGCGTCATGATGCAGGAGCTTGTCAGAAAGCAGAAACATGACCGGATCACCATGCTTTCCCTCACCTCCGAGAATTCCTACGCAGGATTCGGCGTGAAATTCGCCCTGCGCGCCTGGCATTCCATTGTCCTGTCCGATGTGCTGGATGATATCTACAGTGCCATCCTGGCCATCGCCGAGGATCCGGAACATGGCGCGAAGGTTTTCCGGGAAATATCCGAGATCCTGATTGACAGCATTGCCCGCGATCCGTGGAAGGTCCTGAAACGAAAGATTTGTCAGGCAGCCGAAATGCTTGCGAAGCTGCCAAGAAAATGTGAGCTCGGCGATATCCCGTCCATTGCGCTCATCGGCGAGATCTATGTCCGGCGCGACAGCTTCTCCAGGCAGCGGCTGGTGGAGCGGCTCAGCAGGCGGGGGTTCTGGGTCAGAACAGCGCCTGTCGCCGAGTGGATCCGGTATTGCGACTATATCGTCCAACACAGGCTTGTTGCCAAGTCCCAATGGGTTGATCGGATAAAGAATCGGATCACCTGCATGGTCAAGAACCCCTTTGAGGACGAGATCAGGAACATGTTTGCCCATTGCGGCTTTTACAGGGTATTTGAAAACGATGTGGAGCACCTGATAGCGGCTGCCCGGGATCTGATTTCGCCCCGGCTGACCGGTGAAGCCATTCTGACCGTTGGGGCGGCCCTGGCGGAGATCGTGGAGAGCGTGGATGGGGTGTTGGCTCTGGGGCCCTTTGGGTGCATGCCCTCCCGCATTTCGGAGGCCATGGTGACCAACAGGCTCAACACCCACAAGCGCAAGATCGCCCGTGATGCCGAACTGGTGGCCAGGGTGATGGAGGTCTGGCCGTCGCTGCCCTTCCTTTCGGTGGAGACGGACGGAAACGCCTTCCCGCAGCTCATTGAGTCGCGCCTGGAAGCCTTCCTGCTGCAGGTTTCGCGCCTGTATGAGACAAAGAAGGAGATTTGCCGCGCAAAGTAAGGACGGCAGGGGGAGCACTCTTGCTGTCATTGCGAGCGGAACGAAGTGCAGCGCGGCAATCCCATCATCCAAGGGAGCCCGTAAAGCCGGCCGCTGTGCTGCACGGCTGCAAAACAGCAACTGTTCGAATGGGGGTCGGCTGAACTCGCTTCGCTCAAACAGCAGCCGTCCTTATCCCATTCTCACAGGCTGTTTTGGCGCCTTATCGCAATGCGGCCTTGACCTTTACGGGCTCCCTCACGGCAGATGCCATTGCAGGCAGCCACTGAAGCGATTGAGATTGCCCGTCGCTTTCGTTCCTCGCTATGACATTCTGTGGCATTATTTTTCTTAAGTATTTGGTGTTAATGATTTATTTCCTAAATACCGATATATATCTCAGAACTCGAATGTTCATTTGCGTGCTCAAAAATCGGTACAAGGGAAGGTATACATATGATAAGAGGGCTGTACACATCCGGTTACGGCATGATAACGCTGAACAGGAAGATGGATGTGGTTTCCAACAATCTGGCCAATGTGAACACCAACGGCTTTAAAAAGGACGGCGTTGTGTTCGAGGAATTCTCCGAGGTTCTGGCAAAACGCCTGTACGATAATACGAACCGTCCGCTGAACATGCCCCAGGAAATTGGCGAGATGGCCTTGTTCAATGATATCGCCGAGGTGTATACCACCCAGGGCTCTCTTGAAAACACCAACCTCAATACCGATTTTGCCATCAACGGTGACGACGGCGCCTTCTTTACGGTCGCGGTTCCCGATGGCGAAGGCAACTACAGGGAATTCTACACCCGTGACGGGTCCTTCAAACTGGATGACCAGGGTCGGCTTGTGACCAGAAGCGGATTTGTGGTCATGGGAGAAAACGGGGCCATATTCCTTGAAGGCACCGAGTTCAATGTCAACAGCAACGGGGAAATCTACCAGAACGGCGAACTGGTTGATACCCTCAGGATCAGGAAGTTCGAGAATCCCGAAACCCTCAGGAAATTCGGCATGAACCTTCTGGCGGTGACCGACGAAACCCAGGAAGGTGCGTTCAACGGTACCGTCCTCCAGGGATTTATTGAGCGCTCCAACGTGGATGCCGTAAAAGAAATGGTGGACATGATCACCATACTGAGATCCTATGAGGCCAACCAGAAGATGATCCAGTATCAGGACGCCACATTGGACCGGGCCGTCAATGATATCGGAAGGGTTTAAGCATGACTTGTCCGGCCGGATGGCGACAGGTCAATCCGGTCCGTTGTATGTCGAAATAAAGGTCTACAGGATGTAATTATCAGGATACGGATGTCCGAGAAGGAAAGGTGAAAGATTATGATGCGATCCCTCTGGACCGCTGCAACCGGCATGAAAGCCATGCAGTTCAGCGTGGACACAATCGCCAATAACCTCGCCAATGTTTCCACAACGGCCTATAAGAAGGAGAAGCCTGAATTCGAGGATTTGCTGTATGTGACCATGCAGCAGGCCTACTCCGACGGGGAAAACACCAGGCCCGTCAATCTGCAGGTTGGCCATGGCGTGGTTGCCCGGGCTAATGTCCGCGATTTCACCATGGGAGCCATCCAGCAGACTGGGAACAAGCTGGATATGGCCATCGAGGGCGATGCCTTTTTCCTGGTCAGAGGTCCGGACGGAAATCCGTACTACACCCGCGACGGCAGCTTCAAGGTGTCCATGACCGATATGGGCAAGATGCTGGCCACCTCCAAGGGCTATCCGGTTCTGGACAGGGACGGCCTGGAGATCTACCTGGATACCGATCTTGAGAATATTATCATAGAGCCCAGCGGCGAAATTCTCTACAGGGATCCGGAGACCGGTACCAGCATGTCCACCGGCCAGTTTATCGGACTGTTCCAGTTTGAGAATGTCCAGGGCCTTGAAGCGGTGGGCGGCAATATGTACAGAACCACTTCCGCATCGGGAGAGGCCATTCCTGATGAGGAGACAGAGAATCCCAGCACCATCCGGACAGGATTCCTGGAAGCTTCCAACGTCCAGGTCGTTGAAGAGATGGTCAAGCTGATAACAGCGCAGCGGGCTTATGAACTGAATTCGAAAGCCATTACCACCTCGGACGAAATGCTGCAGGTTGCAAACAACCTGAGACGCTGATGACGGATGCCCATGATGCGGATCGGATGATGCATGATGGGTTGGCCGCTTTTTGGGGAAGTGACGTTTTTCTATGAAAATAGAGGGTTTTGCCCAGCAATACATGCAGAATGTTCAGGATACCCGTAGGGTAACCGACAGTGCGGACTTTGAAGCCGCGCTGCGAAAGGCATATAATGAAAATGACAAGCAAAAACTAAAGGAAGCCTGCATCCAGTTTGAAAGCATCATGCTCCAGACCCTCTACAAGCAGATGAAGGCCACGGTGCCCAAGGGCGGGCTTTTTGAAGAAAGCAACGCCCGGAACATCTTTCAGGATATGCTGGATGAGGAGCTGATGAGCGCCTGCAGCAAAAGGGGTGTCGGCATTGCCGATATGATGTACCGGCAGCTGAGCGCCCAGATGGACAGGACCTATGTTGCATCCGGCACATCCCGTGATGAAGCAGACCTGACCGGGGATGCAGAAAGCGAGTCTTCGATCGGAGCTGAAATGGTTGAAAAACCGATGGATTAATTTTTTCGGCCTGATGATACTGACGATTGCCGTACTTTGGCTGTCATGCCCTTTCGGAGGTTCGGACAGGGAACCTTCGGACGGGCATTTTTTATCTCCCGTTCCTTCCCCGGCCCAGTCCGGTTCGCCTGTCCCTGCACAGGAAACCCCCGACCCCGGGGAGCCTTTCCGCTACGAAAAACAGGTGCTGGAAACCCCTGACGGGCCCGTGACCATGCATTGGCTGGAGGTGAACCTGAAAAACGGCCAGGTGGGCGTCAAGCCGGTCACCTCTCACAGGACGCTTTTTGGATATGAGTACCTCAGCGTCATGGCGAAGAACACCAATGCCCTTGCGGCCGTAAACGGCGGCTTTTCTCATCCCAACGGACTTCCGGGCGGAATGATCTATGCCAATAAAACCCTGAAAACACCGGCGTCAGGAAGATTCCCGGTGTTGTTCCTCCTTGACGACGGGGCATTTCTTGCCGATGCCTCGCAGCGGATCTGGCTGGAATCCGGCGGAAAAACCCTGGAACCCGTGTTTTACAACCAATATTCCACCTATGGCGGTATCTATGTCTTCACCCCCATTTACGGTTCCACCGACAGGATTGAAAAACCCCACCTTTGCGCAATCGTGCGCGAAGGCAGGATCGCTGAACTCAGATCGGCCGAAGAACCCGTAGCCATACCTTCCGACGGCCTCCTCATCAGTGCGGTGGGGGCAGAGGCCGAAAAGCGGCTCCGGGATTTTGCGGCTGTGGGCCGGGAGGTTTCGCTCAACACCCATCTGGATACAACCCCACTCCTGGAGGGAGAGTATGTGTCGGCTTATGAATGCGGCAGCTGGCTGGTCAGGGACGGGGTGAATGTCTGTCCTGATTCCGATGCCTGGGTAGGCACCCTCCTCACACGCGCGCCAAGGACCGCAGTGGGCATCAAATCCGATGGCACGCTCCTGTTTGTGGTGGTGGACGGAAGAAACAGGGAGATCAGCATCGGGGCCACCGGTCCTGAGCTGGCAGATCTCTTGATCGACAGGGATGTTGTCCAGGCGGCCATGCTGGATGGCGGGGCTTCCAGCGAGTTGATCATCGGAGATACCATTGTCAACCAGCCGTCAGCGGGCCGGGAGCGGCTGATCGCATCGTGCTTCGTGGTTTTTCGGGCGGAATGACAGTTTGTCGGATTATGGCCGCTGCGACCGTGGTAGAATGTAAAAAACAGCACGGCGCCGTGTCGGTGAATATGGCTGTGCGGCGTTCATGCCTTCACAGGAGGTTGGGATGGGGAAACGGTTCATCTGCCTTGATATCGGCGCAAGCAAGATATTGGGCGCAGTCATGAATGAGGACAATGAAATCCTCTGCAGGGTCAAGAAGAAAACCAGTCCGGAACTGGGACGGGAGTCTGTCGACAGGAAGATCATAAAAACAGTTCATGAGCTCATGTCCGCTTGCGGCATGGGTATAAAAGACCTGAAAGCCATTGGGGCCGGCGCGCCGGGCATTATCGACACAAAGCATGCCATGGTCCGTTATGCGCCCAATCTTCCCTGGCAGAATCACGCCCTCGGCAGGGTGATGGAGGAGGAGTTCCAGGTGCCCTTCGTGGTGGGCAACGATGTGAATTTGGGCGTCCTGGGGGAATGGAAGTTCGGCGTGGCAAGAGGATGTGCCAATGTGGTCGGCCTTTTTGTAGGAACGGGCATCGGCGGAGGGATCATCATCGACAGCAAGCTGTTCATTGGTTCCGGATATGCCGGTGCCGAAATCGGGCATATGATCATCAACACCGACGGGCCCTTGTGCAAATGCGGACAAACAGGTTGCCTGGAGGCCCATGCCAGCAAGGTTGCCATTACCCGGGAATTAAAGGCCGGGTTAGCCGGGAATACGCCCACCGTGCTGAAGGATGTCCTTTCAGAGGGATCCGGCATCATAAAAAGCAGCGATCTGAAAAAAGCGATTCGCCAGGGTGATCCGCTGGCTATCTCCACATTCCGGCGGGCGGTATATTATCTGTCCGTCGGCATCGGCAACCTGATCAACCTTTTCAATCCCGAAATGGTCATCCTGGGCGGCGGCGTTGTGGAGGCGCTGGAGAAAGAGGTGTTGGAGCTTGTGTCGGAAAATATCGGCCGGTTTGCCTGGCCAGCCATGCTCAGCCAGACGCAGATAAAAGCCTCCCAGCTGAAGGATGACGCCGTGCTGTACGGGGCCCGGGCGCTGATTTCTGAAATCCTGGGTTATTGAATATAATATAGAGCATGATATAATTAATCCAGCGACTCAAAAGCAACCGGCGCTGGAACCGGGCCTTCTTTTCTGTTAAGGCCGATCCGGCATAAAGCGAAGAAATGACCGGATGCTGTTGGGTAAGGCCTTTTTTATTGATTTGGGATAAGGAGAGAAGTGCATATGGCAAAAAGAGGGTTTCCCATGGGCATGGGAGGCAATATAGGCAACCTGATGAAGCAGGCCCAGAAGATACAGCAGGACATGGCCAAGGCTCAGGAAGAACTGGCTGAGAAAACCGTTGAGGCCACCGTGGGCGGAGGCGCGGTCACTGTTGTGGCCACCGGCCATAAGGAGATCAGGGAAATCAGGATCTCAAAAGATGCCGTGGATCCGGATGATGTGGAAACGCTGGAAGATCTGGTGCTGGCGGCTGTCAATGAAGCCCTCAGGCAGGCCGATGAGCTGGCCAAGAATGTTATGGGAGGCATAACCGGCGCTTTCGGCAACCTGCCGGGCCTGTTCTGATATGGACTACTATTTCTACGCTGCTCCCGTACAACATCTGATTGAAGAGTTCGAGAAACTGCCGGGTATAGGCCATAAAACCGCGCAGCGTTTGGCCTTTCATGTGCTGAATATGCCGGAGGAGAAGGTGGTCTCTTTTGCCCGCGCCCTGGTTGACGCCAAGCGCAAGACCGGGTTCTGTTCGGTGTGTGGAAATATCACCGATGTGGATCCCTGCCGGCTCTGTTCCTCGGACAAAAGGGATCGGTCCGTCATCTGCGTGGTGCAGTCCCCAAGGGATGTGGCGGCCATGGAAAGGATCCGGGAATTCCGCGGGCAGTATCACGTCCTCAACGGGCTCATATCCCCCATGGAGGGCATCGGACCCGATGACATCAATATCAAATCGCTGATCAGGCGGATTGCCCAGGGCGGCGTGCAGGAGGTCATCCTGGCCACCAATCCCACCGTGGAAGGTGAGGCCACGGCCATGTATATTTCGAAGCTCATAAAGCCCATGGGTGTCAGAACCACCCGCATTGCCCATGGCCTGCCCGTGGGCGGGGATCTGGAGTATGCCGACGAGGTGACTCTGGCCAAGTCCCTGGAAGGACGCCGGGAGATATGAGTTTGTCGTCAGCCGGTGTCTACATCAAATAAACTCCTTTCATTTTTCAAATGTTTGAGAAGGAGTAAATAAAGTACTTTTAGGAAACATGGTTTATTAGGGAGAAGAAAAGCCCTGTAGGCCATGTTTTTTTATTAGGAATTTTAAGGTGAAAAGGAATAAGGGATAAGGTTTAAATTCAGTAAAATCAATGGATTGAGAGATTGAATGGAAGTAAAAATGGAGAGAAGAAATGGAAAGAATTCTCCTTAAACCTTCTTCCTTAACTCTCTATAAATCCTCAATTTTGCAACTACTTTATTTTCATTTTTTCCATTGAAAAATCAAAAATGCAACTACTTTAAATTGTGAAAAACAAAAATGGAGTAAATAAACGGATAATTGGAAGAGAATAACAAGCCAGTATTCTCAAGGGTTTGAGGGCTGTCTATAAAAGGACTTTATTTGAAAAGGGAAAGAAGTTTGTTTGAGGTGCATATAGTTAGGATTGAGGAAAAAGGGGTAAGGAAATAGGAAAAAATTTTGAAAGAATTTAGGCCATAATTAGTTGTTGTAAAAATAAAATAAAGTAGTTGTAGTGAAAGGAATAATGAATCAGGGAAAGTATTGATAATACAAGGTTTAGATAAGGTTTTAGGATAAAGGTATATGGTATTTAAAGGTAATTTGTGAAAGCAATTTATTTACTTTTTCTATACGACATAGGCCTTTTTTTCTGTTTCAAAAAATAGCATGGTTAAAATTGTAAGAAACAAAAAAGTCCTTTTATCGCAGAAAAGTAATTGCAAAAAGAAAATAAAGTTCTTGTATTAGGATTTTATTCACATTTTATGAAACAAGAATGGGGATAAATCATATGAAATACAAGGGAAATGGGGATAAAAGGGTAAAGGGATAAGGACATTATTTACTTTTTATAAGAACTTGACGTATTTTTTCTGTTTCAGAAATGATGAAGAAGAAAT
>Ga0209608_1003256_pt1 | contig 10384 bp, 4 predicted proteins | sample AD_UKC130_MetaG_FD_184428 | JGI IMG/M metagenome (GOLD analysis project Ga0209608, IMG submission 184428) | Active sludge microbial communities of municipal wastewater-treating anaerobic digesters from Canada - AD_UKC130_MetaG (SPAdes) (version 2) | ecosystem: Engineered > Bioreactor > Anaerobic... | reverse complement strand
TGGCTATGTTTTAAGACAACCACGTATAAGATTTTTAATTGCAGATGATCCTGGAGCAGGAAAAACCATAATGGCAGGTTTAATAATCAAAGAGCTGAAGCTTAGAAGACTTGCCAGAAGGATACTCATTGTTGTTCCTGGGCACTTAAAGGATCAGTGGAGAAGAGAACTGAAAGAAAAATTTGATGAGAAATTTACAGTCCTGGATAGGAATACCTTTAGTGCTACTTATGGTGAAAATCCGTGGAATATAAATGATCAGGTAATTACATCTATTGATTTTTCAAAGCAAGAAGAAATATTACCTGCCTTACATTCAGTAAATTGGGATTTAGTAGTGGTAGATGAAGCCCATAAGATGGCTGCTTATAGCTATAACAATAAGGTATCAAAAACCCAACGTTATAAACTTGGTGAGATCCTTTCTAAAACATCAAATCATCTTCTCTTTCTTACAGCAACACCACACAAAGGAGATCCTGAGAATTTTAGACTCTTTTTAGATTTACTCATGCCTGGATTTTTTGCATCAGCCGAGATGGTTGAAGAGTCATTAAAAAACAAAGATAATCCTCTATTTATAAGAAGATTGAAAGAGGATTTAAGGGATTTTGAAGGGAAGCCTATATTCACAAGAAGGTTTCCTAAAACAGTAAAATTTAGACTCACTGACGAGGAAAAAAGTCTTTATAATGATGTTTCATATTACGTAAGAGAGCAATATAACAGAGCTTTAGCAGATGAGAAAAAGAAAAATGTGGCATTTGCCCTTATGATTTTACAACGTAGAATGGCATCAAGCACATATGCACTTCTTAAATCATTGGAGAGAAGGAAAGAAAAACTTCAGAAAATCCTAAATGGAGAGGAAAAGCCAGAAAATATATCTGTTGATTTAGAAAGTTTAGAAGACATTGAAGAGGAGGAAAGGTGGAAAAAAGAAAGTGAGTGGGAAAGTATTAGTCTTGCAAAAAACTCTGAAGAGTTGAATCAGGAGATAAAAAAATTAGATCAACTTATTGAAAAAGTACAGGAGATTATAAAGAATGAAAGTGAAGTAAAACTTAAAGAGCTTAGAAATGCAATTGAAGAAGGATTTAAGAAAATAAAAGAGATGAATGGTAATCCTAAAATCCTCATTTTCACAGAGTCAAAAGATACTCTTGACTATCTTGTAAAAAAGATAAAGAGCTGGGGATATAAGGTTAATTATATACATGGTGGAATGAAAATAGAGGAAAGAATCTCTGCAGAGAAGATATTTAGAGATGAGACTGAGATAATGGTTGCTACCGAGGCTGCAGGAGAGGGTATAAACCTTCAATTCTGTCATATTATGATTAACTATGATATTCCATGGAATCCAAACCGATTGGAACAAAGGATGGGAAGGATTCATAGATATGGACAGCAGAAAGATGTTTATATCTTCAATCTTGTGGCAGAAGATACAATAGAAGGAGAGGTTTTAATAAAACTCTTTGATAAACTGGAAGAGATAAGAGAAAAACTTGGAACTGATAGAGTCTTTGATATCATAGGGGATATATTTTTTGGAAAGGATTTATATCAATTGATTCTTGAGGCAGTTACTAATGCAAGAAGTATGGATGAAATTTTGAAAGATCTGGATATTCAACAAGATGAGGAATATATCTCAAAGATTAAAGAGCTATTTGGAGAAAGTCTTGCGACCCATGTTATTGATTATACAAGAATTCAGGAGATGGCTGAGAAGGCAAAGGAATATAAATTAGTGCCAGAATATGTAGAGGAATTTTTTAAGCGGGCTTTTACAAAAGCAGGTGGGAAATTTAGGGAACTTGGAAAAGGTTTTATTGCCATAGATTCTATCCCTTATGAAATAAGGAAAATCGCAGAAGATGTAAATTTTAAAAATATGTATGGTGTTCTAATGTCAAGATATCCAAAGGCAACTTTTGATAAGGAGATTGCTTTTAAAAATTCTGATGCTGAATTTATATCATTTGGTCATCCTCTCCTTGAAGCTCTTATCCAATGGATAATTGATGAGTTTAGTGAGGAAGTAAAAAGAGGATCTGTCTTTGAAGATCCTGATGGAAGGCTTGATGGCTTTATATGGTTTTATATAGGTGAAGTTAAAGATGGAAAGGGAGAGGTTGCTGGTAGAAAAATTGTAGCTATCTATGATAATGGAAGGGGATACCAAGAAATAAATCCTGGAATTTTATGGAATCTTTCCCCTTCAGAAGTTAGCGACAAAATTAAGGTAGAAGTAAATCAAGACGTTATACCATTTGTCATATCTGCTGTAGAAAATTACAAAGGAGAGATAAGCAAGGAGCGGGAAAGACAGGCAAAGGTAAAAGAAAGGTACGGGTTAAAATCCCTTGAATATCTTATAAATGATTTGGATGCTGAGCTTTCAGAACTCTATGAGAGACAAGCAATGGGAGAAAGAGTAGATCTTCCTATAAGGAATAAAGAAGAGCAGAAAAGAGGATATGAAGATGCAAAGATAGAACTGGAGAAAGAAATTAAACAGGAGCAAAGCCTATCTATATCTATGCCAAAATTCCTAAATGTTATTCGTGTGATCCCTAAAAAAAGTGATATGGTTGAGGATGAGGAGATAGAAAGAATTGGTATGGAGATAGCAATGGAATATGAAAGGAAAGAAGGAAGAATTCCAGAAGATGTCTCAAAGGAGAACCTTGGATTTGATATTCGCTCAAAAGGTAAAAATGAAGTAAGATATATAGAGGTAAAGGCGAGAGTAGGAGAAGGAGATGTAGCGCTTACACAAAACGAGTGGTTCATAGCAAAAAGGTTTAAAGAACAATACTGGCTTTATATAGTAGCAAATGCAAAAGGGTCTCCTACACTTTATATTAGAAATAATCCTACTGAAAATTTTACAGCAGAGGAGAAAGTTGAGATTGTAAGGTATATCATTCCTTTTGAAGAATGGAAAAAGAAGGGGGATATTGTAAAGTGGAGATGAAAGATAAAAGATTCATAGAAGAAAGATTTCCTGTTAAAAAAGTAAGTGAGATATCTGCAAAAGAGAAAAATATAAGGCATGGACATATATCAACATTACATATCTGGTGGGCTCGCCGTCCTCTTGCTTCATCAAGGGCAACATCTTATGCTGCATTAATTCCAGCTCCAAAATCTCCAGATGAGTGGGAGAAAAAAGGGCAATTTATTATAGAGCTTTCAAAATGGGAAAACTCCTTAGATCATAAGGTGCTTGAGAATGCAAAGATGGATATTCTCTCTGCAAATGGAGGAAAACCTCCAAAAGTTTTGGATCCATTTTCTGGTGGAGGCTCAATTCCTTTGGAGGCTCTAAGACTTGGATGTGAAACTTATGCCTTAGAATATAACCCCGTTGCTATACTCATCTTAAAATGTACCCTTGAATATCCTCAGAAGTATGCAAAGCCTGTAAAGGGAAAAGTAAAAGAAGATATAGGAGTTAAAAATGAGGTTGAAATAAATCCTCTTATTGAAGATGTGAAGAAATGGGGAGAATGGGTTTTGGAAGAGGCAAAAAAGGAGATAGGAAGATTTTATCCAAAAGATGATGATGACTCTATCCCTGTTGGTTATATATGGGCAAGGACAATCCCTTGTCAGAATCCTTCTTGTGGTGCAGAAATTCCTCTTATGAGACAATTCTGGCTTGCAAAGAAGGATAATAAAAAAGTGTCTCTATATCCTTATGTGGATGGGAAAAAAGTTAAGTTTAAAATTGTTGGGGATGAGTATGAAAAGATGCCAGATGATTTTGATCCAGAAAAAGGCACAGTTTCAAGGGCTATAGTAACCTGTCCTGTCTGTGGATATACTATTGATGATGGAACTACAAGGAAGCTTTTTCAGGAAGGGAAAGCAGGGCAAAGAATGATTGCAGTAGTCCTTCATAAGACAGGAGAAGAGGGGAAAAAGTATAGATTGGCAAGAGAGAAGGATATGGAAATTTTTCATGAAGCTGAAAATTATCTTGAAGAGAAAAGGAAGAAATTAATGGAAGAATGGGGAATTGACCCTGTACCAGATGAGGAAATGAACATAGAAGATCCAACCACAGTAGCAGGAAGAGGTTACGGCTTTAAAAAATGGGGTGATCTTTTTAACTCCCGTCAAAAGTTAGCACTGATTACTTTTACAGAAAAGGTAAGAGAAGCATATGAAAGGATGATAAAAGAAGGATATGATGAGGATTATACAAAGGCAGTGGTAAGTTATTTAGGGTTAATGTTGGGAAAATTAGAAGATTGGAACTCAGTTTTATCAATTTGGCGAGGAGATCAAGAAAGAAACGAACATGTATTTAATAGGCAAGCATTACCAATGGTTTGGGATTATGGTGAGAGGAATCCATTAGAGGGTAGTCTGATGACTACTAAAGGAATAGATGATATTCTCTCTCATCTCTCAAAAATTTCCAATCCCCAATTTTCCATTCCAGATCCTCCAGTTCCTGTTGTTATTCAAGGCTCTGCTACTGAGCTTCCTTATCCTAATGAATACTTTGATGCAGTTTTTACAGATCCCCCTTATTATGACAATATCAATTATGCTGAGCTTTCTGATTTCTTCTATGTCTGGCTTAAAAGAAGTATAGGAGATTTATATCCAGATCTTTTTATGACACCACTTGTTCCTAAAACAAAAGAGATTGTATCAAATCCAGTAAGGCAGGGTGGTGAGAAAAAAGCCAAGGAATTTTTTGAATCTATGCTCAAAAAATCCTTTCAGGAAATATATAGAGTGTTAAAGCCTAATGGTATTGCCACAATTGTTTATACCCATAAGTCCACATCTGGTTGGGAGACTCTTATTAACTCTCTTCTTGAGTCTGGACTTGTGGTTACTGCCTCTTGGCCTATTGATACAGAGATGAAGGCTCGGCTTCTTGCAAAAGGTAATGCTGCTCTTGCCTCATCTATATACTTTGTTTGCCGAAAGATGGAGAGGGTAGAGACAGGTTGGTTTAATGATGTAAAGGAAGAGATAAAGAAGTATGTATACCAGAAGCTGGAGAAGCTATGGGAGGAAGGGGTGAGTGGTGCTGATTATTTTGTTGCTGGTATAGGTTCTGCTATAGAGATATTTGGAAAGTACAAAAAGATTATGGACTATGAAGGAAATATAATAACTGCAGATAGACTCCTTGATTATGTAAGGGAAATTGTTACAGATTATGCAGTAAGACAAATTTTACATAATGGTATTGCAGGAGAACTTTCTCCTCTAACAAGATTCTATATTCTATGGAGATGGACCTATGGAGAGGCAATTGTGCCTTTTGATGATGCAAGGAAGCTTGCCCAAAGTATTGGTATTGATCTTGAAAAAGAGTGGAGAAAGGGATTTATAAAGAAGCAAAAAGAATTTATAGGAGTCCTTGGACCTCAGGATAGAGATCCAGAGGAGCTAAAAGATTCAAAGGAACTTATAGATGTGTTACATCTTGTTTTGCTTTTATGGAAGTCAGGGAAAGAAGAAGATATGAAAAAGATACTTTTAGAGACAGGATATGGTGAAAGAGGAGCATTTTACAGAGTGGCTCAGGCGATCTCAGAGACTTTACCCATGGAGAGTAAAGAGAAAAAACTTCTTGATGGATTTTTGGGTGGAAAAGATAAATTGATAGATGAGATTAAATATATAGATAGCGAGAATAGACAGGGGAGGTTATTTGAATGAAAGCGTTTATTCAGATAGCGAAGCCACATGAGGATATTTTTAAGGGGAATCTTACAATGGATGTCTTTGCCGCTGACCTCTGGCAGGTGGTAAATGGCAAAGCACCTGTGGATTATCAAGATAAAGATCTATTTTTCAGAAAAACATATATGACAAAAAATCTGGAAAATATCCTTGAAATAGCAAAGAAACGTCTTGAGGGCAAAAGTGGAGATTCAGTAATTCAGCTTCAGACTCCATTCGGTGGAGGTAAGACTCATACATTGATTGCTCTCTATCATAAGGCAAAGGAATGGAATACAAGGGTTGTGGTTTTTGATGGGACTGCGTATGATGCTAAGGAAACAAAGCCATGGGAGGAACTGGAGAGGCAGATAACTGGAAAGGTAGAGATCACAAAAGGAGATAGGGCGCCTGGTAAAGAGAAGATAATTGACTTACTTACAAAGAATTCACCTGTGCTTATTCTTATGGATGAAATTCTCACATATGCTACAAAAGCAGCGACTATAAAAGTTGGTGACTCAAATCTTGCATCTCAAACCCTGGTATTTATGCAGGAACTTACAGGAGCTATTTCTACTATTCAAAATGCTCTTTTAGTTATGACACTCCCTTCAAGTGCTCTTGAGCATTACGATGAATATTCAGAGAAACTATTTCAGCAGTTTCAGAATATAACGGGAAGGATTGAGAAAATATCTACTCCAGTAGAGGATGAAGAGATTGATCAAGTAATAAGGAAAAGACTCTTCCAAAGTATAGATGAAGGCGAAGCAAAGAAAGTAGTAGATGATTTTGTTGAATATGCAAGAGATGAGGGACTCCTCTCGGGTGATGAGGTAATAAACTATAGAGATAAGTTTTTAAGAAGTTATCCTTTTAAACCAGAGGTTATTGATATTCTCTACAAAAGATGGGGTTCTTTCCCATCTTTTCAGAGGACAAGAGGTGTTTTAAGATTACTCTCTCTTGTGATTTATGAGCTTATGGGCAAAGATATCCCATTCATTCGTCTTGGAGACTTCAATCTGGAAAATAATGAGATAAGAAGGGAGCTTATAAAACATATCGGTCAGGAGTGGGATAGTATTATTGCTCAGGATATAACATCAAATAATTCAGGTACAAAGAAAGTTGATGATGGTATAGGAAGTTCTTATAAACCTTACAAGCTTGGTACTGTTGTTAGCACAACAATTTTTATGTTATCCTTCTCAGGTAAGGGTGAGAAGGATGGTAGCATAAAAGAGATTAAACTTAGTTCAGCTTATCCTACCTTTTCAACCAATGTAATAGATACTGTTATAAGCCAGTTAAGAGAGAATTTATTTTATCTATCGGATGAGGAACTTTGCTTCACAAATCAGCCTAATCTTAATAGGATTTTATTAGTAAGAGAAGAAGGTATAACACAAGATCAAATCATTGAGGAAGAAAGAAGATTACTGGAGAAGCACATAAAAAACAGGTTCAAAACTTATATATATCCTAATAATCATAGAGATGTTCCTAATACAAAAGATTTAAAATTAATCATTTTGAAGAAGGAAAGACCAGATAAAGATTTTTTAGAAAACTGTGGAGAAAGTCCCCGAGTATATCGCAATAATATGATATTTTTGTGTACAGATGAAAGTCGGAGAGGGAATTTTTATAACTTTATTAAGAAAATGCTGGCACTCCGATTTATTGAGGAAGATCAGAGCTTGAATTTGACAGCTAACCAGAAACAAGATATAAAAAATAAGATTAAATCATACGAACAAAGAACTTACGAAGAGTTAAGAGGGTATTACCGTAAGGTATTTATTCCAGATAAGGGTGGTAATTTTAAATCTATAGATTTAGGGATTCCTACAACTGGGGATCTGTTTATTGATGATGAGATTTATAAAAGGTTAAAAAGTGAGGGTGAACTTCTTGAGAAGATCTCTCCTACAGTAATTATTGAGAAATATTTAGCTGATAAAGATTATGTAGAAACTGAAAAATTGCTATCTACACTCTGGAGAACACCTGGTGAGATGAGAATAGCATCTGAAGACGCTCTTAAAGAAGGTATTAAGGAAGGAGTTGCGAACGGTCTTTTTGGACTTGGATATCTTGATTATGTGACTCCCAAATGTAAACATTTTAAAGAACTTGTTCCTCCAGAGCTTTCTGAAGATGAAATTATTATTAAAGCAGCGTTGTGTGTAAAAGAACCTAAAGAAGGAGAAAATGAAAGGGTATCAGAATCCACGCCAGGTTCAGTCGTTACAATTCCACCATCTCCTGAACCTGGGGGAGTTTCTACTTCTCAAGAATATACAAAAATACATCTTAAATTGAAAGTTCCTAAAGGTAAGCTGTCTGATGTTACAAAAATTGTGAACCACCTAAATAAACTTTTTGATGAGTGTGAAGTAGAGGTTGAAATAACTGTAAAAAATGGAAAGATTGCTATTACTGATTACGAAAATAAAATAGAAGAAGTACTAAAGCAGGCTAATATCCACATTAAAGAAGAAAATAAAGAGTGAATTTAATTAATATAGGCTGCATATGTAAGTGCTGTTAAACGTGTGGTTGAAGCGATGAAGCTTCGTGGATGGGTTTAGTCTGCTAAAGTAGAGTATATCAAGTTCCGGGCTTACATCTTTACCCCCTGTTTCTCCCCTTAAGCCCGGAACTTAAGGTATATTAGTATAATAAAACATTCAAATTTCTCTTTAAAACTTTATAAAATCTGCTCATACTATGGCATAATGATTGTAATCTGATTCTTTTTTGTGCTTTTGTTGATTGTATTCTATCTCGTCTTTTAATAATTTGATTTTATCAATACTAACTACACGGAACAAAGTATTTGACTCTTTAAGCTTTCCAGAAAAATCATCTAATAACGACATACTAATTTTTATTCCTTTCATTTAAAATTGTGGAATTTATTAAACCCTTCTCTGGTTAGTTCCTGCTTCTTTGCTTCAATTGATTCTGTTTGAGTTAATGCATGCTGCATCTCTATACCAAACAGTATTTAATATCTTTCCCTCAGAAATATTTACATTGTGTAGTCAAACCACTGTCCATATTTGTACTGGAATATTTATCTATATGTATCTCCTTATAGATTCATTGCCATTACCGTTTCTCGGTAAGCTGCGAGGATAAGTAGAAGAATTCCCAAGCACAAACAAAGTATTTCAGAAGTCGTTAGTCTTATGTCTCGCCAGTTCTTGATTTTTGTGCCTCTCCATTGTTGCAGGTTATATTCGTACAAACCTATATTTACCGTGGCTGCAATCGCAACCACATATGCTATCATTTCAACTCCCCCTATACTCATACCCATAGCTGTGCCATCCCAAGCGTTGAATTGCTTCAAATCGGACGCAGAGAAGGAATTAGTCCCAGAAATTAGACCGGATGTGATTCCTAAAACTATCAGTACAATACAGCCCATCGGGATCTCATGAAAGCGTTGCAAATTTGTCAGCACACATATTACAAAAGCCCCAAGATTGAATAGTAGTGTAAGGCTAAATTGTCCCCAAAATGAAGGTGCCGAAGCAACTAACGAGCTAACCGCTAACTGTGGACTACCACGCATAAAACCTTCAGGGAGAAGATAATAGCCGACCAAAAAAGAGATCATATTCAACAGAGTATATAACCCATAGAGCCATAAAAAGCGTTTGAAGATACTTTCTTGTTGTTCCTTTTGTTGCATTTGTATCACGTCCATGTTCCACCCCCATCTTGAAACCTGATCTATCAATTTATATGCTAATATATTCTACCCACTATTTTGTTTTTATTCTATAGGCATTTTATAAAAGAAGCAAAATTTTAATTAAGACCATTACAAAGCGATTATTTAAGACCGGCAGTACTATAAACAAAGAAAAGATTGTTTATAAGAGGATGAACACCCTTTAAAGCTTCTAATACTCTGTTAGTCATAGGGAAAAAGACCTTTCCTACCGAAAGAAAATACACTTCCCCTTTCACGTATTAATGAAAAGATTTTTTTATTAATTTTTAATGCTATTTCTTTACTTTACTTCACTTTATTAAGTGAAAAACTGCCTCCCACATTTGCTCCTTGTATGGTGTAGTTCCCTTGGATGGTATTTTGTTGGAAGACACCAGTAAAAACTGCTACGTAATTACCATAATATGAACTAATTTGAGCTGTTAGCCTTACATTATTTCCTGAAATATTACCTGTTACTTGACCTTGTTCAATTCCATCAATAACCATAGTTCCAGTTATATTATTACCTGATTGAACAAGCTGAGCTTGCAACGTTCCTTGTTGACCTGTAGCATTATTTCTATATGTCCCCTGATATGTTCCTGAAAGATTAATTGCACCAGTTGTAGTAGGGGTTGTTGCTTTTCCAGGAGTTATTACCTGCTCATTACCAGCAGGTAGTGCGTATCCCCAATCTTTTAAGACTGTAGAAGGTAAGGTAGAAAGTTCGGGAGTTAAAATTCCTTGTTTTTGAAGGTCATCTACATTTATTATAAAATATTTTCCAATTTGTAATTCATTTATCTCCTTATTACCTAACTTTACTGCATCATTAAAGCTTAGAGATTTTCCTACGGCAGCTCCTCCAAGTCCTGTGGATTCTATAGGTAATAAATTCCCTGAAGGAAGGATAGCTATAGGGAAGGCATGTCCTGGAAT
>Ga0209608_1003248_pt1 | contig 10419 bp, 7 predicted proteins | sample AD_UKC130_MetaG_FD_184428 | JGI IMG/M metagenome (GOLD analysis project Ga0209608, IMG submission 184428) | Active sludge microbial communities of municipal wastewater-treating anaerobic digesters from Canada - AD_UKC130_MetaG (SPAdes) (version 2) | ecosystem: Engineered > Bioreactor > Anaerobic... | reverse complement strand
ACTATCTACGGCACTACCTTCAACACAGAGGTAGTTGTTGCCGAGACTATCACACTGAACGGCACGACGCAGGTTGCAACTACCAAAACTGACTGGGGTTACATCCTTGGGGTTGAGTTGTCCAGTCCGGCAGTAGGCACTATCACTATCCGTGAAGCATCGGGCAACGCGACAATAAAGACGATTACCGCAACCAACACATCAACAGGTGTTACCGATGTAGCGACCGCGAGGCAGAAGTGTTACGGACTGCCAGTACGTGCTGTAGGCTCCGGCACAACTACAAAGGTGGTTGGGGTGGTAGGCACTGATGCAGCAGGCAGGACTATCTACGACTCGATAACGCTATCAGGCACTACGGCTGTGAACGGCAATGTCGGGTTCAAGAAAGTAACCAAGCTGCTTCACGGCGATGTAGAGGCCAACAGGACTGTCACGTTTGAAGTAGGCAACCTTGTGTTCGGCTGCGGTGCCCAGCTTGGCGATAGCGGCTCAGATGACGACGGTGACGGCAGGTATCTACCGACAGCAGGCCGTTACCTGCACTGGTGCTTGACCAACGCTGATACGGCAGCTACAGGCGGCATTGACGACTGGCTGCATGTGAAGCTATACGGATAAAACTATGAATCTTGGCGACATCATTCAATTTGCAATGGATAGGACAAACGAGCAGTCAAACCGTTCGACCGGCTCTTACTCGCTTGCGTGGTGGACTCGTCAGGTTAACCGCGCCAAGGATGTGCTCGCTCAAGAGACAGGTTACATAACCAAACGACATGCGGTGAGCCTGACGGCATCCACGCAAATATCAACACTGCCATCAACGCTCTGCTGGGGGATAACAAGCGCATATCTCGGCACGAGAAGGCTTGAGAGTAGGACAGAATCGGAGATGGACGAGGACTTTCCCGGCTGGCGGTATCAGTCCAGCTTCCCGAACCAGCCTGCAAACGACGGCATTGAGGTTATATCAGACAATGTGGCTGATACTACTCAGAAGTGTACTATCTACGGCACGACTTACGGCACGGGTGCTTACGCTTCTGAAGAAGTGACGATGAACGGCACGACGCAGGTTGCAACCGTAAAGACCGACTGGGATGAGATACATTATATCTCGCTCGATGCAGCCTGCACAGGCACGGTAACGGTTCGTGAGGCATCTGCCGGCGCAACGATAACTACTATCGCAGCCGGTGATACAACGAGCGGTACAGCAATATCGACCGCTGCGCCGCTTTACTACGTTGTCCGCAACCCGAACATCGAATGGTATCCGATACCGGATGCTAACTACACGGTTTGGATAGTTGGTGGAGAACTGCCGACAGATTTTTCGACCCCTGCATCTATCGAGGCTGCAGCTGATACGCCAACAGGCTTGCCTGGTGCGTTTCATTATATCCTTGGCGAAGGCGCGGCGACCCTTGCTTGTTACGGAGATCTGTCCAAGGACAACGCGGAGGTAAGGGCAAGCGTATCAGGTCAAGCGTTCTGGAAGGGTGTGGATGCGCTTAACGCATACCTTGCCAATATAGCACGAGACAGGGTTGATACTGTGAGGGTTGATACCAGCTTATCAACTCAGCACTACAACAGGTAGGAGGCCGATATGGGGTCACATTATAACAGAGCACCAATGACTAAAGATAAGGTTCTGGCTACTGCTACTCCAGCACAGACAGTTATTGTGCAGGCCGGTGAGTCGATACAGGATGCTATTGATAGTATCACAGATGCAACCAGTGAGAAAACATACCTAGTATTGGTCTATCCGGGCGTAAGTCGGAGTTATATCCCGAAGGACAACGTCAACGTGGTGTTTTTGGAGGATATGGGCGGAGGCGGAACTCCTGATGATGGCAGTGTAACTGCTGCTAAATTAGCGGATGCACTTGGTGCCCAATTATTTGGGGCTCCATCAATAACAGCGAACTCTCCCACACCAGGAGGTACGACTGCTAACGTAGTTATCCAATTCAGAGATATAAAGGGCAATAACGTTACCAAACACTGTATAGCTAGAGTGTGGATATCCGATACAGCCGGAGGTGATCCTACTATGCAGTCGCCTTCGGGTAGTGAGGCGGTTGCTAAGGGGTTTAGGTTGCAAACAATAACAGCTAAAATTCACTGGATTTGGAAATCACATTCTGACGGAATAATCCAGTTCGCAATCGTTAACAACACGTTCCCAAGGACTTATTACGTCAATGTGGAGATTGGCGGCCAAGTGTATAGTCGTGGCCCAATTCAGTTCATCAATATACTTCCACCGGATCCGTTGTAGGAGGTGAGGTAAAATGGCTACTTATTGCTGTGATTTAGAAAAACTGACTACTTACCTGGTGGGGCTTGGGCTGCCTGTAACATCCTGCATAACAGGCCATACAGGAGTAATAATTGATACCGATAGGGATTTAACTCCTGAAGAGCAAGCACTGCTAAGCAGGGTGATGATAGGCCCGGCTGGTGCCTACGTTGTTCCAGAGACTATACAAGTCACTAGATTGACAGTAGTCCATGATGTTGATCAATCAACATAGATACACAACCAGAAATCAAATGAAACTACCCAACCACGTAACAGGGCAGGCGGTTGGAGTGACGACCGTGGGAGAACTCAGCGAGTATATATAGCATCCGGGAGATATAATGGCTGGAGTCAAGCGAGACACGATAACCGAATCACGGCTTTTGAACCGGGCGATACCTACCCGTGGTGCTGGGCTTGTCGGCTACATCCCGAATGCTACTGATGCGGTGGGGCGAACCGTAGCCGATAAGCTGGCAGAGGTCTACTCGGTAAAGGACTTCGGCGCGGTAGGTGACGGTATGGCTGATGACACCTGGGCCATCCAGTCGGCTATCAACGCAGTAGTGGCATCGGGGCAGATGGGCGTGGTGTATATCCCGTCCGGTGTCTACCGGATCACAAGCGGACTCGTGGTTGACTGCGGGTATGTGAGCATCTACGGCTACGGCGCGAAGATAGACGCAAGCGGGATGACTAGTGGCACTGCCATGAGGATACACGGCACGGCCCTACCGTCTTTCCGGCAGATATGCTCATCCATAGAAGGTATACAGCTTATCGGCACGAACCAGAACAATACAGCAGACGGCTTGCTTATTGCCGGTACCGGCTCTCATGATGCTGCTAACCTGACAATCCGCAACTGCTATATAGACGGGTTCGCAAACGGGATAAGGTTCGGTAACAACGCTTATCTGATAGGGTTCTACTCTACCGACGTGAGACATTGTGCTAAAGCCATATATGTTCCTTCAAGCATCGGCAATGCGATGGAGAACGTGTGCTTCATCAAATGCACGTTCCGGCAGTCAACAAGGCTGGTAGACCATCAGCATGGAGGGCTTTACTTCTACGGTTGCTCGCTTGACCATTGGTATGACGACTGCATCTACATTAACGGCGCAAGACTATTTATGTATGGCTGTCACATCGAACATCAAGGGACTTTTACCGAGATACCTATAGCTGTGCATGGTCACGGTGGAAGGCTTGAAATGTTCGGCGGTTCAATAGGCACTACATCGTCAACCGGTGATGTGCCTGCACAGTATATAGTGAACTGTGATGAGTCTACTGACGGCGGCGGCGTGTTCATCTATGGCACTACGCTAAACGCCATCAAGACACAGACATTGAGGTTTGCAACCGGAAACGGGCTTGTTGTTACCGAACACGTTGGTTTCGTCCAACAATGGAATATGTGCAGGATATTGGGCGAAGGCCAGAACAGACTTGCAGACGGCGGCTTCGAGCTAGCTAACATCGTTGACAACTGGTTCATCACGGCAGACACTCAGCCTGTTACATCGAGAACTAACGGCACGAACATAGATTTGGCCTTGTCTTCTGCACATGCAAGGACTGGCTCAAAGTCGCTTCAGGTAACTACAGGCAGCGGCGCTCAGGCGAGGTCTGCCGTTGCTGTTCCTATAAAGCCCGGCGCTGTATGTAACTACGAGTGTTACTACAAGAAGCCTGGTGCTGAGACAGGGCGTGTGTTCTTCAGGGACTATCACGCGATACTCGGAGTGAACGCTGACGGAGTGCCTACCATTATGCACAACTCATCAGCTATTTCAACCAGGACTGCTAATTTCACATCCGGGGCTGTTGACTGGACAATGGCCTATGGTATACATACCTGCATACGCTCCCCACATTGGGCGACGCATTATGTGGTTGAAGTTGATTTAGACGAGTTCAGGAACGCTTCATTCTATATTGATGATTTTATTATATCGGTGATGTAAATGGCTGAAAGACCACCTATAACAATAGACAATTTCACAGGCGGACTTAACCGCAACTGGCCGGAGAAGATAGGGCCGACCGAGTCCAGTGTGCTTCAGAATATGATTCACATTGACGGCTCGCTTACAACTATCAATGGCCGAAATCTTTACAATCAGGTGGAGATTCTACCTAATACGCCTGTAAAATCGCTCGACCGGTTCTACAAGACAGGCCACAGGGTAAACGACACAGCCGCAACTACGAAGCAGGGCTGGACGCTTGCCAGATGCGGTGAATACGTGTGGCTTGCCTGTGAGCAGAGCGAGTTGGTTAATGCGTCCGCACTGAACAGCAAGTCCATCAAATTGAAGACAACGGACAACATCAAGACGGTGGCATCTAGCGGTATCGTCCTCGTTACTCCTGCATCCGGTGATACGACACCTTACGCGCTTGCATATACGGCGAAGAACGAATCGACCGGTGTTATAACGGTGGGCGACCATGCGGCAATACCGGACGGCAGCACAATAACGTTCTGTGACTTCAGGCCGATACTCTATACCCCCGGTGACACTGAGCCTGTAGACTTCGAAGCGTTCAACGGCAGGGAATACATTGCTGTTAACGGGCTTTACAGGTGGGACGGGTTCTACTACGCGGTAGGGACTGCATCCTGTGCTGGCGGCACGACAACGGTCAAAGGCACTAATACGACCTGGGGCACGGGCACGAGTGTAGTAAAGCCCGGTGACTCCATATTCTTCAAAGTAGGCGGCACATGGAGCAGTAACTACACTATATCGACGGTGACGGACAACAATACGCTAAAGTTGACTGCCAACGGGCCTAATACCAGAGGCTCGGTAGACTACATCATTGCCCGTGTCCATAACGCCGGTGTTCTGCCTCCGATGACAGCACCAACGCTTACGGCTGTATCTGCGGCTGCTAGTTCGCTCGATACAGGCGCGGTATACAAGTACGCTTACTCCTATGCCTACTACGTGTGGGATGGCTCAAACTGGGTATGGCGCGAGAGTGAAGCCTTATCGCCTGTTTATACATCTGCTGCTACAGCCGCAGGGGATTACTTCACGATAGGCGTGCCTGTTTCGTGGACTCCTTACAGTGGATTCCACGCCTACGACAACATGATTGCTATCCGTATCTACAGGACTGAGGGCGGCGGTTCTACATTTAAGCATTTGACCGATTACTACTATTTCGCCTACGAGTTCATTCCATCGAGCGAGATCCGATACACGCATACTGACGTAGTGGCTGACGGCTCTCTTGGCTCCAACTTCCCGGTGTCAACGACTAGCTCGCTTGTCAAGACTCCGAACCTTGCGCCGACCTGCACTAAGTATGCGGCTGGCTCCAACCTGACTGCCGGACTGCATAAATACAAGTTCACGCTTTACAACTCGACGACCGGGGCTGAGTCCAACGCTTCGCCGGAGGCCGAAGTGACAAGTGCTGTCGGTGGACAGGTGACGGTAGCGATAAACACATCGGGGCTTGACCGGCAGGCTGATACTGTTCGGATTTACCGGACTGCCGCAGGCGGTTCTATCTACAAGTTTCTAACCGAGCAGCCGTGGGCGCCTGGCGCGGCGACTATATCGTTCATCGACCGGCTGGCTGATACCAGCCTTGGCAGAGCACTCAATTACGACCATGACCCGTCGCCAAAGGGCGTTTACCACGTCAAGGCACATAACGGCACGCTTTTCTGCTGGGGTGATTCTGACAACCCGGACATCCTGTACTTCTCGACCGTGAACGACGGAGAGCACTGGCCGGGTTATGAATACGGGGTGAACGAACCGACAGAGTATGACCCTACGCTCGGAGGCTACGTAAGGATAGGACATCCTGGAGAGAAGATAGTTTCAATCGTCACGGACAACGGGGCTTATGCGGATACCGGTGGCGTAGGTGCATCCCTGATAATCCATACCAAGCTGAGAAAATACAGGTGGTGGGGTGAGAACTGGGCTAATTACCGCAGAGAAGCGATGGGTGCAGGCGGTAACGCTTCATCGGCAAGTGTGGTTAACTGCGGTGGGCCTATTGCGTGGATCGACAGAAGCAACGGGCCTGTCATAAAGCCGATTGGCAGTGTGCTCACCCAGCCGATATACCAGGCTGTGTTTCCTCCGCGCTACAAGTTTGCGGATTCTGTCACGGCTGGCAACTCGATAACGGATTATTTCGAGCGGTGCTCTGCTGCTTACTGGGGTGACTATCTGGTGTTCACATGGCCGGAGACTCCATCAACTATCCCTAACAAGATGATGATGTTTCACCTACCGACGGGCACGTTCACGGAGATAGGTACGGAATCAGCGCCATGCAAGGCTTACTGCCTGTCTGTATGGAGCGGTGCTGGCGATAACGACGCACTCTACTACGGTGATGCTGAAAAGGGTTATGTGTGGCGGCTTCACGCGAAGACCGGTGATTATACCTACTGGACTCCATCGAGTGCAACAGGTGTGACAGCGGAGCACAGGACAGGCGCGATTCTGACGACTGCGAAACAGTCAAGGCTTTACGACATACAGCACGTCCGTAACATCCGGCTCGTGTTCAACCGACCGATAGCCGACCAGACAGTGACAGTGGCGGTGTATCCGAACGCGAAGACAACAACGACAGCAACGGAGAGCGTGACCATCGCAAGCGCAGAAGGTTCTGAACCGGACGCAGGCGACAGGGTGGTTGTGGATGCAAGGCCGCAGCTTGATACACGCTCAGTTATCCTCGGTTGGAGCGGGACATTTACTTGCCCTGTGACGTTGCAGGGTTACGAATATTCAAACGACTATCACGGTTCAGGCAGCAAGTAGGAGGTATCATTATGAGCTGGTTATCACGATGGACAGGTAAGGACGACCAAAAGAACGCAGAGAGGGCAGAAGCAGCACGCCAGCAGGCATTAAACCAGCAGCAGGAGATGTTTTATCAGCAACTACTGCCCTGGCAGTACGCATATATGTCTGGATACCTCCCACAGATGCAGTATATGCAAGGCTTGCAGGCTCAGATGTTAGGTATGCCTAGCGGTATGCAATCCGGTTACAGTATGCCTAGCGGTATGCAATCCGGTTACAGTATGCCTAACCTGAGTGCGATAAACAATGCGCCACTGTTTCTCAGAAACGCGCTAATGGGGCCGGACGGGCCGGAGAAGCAGGCAGCATTGATGATGCTTTACAACATCAAAGAGAATCCAAACGCGAAACGGATAGGCGAAAAAGAGTGGAACGACATACTAAGCGATATATCGGGTGGTGAGAGTTGGGCTTCACGGCTTGGTAGAGCACAGAAGAAATACGGCTGGCAGCAGCCTCCTGCAGGGTGGGGTAGTGAGTATTCTAGCCAACCAGCCATTCAGCCGGAATTCGCCCCACTCAATCCGTTGTCTCCTGGAGCGCAGGGCGCGGGATTACCTTGGTGGTTGAACGTGCCGCAGGGCACGGCTGATTTAGAGCCTGCCTTATCTACGCTATCCGATTTAGGTATGCAGAACGCGGCAGCGAACGAAGCGGCAAGGATGGCTCAGTATAACGCGCAGCGTGGGATACAGACATCGGCAGAACAGGCCCAGATGATGCCTGGGTTCAACAGGTGGTATAACGAGGCACTATCTGCTGAGAACGCACGCAAAGCATTGATGCTAAACGACATAGCGACTCAACGGCGCGGAGAGATGGCAGGCAACTTCTTCAATCTCGGTCAGTACGGGCAGGGGTTGATGGGTGGTGCAACGGCAATACCTGCTATGGGGATGGGCTTATACGGCAACATCGCCGGGATGTATAACCAGAACGCACAGCAGTACCGCCAGCAGGCAAGCGCACATAGCCCGGTTGGCGACATCCTTGGTATCGGCGGTTTCTGGGCCGGTGGTGGGTTCAGGCAACCGCAGGTAGGGCTGTTACAGCAGCCACAACAGCCAGCACAGCAGCCAGCACAGCCACAGCCGGTAAGCAACTTCTCTTTTGCAGGTAGTCCGACAGCACCGCTCAGATATGATCCACTATCCCCGCTTTATGTCACCGGTGGTACTCAGTGGAAACCGTATAGCTGGCAACATAACTGGCAACCGTTAGGAGGCAAGTAATATGGCAGGCGAATTCTTACAAGGACTGTTATCTGGCCGTGATGCCTTCAACCAACGGCTTAATCAGGCGATGCAGCTGAGGCAATATCAGCAGGCTATTGCACAGCAGCAATTTGAGAACGCTATCCGCCAGCAGCAGATGGACATGTTAGGCCAGCAGTTACAGTGGGATATGGGAGCACCGGCTAGGGCGCGGGCACAAGCCCAGTTTGAACATGACCTGGCACTTAAGAGGATGCAGGAGCAGCAGCGTTTATACCAGTCGCGGCCAATATCGCCGCTTGAACTATACGACAGGTTCGGGGCAGCCAACTTCAACAAGGTATTGCCGATGGCTGGTATGACCGAAGAACAGGCCGCACAGTGGCTTAACGAACCTGTTGGACAACTGAAGCCGTCCGATATGATTCCTCTGCCAATGTTGCCGTTTGGTGTGTTCTACGCACCTACGCAGGTGCAGACTGTACCGAGAGGGCAGACACTTAACTTAAGAGACCCGATGCAGGAGAACAGGGACTATAAGCTGATAATCGCCAACAGGGATAGTCTGGTGAAGCAGATTATAGCAGCACGACAGGCAGGAGGGGATACCACACAGCTAAGGATGCAGTTGTGGATGATAGAGCAGCAACTCAATCCAATGCTTGCAGGACAGCCAATGCCTCCTGATTATATGTTGTTTCCAGAGATAAAGCCGATTGACCAAGAACGGCTCGCTCAGTCCAAGCAGAGGATAGACCAAGGGCAGCAGAGGATTGACTTATCAAAGGACAGGTTGGCACTAGACCAACAGAAGTTCGACTGGAAGAAGGAGTATGACAAGGCTACTCTTGGTATCAGGCAAGCACAGCAGGCACTATCACAGGCCAGAGCCGAACGAATAATGGCTGAAGGTGTTATGCAGAACGCAGCAAAGCAGGGATTAGGTATTACCCCCGGCCAGGTGCAGACGCTTGATGACAAGTACCGCAAGGAGGCAATTGGTGTTCGCAGAAGTATATCTGCTGTGAGGGTGGGACTTGAAGCAGCCAAGAAGAAGGGCAAGATAGACAAGGTCGATTTCTCCACTTGGAGTGACGACGCACGCAAGCAGTACATCCAAGAGAAGGAGGCAGAACTGCGAAGCCTTGGCAGTCAGTTAGAGGACTTGGCTCGTAAGCGCAAACAGCTTGCACCGTATACGGTAACAAAACCTGCTAATACTTCAGTTGGGACAGGTAGTGGCAAGACAACGGCAAAACCTGCCAGTGCCAGACTATCAGCGGAACATGCTAAAATACTCCGCGAAGCAATCATAGACGATGCAAGGCAGGGTAAAAAGGGCAGCTATACAGGGCCGAACGTTCGGGAGTTGCTAACCGCATGGGGATATGGCAAAGACGCTCAGAAGATATGGGTTGAATATGCTAAAAAGTACTTCTGGCCGAACCATCCATCTATGAAAAAGAGGTAGCAAGCATGGGTACTGCTGAAGTATTAGCCGAGATACAGAAGTCCAAGAAGAAAAGCAGTGGCAAGAAACTAACATACACTGGTGGCGGTACTGCTGCTTTGCTACAGTCCATTCGGGGTGGTAAGTCCGAAACCTTCGACTCCGGTTGGACAGCCACCTTGGCGACGTCCACAACCATGACTCCTCCGCTTGTCAAAGAGGTGGAGAAAGTATACAAGCAGGCCGTGCAACCGAAGCCACAGCCGAAACCGAAGCCCGGTTGGACATCTGCCGTGGCGGCGCCCACAACCAAGGCTTTTCCGCTTATCAACAAAGAGCTGGAGAAGGTATTGCAACCGAAGCCACAGCTGAAGCCGCAGCTGACATATGAAGATGTGATAGCCTCCATAACGCACCCGTATCCGGTCGTGCCGTTGTCGCGTGATAAACAGTCACGGATAGAAGCGTTGAAGTACATGAGACCTGAACAGGTGGCGGCTATGCAAGATTTGCCTCCTGAAATATCGTCACTTGAGACTCTTGCGCTTGGTCTCACGGGTATGATGCCGGCTGCTGGTG
>Ga0209608_1003246_pt1 | contig 10424 bp, 8 predicted proteins | sample AD_UKC130_MetaG_FD_184428 | JGI IMG/M metagenome (GOLD analysis project Ga0209608, IMG submission 184428) | Active sludge microbial communities of municipal wastewater-treating anaerobic digesters from Canada - AD_UKC130_MetaG (SPAdes) (version 2) | ecosystem: Engineered > Bioreactor > Anaerobic... | reverse complement strand
GCGGCATACAACTTCACCGGCACGTTCACCAGGCCGAACGTCAACGCACCCTTCCAGATGGCTCTCATGCCGCAAGTACACACCTCGCGTGGCCGTCACGGCTAGTCCCCCGTGACGCATGCACCTCTGGTGCGCACGGATGCCGCACCCCAAGATGAAGCCATGGCTACGGCTGCTCGGCAAGACGGCGGCGATCAACTTGTCACGATCGCCGGCCGCCGCCTGCGAGTGAGCAACCTCGAGAAGGTGATGTATCCGGCGGCCGGCACCACGAAGGGTGAGGTGCTCGATTACTACACCCGCATCGCGCCGTTCATGATCCCGCACGTGAGCGGGCGCCCCGCGACCCGCAAGCGATGGGTGCACGGAGTGGGGATGCCGGGACATCCGCTGCCCTCGTTCTTTGCAAAAGACATCGGGGCCGGCGCGCCGTCCTGGGTGCCGCGGCAGGCGATTGTGCACAGTGACGGGGCGAAGGAGTATCCGCTGATCGACGATGTGGCGACGCTTGTCTGGCTCGCGCAGACTGCGTCGCTCGAGATGCACGTGCCGCAGTGGCGGTTCGCGGCCGACGGCCAGCCTGCCGCGCCCGACAGGCTTGTGCTCGATCTTGATCCGGGGCCGGGCGTCGGGCTCGCCGAATGCGCCGAGGTGGCGCGGCTCGCCCGCGAGATTCTCAGCGACATCGGCCTCGATGCCGTACCCGTCACGAGTGGCAGCAAGGGCCTGCACCTTTACGCCGCGCTACCTGGTGCACAGACCTCGGCACAGGTCACCGAGATCGCGCACGAGCTCGCGCGCGCGCTCGAGGCTGACCACCCCTCGTTGATTGTCAGCAACATGCAGCGCGCCCTTCGCACCGGGCGGGTACTCATCGACTGGAGTCAGAACACCCAGGCAAAGACCACGATCGCGCCGTACTCGTTGCGAGGCACCTCGCTCCCCCACGTTGCCGCGCCGCGAACGTGGGACGAGCTCGCAGAACCGGGGCTCGCCCAGCTGACCTTCGACGCGGTGTTGGAGCGCACGGCTATGGGCAGCGATCCGATGGCCGCGCTCGGGTTCCACGCCGGCGGGCGCGAATCATCGCACGGCCCGCTCGCGAGCTACATCGCGAAACGTACGGCGGGTGCGACCCCCGAACCGGTGCCTTCGAACGCGCTGGGGGCTGCGGCATCCGTCGATACGCAGCCGCGTTTCGTGGTGCAGGAACACCACGCGAGCAGCCTGCACTGGGACTTTCGCCTCGAACACGATGGCGTGCTCGTGAGCTGGGCCGTGCCGAAGGGCATCCCCGCGACGAGCGAGCGCAACAGCCTGGCCGTGATGACCGAGGACCACCCGATGGAGTACGGCTCGTTCGAGGGCACCATTCCGGCCGGGGAATACGGGGCAGGCACGGTGACCATCTGGGACGACGGGCGCTACACGCTCGAGAAATGGCGTGACGACGAGGTGATCGTCACGGTCGAGGGACGCCCCGGAGGCCCCCTCGGCCGCACGCGACTGGCGCTGATTCGCACCGAGGGCGCGGGCGAGAAGTCGCTCTGGCTGCTGCACCGCATGAAGACGGATGCCCCGGCCCCGCACCGTTCCAACCCCGGTGAACGCCCGGCAATACCTCCAGCCTCGGCCGCGCTCCCAGCCGCGCGCCCGGCCCCGATGCTCGCCACCAACGCGACGCACGCCGAAGCCCTCGCGCTCGCGCGGGCCTCCGGCACAGAGCCGTGGGTGGAGTTTAAGTGGGACGGCATCCGCGCGATCGGCGCGTGGAACACCGACGGGCTGCGCCTCTTCACGCGCGGCGGCAACGACGTCACCCACAAATACCCCGAGCTCACGGACGTCGACCCGGGGTTCGCCGCGCCGTCGGGGATCGTCGACGGCGAGATCATCGCGCTCGACGGGCGCGGCCGACCCAACTTCGGCCGCCTCCAGCAGCGCATGAATCTCAGCAAGCCCCGCGAGATCGGGCGCATCGTCGAGAAGATTCCGGTGCACTTCGCCCTCTTCGACGCACTCCGCGCGGGCGACGAAGACCTCACGGCACTGCCGCTTTCGGCAAGACGCGAGCGCCTCGAACAGCTCACGAGCGGCCCCGCGCTCTCGCCGAGCATCGTTGTGCCGCCGGTGTTTGACGATGTGGATGCCGCATTGGCAGCCAGCCGTGAGTATGGGCTCGAGGGGATCATGGTGAAAGACCCCAGCTCGCGCTACCTCGCCGGCGCCCGTAGCGACGACTGGTTGAAGCTCAAGCTCACCCACACCCAGGCAGTGCTCATCGGCGGGGTACGGCCGGGGCGCGGCGAGCGCGCCGGCCGTATCGGCTCGCTCCTCCTCGGAGTGCCGGGGCTCGATGGGCTCGAATACGTGGGGCGGGTGGGCACGGGATTCACCAACGCCGCGCTCGAGGCACTCGGGTCTCGGCTTGCGGGGCTGCGGCGTGAGACGAGCCCGTTCGTGGCGGTACCGGAGGCGGAGGCATCCACCGCGCAGTGGGTCACACCCACGCTCGTTGGCGAGGTGGAGTTCGCGGAGTGGACCGACGGCGGGATTCTGCGCCAGGCGCGCTGGCGCGGGCTTCGCCCCGACACGCGGCCCGAAGACGTGGTGCGCGAACCGTGACCCCCGCCCGGGCCAGTCGTGCCGGGTCAGTCGTGCCCGGTCAGTCGTGGCGGGCGTGCTCGGGTTCGGTAAAGCCCGCGGGCTCGAGCTGGAATGTGGAGTGTTCGACGTCGAAGTGCGCGGCGAGGCATCCCTGCAACTCTTCGAGGAGCGCAGCCGACCGGCCGTCCGTCAGCATTTCGGCGCCGACGACAACGTGTGCGGTGAACACCGGGGCGCCGCGGGTGAGCTGCCACACGTGAATGTCATGAACATCGAGCACGCCGTCGGTGCGAAGAATGTGTTCGCGAATCTCGCGCACGTGAGTGTCACGCGGGACCGACTGGGCAAGCACCGAGAACACCTCGCGCAGCAGCCCGATCGCGCGCGGGATGATGAACACCGCGATTGCGAGGGAGGCGATGGCGTCGGCCGGCATCCACCCGGTCGTGACGATAATGATCGCCGCGATGATGACCGCCAGAGAACCGATCATGTCGCCCATCACCTCGAGGTAGGCACCACGAACGTTGATGCTCTCCTTCTGGGCCGACGACAGCAGCCACATCGCGATGGCGTTCGCAACGAGCCCGACGATGGCCACCACCAGCATCAGCCCACCCTGCACCTCTGCCTCGGCGGGTTCGAGCAGGCGACGGATGCCCTCGGTGCCGACCACCACTGCCAACACAATCAGGATGGCGGCATTGGCCAGCGCACCGAACACCTCGGCGCGCTGGTAGCCGTACGTGCGACGCTCGTTCGCGGGGCGCGCAGCGACGGTGCTGGCGATGAGCGCCACGACGAGCGCGGCCGCATCGGTGAGCATGTGGCCAGCGTCGGCGAAGAGGGCGAGCGACCCACTGAGGATCGCACCGACAACCTGCACCACCAAAACGATCGAGGTGATGCCAAGCGAGATCGCAAGCAACCGCCGATTTCCGGCGCCGCGAACACTCGCACTGTGATCATGATCGTGCGCCATTGCCAACCCCCAAAAACTCGGCTTCGAGCCTACCGCCGCGGTTACAGACCTGTAAGGAGCGGCATCAGTACCGCAAACGCGCGTGCCCGGTGGCTCGCCGCATTCTTGCGCGCGGGCTCCCATTCCGCGACCGAGGTCTCGTGCCCCGGTACTTGACCGTCGGGCACAAAGATCGGGTCATACCCGAACCCGCCGTCGCCCGACGCAGCCCGCGCCAGGCGGCCGGGCCACCGACCCTCAACCACGTGTTCAATGGCCGACTCGCCGTCGACCCCCGGCACGACCAGCGCGATCGTCGACACGAAGGTCGCCGCGCGATGCTCGTCGCCCACGTCGTGCAGCTGGTCGAGCAGCAGCGCGAGGTTTGCCTTGTCGTCTTTCTTCTGGCCGGCCCAATATGCAGAGAACACGCCGGGCGAACCGCCGAGCACGTCGACGCAGATGCCCGAATCGTCGGCGAGCGCCGGCAATCCAGTGTGCGCGGCCGCCGCGCGCGCCTTGATCAACGCATTTTCGGCGAACGTCACTCCGTCTTCGACTGGCTCTGGCCCGTCGTACCCAATCACGCTGAGCTCGGGATGCTCGGCCGCGATGATCGCGTGAAACTCGGCGACCTTGTGCGCGTTGTGGGTCGCGAGGACGATGCTGCGGGCGGGGGTGGCCGCGGCATCCATCGTGTTATTCATTGCCGGCGGCACCCAGCGAGCGGGCGAGTGCGGCAAGCTGCAGCTCGCGCAGGTCGTTCGTGCCGGCGAGGCCGAGGTCGAGCAGCGAGTCAAGTTCGCGACGGTCGAAGGGCGCGCCCTCTGCCGTGCCCTGCACCTCGACGAACAGGCCGCGGCCCGTGGCGACGATGTTCATGTCGGTCTCGGCGCGCACGTCTTCGACGTAGGCCAGATCGAGCATGGGGACGCCATCGATGATGCCCACCGATACCGCCGAGACCGAGTCGATCAGCGGCGCTGCCTTCTTGCCGATGAAGCCCTTGGCGCGGCCCCATTCGATGGCATCGGCCATCGCGACGTAGGCGCCGGTGATCGCGGCGGTGCGGGTGCCACCATCGGCCTGCAGCACGTCGCAGTCGATCACGAGTGTGTTCTCGCCGAGTGCCTTCGTGTCGACGACGGCCCGAAGCGAACGCCCGATCAGGCGAGAGATCTCGTGGGTACGGCCGCCGATCTTGCCCCGCACGCTTTCGCGGTCGTTGCGCGAGTTCGTCGCCCGCGGCAGCATCGCGTACTCGGCGGTGACCCAGCCCTTGCCCTTGCCCGCGAGCCAGCGCGGCACGCCATTCGTGAACGATGCGGTGCAGAGCACTCGGGTGTCGCCGAAGCTCACAAGCGCCGAGCCCTCCGCGTGCGTGCTCCAGCCACGCTCAAACGTCACCTCGCGCAGCTGAGAGTTGGTGCGGCCGTCGGCGCGGGTGGGTTCAGTCATGGTGATCTCCGAATCAGGGGGCAGGCGTGGTGGCGAAGAAGAAGAGTGGATGCCGCGGCTCAGGGCGCGCGCAGGATGTCGATGGTGCCGGTCTGCACGAGCTGGACGTTGCGCACCTCGCGGCCCATCAGCCGGTTCGCGAGGGCGGTGAATTCGCGGGCCGACGTGCCGGTTGCCTCGTAGCTCGTGCCACCGGGTGTGGTCGCGCTCGTGAGGAGGTCGCGGCTGATCAGCTGGCGATACACATCGTTTGCCGTCTCGCTGTCGCTCGACACCAGCGACACATCGGGGCCCATGACGTAGCTGATCGCGCCCTTGAGGAACGGGTAGTGCGTGCAGCCAAGCACAAGCGTGTCGACGCCGGCGTGCCGCAGTGGCGCGAGGTATTCCTCGGCCACCTGCAACAGCTCGGCCGAGCCGGTAACGCCCGCTTCAACAAAGTCAACGAAGCGCGGGCAGGCCTGCGCAAACACCGAGACGTCGGAGGCGACCTCGAGCATGTCTTGGTAGGCACGCGAGGCGATCGTGCCTTCGGTGCCGATCACGCCGATGCGGCGATTTCGCGTGGTGTGCAGCGCGGTGCGCACCGCAGGACCGATGACCTCAATCACCGGCACCGAGTAGCGCTCGCGGGCATCGCGCAGCAGTGCAGCCGAGGCGGTGTTGCAGGCAATGACGAGCATCTTCACGCCCTGGTCGACGAGCGTGTCGAGCACCTCAAGACCGAAGCGGCGCACATCGGCGATCGACTTCGAGCCGTAGGGCGAATGCGCGGTGTCGGCGATGTAGACCAGCGACTCGTTGGGCAGTTGGTCGCCGATTGCGCGTGCCACAGTCAAGCCGCCAACACCAGAATCGAAGATGCCGATCGGAGCGTTGTTCATGATGGATCAAGCCTACGCCGTTGCCCTCGGTGCCTGAGTAGGCTGACCGCATGGTCGAGACATCTCACAGCAGCAGTGCCCTTCGCACGGATCGCTACGAGCTCACTATGCTCGCCGCCGCCCTGCGCGATGGCACCGCGCACCGGCGTTGCGTGTTCGAGCTCTTCGCGCGCAGGCTGCCAGGCGGCCGCCGCTTCGGCGTCGTGGCTGGCGCCGGGCGGTTTCTTTCGGCCCTGCGCGACTTCCGCTTCGGCGACGCCGAGATCGAATGGCTCGCCGCAAATCAGGTGGTGGATGCCGCAACCCTCGCATGGCTCGCCGACTATCGGTTCTCCGGCACCATCCGCGGCTACCGCGAGGGCGAGCTGTATTTTCCCGGCTCCCCCGTGCTCACCGTCGAGGCATCGTTCGCCGAGGGCGTGGTGCTCGAAACGCTCGCGCTCAGCATCTTCAATCACGATTCCGCAGTCGCGACGGCGGCGGCTCGAATGAGCCTGGCCGCCGGCGACCGGCCACTGGCCGAGATGGGATCGCGCCGCGCAGGAGAGCACTCCGCCGTGGCCGCGGCGCGCGCGGCATTCATCGCCGGGTTTGATGCGACCAGCAATTTGGAGGCGGGGCGGAGCTGGGGCATCCCCACCATGGGTACCGCCGCCCACGCGTACACACTGCTGCACGACTCAGAAGAACAGGCATTTCGCTCGCAGCTCGCGGCGCAGGGCGTCGGCACGACACTGCTGGTCGACACGTATGACATCGCGGAGGGCGTCGCGACCGCGATTCGGGTCGCCGGGACCAACCTCGGCGGCGTCCGCATCGACTCGGGCGACCCCCCCGTTGTGGCGGCACGGGTGCGTGCCGAGCTCGACGGGCTCGGCGCCACGAACACCCGAATCACCGTGACCAGCGACCTCGACGAATACGCGATCGCGGCGCTCGCCGCCTCCCCCGTCGATGCATACGGCGTGGGCACCTCGGTCGTCACGGGCTCGGGGTCGCCCACCGCGGGCATGGTCTACAAGCTCGTCGCCCGACAGTGCGACGACGGCGCGTGGGTCAGCGTCGCGAAGGCGTCGACCGACAAGGCATCGAAGGGTGGCCGCAAGGCCGCATTTCGGCGCCTGCGTGGGGGCGTGGCATCCGCCGAAATCATCGCCGTCTCGGAGGGATTCGAGGCCGTCACGCACGAACCTGCGCAACAGGGCGACCGCCCATTGCAGGTGCCGCTCGTGCTCGACGGGATCATCGACGCACAGTTCGAGGGTTCGGCTGGCGTGCTCGCGGCCCGCGAACACCACCGTGCAGTGCGCACAGAATTGCCGGTGCGGGCCCTCGGCCTCAGCCGTTCTGACCCCGCCCTGCCGACGGTGTACGTCGACGTGGAGTGAGCCGGGAGCCGGAGGTGCGGGCTAGTTGCCCGTCATGCTTTCGTAGATCTCTTTGCAGCGCGGGCACACCGGAAACTTCTCGGGGTCGCGCCCCGGCGTCCACTTCTTGCCACACAGTGCCTTCACCGGCTTGCCCGACAGCGCCGACTCAAGAATCTTGTCTTTTTTGACATAGTGCGAGAAGCGCTCGTGGTCACCGGGCTCCACATGCTCTTCGCGCAGCAGTTCTTCAAGCTCACGGTCGAGCGTGGCGATTCCGCCCTGGTCAGGGCTGTCGAGGGGTGTACTCATGCCAGTCAGTTTATGACGGATGCCGCGGCCCGGGGCCGCACTGCTGCCTCGGTCGGCGTGCCGGTCACAGCGATTCGGCGAACTCCATGATTTCGAAGCTGCGCTGGTGGAATACCTTGCCGCCGCCGTACACGCCTGCCACAAGCACGATCACCCCGATCGCGAGGCCGCCCCAGAGCGCAAGGTGCGTAAACCCGGGATTCACCTCGATTGCGAGCCAGCCCCACCACAGTGCGGGGAGGCTGAGCACGATCGCGCCGAGGAGCACGCCGCCCTGGATCAACACGCCCCGAGCGACCGTCGACTGTGGCTGCTGGAACGGCCCATCGCCGGGGCGCGCCGCGGGGTATGGGGCCAGGGCCGAAAGCACGCTTGAGAGTCCGAGGCCGCAGAGGAAGAGGCATCCACTCACACCAAAGAGCGCCGGCAACAACGCCCAATCGCCGTTGAAGGCGATGGCAATTGGCGCGGTGATTGCGAGCAACGGCACCGCCACCAGCGTGATCGGGATCAGGCGTCCGAGGCGGTCGGCGATGCCGGAGGTGCCGCTGGCGATGTGCATCCAGATTGCGGTCGAGTCGTAGGCGACGTCGTTGTGTGGCAGCCAGCCCAAAAAAAGCGCCATCAGCGGCACAGGAACGAGCGCCACGATCGGTGCGGGGACCCCGGCGACGAGCAACGGGACGATCACCACGATGGCGGCAACGGGGATGATCACGATGTTGACGAGGTAGCGCCCGTCACGCCACCAGTAGACGAGGCTGCGCGCCGCGATCGCACCGAATGGGGTGCCGGGGGCGATGCCAAACCAGCCGAGCCCCGAACGCGAACGACCGGAATCCGGGCGTTCGACGGTCGTAAGCAGGCGGTGCACGAGCGCACGCCAGCCGAACCCGAGTGCGGCAACCGTGACGGCGGCAACCGCGACGCTGCCCCACACACCCGCGCTTTGGGCGGCGACCTGCCCGGGAATTGCCCACGCCGCGCCGAACGGGGTGAAGCCCAAGACGTTCACTGCGGCGTCGAGCTCGGCGGGTACCTGGCCCTTCCAATCGAGCGACGCCAAGAAGACCCCCGCGGGCACGACGACCACCACGATCGCGACCACGAAGAGGCCGATCAGTTCGCGCGAGCGCCGCTGCCGCAGCACCAGGGTGCTGAGCGCCTCGCAAATCTTCGCCAGAAGCACGCTCGTTACAAGCCCCGCAAGGGCGGCGAGCACGCCGACGACCGGCGAGACCCCGTGACCGGCCCACGCGATCACAAAGCAGACCGACACCAGCGCCAGCATCACCGCCGGCACGCTGATGAACGCGGCGAGCGTCAGCGCGAGCGTGAGAGGCCGAAGCGGCAGCCCCATGGGTGCGAAGCGACGAGGGTCGAGGGGATCGTCTGTACCGGCGGCGAGCGAGGTCACCGCAAATGCGAGGGTCACCGCCGTGCCCGCGAGCACGATCACCGCCTGAGCGACGTTTGCCTCAGCAAAAGCCAGGCTCAGTAGGGCCCACCCCGCCGCGATCACGGCGCACACCGCAACCAGCGCGGCGAGCACGAGCCCAACCGCACGGCGACCGCTGCTGCGGAACGCGCCGCCGATCAGTGCGAGTCTCAGTCTGAGAACGTGTGCAACCACTCCAGGCCCTCCACGTCGCTGAGCCCGCCGGAGAGTTCGACGAAACGCTCTTCGAGCGTGAGGCCGCCCCGCACCTCGTCGATCGTGCCTTCCGCCAATACCTGGCCCGACACGATCACCGCGACGCGCGAGCAGACGCGCTCGACGAGTGCCATGCCGTGACTCGAGAGCACTACGGTGCCGCCGTGTTCGACGTACGTGCCCAGGATGTCGAGAATCACCGCAGACGATGTCGGGTCGACCGACTCAAACGGTTCGTCGAGCACGAGCACGCGAGGTGAGTGAATCAGCGCGCCCGCAAGCAACAACTTTTTGGTCATGCCCACCGAGAAATCGGCGACAACCCGGCCGAGCGAGTCGCTGAGGTCGAACGCGCGGGCAAGATCCGCCGAGCGCGACTCGACAACCGCGGGCTCGAGCCCACGCAGAATCCCGAAGTAATACAGCAACTGTCGTCCGGTCAGCCGATCGAAGGTGCGCAGCCGGTCCGGCAGAATCCCCATCAGACGCTTGGCCTTGTCGGGCTCGGCGAGCGCATCGATCCCACCGATGCTGACGGCACCCGAGTCGGGCTTCAGCAACCCGGCCATGATCGACAGGGTCGTGGTCTTGCCAGCGCCGTTCGGGCCGACGATCCCATAGAAGCTGCCCGCGGGCACTTCGAGATCGATGCCGTCGACCGCGTGGGTGTCGCCGAACGACTTCGTCACACCGTGCAATGCGACCGCCATGGGCTTGGCCGGTGTCGCTGCTGGGGCTTCTGGCGCTGTGTCTTGGGTGCCCGTGTCTTGAGCTTCTGTGTCTTGGGTGCCTGTGTCTTGGGTGCCTGTGTCTTGGGTGCCTTCTGCGGCGTCGGCCTCCGCGGCAGTGTCTGCGGCTTCGGCATCCGCAGCTTCGGCGTCCGGGGTACTTTCTGCGGCTTCGGTATCCGCGTCTACGGCGCTACTCGCCGTGGCCGATTCATCGGCGGATGCCTCGGGCTCGGATTCAGACTCGGGCTTGGGTTCGGACTCGGGCTGGGGCTCGGACTCGGGCTCGGGTTCGGACTCGGGGCCGGACTCGCGACCTGGATCCGACTCAGCGAGCGCCCCGTCGTCTGCCACCCCATCCGCAGTTTCTACGGCTTCCACAGATTCCGCCACGTCGGCAACCTCAACGACGTCCGCCACGGGCTCAGTCTCGACCACGTCGATCGCCGCTGT
>Ga0209608_1003245_pt1 | contig 10424 bp, 9 predicted proteins | sample AD_UKC130_MetaG_FD_184428 | JGI IMG/M metagenome (GOLD analysis project Ga0209608, IMG submission 184428) | Active sludge microbial communities of municipal wastewater-treating anaerobic digesters from Canada - AD_UKC130_MetaG (SPAdes) (version 2) | ecosystem: Engineered > Bioreactor > Anaerobic... | reverse complement strand
AGGCAAATAAATGAGGTCAAAGAGGGATATTCCCGAGGTCGAATTGACCTCTTTAGTGGACATCATATTTCAACTCATCCTCTTTTTCGTCATAGCCACCACTTTCGTCGAAGGGGGCATTACCGTTGCTCTGCCCAAGGGCAAGGGAGATCCCCTAAAGAACACCCCTCTTGTCATTAACGTCAACCATGACGGAACTATAGTGCATAACGGCAAAGCGGTAGACATTGACGAAGCGGTAAAGTTGGCTCAGGATGCCAATTCCAAGGGGCGGACGATACTTCTTGCGGGAGACAAAAGCGCGACCTACGGCAAGGTGGTTAACGTCTTGGATGCCTTAAAACAAGCCGGCATCGATGAAGTATCCCTTGCGGTAGGAGGAGGCGAAGGGAACGGCCAATGAGCGATAACGTCAGAAGATGGGCGCTTCCCATCTTGTTGAGCCTCATTATCCATTGCGCTGCAGTTTTAGCGATCAATGTTCCGCCAAGACTGCAGGTCAGATCTTCGACGCCTGCAAAGACGATTAACGTCAAACTCGTATCGATAGAGACGAACGCTGCAAAAGGCAAAGTCGCTGCCACAAACACCCTGCCGTCAAGAAAGACGAACAACCCTCCTGCCATGGCAACCGATAAAGCCCCTAAAGCTGCCATCAACAAGGAAAAACGCATCGACAAGCCAAAGCCTCCAGTCAAGACCGACGATAAAAAAATACCTTCCGAGACTCACGTAACGGATCAAAACAAAGGCGATCAGATAGCCTTAGGGAACGCAGATAGCGACTTAAAGGATAGGGGACAAAATCTTAGTGCCTCTGCAGAATACGAAGAAGGCAAGGGCGGACCCTCCGATGCTTTAAATTTTGCAAACGAGGGATCGCTTGAGCAGGAAGAGAAAGTGCCTCCAATTGCAAGCGACCTCGATATCGTTCGAGGCGCCAAGCCGGTATATCCCCTGGCTTCCAGGCGACGCGGAGAAGAGGGAACGGTACTTATATATGTGCGCCTTTCGCATGACGGTGCCGTCGTCGAGGCCAAGGTATACAAATCCAGCGGATACGAACAACTGGACGAAAGTGCTCTTAAGGCCGTCAAAAGGTGGGTTTTCAAGACCTCGAAGGAAAGTGAATTGCTGGTGCCAGTGATATTCAAGCTAAATCCTTAGATTATGTAAAATCATTACAATTAATGCGAAATTATCACGTTAAAAGTTAGTATCATCTAACGAAATCCCCTTTTTGCCAATTTCAAAAAATTTGACCTTATAGGCGTAACAGTGCCCTTGATTTTTAAGATGTATAATTAAGATTAGGCACGGTCAATAAAACTTGAAAAAGGAGGATTGGATCGATGGAGGAAGAGAGCAAGAAAAGCGGTTTTATGAGTTGGTATTTCGGGTCAAATTTGCTGAAGCGGATATTGGCAGGGCTCATATTAGGCGTTATCGCGGGTCTCTTATTGAAGGAAAAGATACTCTGGGTTCAACCCTTTGGGGATTTATTTATCCGACTTTTAAAGATGATAGTCGTTCCTGTGATACTGTTCAGCCTGATCGTAGGTACGGCAAGCATTAGCCCTTACCGCTTGGGCAAGGTTGGCGTCAAGATAATCGTCTACTACTTGCTCACAACCGTCTTTGCCGTCGCCATAGGCCTGATCTTCGGCAACCTGTTTAAGCCCGGATTGGGCTTAGAGCTTGCCGGAGGCGAAGTGGCAGGAGTTACCTTGTCTAAACCGTCGCTGACAAACACGCTTCTTAACATAGTGCCCACAAACCCGGTAGAATCTTTATCCAAGGGCGACGTGCTTCCCATCATTTTCTTCGCGCTTCTTTTCGGCATAGGGCTTTCCTTCCTGCGAGAGAGCGAAAACGAGGAGCTAAAGCATTCTGCCAACATAGTTTACGGATTTGCGAACGGCGCAGCCGAGGTAATGTACAAGATCGTGCGCGGCATAATGGAGTATGCTCCTATCGGCGTATTCGCCTTGGTAGCGGTGATACTGGCCAAGGAAGGATCGCGCGTAATTGGACCTTTAGCTACGGCAGTTGCAGCGGAGTATTTAGCCATAGTTGTGCATGTGGCAGTAATTTATGGATTGATCTTAAAGTTTTTCGGCTTACGTCTGACAAAATTTTTATCCCATGCCAAGGAGGCCATGATAACCGCCTTCGTCACCAGGAGCAGCAACGGGACCCTTCCCGTATCCATGGCATGTGCAGAAAATATGGGGATACCCAAAGGCATATATTCCTTTACGCTCCCGCTTGGGGCAACCATCAACATGGACGGAACGGCCATTTATCAGGGAGTTTGCGCCTTGTTCATAGGATTTGCCGTAGGTCATGATCTGACCCTCTCGGATCAGCTCATCATCATACTTACTGCACTGCTTGCGTCAATAGGAACCGCCGGGGTCCCCGGAGCCGGAGCCATCATGCTGCTGTTGGTCCTAGATTCAATCGGGCTACCAGTTGAACCGGGCACTCCTGTAGCTGCTGCTTATGCCATGATCCTTGGAGTCGATGCCATATTTGACATGGGCAGGACCTGTATAAACGTAACCGGCGATCTCGTGGGAACGAGCGTAGTTGCCAAAAGCGAAGGAGAGCTGGATATCTCAAAATGGCAATAATTAAGGGGGCAAGCGCCCCCTTAATTATTTACTGATTGTCTGCTATTTCCTCTTCGTCCCTTAAGGCAAGCCACCTTCCCCAATCAATTCCCAGGGGCCCGCTTAAGACATACACCGATGCACAAACAAGCGCAATCTTTTCCTTAAAAACTACCGACATGGTAACAAAACAACCGATAAGAAATAAAAGCCTGAGAATATTGATGTTATCTTTGCTTAAATGTTTAAGGTTGCCGTAGGGAATGCTTGAGATCATCAACGACCCTGCGATGATGGCGATGATCATTGCAATTAGGGGGTGTAAAACCACTCCCGATGCTATGAAGGACATCAAAAATAATCCACCTGCAGGGATTGGGAGCCCTTGAAATCTCCCGCTCGAATGTACCACGTTAAAGCGAGCCAGCCTCAGCGCCCCACACAGGACGTAAAATGCCGTGGCCAATGCTCCCAAAACTCCGCCAAAGGCATATAAATAAGATATGTAAAATATCATGCCAGGGGCAGCCCCAAAGCTCACCACATCTGCAAGGCTGTCAAATTCCACTCCAAAGGCGCTGTCTCCGCCAAGCGATCGAGCTACCTTGCCGTCCATCAGGTCGAAGAATGCAGCCATGAAGGTCAACCAAGTGGCCGGCACTAAATGGCCATGAAAAGCCAAGACCAAAGACATCACTCCACACAAGATGCTTCCGCTGGTTATCATATTAGGTAACAATTTGCGGATGGGGATCGGCTTTCTTATCATTCGTTTTCTATATACTTTCTTGCCCACTGAGCTCACTCCCTTCGTCTGAAGCTAAACCTATGACGCTGCTTCCGGCTTTAACCCTATCTCCAATCTTGACCATGGGCTTTATTGCAAGCGGCAGATATACGTCAACCTTAGAACCGAACCTTATCATGCCATAGGCATCCCCCTTTGGCACCCTTTGTCCGACCCTTACGCGGCATGCTATTCTCCTGGCCAGCAATCCAGCTATCTGCACCAATAACACGTTGCCATACTTAGTTTCAAGGCCGGCATATAACCTTTCGTTGACCTCAGACGACTTGGGAGCAAAGGCCACCAGGTGTTTGCCTCTTTTATAATCCAAAAAGGATATCTTCCCATCGTAAGGTATTCGGTTAACGTGCACGTCCATGACAGACATGAAAATGCCTATCTTGGTAGATTTGCCGGCAAAGGGAGCGTCGACGACTTCGAGCTCGACGACCTTCCCGTTTGCCGGACTCACGAAGGAAAGGGGATCCGTCGGAACATCGACGTGAGGTTCCCTGTAAAACCATGCCAGAAAGGCAGTACACAAGCCCAAAATGACCCCTAACACAGGAGATATTAACCAGGCTCCCATCGTCATAAAAAGAGCTGTAACTACAGGCACAACCCCCTCGCGAGCTAAACCCATATCAGATCTCCTCCATGGCATCCTCGCGAATTACGGTGACGTCAGCCACCTCGTCGCCCTGATCAAGCCTAACTAGGATGTTCCCCGTCGCCGTTCGAGACAGCACGGGAACGTCTTTAACAGTTATGCGCGTTACACGCCCCTTGCTCGTCACTATCATCAATTCATCATCCTCGGTAACGCTCCAGGCGCCCACTATCAACCCCGTGCGCCCAGATAACCTCATTGCCCTTACGCCCGACCCGCCACGATGATGCAAAGGAAATTCATCGGAGGAGGTGCGCTTGCCAACTCCCTTTTCGCTTATGAGCAATATCATCGTATCCTCACGCAGAGGTTCGCAGCCAACCAAAATATCACCTTTCGAAAGCCTTATGGCCCTCACTCCCCTGGCCTGCCGCCCCATGGGCCTGAATTCCTCTTCGCTGGTCCTCAATGCCTGTCCCTTGGCAGAGACGAAGAGCAGGTCATCGCTCCCGGATGTAAACCTGACCCTAGCAATTTCGTCACCTTCATCCAGGTTTATGATGCGCCTGCCGGCACGAGTCAGGTTGCCGAGCTCTCTTACGTCAACCCTCTTGGCGATACCATTTTTAGTGGCGAAAAGCACGAATTTCGCCCCATGCATCGTATCGTCTTTTATAGCCACAACGCGTTCGCCTTCCTCCAGCGTAAAAAAGGAACTCACGTGTTTGCCCTTGCCGTTTTTGGGCTCAGGAAGCAGGTATCCTTTTATGGCAAATACGCGCCCTTTGTTCGTAAACAGGAAGATGTCATGATGTGTCGTGGTTGCAGCGAACATCGCCACCTCATCCTCGTTTCTCGGATTAAAGCCCTTGATGCCCTTGCCTCCTCTGGCCTGCAAACGATAGTCGCCCAATGGGGCCCGTCGCAGATAGCCATCCTTTGTCAATACTACTACTATGTCTTCCTCGGGGATGAGCTCATCTTCATCCACATCGACAATTTCGTCTATAATTTCTGTCTTCCTCGCATCGCCGAATTGCTTTTTCAGCTCCAACAATTCCTCGCGAACGACAGAATCGAGGGCAGAGGGATTGTCAAGGATGGTACGGTATTTCTCTATGTCTTGCAATAGCTGTTTTAATTCTTCTTCCAGTTTGTTCCTTTCCAGGTTAGTTAAACGCTGGAGCCTCATGTCCAAGATGGCCTGCGCCTGGACCTCGGTAAAGCCAAAGGTTTCCGTCAGGCCGACTTTAGCGCTCTGGATATCCTGCGATCCCCTTATGAGGGTGATGATCTCGTCTATGACGTCTAACGCCTTGACGAGGCCTTCAACTATGTGGGCCCTCTCTTGCGCTTTACCCAGTCGATAACTTGTCCTGCGACGGACTACATTTCTACGATGATCCAAAAATATCTTAAGCAGCTCTATAAGGCTGAGTTCCCTTGGTACGCCATCTACCAAGGCAAGGTTTATTACGCCAAAGGTAGTTTGAAGAGGCGTTCTGCTGTAAAGCTGCCTTAAGACCAAGTGGGGATCGGCGTCTCGCTGCAATTCGACCACTACCCTGATGCCATCCCTGTCGGATTCGTCCCTAAGATCAGCTATGCCAGTTATGTAACCTTCCTGTACGCCCCTTGCTATGATCTCGATCAGCGAGGCCTTGTTGACCATGTAGGGAATCTCCGTGATGAGAAGGTTTGTCCTGCCGCGCTTCATCTGCTCAATGGAGACCTTGCCCCGCAATATGATCTTGCCCCGTCCGGTCTTGTAAGCGCTTATGATTCCCTCTCTGCCTGCTATGGCTCCACCCGTGGGGAAATCGGGGCCAGGCAAGACCTCAATTATATCTCCAAGCTCTATGTCCTCACCCTTCTCGATGAGCAAGCAAACCGCATCGACCACCTCGGCCAAGTTGTGAGGGGGCATATTGGTAGCCATGCCTACAGCAATACCGGAGCTACCGTTCACCAAAAGATTTGGAAGCAATGAAGGCAAGACCAGCGGTTCTTTTAAGGTCTCATCGAAGTTTGGCCCCCAATCTACCGTGTCTTCGTTTATGTCCCTTAACATCTCTTCTCCAAGAGGTGAAAGGCGAGCCTCTGTGTAACGCATGGCTGCAGGGGGATCTCCGTCAATAGAGCCAAAGTTCCCCTGTCCGTCCACGAGAGGATATCGCATGGAAAACTCTTGGGCCATTCTCACCATGGCATCATAGATGGCAGCATCCCCGTGAGGATGGTATTTACCCATGGTCTCGCCGACTATTCTTGCCGATTTTCTGTACGGTTGACTTGACTTTAAGCCCAGCTCCATCATCGCGTAAAGTATCCTGCGTTGGACAGGCTTCAGTCCGTCCCTGGCATCGGGCAGCGCACGGCCGATTATGACGCTCATAGCATAATCAAGGTAACTGTATTTTATCTCTTCTTCAAGTGGTAGCCTTAATACTTTGCCAATGTTGCCGCTTTCTGTCATGCCTATACCTCCAACAAAGTCGATGAATATGATATGTCAAACAATAAATAAGCGACGGTACTGAGGGCCCGTCGCTTATTTATTGATTATAGCACATATTCCACATTAAGCGAGGCTTTTACCACCTATTGCGATGGATCCTGCTGTGGTCATAACCGCTGTGAGGCTCCTTCGTTTCGGCAGGATAGCCGATCGCCGCTATGGCCAAAACCTGAATGTCATCCGGAATTCCTAAAGCCTTTCTAACGGCTTCCGGACGTCCGGGGGAGTTGCTCACTCCAAGCCACACAGATCCCAAACCCAAAGCATGAGATGCAAGCAATATGTTCTGCATCGCTGCCGAGCAATCCTCTTCCCAATACCGCTTCGCAAAATCATTTAACTTGGGATCTCCGCACACCACGATGGCCAAGGGCGCCTCGTGTAGCATCTTTCCGTAGGGATGGGCTTCCGCCAAGGCATCTAACATATGCCTGTCCTCAACGACCACGAAATGCCACGGCCTTCCACCCCCAGCTGTAGGAGCAGCTTGAGCGCACTCCAAAATGATGTCAAGCTTTTCGGGCTCGACTTTCCTGTCCTTTTGAAACTTCCTTATGCTCCTTCTGCCCAATATAACCTGTATAGCACGATCTTCGCGCAACGACATATCGAACACCTCCTAAATTATAAAGTAGCCAAATAAGAGCTATCACGCGTCGATTTTAGCCATTTATTGGCCAACTGCTCCCTGTTTTTCATGACCACGTCATCGACGATCTCCTTGAACTCCCCTGAGACAAACTTGGGCAATACTACACCGAAATGCTCCCACGTCAGGACTGTCCTTAGAGATGATAGCGAAGGATCTTCGTCCAGGCAACTCTGTACGGTAGGACTATCTATGACAGCTGCGCTGATATCGCCTTTTTTAAGTGCCTGCAGGGCATCCTGCCAACTGGGATAAGGCACAACAGTAGAGCCCGTAAGTTTTTTCCTGGCTATGGCTTCACTGGTGGTACCCTTCTGGGCCCCAACTTTTTTGCCAACAAGATCCTTCAATGAGTTTAATTCGTCTTGCTTCCTGAAAAGGATCTTTTGTCCTACCGCTGCATAGCTGACTGAAAAGACCACCCTCTCAGCCCTTGATGGGAGCTTGGTAACGGCCGAGATCACCATATCAAACTCGCTCCAATCCTCTGACAGCCAGGTACCAGACAGTGTGCCCTTTTCACCGTTGCCCCACGTGGTGGGCACAAATTCAGCTTTTACGTTCAAAGCCTTTGCTATCTCGTTGGCCAGGTCGACGTCGAGCCCCTGAACCTTGCCACCCCTCCAGAAGTGAAAACGTCCCCAATCGCGGTTTTCGATGCCTATTCGCATCACGGCTCTTTCTTTTACCAGGGATGACGATAGCTCTTCTTCCTTAAGCTTAAACTTGAATAACGCCTTTTCCATTGCATTGGCCGAAGAAAGGATGACTTCAACCTTCTCGGCCATGGCTTCCGAGGATATTGCCTCATCCTGAAGCAGTGCGTTCATCTCGTCCAACCTCTTGGTCTGACGATCCACCTTTTCAGTTATGCCTGCTATAAAGTTGGCCATCTCTACGCTTGATTCAGCTTGAGTCTGGAAGGTCTCCGAAGTAAGCCCTATCTCCCTGATCAAATCTCCGACGATGGACAGGACCTTTTTATTGCTCTCATCCATGCGCCTTGCCTTTTCGTTGGCCTCCATTACCTTCCTGCTTGCAACATCGATACTTTTAACGCCCTCTTCAGCCAAGGCTCTGATATTGTTGGCCAGGTTCTCTATGCTTGACGCCGCCCTTGAAGATTCTTCGGCTAAGCTGCGAACTTCTTCAGCGACAACGGCAAATCCCCTTCCGTGCTCGCCTGCCCTGGCTGCCTCAATGGCAGCGTTGAGCGCAAGCAAGTTGGTCTGCGCTGCAATCCCCTTGATGCTGCCGACTATATCGACTATGTCTTTAGAAACCCTCTGCATTTGACCGATTGCCTCGGAAACACGTTTTGTTGCCTCATCCACGGCTCCTATCCCTTGCGTCGTCTCTTGGACCAGTCTCACATTTTCTCCGGCCTCCGATTCGACGGACTTGCCCTGCGCTGCAATGTTTTCAATCGTGGACGAAGACTCCTGAATGCCCGCCGAAAAAGTCTGTATACGCAAGCTGGCGTCGTTTGCCAGTGAACTTATCTCGCTCGCTGCTTGGGCTATCTCAGAAGCAAAAGCGGCAATGCTATGCATGGTGTCACTGCTGAATTTTGCGGATTCTACAACATCTTCCGTAGCTATACCCACCTTGCCGGCAAATATGCGAACCCCTAAAATAGCTTGTATCGTATTATTTAAGCCGTCAGCCACCCAGGATAAAAAGCTTTTGCCCTTATCGACGCTTAAGTCCTTAGCGCTGAGCTTTTGATTTAGGCTCAAAAGCACTCGAACCAAGCTTATCCTTTCGCGCTTACTGAGGTAAGCCTCCACTAACAAGGCTGCCGTAGCTACGGCAAACACGACAGCCGGCCAAAGGATGGCCTTGCGGCCACCTCCAAGGCGAGAGAAAAGCCACAACCCTATTGCCCACGAAGCAACAGACGTACCAAACATGAGCCATGCGAAGGAGCCTTCTTTTTTCACGATGCACCCTCCTTGACCTTGTTTAAAATTGCCTCCGTACAAGCTCTAAGCGATGGCACGAAATCGGGCAACAAGGGCACCTGTTGTCCGCTTAGATTTGCAGAAGCGACCCTCCTGTCACGGGGGAAAATGGCGTCAACGCTGATGCCGAGGGACTCCACGGACGTTTTAACGTCCTCTGCTATATCCTCATCTACCATATTCACCACCGTTACAATGGGACGATTTACTTCTTTTGCGAGACCATTCATAAACTTGGCCATTTCCATCGATTCATGGGAAGGCTCCAACACTACCAAAAAGACATCGGCATGTCGCCACACCCCGCGTCCAATATGTTCCACACCGGCTTCGCAATCCACTAAAACCCACCATCCGGGTACATACAACCTCTCCAAGAAACCCTTCTCAAGAGCACTCATGGGACAGGCGCAACCTTCATCCGGCTTGTAGATCTTCCCTATCGCCAAAAAAGCCAGATCATCGCGCCTGCTGACGCAAGATCGCGGCAGATCATCAACGTGTAACTTGGCATCTTCGGAATCACTGCCATTTTGCCTCTCAAACACCGCCTTTTTTACGGCGACCCTACCGCCCAAATCTTCCATCAGGGTGCTGTAGGGAGCCTGCAGGCCCAGCATCCTGTACAAACTACGATTGCTTTCGTCGGCGTCTATCACTAGCACGCGCATGCCTTCGGAGATCAAAAACTTTGCCAATATAGCAGTCAGCGTGCTTTTACCGCTTCCCCCCCGACCGCAAACGAACACCTTTGTCATGATTGCAGAGGCACCCCTTTTCTCTTATTGTCTTGGGTTTAGCTCTCCGTCAGAGGAGTTATCTGGCTAAATATGTTCTTTTCAATGGCCCTGGCCTTTGGAGTTACAGCCAGCCCTCCCTTTGATGTCTCCCTTAACGTTTCAGGCAAGGCCTTACCAACCTGCCTCATGGCATCCACCACTTCGTCAGGCGGGATGACGGACCTGACTCCGGCTAAAGCCATATCGGCACATATGGACGCCAAGGCGACCAACGTGCCGTTTCGTTTTATGCAAGGCACCTCGACCAAACCAGCAACCGAATCGCACACTAAGCCCATTACGGACTTTATCGTCAGGGCAGCCGCATGCGCGGAGGCTTCGGCACTGCCCCCTTTAAGGTAGGTTAAGGCAGCCGACCCCATGGCAGCAGCAGCACCACATTCGGCTTGACATCCCCCTTCAGCTCCAGCCAATGTAGCTCGCTTCTGAATGACCTCCCCCACGCCTCCTGCGACGATTAGGGCCTTTACCAACGCATCCC
>Ga0209608_1003244_pt1 | contig 10430 bp, 9 predicted proteins | sample AD_UKC130_MetaG_FD_184428 | JGI IMG/M metagenome (GOLD analysis project Ga0209608, IMG submission 184428) | Active sludge microbial communities of municipal wastewater-treating anaerobic digesters from Canada - AD_UKC130_MetaG (SPAdes) (version 2) | ecosystem: Engineered > Bioreactor > Anaerobic... | reverse complement strand
AAAGATATTAAAAGAACTAAAAACTCGAGAAGAACTGATCAACAACAGACTTGCTGCACTCCAAACTGAAGCAACTAATCTGACTAATGAATTAAATCATATCCAGGCACTTATCAAACATTATGACCAACTAGAATATGATTCTATTGAGGAAGAACGCAGAGTAACTCAAGCCTTAAACAAATTCAAAACACGTTATATCCCCAATTGTAAAGGACAATCCAAATATAAAGAAATGCTTGAGGCAATTTTTACTGATAATAAAAGCTATAATTTTACAGCCATTAAAAAAATGTTGGAAGATCTGACCGGAGAACCAATGAATCCTGGCAAAACTTATACAGCTATCCGATGGGCTATAGACAATGGACTCATAAAAAAAGTTGCCAGAGGACTTTATCAAAGAAAGGACGATTAACACATGCCAACACTACGGGACTACCAGCAACAAGATGTAGAATTTCTCTCCAAACTCAATACTATGGCTTGCTTTAATGAACAACGTACAGGAAAAAATTGCACAGGAGAATGAAATAGACAAGCTACTTGAGAAATGGCAGGACGTTAAAGTATTTGATATGCAAAAAGATTTAGAAATTGAGCAACCAGTACAGGAAGAACAGGAAGATCCTGAAAGAGCAGCCTTTTTCGCTAAGTATTGGGAAATAGACCAAGAATCGTTTGATGAATATGTTTCCAACAATCCTGATATTTTAGCAAATGGATATGATAATTTGTATATAAATAAAGGAAAATTAGGGGACGAAGGAACAACAATAAAGACTATAATGGGAGAACAGGTCATGATAATCGACGCAAAGAATAATCTCCTTATAGTCAGAGTACATACAGATGATTATGATGGTAGAATGGCGATAATAAAAGACCCGAGGCAAGTTAAAGTTGGTTGTGCATCTACGATGGGAACAATAGGACAGCTTATAAGAACAATAGCTAAAGAAAAAGGTGCACTTCTAGCAACAAATGCCAGTGGATTTAATGGCCCCGAGTGGTATGGTAATGGTGGCGAAGTCATGGGTTTAGTTGTAGAGGACGGAGTAGTAAGAAACAAACCAGTCAGGGGCAGACAAATAATGATAGGGTTTGACTGGGAAAATAATCTCCGAATCGGAAAGTATGAAGATATATCTATATTTAGGGATGCTGTAGAATTTAGACCTCCATTGGTTCTTAATGGAGAGCGAACAGTAGAAGGTTCAGCAGGCTGGGGAATAGCCCCTAGAACAGCAATAGGGCAAGATGCGACTGGAGCAGTTCTTCTGCTAGTAGTTGACGGTAGGCAAGTGGGGCATAGCATTGGAGCAACAATGTCTCAGTTAGCAGATGAAATGTTAAAACATAAAGCTATACAAGCAGCGGCAGTAGATGGTGGTTCAAGCTCAGTCTTGGTTTATGCAGGTGAAGAAATAACAAAATCATGTTTAAAAGGTGGTAAGGGTAGAAGGGTACCTAATTGTTTCATAGTAATGCCAGCAGACAGTATTAAAGGAAATGATTAGGGGGCATATAAATGGTCAGAGGGTATAGGTTAGTTATTCATGAGAGAAATAATGATTGGCCAATACTTATGCGCGTAGACGAATCAAAGTTAGAAATTTTTAAGGTATGGCTGAATAATTCCGAGTACTCTGGATGTACTAGTATGTGGGAATTTGATACTATACGAAATGGGTTAGTGGTAGTAATAGACTGTGATTCATCTGAGGGTAGACGAGAGATTTTAAATTGGTGGGAGTCGAGAATAAATCAAATAGTTTAACCGAGATTGGAGGATACTACAAATGACAGAGGAAGAGGAGTACAAGTTAATATGTAACAGCTGTAAAAATAGTGTTGTAGTAGACCAAGACAATATAATGTATATTCATTGCAAGATAACATTATTATTTTGTTATAGCATAAAATTACCTGAATATGAACTAGTAGAAGAAGGACAAACATGCGAAGGCCGATTGTTCGAGCGTAGACCAATATGGCAAGTGCATTAAATACAAAATAAAGAAATACAGAATAGGTTTTATGGATAAGCGATAAAACATTTTTGATACTAAAATAAATAAACGCATATACTTCTAAAGTATATGCGTTTATTTATGATTTATTACCGAAGATTATATGCTAGTAGCCAATTAGCACTAAAATGAATAACTTACACAACAACAGATATTTCATAAAATAATGACTAGTTAAAAAGGAGGATAAATTATGTCTAAGACAGAGGTTATAAATTTAGATAAATTGATTAGTAAAATGATACATCATCCCAGAGTTCAAGGGATGCCTTTATATACTCGTGTAGACGGACAATTAGAAGAGGGAGTCATGTCAGTTAGAGATAGTAACAAAAGTGTGGTTTGGCTTGAGGCATCTAAGCGTTCTTATTCGTCTCCTGATAATATAAGAAGAATATTTATAACTCATAAGGCGGTATATGTACATTTATATAGGCCAGTCATAGGCACAAAAAATACTTCCCTTAGAAGGGAGACAACATTTTCTAAAGATTTCGCAGAAGTAAGAAATTCTATAGAACAAAGTAGAGCAATGGGAATGCTCCCGGAATATGTAGTAAGACAAACGGGTTTAGGTGCACTTTGCAGACCCTGGGTTTGTTCAAACGTTGAAGAAGTTTATTTTGACTGGACAATTTTCCTTAGTATGGACGCCAGCAATATGGGCATGGGAGACCTTTTAAGCTATTACATGCAAACGTCTAGCGGAATGGCATCCAATGAGCCAATAGTTAAGCTATTTGAAATAGCTTGTTTAAAGGGAATTAAAAACATGCGAGATAGATTCCCTAGACTCCGAGCAATTGGTTATATACAACATCTAGAAGATATTTATACAAGAATAAAAGAACAGCCTGGGAAAGAGTCATTAGAAGATATGATGAAACCTTGGTATAAAAATGCGTTAGTAAAGCAAGCAATAGAGTCATCAAATACTGGAGTAGCAATCAAGGAATTTACTGATATACCAGTTTTAAATCCTAATTACTCCTTAAAAGATGGAATTTATGTCTTTGATAGAGATGTACTAAAAGATTATTTTGTAGGGCTTGAAACAAGGATAAAAGATTATTACAGAGAACAAAGAAATAAAGCACTTGATCAAAAGAAAGAAGAACTTATAAAAGAAGTTCAGACAACGAAAAGCAGATTTGAAATCTCTATAGATAACATATATGCTGAGGAAGGTCCTGAAAAGGCATTATTAGCATTAAGGTTATCCCTTGATGGTTTATCCAGAGAGGAGAAAATGGCAATGCTTAACAACATGAGTGCCGAAGGTCAGGCAAGATATAAGAAGTTGCTAGGCATAGCTGAATAAGGGAGGAATATACATGCAGGCTAATGAAATAAGAAATAAAACAATAGCTGAAGCAAGGGCGGATATATTAGCTGGGCTAGCAGGATATGATGAAAAAACACTACGTATAAAGAAAAGCTTATATCGTAGGTATGCTGATATAGCTACCGCTATGTATGACAACCCTGTTATGGAAGGGGTTATAAGGGGTAATCCTGATACATTTGCCCCTTTATGCAATAAACTTATTTATGTATGGGTAACAAGTCAGAAGAATACGGCTGAATTCCAGGAAGTTGCTAAGTCAACACCTAGTCTTAACAAGCTATTCTCCTCTTCTCAAGAATTACTATCTGCCTTAGAAAAAGTGAGAAAAATTGTAGGAAAAGAGGTAGAAATCACTACATTTAGACAACTAGTTGAATGTTTGGCAAACTATAAGCCTGATAATATAATACCAGCTATGGATGACATAGAAATAGTAGATGAGGACGGCGATGGATACTTTGAAGATGAAAATGTTGAGACTTCGGAGCAGTTGAACGATACGTCTACCGATAATGACATAGAGATAGTTGACGAAGAAAGCGATATAGATACAATAATGGATACTTCTGATGATGAAGATGATTTTGACCTTGAAGCTGAAGCAAATACAGACAGAGTTATGAATGTTTACAAGGATTTATTCGAGGTAGGCTTTGAACTACAGATACCTTACGGCATCCTTGTAAAAGAAGGTATACTTCGGTTAGATAAAAATAACAGGACAGTATTGAAAACTAATTCATCAATGGCTAATTTATACAGCTTAATTAACGATTGTTCATCAAAATTCTTAGTGCAATCCACTATAGGCCAAAGCGTTCAAGCATCTAAATTAAGAGAAGTCAAAATGAGAAGTGGAACGACATATTATCCAGAGTTCCAGTTAGGTAATTTATTTGGAATACTTGGAGAAACTAGGGTAGACTCCTGGGAAGCTTTAAGTAGAGCAATCAGATCTGAAGTAAAGCAAAACATAAAAGCTAATCTTGCAGAAGGTAAAGATATCTCATTCATAGTAGATGCCTTAACAACATGTATCATAGTAACAGAATTCAATCCTAGAGTATCTATGAAATTAAGAATTAACGTAGGCAATAGGTTAATGAATGCAAATACATTCAGGCAATTGTATGAACAAAGAAAAAATACTATACTAGCTGGCAATGGTGAAATTTATCATATAAATCAATTAAAAACTGGAGTTGTGGAAGTAACATTAGTATTTAATAAAGACGCCTTTAATGGTAGACCACTATTTGCATATGAAGCAGTCCAAGCACTTCAAAAAAGAGGTAGAACTCCAAGTCTTAAGGAAATGATACTTGGGCAAGATACCTCCGGAAAGATTTTCACCGCTAATCTTAATAGGCAAAATGCTTGTGTAATACTGATAGGCGCAGGTCAAAGATCTGGTAAAGGCGTCTTAACACTTAACTTACTAGGTACAGTTTTAGCAGAAGGTCACCCACTAGTTTATTTAGACGGTAAGCCTGATATGGCTAAGGTATTATGGAATATAGCGAGAAAAAACAATGTAAACGCAGCAGTCTGGGATGCATTTGACAATAATGGCATTCCAATAGGTAAGGGAGCACCTGAAGATATACTAAGAGAAAACACTGATATCTTCGGAGTACTAATGTATCTCAAAGTATTACAACTAATGATGGCGGCATCTCATTTAAGGGCTACTAAAAATATAATGGTAGGAGGGGCTAATAAGAGACCCTTCTTCATCTTTGACGAAGCCTTAGCAGTACAGACGAAGCTGTACAGTGCATGGCAAGGAATAATTAGAATAGCTAAAGATAAAAAAGATACATCTGAAACTGCTGAATGGTGCAGAAGGATAGTCCAATGGGCAGAACAACTAAGTGCAAGTTTAGTCGGTACAATCAACTCCCAATTACCTATGAGCGGTATGTCAACTGTATGGTTATTCCAGACGATTCAACCTAGTTCGTGGAGCCAATTTGACCTAGAGGGCATGAAAGGTAAATTCAATATCTTTAAAAATCCAATAATGTCAAGGCTCTCCATCAAGCTCCTGGGTAGAGGAACAACTGATAGTGAATATGGGCTTGGAAATAAAAACATTAAAACCAATGAAATTATAACACAACGAGTAGTAGCAGAAGGTGGAAGGCACTTTGTTTATACAGACGCCCAAAAAGTCACGGATATGAATCTAGTAAAGGTATTTAAACCCTATCTTGTACTAAACGAAGCAGAAAATGGAACACCTTCAGTAGAAGAATTAAGAAATAACTTATCACCTGAAGTATGGAACGCCATAGCTCCTGAAGGACATTTACCTCCAGAGGCAGGTTTTGAAGGATTTGCTGAACTCCTAGGCACTGGGGCAGTACAAAATTTAGCCCTTGGTAGAGCATTCTTAGAAGAAGTAATGCAACACCTAGGGTTAACAAATTATTCTTCAATAGAAGATTATATCTATGACGCTAGTATAGATTCTTTCAGGAGTTTGGGTACACTACTAAATGAAAGAGATAATATGGACATAGACGGATATGGCGAAGCAGGCGGATCTGATATATACTACATCAACAAAACAGATTATAATACAAATTATGATGATACCATTCAAATAGATACTGACGAAGAACAATCAAATGGATTATATGACACTACTGAAAACATAAATACAGTTGGATATAGGTCACCTATAGGGTATGGAACTCCAGTTATAGACAGACAAATGCAAGCAGAAATAAATGCAAGACGAATACTAGAAAGTGAAATGACATCAGGGGATGAAGGTTTAGATGACGAATTTAATATAACAAGCAGAATACTAGTAGAGAATAGACATCAGCAAGCCACTCAAATGGCAGGTAAAGACGGTAGAAAGAATGTAGTAGATATTGATACTACAAGAAATGTGTCTAAACTGACAGATGAAAATTGCATAGACTGCCGAGAAGCTGGGCCTGGGCCTCTGTCGTGGATAGAAAGAATGACATTAGATACACCTGCTGGAGCCGAAAGGTATGTAAAGAAGATATGGAAATCAATCCTTGATACTATAGTAAGCAAGGGTTACAGAAAAGCAAACATCACAAGGGTAAGTTTACATGGCGGGCAAATGTATGTAAACGGTAAAATAGTCAATTTAAACGGAGTAATAGGTGGTTATCAGTGCATTAGACTAAGAGATATTGTCAACTTCAAATTACTGTTTAAGACATTCTTCATGATTAAAGAACTTCGAATGGATGAAGAAATGTTAAGAGCAGCCACAGCGGAATTAGGGAATAATCCAATAGAGCAATTCTTTACACTAGCGCCTAAACTTGAAGTTGTATACGTACAAACAAGCAATGGTACAACAATAGGAGTAGATAGGCAAACGGCTCAAAACCAGAGGTTACAAAGAGTTATAGAAAAAGGTAAATTAGAAAATGCGATAGATCTACATTGTGCAACGAAATCTAAAAAAGATTGGAGCAAGAGATTAGCGGGAGATAACATCTGGGGACTAAATCTAGCAAAGAGTGCAATGAGCAACGCAGGTAGAGCATTTATGGATCAGAATAAACCGAGATTTGGAAAAGCAGCTATTTATGCAGCGGCAGGTTTAGTTGTTGGAACAATAGGAGGCTTAGCCTGGGGGGCAGCTAAGATAGTAGGAAATATCATAAATCTAAGCAGAGGATTTAAAGGATAATAAATAAATAATGGATAAGGAATATAGAAGTTATACAGTAAATGACAGCATGTAATTTCAACTTAATGAGTTATTTAAGAGATTATTTGATATGAGAATATAGTTAGAGTTATAATGAGTAAACCAAAAGAAATTTGAGCCTAAGCTTATAAAATTTAATCATTATGCAGTAAATAAAAATAGAGTATACAGTAGCAATAGAGCATTAAAGTTTAAAGTTTTTAAGAATTTTGAAAGTTATCGGGGACTAGAGTTTACAAGTATAGCAGTAGGTATTAGAGAGTACAAATTTAATAAACAGATAGTAAGAGTCAGAGAGTCTTTTTAGAGGCCAAATAGACTCTGCAAATCTTCAGATTTGCAGAGTCTTTTTGGTTGAGACAGTTTGTAGGTCTTACTAAAAATCTATATTTTGATATAATAAATGAATTATGCTAAATTATATAAGAAAAGCGGGTTGATATTATGATGGGTCTTAGGTGTGAATGTTTTGCGGTATTGGATAAAGCGATTAAATTACATCAAATATACGGTGAAAATATACCTATATATCTAAATAAAATAGATTCTTCTTTAACAAAAGACAGGGTGGCAGCTTCTTTTATCACAGACCCTGCTTTTAGAGTCAGTAATAACGGGTATAATACATTGATTAAGGCTTTAAATATAAATGATAATACAGAAAAATTATTTAAGTCTGACAAAGCATTAAATTATGATTCCCTTATGGCTATGATATATGAGTTAAGGTTGAATGGGTACGTAGTAACTGATATTGCAAACATATCCTTAGAAGATAATAACCAAATAACTTGTATAAGTGAACTACATACAGATACTAATATTATCAGGATATCAATGAGTGATGAATTACGTAATTTAACTAAAACTATAATAAAAGAACATGAGTACAGAAGTCAAGAAAGGCATGTAGTTAAAATAATGAGGATATCTGCTTTAAACAGGAAGAAAATAACGGATAAAATAATTAAGATAGCAATAAAATCAAGCTTCGACAACTTAATCATATATGATATAGAATCAAATACGAAGGAACATTACAAAGTTTATGAGAGTGTGGAACTTACTTGTGTAAGGCAAGGAAATAACTTATTATTCGTATCAACTAAGAAAGACATAGATATAAGTAAGTTTGAACTAAATTTAAGATCTTTGCTATCACAAGAAAATAGACCGTTTAACATAGAAGTATCTAATGAAATCATTATGTTCTGAAAGATAGACTATACTAAAAAGTATAGTCTTTCTTTTTATTAAGCTTGAATGTGAAAATATAGTAAATTTAGATTCATTTTAATCACTAGTTATGTTGTTTTAATAGCCTTGGGGGTTAAATATGAGTTATTTCAGGTTAAAAGATATAGACGTAAAGAAATATGTAGGAAATAGAGTAAATTTAATATTCATAGCTAAAAATATAAGTATACGTCCCCAGAAAAACGGTGGGGAGTATATGTCATTAACTATGGTAGATAGAGACAAAGCAATAGAGGCTAAAATATTCAGCATAACCGATGAAGTTAAAAGCAAAGTAGTTGAGGGTTTAGTGTACGAAGCAATTGTAGAAGTTCAAGATTATGTTAAAAATGACAAGCATACAATAAGTTGTGTTATTGCAAATGAGAATATACAACAAAGCGGTATTCATCCTTCGGCGTTGGCTGATTGGGTTGAAAATTTACAAGATTATAGTAATGCTTTAGGAGAAGCCATTAAACTTACAGATGGTACAATATATGGAGAAATAACAAGAGAAATATTAACGAAATACTGGGATAAATTTGCCGTATGGCCAGCGGCCACAAATCAACACCACACTCAGCTAGGCGGTTTATTGTTCCATACATCAACAGTAGTGGAAGCAGCAATTTCCATAGCTAAGTTCTATAATAAAATATACGGAGAAAGGTTTATTAACATACCATTATTAGTTGCTGGGGCTATTTTACATGACATTATGAAAGTTAAGGAAATAGATGCGGATATCAATTCTGGTATAGCTGACTACAGTGAAGCAGCGGCTCTAACAACTCATGTTATGGATATAATATCGGAAATAGATATAGTTGCAGCGAAGAGAGGTATAGAAAATACAGAGGAAGTAAGATTATTAAAACATGTAGTAGCAGCTCATCATGGAAAACTTGAATATGGAAGTCCTATTAAACCTTCATGTCCAGAAGCTTTTATCCTCAATATAATAGATGATATAGACGCTGAAATGTGGAAATATAATAAGGAATTTAAAGAATTACAACCTGGAAAATATAATTCAACCTGGGTAAATGGTTCGTCATTAGTAGTCAGATACAAAGAGATATCAAAGAAGGATCCGATAGTCATCTAATATAATAAATAACAATATGATTGTGTTGATAGTGCTGCTAATATAAGCAGCCTTATTTATGCCTATCATTTTCTATAACATTTCTATATTGTTATCTATATCAAAAAAGAAAAGAAGGTATATTATGACTGACTGGACTCAACCAGCGTTTTTAATAGACCCTAAGACATATACAATGATAGCCTTTGGCAGCTTTGAGGAAATGGTAGCTAAATTGATAGTTTTCATATTCATGGGATGTGTAGTTGTAGAAGCGCCTAAAGATGATACTGTTCTCCTTAAGCTTTTAAGCTCTGAAACATATTTTAGTGAATACTATAAAAACTATTTCGAAGAATACAATAAATCACTTCAAAATAGATAAAAATTGTTGAGATAATAGTTCAACAATCGAGTATCTAAATAATGGTCATTCAATATCTGTTAATATAAGGAGGCAATTTAAAGCATGATGAATACAAACAAGAAAATTCCAATAATGCTTATTATAATATCAATGGCAGTTAGTCTGTTTGCCATAGCATTCGTAATATACAGCAGGATAGAAAGAAACTTAGATTATGAATATGCGACAAAGGTACAAATAATGAATTTGGGGCCTACTGCCATATTATACGGCTTTTCCGAACGAGAAAACCCACTCCTTTAGGGGTGGGATGATAGTGAGGTCGGTCAAGGGATGGCTTCTGCCATCTTAATTGACCGAAAATTCCACTAATTTAACGGAGAATCAGCAAGAATTCTCCCATCCTCTATAGGTGGGAGATGAATTGCTGAATAGTTAACAAAATATAAAAATAATAATATAATAAGAATAGAAAGGTAGGTGAAAAAGTGATGATACGTTGCTTAAAAACTGCATTCAAAACATCTAAAACCAATCTAAACAGATTATATGAATGTAATCGTATATCAGCACAAATATGGAATGATTGTTTAGATATTGCTAAACAATACTCTCTTGCTAATGATGGTAAATGGATTAATAAAACA
>Ga0209608_1003243_pt1 | contig 10431 bp, 9 predicted proteins | sample AD_UKC130_MetaG_FD_184428 | JGI IMG/M metagenome (GOLD analysis project Ga0209608, IMG submission 184428) | Active sludge microbial communities of municipal wastewater-treating anaerobic digesters from Canada - AD_UKC130_MetaG (SPAdes) (version 2) | ecosystem: Engineered > Bioreactor > Anaerobic... | reverse complement strand
CTATGATCATCCTTACAAAGTCGTTGATGCAGACGCACAGTACTATATCGACTATGTTATATAAGCAGCAGGGCTAGGTTCTAGGCTGGGGAAGTTCCAGCGGAGAGGATTTACCTCCCTAACGCTCTTGGAGCTAAGGTCATCAGTGAGCGTGAGTTCTTTGAAATGTTAAATCGTGTCTAAAAGCGATTTAAGGCTTTGCAAATATAAACCCGATGGAATACTCGAAAGCACTACTTGTAATTCAACCTGTGGCGATTGAGAGCTTTCCAGAGGTATAAATAAGTGATAGGGCAGGCTGGTTTTATCCGACTTGCCCTTGACCTTTTTAATCGAGCTATAAGACGCTCAAGACTATTTCGTGTTTGACACTCCCCTGACTTTAGTCATGGGGAGTGTCAAACCGTAGAGTAAAATTTTTCATAAAAGTGTTGACAACTAATCATAGTACGAGTTATACTATGATTAGTTAAACAACACGCCCAAAATAAAATTTTGAGAAGTATGGGTATTCGGGGATATAATTTCAAGCGGTATGCAGGCAGAAATTGAGCTTGCAGAGGAGCTGGGAATTCCGATTAAGTACTTCCCGGACGTAGATGCTTGGTTAGGAGGTAAGATATGTTAAGTAGCACGGCGGCGAGAAAACGTGTTATTACAACGATGGCGCTGGTTACGGCAGTTGTAGTGTATGCCTGCTCAGCGTACTCAGTTGTGATACACGCTTTGAAACCTGCCATGACTGTTGAAGACGAGGAAACCGTAGACCCTGTTGTTGCGGTGGAACAGAGCGAAATGCAGGTAATGTCACAGTCAGAACCTATGTACATAGAAATGAGAGCGGATTTACCCGAAGCATTTGAAGCCGAAGTAATAGAGGAGGCAGACCCTTTCAACTTCCCTGATAACATTTCAGAAGGGGCGAAGGCGTATCTAATCGAAGCATACAACCAGACATTAGAGGCGTCTGAACATACAATGTTCCCAGACCCTTTCATGGCGTTATCGCTGGGGGTTGTGGAAGACCCCGTGTCAAATTATGAAGTGTTCCGAATTCCTCTCGTGCGTCAGGAGCTTCTGGATAAGGCTCTAAAAGAAAGTGGCGGGGATTATTCTGCTGCGATAGCTTACAGTAATAATGGTCATTCGTACAAGGAGTATGAATGTGTAGGACCTTTGCAGATAGCAGTTGGTTGGGTGGCCTGTGAGAAAAGAAACCCGACAATCTGGAAAGAATCTGCACAGATGTTTTATGAGGACGCAGAGCTGGCTGTTCCGGGAATGACTGAATTTGCGGAGAAATGTGGTATTACTGTAAACGAAAAGCTGTTAATGACCTTAGCAGCAATGAGGCATAACGTAGGAAATTTATCGGACTGGGGGAACTCTAATCCTAATTCTTCACCTAATAAGGAGTTTATTCCATTTAAGACCAAGAAGGCGGTTTATCAGTGGAACGAGGCGGTAGCTTCGGATGTTGCACAAAAGGCGATTAAAAAGGCGGCCTACGAGGCATACTTAAAATATATTGAAACTGGCGTATACGATAACCAAGGTATTGGGTGGAAGGAAATTGCTTCGATTACGGGTTACTCTACCAGTAATATAACATCAGATAAGCAGTGGTGGCGTCCGCTATATAGTGTGAGATTCTGGTTCAATTACTACCAGCTACAACTGTTGTACGGCGTCGAAACTGCTGAATCATTAGGGCTATAAGGTTTTATCGGGAAGTGTCAGAAAGGAGGTAAAGAAAGTATGAAGGTTCAAGATGTACGAGAGCTTAAGCAGGCTTTGAAGGATTTACCTGCGGAGCTTACACCTGATAATATGGAACAGTTTGCGAAATTCGGACTTATCTGCCGTGACAAATACGTTCCCGAATTACTACGCACGGCAGGATTACAAAATGAAACGCCAGAGTTTGAAAAAGACCCTTGTGCTTTCTGTTTCTGGAAGTATCAGGTGACCAAGTTGGGATGTGCAACTTGTGTAGATAAAAGCGAATACGTGGACTATTGTAGTGTGGAGGCCTCAGAGAAGAAAAAGCAGTTAGTGCAACTACTGAGGGACGAAGCATAACAATAACGCCCTTCGTAATGCACGTGCAGAAAGGAGGGCTTTTTTATGTCCAAAATTAAGGATATTCCTGACCGTAAAAGAACGTCCAGTGATATTCCGAGCTTTGTGGCACTGAGCTTCTTTTCGGGGGCTATGGGGCTTGATATAGGTTTACACAACGTGGGGATTGAAACCCTGTTGGCTTGTGAGGTTGATAAGGCGTGCCGGAATACCATCACATTAAACTTTCCTGAAATGGGGTTAATCGGGGATATATGGGATTACACAGCTACTGACATTTACAGGTACGCTAACCTTCCTCAGGGGCATCCAATCGACTTGATTGTAGGAGGTCCGCCTTGCCAAGCGTTCAGCACGGCAGGTAAACGAGGCGGGTTTTCAGACCCAAGGGGCAATGTGTTCCTACGTTTCCTTGACCTTATAGGCGAGCTATTACCACGGTATGTAGCCATCGAGAACGTCAGAGGGCTTTTATCGGCAGAGTATGAAGTGCAAGGCATTAAGATAAAAGGCGGGGCATTATATACCATTCTTGAAAAGCTCCGTTCATTCGGCTATCAGGTGAGCTTCAATCTTTACAACTCGGCCAACTTTGGCGTACCGCAGATAAGAGAACGAGTTATCTTAATAGCACATCTTGGGGAGAGGAAAGTTCCTCATCTGTTGCCTACTCATTCGGACGACCCTTACTTTGGGTTGCCGAAATGGGTTACGCTGCGAGAAGCCTTTAGCTTATTGCCTCCGCACATCACGCATACGCACGCTAAGTTTCCACCGAAGCGTTTGGAGTTTTATCGGCTATTGACCGAAGGGCAGAATTGGCGTGACCTTCCGAAAGACCTGCAGGAAAAGGCTTTGGGTGGGTCTAAGGACGCAAAGGGAGGCAAGACAGGCATATATCGTAGGTTAGCGTGGGATAAACCTTCGCCTACGCTTCTCACTTCTCCGACAATGTTTGCCACTTCTCTTGGACATCCTACAGAAGATAGACCGCTCAGTGTCGAAGAATATAAGGTTATTCAGGGATTTGAGCTTACTTATGAGGTGGCGGGGACTACTGCGGACAAATACAGGCAGTTAGGTAACGCCGTACCTGTAAAAATGGCTGAGGCCATAGGTACAACAATTTTGGCACATCGAAATTGTGTATCAGTTCCGATAATTACGGGATTTCCACATACCCGATACAAAGATACGGACGAAGTTTCATGGGAGCATAACTTCCTTACGCAATTAAGTGGGCAGGCCAGTAAGAGGTAATAGTTGAAGATAATTGTGGAGGTGTTACGCAACATGGCAAAGTCGCTGATTTATATGGGGCGTGTCGGCGATAAGTACCGAGTAGCTTTATTTGATAGTAATAACCCGTTAGCCAGAAGACTTCCTGTAAAGGATGTTCCTATGCTTCCGACTAACGTGGAATATCTGAATTGCTCCGTCATAGATGGGCAAGTAGTTCCCAGCTTGGAAGGAGCTAAGTTAATTTGTGCAGTGTCGAGAAAGCATTGTCCGAACCCGGACATGACAACTGACAGAGACATCGAGTTACGCAGTCTTTGGGTAGATAGGAAACAAGAGCCGAAGTATCTTTATGGCTATACAGGATATTCTTTGGACTACAAGAATAAGAGAATGAGGTTTTATCCGAGTTCAATGCTTGCTTCGGCATCTGCGTGGAATTTCTGGGATGAACTCTGCACTGAAAATACCTTTTATCTGATAGCGGTATTGGCGGTTAGAAAGAGTACTAAGCGATTTAATTTAGTGTCATCATTCCTTGCGATGGACTCTAAGGGTAATTTGCACTTTACGAACGCCAATGATATGCGTATTTGTATGAACGCAGGTATCAGATATGTGCAGGTAGGCAGTCCGAGGAAGTTGTCTTTCCCTTCTGTTTACAGTCACAGTAGGCTATGTACAGGCAGTATTCCGCTGGTTGCTGTAGATACCGAGGACGAGAAGCGTATTATTTGGCATGGGATTAAGAAATTAAATGAGCTTGACCCTAAACTAGTTGAATCTGTGTGGTGGAATCCTTCTTGGAGAACGACGATATGCGATTTCCGTAAGTACATCAACGGTAAGGCTTTTGGCATTAACAGTGCTGCGGACGCAAGTGTCGTAATCTACCCTGAGGGAGCCGAACAGATTTGGTTTGGATTTATGCAGTTCTGTCCGAGCTTAAAGATGGTCTATGTTCCACCGTCTGTGGAAACCATCTACGACTACGGTATTCCTGTGAGGAACGTCAAGAAAATCACGATTTATTCGAGTTCGCCAGCGGCGGTTGAGTTCTGTAATAAGTACGGTGTAGAGCGTGTTGACTGTACTGACGCCGAAGAAATGATGAATAAGTTCTATGCGGCGGCAGGCGGGGATTACGTGAGTGCTGCGGACGCAAGCAATATCGCTTCACTTGCGGGAGTTCAGAGTAATGTCACAGGTGAAGGCGGCACAGTTTGGTCTGCTGCGTTATTTAGCTTATCCTCTAAGGGATTTGCTACTGAGACACTGCATGAGAAGTATCCAATCATCGACTTATGCAAGGGTCGTTTTGAGAAGCCTAAGGACATACAGGTTGTTACTGCGAGTACTATTGACGGCAGTTGCATACCGTCCAATGACTATGGCGAGGAAGTCATCAGAACATTCATAGGGGCTTTGATACAGTTTTATCCGTACACAGAGAAGCCGATGACATCCAGTTGGTCTAAGATTGAGTGTGTGAAGTACGCTCTTGGTGAGTATAGCTTATACCTTGGTTTATTTGGGTTTGCTAACAAATATTCAGGCAAGAGTATCATAAACCTTCCTCAGAATATGTATTATCGTGCTTCCCGTGAGTACTTCAAGGAAGTGGCGGGTGATTTAACTAAGGAACACCATGTTGCACTTCTTGTAAATCCTGCGGGTGAAGTAATTCATAGATTTGCTTGTCCGCTCACTTTTGTGCGTGTCTTAAAGACCCTTTCAGCCGTAGTTACCACAGGTAAAGAGCCTTGCGGGGTATTGAGGTACGCAGATAAGCTTCCTAACATCTACTGGTGGTCTTGGGAAGCAGGAAGTGGGGAGATGCAGGTGCGTGACGCACTGGTACATTCATTCCTTGTATTCAGCTATCACACTAAGAAAGCTAAGAGAATGATGGCAGGTATTGACTTACACTCAGGCTCATTGGCTACGGCAGAATATACTACTCACGATTATGAGTTCGGCGTAATTACGCCATCACAGGGCGGTAAAAGGGATACTTTTTATGTATCCGTAAATAGACTTAGCCGTATTCAGTTGTATCCAGAGGATGCAGATTTGAGAGAGTTGTTCCCAGATGGTTGCCTGTACAATAAGGGGAGGCGATAACCGTGAGTAAGCATTTACTCTACTTAGGATACACAGGGAAAGCACACAGGGTGGCTTTATTCGATACTGGCAAAGTCATTGCGAAGTCTATCCCGATTAAGGATGTACCTGTTTTATCCGATGATTTAAAGTTTTTGAATTGTACTGTGAAAGATGGAGTGCCGTATCCTAACTTGCACGGAGCAAAGGTAGTTTGTTCCGTACCTGATGTTAAGGATAATAAAGCACGTTTCACTGTTTACGACACCCGTAACAGCTTTGATGGTAAAAAGGCTACGATGAACTTGGTAGACTTTTACGCCTTCAAGGGAGTGAAGCCGAAGTACGATTATGGCTGGCAGGGTGATGGCAAGGGGATTGCGTTTGCAGGCTTTTTCAGATATTTTTACAAGTTGGATTTCTGGGATGGTACTTGTGATGATAAGACAATGTTTTATCTGGGCGAGCTTGCAGTACCTGAGGGTAAGCGTTATAAGCTGATTGATAACTCTTTGTGTCTAACCAGTACAGGGGATTTATTCTTTATGACAAACAATGCTGAGAGAGTACTTTCTAAGGGAGGCGTGCGGTTTGTACCGATAGGCACTCCGTTGGATTTTACAGTTCCGAATTGTTATAAGAGTGGTAAGGCTGTATCGGAAGACACTCCAATTTTGCAAATTCCTGCGGAGCAACTGCACAAGGTCTTTTGGATAGGACGCAGGGGCAGTGCTGCGAAAAAGGAAATGCAGAGAGAAGGCGAGTTTATATGGTGGGGTGGCGGCAAGCCTACTGCTGTATGTGACCTACGACGCTATAAGAAAGGCAAGGTCTTTGGTATCAGTTCTTGTGCTGAGGACGCTTCTCTTGTAATCCTGCCTGAAACTGCTGAGGTTGTATGGCTGGGGATGTTCTATGAGTGCAGTAGTTTGAAGGCAGTTTATATACCGAAGACGGTCGAAAAGCTTATAGTTCAAGGGCTTCCACCGAGAAGGTTCAGGAATACTACGATTTATTCGGGGTCACCTATTGTCGAGGCCTTTTGCAAAGAAAATGGAGTTCAATTCCAGAAGTGTGGGGATTCTGAGGATATGCTCAGGATTTATTACAAGGCAAGCTCTGACGAATATATCAGCATAGACGAGGCTGGAGCGATAGCTTCCTTAGCTTCGGCAGGCAGTGACAAGGTTGGCGTAAACGGAACGCTTTGGTCTGCTGTGTTGTTCAGTTGTGCTGATAAGGGAATGGCTTCCGATGAACTTCATCGTAGGTATCCAATAGTTCAGACTTGTGATTTACCTGCTCCTCAGGGGGCTATACCGTTGGTAACGGCAGGTAGTATGGGAGACCAAGGCGAGTATTCTAAGGAACGCACGAGGACTTTCGTAGCAGCTTTGACTCAGTTTTATCCGTTGTTTACGGGCAGTGGGGAAGTAGAGCCGAAGCGTATTTATAAGTGTCCTCTGGGCGATTACTCCTTGTATATGAAGTTAGATGTATTGCGGGTTTTCAAAGTACCAGCCCCGGACAGGGAGTACAGTAGAGACCATTATCTGAACCATCACATTGCCGAGTTGGTAGACAACTCTACAGGCAGAGTAATACATCGCTTTGAGGCGAACGAGAGGTTTTATCATGTAATGAAGTGCCTGTACAGTGCGTGCGTAGGTAACGTACCGCCGAGTGCAGTGTTACGTTATGCTGAGAAGCTTCCCGTAACCAAGATAGGTGATTATGGCCGTAGGGGCGATAGTGGTATAGAAACCTTCTCACGGGAGCTGTTGTATAGCTGTCTGGCAGTAATGTATGGTCTGAAAAACGGCAAGATGAAGGTGGCAGGTATTGACCTTTATACAGGTGAGCTGGTTATTCTTGACACTGAGAGGTCTTACGGCAGAGGTACTTGGAATAAACCTGAGGCAGGTATTTCGGCGTCCTTGTCAGGTATTTCTGCGGTACGAGGGTTAAAGAGGATTGCTGAGAATGAACCAGTGGCACAGTATTTTGGAACGAAGTGCGAATATGAAATTAGGAGGAGAGCTACACAGTGAGCGGGAGATTGATTGTAATTGAAGGCACGGATGGCTCTGGTAAGGCTACGCAGACGAGTATGTTAGTATCCCGTCTGCAAGCCGAAAATATAGCGGTTACGCCGTTGAGTTTTCCACGATACGACAAACCGTCATCCAAGCTGGTACAGATGTATTTGAAAGGGGCGTTTGGTGACGACCCTAAGGCAGTAAGCCCGTATGAGGCGTCCAAGTTTTATGCGCTAGACAGATACTGCTCTTTCGTAGAGGACTGGGGCAAGACTTACGAAGAAGGCGGGGTTATCGTAACCGACCGCTACACGACCGCAAATGCGGTACATCAGGCGTCCAAGATGTCCAAGGATGACCGTTATACGTTTTTCCGCTGGCTGTCCAAGTTTGAATACGAGGACATGGGAATACCAGAGCCAGACCTTGTGATTTATCTGGATATGCCACTTGACGTAACCGAGAAGCTTATGCGTCAGCGTGAGGATTTGACGGCTACGAAGGCTGACATACACGAGAAGGATATGGAGTATCTTGCTCAGTGTAAAGAGTCGGCGATGGACGCTGCACTCTACTACGGATGGCATATTATCCGCTGTGCAGAGAACGGCGAACCGAAAAGTGTGGAGAAAATCCACGAGGAGGTTTATGAAGTTGTAAAGATACTTCTTGGCTAAGATTTTATCGGAGGCCTTGGAGGTTATAGACCAACCTCTAACAAATTTGTGTTAAAAATTATCCCAGATGAGGGGAGGGATGTTAGAGAATGGCGATATTGATAGGTGATACTGAAACGACAGGCTTAAAACCCGGCTATATAGCACAGCTTTCGTGTATAAAGCTGGATGGAGGAAAGGCGACAGGGTTTAATGCTTGGTTCAAGGTAAAGTCAATAGAGGACGGAGCTGCACAGGCTAATGGACTGTCCGTAGCTTTATTGGATGAGCTTTCTGGTGGAAAGGAGTTCTATGATAGGCTGGACGATATTTTAGCTTTGTACGATGGTGTAACTGATTTTTATGGGTACAACACCAACTTTGACCGTACTTTTATTGAAACCGAGTTCAAGCGTTGCAGCTTACCTCCTCCGAATCTGGCGTTTCAGGATGTAATGCTTACGGCTAAGGCCAAGATGGGTGTGAGGAAGAACTACAAGCTACGTGACGCTTTGGAGTATTTCGGGCTATCTGATAAGGTATTTCCTTTGGCTCAGAAGATATTCGGGGCAGTTGAGAGCTTGCACGACGCTCGTTACGACGCTACGGCGACCCTTTTATTGGCACGTAAGCTGGATATGCTGTAGGAAAGCAGGTGAAGCATTATGGGAGAGCTAACGACCAAAGCTTTAAAGGAAATATATAATAATCCAGAGCTGGTCGAAGCGGTGTTTGAACCGTGTGCCTGTGGAGCACCCAGAGCAGTGGCTTTGGGTTTGGATACGCTGGTATGTACAGACGCAGGGTGTCCTTTCAGGGTAGCTGCGAGGCTACACAGTATTGCGAAGCAGTATGGGTTAGAGAGGCTTGCTTCCTTGTCGGACTTTGAGTACATCTGTCAAGAAAGATACTATCGTTCTTGGGTAGATTTCTTCACGGACGACTGGGCAGACAGTGAGTTCGAGGAGCTTCATAAGCGTATGGTGAAGGCCGTAACCACAGACTTGGATGTACCTACGCTGGCGGTTTTATCAGGGTTTGACGCCTTATGTAGCGACCAAGTGTACAATCTATGTGGTGATTTTCAAACAGTTTCAGACCTTGCAAGCATAGTGGAAAGCGACGGATTTGTATTCATTTCTGAGAGGTTGGGGCTTACAGCGTCGCATTTAATTCCAGTGGCAGTTCGGATATACAACCAGTTGGCGGCTTGTTTGACCGATATGCTGGCATTTGAAGAAGCATTTATGTCCTAGGAGGGCAGGGGCGAAAGCACTTGCCCTTCCTATTAACAATAAGAGGGAGGTGCTTGCTTGCAGGGGTTACTGGAACAGCTTAAACTTTTAATCCCAGTGAATGAATCTTCGCTACAATTTTCCTATGTGATGTTGGAGAGGGAGCTGAATATCCCTAAGAAAGAAATTAAGGCCAATATCCGTGAGTTGATAAACCAAGGCAAGATAGTGATAGAAGGTAATCGTCTGATTATTGTGGGCTATCAGTCGAAGCGTTGTAATATACCTGAACACATCAAGAAGCAGGTATACAAGAAGTTTAACAACAGGTGTGCGTACTGCGGTGAGAAGCTTACGCCAGACACACGTACCATCGACCACATCGTACCGCTATCAGAGGGAGGTTCTAATTATATAACTAATTTCTTTCCAGCGTGTATTTATTGCAACACACTGAAAGCGTCGCTTAGCTTAAAGAATTTCAAGGTGTTGCTGAGAGTAGAAATGTTCTACTTTGAACAACTCATAAACACACGACTTTATTAAAGATTGCAAAGGAGTGATGTTATGTATTGCAAAAATCATCCCGAAAAAGAAGCCGGAGGTGGTTCCCCGTGAATGATGAGGTTTTTGGCCTTATGATAGTGCCTCTGTCATTGGCCATACCAGGAGTGATTTTCTTCATTATCGGTTGCTGCCTTCGTGCGAGATTCAGCTATAAAAAAGGAGGAATAAAAACATACGGCGAGCTGGTTGGATTTCGTGTAATCCATGATTACTACCACTCGGTCGGGAGGAAGTTGAAGTTCATATTCGGGCTTCCGGATTATACGGATTATCAATACAATGCTCCGAACAGCAGGCCCGTTTTCCGATTCCTGGTAAACGGGGTGCCGGTGAAGTGGCATTCCGATTGGCCTGCGGCGGATTTGGATAAAAACAGTATCGGCAAAGTATTCCCGATACGCTATTTCCCTACGAGGAGTGGTTTCAGGGTTATCCTTGAAGGACCGCAATATGAGAAACAGCGTGCAAGGGGACAAAAAATGGCGTTCTGGATATTTGCCTCGATAGGAA
>Ga0209608_1003239_pt1 | contig 10441 bp, 10 predicted proteins | sample AD_UKC130_MetaG_FD_184428 | JGI IMG/M metagenome (GOLD analysis project Ga0209608, IMG submission 184428) | Active sludge microbial communities of municipal wastewater-treating anaerobic digesters from Canada - AD_UKC130_MetaG (SPAdes) (version 2) | ecosystem: Engineered > Bioreactor > Anaerobic... | reverse complement strand
GAATCCAGGTCCCGAGGTTTGCGGTGACCGAGCGATCAGCAGGATCGCGGCCAGCGAGCTGGATGAACATGATGAGACCGAACACGAACGACGCGGCCGAACATGCGGTGGCAATCAGGTGTCCGAACTTGTCGGACTCCTTGCCCCACATGAGCAACAGCGCGGCGCCCGCCAACGGGATGGCGATTAGCAGCCAAGACTGATCGAGCAACTCGACTCCTAGGCCTTCAGCAGATTCGCTTCGTCGACCGAGGCCGAACGTCGCGTGCGATAGATGGACACAATGATGGCTAGGCCGATAACGACCTCAGCAGCAGCGACAACCATGACGAAGAAGGCAGCGACCTGCCCGTCGAGGTTGCCATGTTGGCGAGCAAACGAAACGAACGCGAGGTTGGTTGCGTTCAGCATCAATTCGACGCACATGAACACGACGATGGCGTTGCGGCGAATCAGCACGCCGACCGCACCGATCGAGAACAAGAGCATCGAAAGCGTCAGATAGGCGGTCATGCGTCCTCCTGACCTTCCGTAGCGGTCGGTTCGATATCAGCAGCCTCAATTTCGGCGACCACATCGGCAACCTCGTGCGTGTCGCGTACTTCATCTTGTTGACGAGCGCGAAGGCTGGCTGCAACTGATTCGGCAACGGGCGTTCCGTCGGGCAACAGGGCCGGCGTATCGACGGCGTTGTGCAGGGCGAAAACACCCGGGGTCGGCGCGTTGCCGGGGTGCCGACCGAACTCGGCGTAGTCGCGCATGCGCTTGGCCTGCAATTCCTGCTGAGTGGGCGCGGCGACAAGAATTTCGCGGTGCGCAAGCACCATCGCGCCTAGTACCGCAACGATCATTAGGGCTGCGGTGAACTGGAACGCAACGATGTACGGTCCAAACAGGAGTTCGGCTAGATGGTAGACGTTGCCGTGCTCGTCAAATTTGCCTAGGCCGACAACCGCAGTCGATACCGCTTGGGCGACGGCGGTAGCCAAGACGCCGGCGAACAGCACGCCAACGACCGCTGCGGCCGCGCGCTGCCCCTTGATCGTCTCGACTACTGAATCGGAGGTTTCTACGCCGACCAGCATCAACACGAACAGGAACAACATCATGATCGCGCCGGTGTAGACAATGATCTGCACGACGAACAGGAACGGCGCGTCTTGAGCGGCGTAAAGCATCGCCAGACAGATCATCACTACGGCCAGGCACAGCGCCGAATGCACGGCCTTGCGGGCAAAGATCAGTCCTAGCGCAGCCACCAGCATTACTGGCGCAAGGATCCAAAAGGCAGTCACGACTTCGGCTCCTTTGCAGTTGCTGAGACCTCGACGATCGGCAACGACTTGCCGCGGTAGTAATCGCGGTGGTCGTCACTGATCAGCATCTCGTGCGGCGGCTCGACCATGCCGGGCAAAAGCGGCGCCAGCAGGTCAGACTTTTCGTAGATCAGGTCTTCGCGGTTGTCGTTGGCCAACTCGTATTCGTTGGTCATCGTCAGCGCGCGGGTCGGGCAAGCCTCGATGCACAGTCCGCACAGAATGCAGCGTAAGTAGTTGATCTGGTAGACGCGGCCGTAGCGATCATCGGCGGTGTTCTCGGCGCCTTCGACATAGATCGCGTCCGCCGGGCAGGCCCAAGCGCACAGTTCACAACCGACGCATTTTTCGAGACCGTCAGGCCAACGGTTCAACTGATGGCGACCGTGGAAGCGTGGCGCGGTCGGCCCTTGGGTCGTGCGCTTCTTGCCATCCATGAATGGGTACTTCTCGGTGACCGGCTTTTTGAACATCGTCCGGAACGTCACGCCGAATCCGGCGATCGGATCCCAGAGTGTTTCCTTGAGGGCGCTCATCGATCACTCTCCTGCTTGGTGGTTCGGCCAGCACCGGTCGGCGAATCGGTGCGCTGACTCGGCAGCGGTGGAACTGGGAAGCCGCCAGCGAACGCGTCGAATTCGGCGGGTTCAGTCTCGGCTTCAGACTCGTCATCGTCCTTAGTGGGCACGAAGAACGTGATGAGCAAGGCGGCACCGGCGATTCCGGCCGCGATCAGCATCGCGCGCTGATCCAGCATCTGCTCGACCTGGAGCTTGCGGATGAAGGCCAAAGCCACGATCCACGCCAGCGCGATCGGGATGAGCCACTTCCAGCCAAAGTGCATGAACTGGTCGTAACGCAACCGCGGCAGGGTGCCTCGCAGCCAGATGTACAAGAAGATGAAGCCCAGTAACTTGAGCACGAACCAAATAACAGGCCAGTAGCCCTCGTTGGCGCCTTCCCAAATCTGAGCGATGCCAAACGGTGCTCGCCAACCGCCAAGGAACATCGTCGTTGCCAAAGCCGAAACAGTGACCATGTTGATGTACTCGGCGAGGAAGAACATAGCGAACTTGAACGAGGAGTATTCGGTGTGGAAACCGCCCACCAGTTCGCCTTCGGCCTCGGGCAAGTCGAACGGGGCACGGTTCGTTTCGCCGACCATCGCGATCACGTAGATGATGAACGATGGCAACAGCGGAATGAAGAACCAGATGTCTTCTTGAGCCGCGACGATTTCTGAAGTTGACATCGAACCGGCGTAGATGAAGACCGCGACCAGAGACAAGCCCATTGCGACTTCGTAGCTAATCACTTGAGCGCTCGAACGTAGCGCGCCAAGCAGTGCGTAGATGGAGCCGGAGGACCAACCTGCCAAAACGATGCCGTAGACGCCGACTGAGGCAACGGCCAACACGTAGAGCACCGCGACCGGCATATCGGTCAACTGCAGGGGCGTCTCGTGGCCGAAGAAGTTGACCACCGGACCGAACGGAATGACCGCCCAGGCGATAAACGCTGGCACAACGGCGAGAATCGGCGCGATGTAGTAGACGACCTTGTCAGCTGCCTTGGGGAAAATCTCTTCCTTCAGGCCGAGTTTTACGCCGTCTGCCAACGCCTGCAACAAGCCGAACGGGCCCCAGCGCTGCGGACCAACACGGTGCTGCATCCGAGCAACAATTTTGCGCTCGAACCAAATGTTGAAGAGGGTGATCAACACCAAGAAGACAAAGATCAACAGGGACTTGAGTGCAACCACCCAGACCGGATCGTTGCCGAACAGTTCGTCAAGACTCATGCCTTACCTCCCGCGAGGGTGACCTTGCCGCCATGGCCGACGCCGACGACTGCACCGAGATTGACGCCCGAGTTGCTCGGCAGCCACACGACACCGTCCGGCAAGTCCGCAACTTCGGCGACAAATGCCACCGAGCCTGCCGGACCAGTAACGGTTGCCTCGGCGCCAGGTTCAACGCCAAAGGTGGTCAGGGTTTGAGCGCTAGCGCGAAGCACCGATGAACGAGCCGTTGCCGAATACGCCTCAGCGCCGTCTTGGCCGCGACCGCCGTCAATCAATTGCTTCCAGGTCGACACCACGACCTTTTTCGCAACTGGCTTTGCAGCGGACTGCTTGCGTGAACGGAACGCCGCGCGCTTGCCGTCCCAGTCGTTAAGTTCTGCCAGTTCGCTGGCGGCCTGATCGGTCGTCTTGATTCCGATCGGGCGCCCGAGTTCTTCGGCGATTCCGGCCAGCACCCGAACGTCAGGCAGCGCCGCCGACTCGGCGAGCACCTTTTCAAACCGGCGATGGCGCCCTTCCCAGTTCACGAACGTGCCGGCTTTCTCAGCCGGTGGCGCAACCGGTAGCACCACATCGGCCAGTTCGGTGACCTCACTTTGGCGAACCTCGAGGCTTACGACAAAGCCGACTGCTTCGATCGCGGCACGGGCCGCGGCCGGGTCAGCTAGGTCAGCCAACTCGACGCCACCGATCACCAACGCACCAAGTTCACCGGCAGTCGCCGCCGCGATGATCGCATCGGTATCGAGGCCAGCGGTGTCGGGCACGTTTGGCACGTTCCAAGCCGCGGCAATGTCGGCGCGAGCATCGGCCAAAGAGACTGGGCGTCCGCCCGGCAGCAGCGTTGGCAGGCAGCCAGCGTCGAGAGCGCTGCGATCGCCGGCGCGACGCGGGACCCAAGCGAACCGAGCGCCAGTGGCTTCGGACTTGGCGGCCACCGCGGACAAGGCACCGGCAACGGTCGCGAGTCGTTCGCCGGCAAGGATGACCGCCGAGGAATCGAGTTCGAGCGCCTCGAGCGCAGCGGGCTCCTCCCCCGGGACGGTGGCGATGAGTTCAGCGTTGACCTTTTTCAGTCCGCGAGTCGTGTGACTGGAAATCGCCACTACCTTGACCCCGAATTGAGTGGCGGCCTTACGCAGTCGCAGGAACAGGGTTCCGGCTTCGTCTTCTGGCTCAAGACCAACAAGAACCACTGTGGATGCGGCTTCAAGATCGGCGTAAGAAACTGTCACCGGCGTCCCGGCAACCTTCGCGCCGAGGAAGTCGGTTTCTTCCTTCGACATTGCTCGGGAGCGGAAGTCGATGTTGTTCGTACCAAGTGCCACGCGAGCGAACTTTGCGTAGGCGTAGGCATCCTCGGCGGTCAACCGACCGCCGGTCAACACTGCCTTGCCCGCTGCGCTGGCGAGGCCGCGCGCGGCCACGGCGAGTGCGCCAGGCCATGAACTCGGCTCAAGTTCGCCGGTCTGCTGGTTGCGCACCAGCGGAGTAGTCAGTCGGTCTTCTTGGCGTGACCAAGTGAAGGCGAACCGGTCCTTGTCGGTGATCCACTCTTCGTTTACTTCCGGGTCGTCACCAGCGAGACGACGCATCACCTTGCCGCGACGGTAATCGACTCGGATCGCCGCACCACAAGCATCGTGTTCGGCGATTGACGGGACGCTAACCAGGTCGAATGGACGCGAGCGGAAGCGGTAGTCCTCGCTAGTCAGCGCGCCGACCGGGCAAATCTGGATCGTGTTGCCGCTGAAGTAGGAACCAAATGGCACGCCTTCGGCGATGCCGATCTGCTGCTGAGCGCCGCGCTCGAGCAGCGCGATGAACGGGTCGCCGGCAATCTCGGACTGGAACCGGGTGCAGCGCTGGCACAAAACGCAGCGCTCACGATCGAGCAGCACGTTGGCCGAAAGCGAAAGCGGCTTGGCGAACAGGCGCTTGGTTTCGATGAAGCGCGACTCGGCGTGACCGTGGCTGAGCGACTGGTTCTGCAGCGGGCATTCGCCGCCCTTGTCGCAGACCGGGCAGTCGAGCGGGTGATTAGCGAGCAGGAACTCGAGGATTCCTTCTTGCGCCTTGGCCGCAACATCTGAGGTGAGTTGGGTGCGCACGACCATGCCGGGCGCGACCTCCAAGGTGCAGGAGGCCTGCGGTTTGGGCATCGGCCGGCCATTGCCTGCGTCGGGAACCTCGACGAGGCATTGGCGGCAAGCACCGACCGGCGCCAACAAGGGGTGGTCACAAAAGCGCGGAACCTCTGTGCCAATGACTTCGGCGGCCCGGATTACCAGCGTGCCCTTGGGGACGCTGACCTCGACGTCGTCGATCGTCAGGGCAACCAATTCCACGGGCGTCGCCTGTGCGTTGTCCGGTTCAGTCACAGTCATGCTCAGACACCCTCCTTCGCAAACAGGGTGGAGGCCGACGGCGGGAACAATTCCCAGCTCGGGGTGGTCATAGAAGCCTCGAACTCCTCACGGAAGTATTCGATCGCCGAAGTTATCGGGCTGGTCGCGCCATCGCCCAGGGCGCAGAACGCGCGACCCAAAATGTTGTCGCACAGGTCAAGCAGCAACTCAATGTCGCCGGGTTGGCCCTTGCCTTGGTCCATCCGGCGCAACGTCTGCGCCAGCCACCAAGTGCCTTCACGGCACGGGGTGCACTTGCCACAAGACTCGTGCTTGTAGAACTCAGTCCAGCGCAACACCGCGCGGACGACTGAGGTCGTCTGGTCAAAAATCTGCAAGGCGCGAGTGCCCAGCATCGACCCGGCCGCGCCAACGGCCTCAAAATCGAGCGGAACATCTAGGTGTTCGGCGGTCAGGATCGGCGTGGACGAACCGCCGGGGGTCCAGAACTTCAGTTCTGAGCCCGGGCGCATGCCGCCGCCGAGGTCGAGCAGTTCACGCAAGGTGATACCGAACGGGGCTTCGTACTGGCCAGGCTTAGCAACGTGGCCCGAAAGACTGAAGATGCCATGCCCGCGGGACTTTTCCGTGCCCATCGAACCGAACCAGTCCGCGCCGCCGAGGATGATGCCGGGCACCGAGGCGACCGACTCAACGTTGTTGACCACGGTCGGCGAGGCGTACAGACCGGCGACAGCCGGGAACGGCGGCCGCAATCGCGGTTGACCGCGACGTCCTTCGAGCGAATCAAGCAAAGCAGTTTCTTCACCGCAGATGTAAGCGCCCGCACCGGCGTGGATAACCAGATCCAGGTCGTAGCCGCTGCCGTGAATGTCCTTGCCAAGGTGGCCGGCCTCGTAGGCTTCACGCACCGCAGCGCGCAAGCGGCGGATGACGTGCAGCACTTCGCCGCGGACGTAGATGAAAGCGTAATTGGCCCGGATAGCGCGCGAAGCAATTATGACGCCCTCGACCAGCACATGCGGGTTGGCCATCATCAGCGGAATGTCTTTGCAGGTGCCCGGCTCGGACTCGTCGGCGTTTACCACCAAGTACTTCGGGTTCGGGTTGTCTTGGGGGATGAATCCCCACTTCATGCCAGTTGGGAAGCCGGCGCCGCCGCGGCCGCGAAGACCCGACTCTTTGACCTCGTTGATGATCGCGTCAGGCTCCATGGCGAGCGCCTTGGTCAGCCCCTGATAGCCGCCGCGCTCGGTATACGCCGCCAGCGTCCACGCGCGCTCGTCGCCCCAGTTGGCCGAAAGTACGGGAGTCAGCGTGTCAGTCATCGGTGCCTCCAGCGGGCTTTGCCTTCTTGGCAGCAGCATCCATCGCTGGTGCCGCCCAACCCTTTTCGGCAGCGATTTCTAGACCGGCCAGCGATGCGCCGTTGGCGGCCGGGCCTTCGTCTACTAGTCCGTCTTCGAAGCCGCCGATAACCCGCTCGGCTTCACGCCAAGAGGTGATGGTCGCGCCGCGAGTGGACTGTACTGGCTTGTCGGCGCGCAGATCGTCAACGACCTCGATCGCCGACTCTGGCGTCTGGTTGTCGAAGAACTCCCAGTTGACCATCATCACCGGCGCGAAATCGCAAGCCGCGTTGCACTCGACCTTTTCCAAAGTGATCTGGCCGTCTTCGCTCGTCTCGTCGTTGCCGACGTCCAGGTGGGCACAGAGGCGATCGAAGATTTCGTCGCCACCCATCACCGCACACAGGGTGTTGGTGCAGACGCCAACGTGATGCTTGCCCATCGGGCGACGCTTGTACATCGTGTAGAACGTCGCGACCGCCGAAACTTCGGCCTCGGTGAGTTCAAGCGCATCGGCACAGGCCTGAATTCCGGCCTGGGTGATCTGCCCCTGAGCCGACTGCACGAGGTGCAGCATCGGCAGCAGCGCACTGCGCGCTTGGGGATAACGATCAGCGAGTTCAGTCATCTCGGCGAGCGTCTTGGAATCCAACTGTTCTAGATCGGTCATCAGCGATCGACGCCTCCCATAACCGGGTCGATGGAGGCCACCGCGACGATGACATCCGAGAGCATTCCGCCTTCACTCATCACCGAAACGCCCTGCAGGTTCACAAAGCTCGGTTCGCGGAAGTGCACCCGGTATGGGCGCGTTCCGCCATCGGAAACGGCGTGACAAGCGATCTCGCCCTTGGGCGATTCGACCGCGAAGTAACTTTGACCGGCCGGGACCCGGAAGCCCTCGGTGACGATCTTGAAGTGGTGAATCAACGCTTCCATCGATTCGCCCATGATGTGACGAATGTGCTCAGGCGAGTTGCCTTGGCCATCTTCACCAATTGAAAGCTGGGCCGGCCAGGCGATCTTCTTGTCGGCGATCATCACCGGTTGACCGGCGGTGGCCTCGAGTCGATCGATGCACTGCTCAACGATCTTGAGCGACTGCCACATTTCGTCCTGGCGGATCATGAACCGGCCGTAGGCGTCCGGCTCGTCGCGCGTGACTACTTCAAAGTCGTAGGTCTCGTAGTCCCAGTAGGGCTGCTTGACGCGCAAGTCCCAGTCCATGCCGGTCGAGCGCAGGATCGGTCCGGTGATGCCAAGAGCCATCACGCCGGGCAGATCGAGATGGCCGATCCCCTTGAGCCGACCCTTGAAGATCGGGTTGGCGTTGCACAGCGCGGCGTATTCGGGCAACCGCTTCTTCAGCAGGGCCACCAAGTCGCGCAGTTCGCCAATTTCACCTTCGGGAAGATCTTGGGCAACTCCGCCGGGACGGAAGTAGGCGTGGTTCATTCGCAGTCCGGTAATGCGCTCGAACGCCTTGAGGATTTCCTCGCGGTCTCGGAAACCGCAGGTCATCACGGTCAGTGCGCCGATCTCCATGCCGCCAGTTGCGATAGCGATCAGGTGGCTGGAGATGCGATTCAGTTCCAGCATCAGCACCCGCAGCACCTTGGTGCGTTCGGTGATCTGGTCTTCGATACCGAGCAGTTTCTCGATCGCACCGACGTATGCGGCCTCAGTAGCGAACGGGGCGACGTAATCCATCCGGGTGCAGAACGTGACGCCTTGGGTCCACGTCCGGTATTCCATGTTCTTTTCGATGCCGGTGTGCAGGTAGCCGATGCCGGCGCGGGCATCGTGGACCTGCTCGCCGTCGATCTCCAAGATGAGTCGCAACACGCCGTGAGTCGACGGGTGCTGTGGGCCCATGTTGATGACCAGTCGGTCACCGTCGAGCGAATCGGGCGCGATCGTGTCCCAGTCGCCGCCAGTGACGTTGAAGACCTGGCCGGAGGTGGATTCGGTGGTGCCCGCGTAGGGGTCTGTGGTCACCATCAGGAGTAGCTCCTTCGGTTGTCCGGGGCCGGGATGGAACCGCCCTTGAACTCGACGTCGATGCCGCCCAGCGGATAGTCCTTGCGCTGGGGGTGGCCCGGCCAATCGTCGGGCATGAGGATCCGGGTGAGGGCGTGATGGCCATCGAAAATGATGCCGAACATGTCGAAGGTTTCGCGTTCGTGCCAGTCGGCCGTCGGGTATACGCCAACGACGCTCGGCACGTGCGGGTCTTCGTCGGGGCAGGTGACCTCGAGGCGAATCCGGCGATTGTGCGTCATCGACAGCAGGTGATAGACCGCGTGCAGTTCCCGGCCGGTGTCGCCTGGGTAGTGCACGCCGCTCACGCCGCTTAGAAGTTCGAAACGCAAGGCCTGGGCATCACGAAGGTGTTGGGCGGTCTGCTTGAGCAATTCCCGACGGATGAAGAAGGTGATTTCGCCGCGGTCGACGACAACCTTTTCAATCGCGTCTGCCAGGCCCTCGCCACCGGCAAGTCCTTCAGCTACTTCGTCGAACCAGCCGCCGAAGGGAGGCAGCGAGGCGGCCGGCATCGCTACTGGCCGCTGCAGTCCACCAAAGCCGCTGGTGTCGCCGGTGCCGTGAACGCCGAAGGCGCCTTCGCGCACTTCGATTACCTCAAGTTCAACGGCGTCGTTCTTGACTAATTCTTCGCGGGTCTCGTTGGAACCGTCTTGCGTAGTACTCAACGCATGAGTCCCTTCTGTGCCGAAGTCGGGGCTGCGATCAGCGCCTCCCGCTCCAAGCCAGCAATTTCGACCTCACGGTGGGCGCCAAACTTGGTTGCCTGAATCTGGTCGTGAAGTTTGAAGATCGCGTCGATGAGCATCTCTGGCCGCGGCGGGCAACCGGGCAGATACATGTCGACTGGCACGACATGGTCGACGCCTTGAACGATCGCGTAGTTGTTGAACATTCCGCCTGAGCTAGCGCAAACACCCATCGCGAGCACCCACTTTGGGCCGGGCATCTGGTCGTAGATCTGGCGAAGGACGGGGGCCATCTTCTGGCTGACTCGGCCGGCAACGATCATCAGATCGGCCTGGCGCGGCGAAGGGCGGAACACCTCTTGGCCCCAACGCGAGGAGTCGAAGCGGGGGGCACCGAAGGTCATCATTTCGATGGCGCAACAAGCCAAGCCGAAGGTCGCCGGCCAAAAAGATGCCTTACGGAAGTAGTTGGCCAAGCCCTCGACGCTTGAGAGCAAGACGCCACTTGGGAGTTTTTCCTCGAGTCCCATCAGGTCCAGTCCATTCCACCGCGACGCCATTCATAGACGTACGCAATCGTGATGTTGAGCAAGAAGAGCATGACCGCGAAGAACGCGAACCAACTCAGTTGATCGAAGGCGACAGCGAACGGGTACAAGAACACGATCTCGATGTCGAAAATGATGAACATCATCGCCGTGAAGAAGTACTTGATCGAGATTCGGCCGCCGCCTTCTGGCAACGGGCTCGGCTCGATACCGGACTCGTAGCGATCCATCTTCGCTCGGTTGTACCGAGACGGTCCGGTGAACGGCGCAATGCCGACGCTGAAGAGTGCGAACGCAAACGCGATCGCACCCAGAACAAAAAT
>Ga0209608_1003237_pt1 | contig 10443 bp, 7 predicted proteins | sample AD_UKC130_MetaG_FD_184428 | JGI IMG/M metagenome (GOLD analysis project Ga0209608, IMG submission 184428) | Active sludge microbial communities of municipal wastewater-treating anaerobic digesters from Canada - AD_UKC130_MetaG (SPAdes) (version 2) | ecosystem: Engineered > Bioreactor > Anaerobic... | reverse complement strand
ACTGTGCTGAAGTTATAGACCTATTAACTCAGGATATCAGAACTACTTTAGAAGACCGCTACATTGGTAAGCCTATGTATTACGGAATCGAAAAATCTATTAGAGATACGGTAATATCAACCTTAGATAGATGGTCTAAAAATGGTGGATTAGTTGGTAGTGATACTGTTCCTGCTTACCGCAATGTCAATGTTATACTGGAAAATGGGGTAGCAATTGTATCCTTCGAAGCTAGTCCTGTTATCCCATTGAATTACATCGTAGTAGAAGAAACCTTCTCTCCAGCTTATGGTTGGACATCAGCGGTTTCGATATAGATAAAGGAGGATCTAAATGGTAGAAATTAACAGATATTTAACCTATGCCGATACATATTATTCCTACCATCAACCAGCAGAGGGTAATGTTCATAAAACTCTAGCTGGGCATGATGTAATAATTAAATTAGGTGGTGTAGAGGTAGGAAGAGCCCAAAGTATATCAGGAACCCGAGACTTTGGTATAGAACCAGTTATGGAAATAGGTTCTATGAAGCCTCAAGAGTTTGTTCCTTTGAGATTTTCAGGATCAATTACTTTAGAACGCTACTTCGTCCGCAACGATGACCTAATGCAGGTTCTCGACAGAGCTGGAATTCCTTTTGATTTATCTCAAGAAGGGTACATTCTGCTCCATAGTATAACTGGGTTTGAGATAGAAATTAGAGATAAATATACTCAGGACTTAATTAGATCCTACCAAAATTGTGTATTCTCTTCTTCTGATGAAACCATAGCTGCAGCTGGTATTGCTGGTGAACGAGCTACTATTGTATACTCTGAAGCTCGAAGCAGTACTTCCCCTGCATAGGAGTAGGTGAATTATGGCTAAAGAAAAACTAGAAAAATTGGGGCAAGAGATTCTCCTTGATAGTGAGCAAACTCATGAGTTTGAAATAGATAAAAATGGCTATAAAGGAAAGTTCAAATGTAAAAACCAAACTGTAGCTGATACTTTAAACATCATTGCTTTGTCTCGAAAGATGACTTCCAAGATGGGTTTGGCTGCTGGAGAAGATCCTCTTTATGAGCAATTGGTTACTGAAATAGCTACTCTAGAAACTTTACTAATAGAAAGACCTGATTGGTTTAAAGACATAATGAATTTCAGTGATTGGGAAGTAATTCACGAAGTGCATGAGGAGGTTGTAAGATACATCAACTCCTTTCGCCAACCTGAGGGAATTAGTTCCTGAAATTGTAAAGCTTCCCCTGTTTGAAAATCTCTGGTGGGTGATGGATCATTTTAAGATCCTCCCCACCAATCCTGATTTTCAAAGACTTACCTCTACTCAAGTTTATATGTTGATTTTAATGTATAACAACGATATGAAGAAACGGCAGCCCCAAGTGCAAGGACAAGTAACTGAAACCTTTACCGACCCTGAATTTGATAAATGGCTAGCAGAACAACAACAGCAAAGCAATGACATTTGGCACGAACTCTAATCAAAGTGGGTGATATGATTGCCCAGTAACCAGCACGAAATCAATGTTCGAGTTGATTCTAGTCTTTATCAGTTAGAATCCATACTCGAATCCTTACAGGGGCTAGTCCGGGGAGGACTAGCTTCTTTTTTTGATGACTTTAAAAGAATAGATCCCAGACGAGTTGAGCATATTAAATATTTAATGAACCAGCTCAACCAGTCTCAAGCCTCCCGAGACTTAGGAGATAGTTTAAAAACTATTACTGAGCAGATGGAAAGCATTGTATCTGCTCTGGATATAGCTCAGCACATTAAAGCTCCTATTGTAGAGAGAGGATTTCCTCATTTAGTAAAAAATTTCAATGATGCTATTCAGAAGCATTATGAATCTATAAATAAATATGTATCAGAATTATTCTCTGCTACTTCTCTTACTGCTACACATTCCTATGTTCCCGCCTTGCTCCGCTCTACAAGAGGTGATGTAGCAGCTCAGTTATCTAAAACTACTCAAATTGAGATCGCTGGTTATTTAGCTAGTTTTGAAGAACAAATTGATGCTGATGTTAGAAAGAGGTATGCTGATTATTTTGATAGATTCTCTACTATTACTCTCCCTCCTCCTCCTAAAAAGATTACTCCAACTGCTACTATTATTGATGCTACAAAACAAACTCTTTTTGGACCAACTCCTCAAGTAGATTTTAAAACTGGTAATGAAGCAGTAGCTAATTATACTATTAGTCAAAATAAAATAGGAATTGGTAGAGAGTTTGCTAACTTACCACCTAAAGCTAAAAACTTTGTTCTCCAGCATGAGCTAGGACATAGTATCTTTACCCGATTTCAAAGCCTATTTCCTCAACGGTTTGAAGAAATTCTTCGCTCAGGAATAATTGGAACTTGGGAAGGAGAGGAATTTCAGGGAGTTTTTGGACACGAAAAAACTAATCCTCACGAGACTTTAGCTGATTTGTATGCTTATTATATGACTAACCCACAGAGAATGAGGAAGTCTCATCCCCAGCAATATGAATTTATAGACCAATTTTTAAATCAAGAGATATTTCAAAATGATGTAATGAATTTTGCTTATAAGAGGATACCTAATTTAGAAAAAGTTAAGAGTTTAGTTCCAGGAACTGAAATAAAATTTGGTGGCACTCATAAACCAATTAAGGAATCAGTTATTTGGCTTCGGTATTTTAAGGCTGGCGGTCAGAGAGAAGAGGGGTGTTTACTTCTCAATAGTGAGGGAGAACTTACTGGGAATCTTACCCGTTTTACTTCCTTTATAGGCATCCCTAAGGAAAACCAGGAAGTAAAAGAATATTACCCAGCAGGAGAACCAGTATATTTGCTTAAATATGACATTGGAGATAGCTTACGAGGAAGGGAGCAGGCAACCTTATATCAAATTTCAAAAGAGGAGGTAGGAGAAGATAATAGGATTATCAATCCTCCTGCTCCTACCACTACAGTAGAAAACATTACTCCCCAATGGAGTGATAAACCTTATACTTCCATTCCTGTATTAAAACCTCCTACTCCTCAACCTATCATTACTCCCAATAAAGAAATTACTATACCTCAACCCCCTCAGATTATTATTCCTCAAGAGCCACCTAAAGCAGTTATTACTCCCACAGCGGAAGAAGTAAAGAAGTATAGTACTGTTCCTAAAGAGCCACCTCCTCGAGCTGAACAGACTACTTCTAAGGAACCACCTAAAGCTGAGCAAACTACTGAAGTTACTAATCGCTCTCTAGAGATGATGAATAAATGGTTAGAGAGAGAATATCATGTTGCTGCTCAACTGCTTAAAGAATCCCGAGATGGAAAGAAGGACTCTCAAAAGCAAGCTTTTGACTTGAAACATCTCTTATCCATAGCTGCTGAGGCTCGATTAGAAGCAGTAAAAGAAGCTCTAGAGAAATTAGAAGATATCTATGTAGCTACTGGTAAAGATAGACCTCTAACTGAAACTTTTATTAGAGAAAATATAGCAGAAACTGCTAGAACTAGAACTACTTCCCAAATTCATACTTTATTATTAAATCAAGGTCTTAGTACTCGTCAAGCTAGTCTATTAACTGATAAATATATGAAGCTTATTGAAAGTAGTCTACCCCCCTCTCCACCCCCACCTACTACAGGAGGAGGAGGCGAATGGAGTTGGGGAGATGCAGCTCGTAGTATAGGAAAATATGCCCTCAATCGAACAGTAGGGGGACTATTCAGTGCTATGGATATTATTGTAGATAAAGCAGGACTATCTTTAGCTAACATTTTATCCCGAGGAATGACTATCAATGAAAATCTCTATTATCCTTTAGAGATGACTATGGCAGGGAGAATGGGACGATTAATGAGAACTGGTGGAGCAGCAGGATTTCCCGAAGAATTCTACACTGCTATGGAAGAAATGTGGGGACATGCTATTCCTACTGAGCTAGCTGGAACTTTAATGAGTAACTATACCGCTCTCTTAGGCTCCACTACTATGGAGAATTTAACTAATCAGATAGTCCCTCTTACTAATATTGCTCGAGCTATAGGAGTGGGTCCTGAACAACTTCTTCAACCTGTCGCAGGTATGCTTCGTATGATGCCTGAGAGAGGAACTCCTCAAGTCTATACCCAGCTTTCTGAATCTATAGCTAAAGCTATAGCTAATGCTGATTTAACTAAAGCTATAGGAACTGATGAATTATTAAAAGTTTTTACTACTCTCTCTAAAAATTACTTTGGTGGAGCGGCAGAAATTACTCCGCAATCAGTGCAGAATGCCCTCAGTGCTGTAAGCTTTCTAACTACTTTTGGAGCTCCAGGACTGCAGGGAGCGGTAGGATTAGAAAACTTAGCTAAGCTAAATCAATCTCTAATGGGAAGAGGAGCAACTCTTACTCCCCTACTCTACTTAGGAGCAAACTATCAAGCTCCTGAGTGGGGAACTAATACTATGGAAAAGATGGTTAATATTGCTTCTCAATTTTCAAGAGAAGGAATATTTATGCAGAATAGAGGAACTAATGAAATATTCCTCTTCTCCCTACTTCGGCAGATTAGGGAAATGGTTGGGGGAGATAAAAGTATGGCTACTGCCATACTAGCCCGAGAAGGAAATATTTCTACTGATGTTGCCCTAGCTCTCTTTAATATGCAAGATACCTTAGAAGAACAGTTAGACTCAGGAAAGATTACTTCTGAAAATTTAATTGCTTTAGTAAATGCAGCTATACAAGGAGACCAAAAAGCTATAGATGTAATGACCCAAGGAACTGAAGTAGAACAGATGCAGTATTATCAACTCCTAGAAGCTAATAGTATTTATGACCAGTTGACTAAAAATGCAGGTCAGCTCCCTCTTCAGATTGCTATGCAAGGAAGAAAGCAGGTAGCTCCCCTATTAGATAAAGTTTATTCTGCTTTAGCAGAAGGAGCTCAAGGAAATGTTAGAGGAGCTTTTAATCAATTAGTTAAAGCCTTTAGTGAACTTCCTAATATTGATAAAGAGGGAGCCGCTATAATGGCTTATTCTGCTCTGCGTAATGCAGGAATGACTCCTCAAAGCTTAACTGAAGCAATTAAACAATCTTTACCTAGTGCTATAGGAACAGCTGCAGGAGCAGCTTTAGGACCAACCATATTAGCTAATATATCTACTCTTCTCCCATGGATAATTCCTATAGCAACAGCTGTTGTAACAGCAGTATTAGGTGTTGATTGGTATAAAAAATCCCGAGAATCAAGTAAAGAAAGAGAGGAAAAGATAGACTACTTTGAAGAAAAGGTAGTACCATCATTACAAGAAGAAGGTAAATCAGACGAGACAATTAAAAATTTTGACTACATTTGGAAAGCTTTAACTGACCTTCAAACAAATCAATTCTCCCGTTATGATCCCAGACAACAAGTTTATTATAATATTTTAAAGAATATTCCTACTGAGACTCTTGAACAATTCTATCCCCTAGCCGTAAGAGAAGGACATGGAGAAGATTATATAAAATTATTAAAGATGTATTCTATGTTAGATTCAGTAGCAGCCGCCTTAGAATCTATAGAGGCTCAGAGTAAACCTGCTATTCCTTCAGGATCTACCCTAACATTTAATGTTGAACCATCTAAAGAGAATACCATTACTACTCAAGCTGTTCCTAAAGAACCTACTACTACAACTCCTGCTCCTAATGAAGTAACTCCAACAAATAAGACTTCCCCAGCTACTCCTCTATCAGAATTCATAATAGAGAAAAAGGATAAAGACACTGCTCTTTATTCTGCCCCAATTAATAATACTACCTACTATTACTTTACCATTAATGCTACTCCCCTACCTGGAGAAACACCAGAAGAGATGGCTAAACGTATAGCTAGTCAGATAATGCAGCAAATAGAAGAATCTCAAATTATTACTACTCGAAATAGGAGTGCTGGAAAATGATGGAAGTATATAACCCCCTCTGTTATGTTTATTTCTTTCCTACTACTACTGAACCTTATGAGGATACTCTACCTTTTCGCTCCTTGTATGGTGTAGGAGGGTGGGGACATTTTCGTTATGACTATACTGGTGATTTAGAAGCAGGTATAGATATGGATAATGATATCATCTATGCTTCTACCCAGACTTTAACAAATGGAGTAGGAAGCAATGTATTTACGGTAAGATTGGTAGATAGAGTAGACAAAGATGGTCTTACTTGGGACAAAAAGATTCGCTCTCGTGATTTAATCCTCATAACTATGATGAGACCAGGCATAGATAAGGCTATGACCCCTGTTATGTTTGGAGTAATAAAAAGTGTTAAAAAGCACGTTAAAGTATCAGGTGGACAAGATGGTAAAAATCCTAAAGTAGAAAGATATATAGAAGTAGCAGGTAGTGATTTAACTACCCTTTTAGCTGAGCAATATATCTTCTTTAATCAAAACTATTTAGGAGCTATAGATACCATTAAAAATATATTAGGTAGTAGTGCTCCAGGAGTTATCCATTATGGATTTTTATTTGCTGAACTTATTAATTCAAAAGATGAATCCAAGAGATTAGAAACTTTAATTAGAGAGCCTCACGAATTTATCAGGGATTATTTAGAGAATTACTGTGCTAATGATTATCAATATACTAATATACCGTATTTTGGGAAACCTCTTTCTGATTTCCTAAAGTTTAATCCTAACAGCAGTTCTTTTACCCTCAATGGTGAGAAATTAAAGGTCTATGGACTTAATTATATGACTTTTACTGGGTCAGGAGCTAGCTTTGTTAATCAAGTGCTGCAAAAACCTTTTAATGAAATCATAATAGATTATGGAACTAGTGATAAACCATCTGGTGCAGTTTGTAATTTAACCGTTCGACCATCTCCTTTCTTTTATCAATTTTCCAATGCTGATGTAGCAGATACTAATAAAATTACTAAGCTACCTCCTGAAGCTGGTAACCTCTTACAATCTCTCTATACTCATACTATATATGATGCTGATGTTAATGAAGAAGAAATTATGGTATCTGATGATGGAGCATACAATATCTTTTTAGTAGATAAGGCTTCTCCTGGAGCTTGGGCTTTAGATCCCTCTCTCCATACCAAACCTGCTTTTGATATCAATAATATTAGAAGATATGGAACTAGAGCTACAGTTATGAGTTTTGATTATCTCCCCTCCCCTGCAGGAGACAATGAAGAGCAATTAAAAGATTCTACTAATAAAGTAGTAAGTTATGCCAACGGCTTATCAGAAGTTCTCCGTCAGTGGTTTATTAAACAACCTGAATACTATCAGGGAGAGATAACTATTAAAGGAAGAGCAGGTATTAGGGTAGGAGAACGACTTATCTATTACTCTGATGAGAGAAATGAAACGTTAGAGTTTTACATTCACGGAGTAAGACATACCTTTATTAACTTTGGAAATTTCCTTACCACCCTATCTGTATCTCGGGGACGAGTAATTGGAAAGGTTCGATAAGATGATTAAACCAGATAATGGTATACAAAATAGACAGAAAATACCTTCCTACTTACAAACAGGAGGAGTATATCTAGGACGAGTAGTTAGAGTTTATCCTATGGATTACTCAGTAGATGCTTTCTTATTAAAGACTGGGGAATTACCCGCTTTAGGATTTATTCCTCAAGACCCTAATAATGCTCCCCTACTTCGTATCCCAGTTATGACTCCTATGGCAGGAGCAGTTCCTACTGAAAATTGGTTCTCCGATAAAACTCAATATGGAAAGACTATAGGTAATCCTTTAACTGGTTATGGAGAAGTAAAGCTTCCTAAAGTAGGAGATTATGTTCTCATTGTCTTTTTAGAAGGTGATTATGCTTGTCCTGTAGTTATTGGTTGCCTACATCCAGCTTCTCGATTTCTTAATGTTACGGGTAATGTTCCTACGGGAAAAGAACAGAGTAACAATGGAGTAGGAGCTGAAGAGGATAGATACTTAACTGTTTATCCTTCTATGGTGTGGAAGAAAATCAATAAAGATGGGGAAGTAGAAATATCTTTTCCTGTAGGAAAATCTATATCAGAAAAGGAAGGCTTTTATCTTAAAGTAGGAAAAATTGATGCTTCTCACGAAGCAATGAATATGAATACCTCTGCTCTAAACATAAAAGAAAAGTTAACTACACTAAAAGAAGCTCTTCCTTTAAAAGATTTACCCGTAGTTCAGCAAGCTTTAGCAGATATTAGAGCAGGAACAAAAACAGTAGCAGAAGCAGCTGAAGAACTCCGAGCAGATAAAGAAGTGCAAAAAATATTAACAGGAGATCCTCATACTGAAGATGACTATACAGGTCCAGGATGTTGCTGTGGTGCTAGTGATAACTCAGGATGCTCTTGTGGTGCTAATTGGGTAACTTGTCCTAACTGTGGGACTTCTAATAGCTGTTCTCCCTGCAGTTTATCAACTATCTGTTCTAATTGTGGACCTACCATTCCTTGTTAACAGGAGATAATTATGGCTGAAGAACTTAAGCAACCTCTTAATATATCGTTAGAAGACCTTCTCAATCTCTTTTTAGAAGTTCCTGATTTAGAAACTAAGGTAGATAAATTATCTGAAGAAGTAGATAATATAATTAGTAATCTCAACTCTTCCTTAGATGATAGAGGCTGTAACTCTTTTCAAAATATTCTTAGTGCTTTAGATACATCTCTAGCTGAGTTTGATAGTATAGGTGATAATGTATTAACTAAAATACCTTTCTTACGAAGCATAAAAGATTTATTTGAATCTATAGGAAATAACTCTATTAACCTTCTTTCTGTCTTTTCTGGTCTTATTCCCAGCAGTATTAGAAGCATAATAAATGAAGTAGGAGGTTATGCTGGAGCTATTTCTAATATAGTGCACTTTGTTACTACTTTTAATCCTACTGACTTTGCTAAATTCTTTGCTTCTACCCTACTTCAATCAGTATTTGGAGGGCTAATAGGTGGTAGCGGAATTAATTTAGCAGGAATGGTTCTGGGAATAGTAAATGGAAAACTCAATTTATCTTCTTTAGCTTCTAACTTTTTACCTAATACAGAAAGCGGAATTCTAAATGACTTTACCTGTAGTAAAGTTGGAGGTCTAGGTAAATGTGGGTGCTCAGCGGTTCAACCTATGAAACCTATCCCTGGAGGTTTTGAAACTCCTGATTCGATAGATTTATCAGAAATGCATATTCGTTTTAAAACTAAAGAAGACGAAATATCTTGTAATAACTATCATAATCCAAAGGTCGATTCTAATGGCTAGCAAAGAAAGCTTCATTGATTACTTAAAACCCTATGCTCAAGCAATGGAGACTAAATATGGTATAGATTGGAGAGTTATTATAGCTCAAGCAGCTCAGGAAACTGGCTGGGGAGAACACCCCCACGGTTATAACTTATGGGGTATGAGGTTTACAGGACCAGCAGGAGAAGAAAATGGTTATGCTTTATTTAATGACCAGTGGGAAGCTATAGAAAGTTATATCTATAATCTAAAAAAGAATCACCCTACTGCTTGGGAAGTTAGAGACAACTGGGCTCAATTCATTGTGGAAATTCAAAATCCCAACTATCCTAATACAGGATCTTGGGCAGAAGATCCTAATTATACCAATGCTCTATACAGTATTATGGTAACTAACTTATTAGCCGAACCTACTAGTATTGATACAGGTATTCCTTTTCCTGAGCAATATACCCCCACTACCTATATTAGTGAACAATCTATTCAAGACCGTGAAGGAGCTGCTATATCTGAACTTCCTTACTATGTAAAGCTTCAACACGTCAATGATGATAGGCAACCTACAGGAGCTACTACTTTTAAGATTACTCCTGATTCTCAAGTATTGTTACTTCGAGAGAAACTCATTAGAGTTCAGGAAGATGAGAATGCTACTCCTGAAAATTATTCTAATTTATACAATGATATAGATGCTAAGAAGTATCATATTAAAGTTAAAAAGACTGTTACTAAAGTAGAAAAAGCAGGTTCTTTTCAACTTCAACTAGATGGAGTGCTAATTGAACAGCATAATAATGGTGCACAATCTCCTTCTGCTCCTAAAATAAATAATCAGATTCAGCTTAAAGATGAGCAATTAGTTTTTACTCGAACTACAGAAAAACCTACAGGAACAGTAATAGAAAATATCATCTTAGCTGATGAACGGATTATATTAGAAGTAATTAAGAATAATAAAAAAGATAGAATAGAAATCCTCCCTGGAAAGATACTGCTAAAAGGTAATGATAACTCTTATATTCGAATTGAAGATGATGTAATTCAAGCTCAAAATAAAACTAAATCTCAGATTTGGATGAAACTAGATGAAATAGCAGTATCTAATCCTATAAATACCCACGTTTATCTACGGGGAGATATGGTAGAAATGAAGAATTCGTCAGGCTCTCAAGTGCTTATTAGTGGTAGTTTAGCTGAAGTAAAAAATAATGCTGGTTCTCAAGTAGTC
>Ga0209608_1003236_pt1 | contig 10443 bp, 9 predicted proteins | sample AD_UKC130_MetaG_FD_184428 | JGI IMG/M metagenome (GOLD analysis project Ga0209608, IMG submission 184428) | Active sludge microbial communities of municipal wastewater-treating anaerobic digesters from Canada - AD_UKC130_MetaG (SPAdes) (version 2) | ecosystem: Engineered > Bioreactor > Anaerobic... | reverse complement strand
GCGGCCGGGGTGGCCTTCGGCGAGGTCGATCATCATGCGCCCGCCGAGACCCCCGGCGTTTCACCGGCAGAACGCGACGCCGCCCGCGATCGCCTTCGCAAAGCGTCCTGAGGTTTTCTAGAACTCAAAAGGTCGGCCCCGAGCAACTGCTCGGGGCCGACCTTTTTGGGTTGTTCGTGAAGAGTTCAGGCGTCCTTGATGTCGCAGAGCACTGAACCTGCGCCGACCGTGACACCGAGTTCAGCGTCCAAGCCGGTGATTATGCCGGAGCGGTGCGCGTTGATCGGCTGCTCCATCTTCATTGCTTCGATCACGATAACCAGATCGCCTTCGGCAACCTCTTGGCCGTTCTCGACGGCCAACTTCACGACCGTGCCTTGCATCGGCGAGGTGAGCGAATCGCCCGAGGCGACCGCGCCAGCGGACTTGCCGCCCTTGCGCTTGGCCTTCTTCTGGCCCGCACCAGCGGCCGCTGCGGCGCCTAGGCCACCTGGCAGGACCACTTCGACGCGCTTGCCGCCAACCTCGACGGTGACGCGCTCACGCTCGGCAGGTTCGTCCAGTTCACTCGCGACCGCGTTGTACGGCTCGAGTTGGTTGTCGTAGTCGGTTTCGATCCACGTCGTGTAGACGTCGAACGAGCCGTTTGAAGCGTTGTAGGCCGGATCGTCGAGCACTGAACGGTGGAACGGAATGACGGTCGGCATGCCGTCGACCTCGAACTCGTCGAGGGCACGCCGCGACCGTTCGATGGCCTGCTCGCGAGTGGCGCCGGTGACGATCAGTTTGGCGACCAGGGAGTCGAACGAACCGGGGATCGTTTCGCCTTGCTCATAGCCGGAGTCGACACGAACGCCCGGACCCGACGGCGGGTTCCAGCGGGTGAGGGTGCCTGGGGCGGGCAGGAAGCCACGGCCACCGTCCTCGGCGTTGATCCGGAACTCGATCGAGTGGCCACGCAGGGCGGGGTCGTCGTAGCCGAGTTCTTCGCCAGCGGCGATGCGGAACATTTCGCGAACTAGGTCAACCCCGGCGACCTCTTCAGAGACCGGGTGTTCGACCTGCAGGCGAGTGTTGACTTCTAGGAAGCTGATCGTGCCGTCTTCACCGACGAGGAACTCGCACGTTCCCGCACCGACGTAGCCGGCCTCCTTCAAGATCGCCTTGCTCGAGCTGTAGAGACGCTCGATCTGGTCGTCGCTGAGGAACGGGGCAGGTGCTTCTTCGACAAGCTTTTGGTGGCGACGCTGCAGCGAGCAGTCGCGGGTCGAGATGACGACTACGTTTCCGTGCGAGTCAGCCAAGCACTGCGTCTCGACGTGGCGGGGCTTGTTGAGGAACTTCTCTACCAAGCACTCGCCGCGACCGAAAGCGGTGACGGCCTCGCGGACGGCCGATTCGTAAAGTTCGGGGATCTCTTCGATCGTCGAGGCGACCTTGAGGCCACGTCCACCGCCGCCGAAGACGGCCTTGATGGCGACCGGCAGGCCGTGCTCTTGAGCGAACGCAACGATCTCGTCGGCGTCCTTGACCGCATCCTTCAAACCGGGCGCAAGGGGTGCGCCAGCGGCCAGCGCGATCTGCTTGGCCTTGGCCTTGTCGCCGAGGGCCTCGATCGCGGCCGGCGGCGGGCCGATCCAGATCAGGCCAGCGTCGATAACGGCTTGGGCGAAGTCAGCATTCTCAGACAAGAAGCCGTAGCCGGGGTGGATGCTGTCTGCGCCGCTGCGCTCAGCGATGGCGAGCAGTTTGCCGAAGTCGAGGTACGACTCGGCCGGCGTTGCGCCCTCCAGGGAGTAGGCCTCGTCGGCCAGACGTACGAACAGTGCATCACGATCGGCGTCGGCGTAAACCGCGACACTGGCAATGCCGGCGTCCTTTGCCGCGCGGATGACGCGTACGGCGATCTCGCCACGGTTGGCGATCAGGACCTTCTGGAGGGGGTTGCTCACGGGTTCTCCTTTGCGAGAGATGTGCTTGTCGATTCTAATGGAGTCGAACCGGCGGTGTTCTCGCGCCCTCTGGCTTGGGAACAGTCAATCGCGCAGGTTAGCGAGTGCTAACCTGCGGTCATGGATTTTGAGTTGTCACCCGAGCACGAAGACTTCCGCCACGTGGTGCGCGCGTTTGCTACCGAGAAGATCGCCCCACATGTCGCCCAATGGGACAAGGACCATCACTTTCCGGTCGACGTGGTGCAGCAAATGGGCGACCTGGGCCTGTTCGGGCTGACGTCATCGCCGGAGTACGGCGGCTCCGGCGGCGACTTCACGAGCCTGTGCGTCGCCATCGAAGAGCTTGGTCGAGTCGATCAGGCGATGGGCATCACCCTTGAAGCTGCGGTCGGTTTGGGCATCAACCCGATCCAGACCTTCGGCACTCAGGCGCAGAAGGAACGCTGGCTGCCGGACCTGGTTGCCGGTCAGCGAGTGGCCGGCTTCGGTCTGACTGAGCCGGGCGCCGGTTCGGACGCCGGCGCGACCGCGACCAAGGCGGTCCTCGACGGTGACGAGTGGGTAGTCGACGGCGCAAAACAGTTCATCACCAACTCTGGCAGCGAAATCACCTCTGTTGTCACTGTCACCGCGCGCACCGGAACCCGCGAAGATGGCCGCCCCGAGATTTCCACGATCATGCTGCCGGCCGGAACGCCAGGGTTCATTGTTGGCCCCGGTTACGACAAACTCGGCTGGCACATCAGTGACACTCATCCGCTAACCTTCGAGGGCGTTCGCGTCCCAGCTGAGAACCTGCTCGGTGAGCGCGGCCGCGGCTATGCACAATTCCTGGCGACCCTCGACGACGGCCGGGTGGCGATCGCGGCGTTGGCGTTGGGCCTGATCGAAGCCTGTTTGTCCGCCTGCCTGGAATACGCGGGCGACCGCCAGACCTTCGGCGGCCCGATCGGTCGCAAGCAGGGGGTCGCCTTCCAGATCGCGGACCTGAAGGTGATGGCAGACGCCTCGCGCGCCTTGACCTATCAAGCCGCAGCCATGAAAGACGCCGGCATTGGCGGTGCAGCCTTCAAGCAGGCCGCTTCGGTGGCCAAGCTCTACACCTCGGAGTCGGCCGTCACCGCCACCCGGATCGCCACCCAGATTTTCGGCGGCTACGGCTTCATGGAGGAGTACCCGGTCGCACGCTTCTATCGCGACGCCAAAATCCTCGAAATCGGCGAAGGTACGAGCGAAGTGCAGCGCATGCTGATCGCTCGTTCCCTCGGCCTGCCGGTGGAATAGCCCGTGCGTTCCTACCGTCGCGAACAGTTCACAGCGCGATCTCGGGTTTGATTTGAGACACTCGCCAAATCCGGCGCCGGTACGCTGCGGCTGCTGAAAGCGCGACCCCGGCCACGATGTAAGCAATCAGAACAGCGATATCTAGTGGCAGATTCTCCAGCGAAGCGCCATACATCAGGTGGCGAATCCCATCGACCGCGTACGACATCGGCAGCACCTGGTGTAGCACCTGCAGTGACCCCGGCAAGGTCTGCCAAGGGAAGGTGCCCCCGGCGCTGGCCAACTGCAACACCAACAACACCAGCCCGAGTAGCTGCCCGACTGGTCCGAGCCAAGCATTCAGACAATGCACGATCGCCACGAAAGCCCCGCCGACCAGCAGCAGGAACAGCGCGACTTGGGTTGCCCGCAGGAAGTCGATCCCGACGACCGACATCACTACCGTGAGCATGATGGAAACTTGGGCTGCTGCCAGCAGAGCAGGGGTAAGCCAACCGCCGATCGCCGTTCGCAGCGGCGACTGACGAGCCGCGATCGCCCGGTTCGACAACGGTCTAACCAGTAGGAACATCACGTAGCCGCCAACCCAGGCCCCAATGGCAAGGAAGAACGGGGCGAGTCCGGCGCCGTAGGAATCGGCCTTGGCTTGAGCCACGTTAGTGGTGGTGATCGGAGAGGCCAAAGTCGACGCAGTCTGGTCTCGCCGGTTTGCGTCAAGATCGGGGATCGTTGCCACCCCGTCGGCAAGCCCGGTGGCCAACCTGTCGGCACCTTTGGCCGCGGTTGCCAGACCTGTTTCGAGGTCGCTCGCACCGGCAGCGAGTTTGCTGGCGCCGTCGCGAGCAGTCTGCTGTCCCGCGACTAGTTTGCCGCTGGCATCGTGGGCCGTGCCTAGTCCGTTGGCCAGTTTCGCGTTCCCGTCGGCGACCTGGCGGGCACCGGCGGCTAGCTGATCAATCTGGGTGTCCGTGTCTTGCACCTTCTGGTTTAGGTCCGTCAGCGGTTTGCGCAGTTGGTCGAGTCGAGCGAGAACGGCCTGCTGCTGCTCCGCGGTCAGTCCTGCTGCTGCTAGATCTTTCTCAATTTCGGCCCGAATCGTGTCCAAGTCTTTGTGTGTCGACTCGGCAGTCTGGGCGAGCAAGTCGGCGACCTCGGCGAGTTGCTCATTGCCGTCGGCCACCTTGGCTGAGCCGGCGGCGAGTTTCTTTGCTGCCTGCTCGGCGTCACCGATGCCAACGCCCAAGGCACGTTGACCGGAAAGGAGCTTGCCTTGACCGGCCGCCAGAGCCGAAGCACCGGTAGCTAGTTGCTGGGAGCCGTCGTGGGCAGATTCCAGCCCGGTGCCTAATTCGGCTGCGCCCTGGGCGGCCTGCTTGAGTTGGTCATGCAAGCTCGAAAACCCTAGGAGGAAGGACGAAGCGGCCCGTTCGCTCACGTTCTGGGCGATCGACGAACTGACTTTGGTCAACACTTGTTCGGCGATTGTCGACGACAGGTAGTTGTTTGCCTCGTTCGTGGTCAACACCAGTTGTGCTTTTTCCGGTTTGAAGTCGGCAGTTGAGGCCAAGGCCTGCGAGAAAGTCTGCGGAATCGTGAGCGCGAACAGGTAGGTGCCATCTTCGACGCCTAGAGCCGCCTCGGCAGCAGACACTTCGCGCCAGTCGAACGAGCCGTCCTCGATCAGGTCGTGAGCCACGTCCTTACCCGCGTGGATCTGGCCACCTTGGCTGCTTTCTGCTGGCACATCTTCAACTACGATCGCCGCCGGCACACTGGTAAGTCGCGCGTACGGGTCGTGGTTCGCCCACAGGTACAGCGAGGCATACATCGTCGGAATCAACACGATTGCCAACACCGCCAGCGTTGGCATGCGCCCAGCGGTTAGGCGACGAAGCTCGCTATATGCCAGTCGAATTGAGGTCATCGGTCGCCTCCTAGGGTTGCGTGCGAATCGCCGAAGGCGCGAGCCGTGTTGCTGGCCAGTTGCAGGCAGACGGCCAGGCCGCGTTCGGCCACCTCGTGCGCGACAGCCAATGCTGCTTGCGCGTCCGTGCCGTATCGGTCCGGGCAGCACAGGACGACCGCTCGAACCCCGGGCCGGTGCGCGGCCACATCGGCCAGCAGGCGCAACCTAATCTCGGCTGGCACATCTTCGACTCGAGTGTGGCGCCAGTTGATGGCATTGCGTTGCGTGAGCCAAGTTCGCACGTCGCTCATTCGGGCTCGCTGTCCGGCCATCGCTAACTCCTCGCCCATGGTTGTGGCCAAGGAGACGACTTCGTCGGGCTCGGAGACATCTGGAACATCAACGACGGCCACTTCGTCTCGCAGGCGCTGTCCGTTGGGTACCCCGTCGACTAGAACGCGGCCCGCGCTGGGTACGAGTCGCCCGCCAAGGATCAGGCTAAAAGCGGTGTGGCCGGCGCCGGGTGGACCGTCGACAACCGTTACCTGACCAGTACGGATCGTGGCGTAGGTGGGGGCAAGCAAAGCCGAGTGCGGCCCATCCACGGTTACGCCGATTGCTTCAATTCGCATTTTGACCTCAATGGGCAGTAGGAAAGTTGCCCAACGATCCAGTCTGTCGCAATCGGCGGCATTTACCCAGTTTTAGTGGTGTTCTTCTGCTCACGTACTCGGCGTTAGCGCCAAAGAGTCGGCCAAGCGATTCCAAGATCGGCCGCCAGTTCACGCACCGCCGGCACACTCACCCCAACAACGTTGTGGTGGTCGCCGTCGATCCGGGTGATAAATGCGCCACCAAGTCCGTCGATCGTGAATGCGCCCGCGACTTCGAGTGGTTCGCCGGTGGCGATGTAGGCGTCGATCTCGGCATCGCTTACTTGAGCGAAGTGGACTCGGGTGGACACATGCCGCGATACTTCCTCGCCGCCCAACCGCAGGGTGTGGCCGGTGTGCAGCACGCCGACGTTGCCTCGCATTTGGTACCAGCGTTCGCGTGCGGTAGCCGGGTCTTTGGGTTTTCCTAGGATTTGGCCGTCGAACTCCAGCACCGAATCGCAACCCAACACCAGGTCGCCCGGTCGGCTCGCCGCCACCGCGAGGCATTTGAGTTCAGCTAGCTTCAACACCAGTTCGGTTGGGGTTTTGCTGGCGACTGAACTCTCATCAACTCCTGAAACGATCACTTCGGGATCAAGGCCGGCGGCCTGTAATGTCGCCAGTCTCGCTGGTGAGGCTGATGCAAGGACAAACTTCATTCGGGGCTCCGCTCTTTGGGTAGTTCGCCGTACGAAACTGGTTCAGCATCGAACCGTTCATCGGCAAGGACATGGGCAACCAGTTCGGCCGAACCGCCAATGCAAAGCCACTCGGGGTCCACGTCCGCGGCGATGAACCACGACCGGTCCTGGGGCCAAGTAATCGAGGCCGGGGGAAGCGTTTGTGGCACGTCAAATTCCACCGGGACTGTCGGCCAGTGGCCAACCTGTGCCGCCGATCCAGAAAACAAGATGTATTCGCGGTATCCGGCCAAGCCCACCCTTGGCCCTGACATGACGGGGTCCTCTAGCGCGGGCCGAATCCGTGGGGCTGTTGGCTGGATAAGTAACCGACTCAGCCAACCGATATTGGCTGCTTGATAAATCCGCCCACCGTCGTACAAGTCGCCCCAGCCGTCCCAGAGCCCGTAAAACACTTCGCCGGTAGTTGAAGTGACGCCGGCGACAAGTTCAACTACTTGGGCCATCAGTTCGTCGTCGGCTCGATACGGCGCGGTTTCCTCACCGTCAAACCAGACGGCTGCATAAGCGGCAAAGCCAGGTGGGCCCTGGGTGGCCAACACATTCCACTCAGCCTCGGCCGAAACAAACCAATCAGCGACCCCAACATCAGTACGCGGCCGCAAAGTCATGACCCAGATGCTTTCACAAAACTACGAAACCTCCGGCCACCTCGTGTGCTTGGCAGGTTGTCGGTTTCCCCGGTTAGCCGGGGAAACCGACACAGGTTGGGGGAAACTTCCCACGATCAGTGACGGAAAACCCGGTTAGCCGGGGAAACTGTCACCAGGTCGAAGCGCGCCACTGGCCGGGGCCGACGCGGAGGGTGCGGCGGTGGCTGCGGACGGGGTGGCCCCATTCGCTGCGCGGCTTAGGCGTCGAGGTAGCGGCACCGGCGGACTGGCGGGCGGCAACGACCGCGACCAGTGCAGCCAGTTCCTCGGGCGTGGGGTCACCCTTGACCACCCGCAGCAGCGGGGGAGTCGCAGGAGTCTGGTCGGAGGTCACAGCGGGATGTTCCCGTGCTTCTTCGGCGGCAGCGACTCACGCTTGGTCGCCAACAACCGCAACGCCTTGACGACCTCGGCGCGGGTGGTCGACGGCTTGATCACGCCGTCGATGTAGCCGCGTTCGGCCGCGATGTACGGGTTGCACAATGTGTCCTCGTACTCGGTCATCAACTCCGCGCGCATGCCCTCAGGATCTTCGGCAGCGGCAATCTCGCGACGGTAAAGAATGTTGACCGCGCCAGAGGCGCCAACGACCGCGATCTGGCCAGTCGGCCACGACAAGTTGATGTCCGCGCCCAAGTGCTTCGAACCCATCACGTCGTACGCGCCGCCGTAAGCCTTGCGGGTGATGATGGTGACCAGCGGGACGGTCGCTTCGGCGTAGGCGTAAATCAGTTTCGCGCCGCGGCGGATGATGCCGTTCCATTCCTGTTCGGTGCCGGGCAAGAAACCGGGAACGTCCACAAAGGTCAGAACCGGAATATTGAACGCGTCGCAGGTCCGGACGAACCGCGCGGCCTTCTCCGAGGCGTCAATGTCGAGGCAGCCAGCGAACTGCATCGGCTGGTTTGCGACGACGCCGACACTCTTGCCCTCAACGCGACCAAAACCGATCACCAAGTTCGGGGCGAACAGCGCCTGAACTTCCAAGAACTCCTGATCGTCGACTATCGCCTCGATGACGGTGCGGATGTCGTAAGGCTGGTTCGCCGAATCAGGGATGAGCGTGTCGAGCGTCAAATCCAAGTCAGTCGGCTCAAGGTCAGCGACCTCGGCGAACGGCTCTGGCTCCTCCATGTTGTTCTGCGGCAGGTAGGAGATCAGCGCCTTGACGTACTCAAGAGCGTCGGACTCATCGGCGGCCAGGTAGTGCGCGTTTCCACTCTTGGTGTTGTGCGTGCGACCGCCACCGAGCTCTTCCATCGTGACGTCTTCGCCGGTGACCGTCTTGATGATGTCTGGGCCAGTGATGAACATGCCCGAAGTTCCGTCAACCATGATCGTGAAGTCGGTGACCGCAGGGGAGTAGACGTGGCCGCCAGCGCAGTTGCCCATGATGAGGCTGATCTGCGGGATGACACCCGAAGCGTGCACGTTCCGCTTGAAGATCTCGCCATACAAACCGAGAGAAACGACGCCCTCTTGGATTCGCGCGCCCGCGCCCTCGTTGATGCCGATAATCGGGCAGCCCGACTTGATCGCCAGATCCATCACCTTGGTGATCTTCTCGCCGTAAACCTCGCCGAGGCTGCCGCCGAAGATGCTGAAGTCCTGCGCGAAGACGCAAACCTGGCGGCCGTCGATCGTGCCGTAGCCGGTGATGACGCCGTCGCCAAGGGGACGGTTCTTATCCAAGCCGAAAGCAGTGGCGCGGTGCCGGGCCAGCGCATCAAGTTCGACGAAGGAACCTTCATCGAGAAGCTCTTCAATCCGCTCGCGGGCACTCTTGCGGTCACGAGCGTGCTGCTTCTGTGCGGCGCGCTCTGCAACTTCAACAGTTGCCTCGTGGTGGCGGCGTTCGAAATCTGCAAGCTTTCCGGCCGTGGTGTGGAGGTCGTCGTGGACCGCCATTTCGGTATCGGCAAGGGCGTCGGTCATGGCGTCCACCTTAGCCGGGGCATTCTCGGCTGCCTGTGCCAAGGTGGCTGTTATGACTGCCCTACTGGACGCCCGCCGACTAGCCGACGCTGCGAGCGGCTTCACGATTGAGGTCACCGACCAGACCGAGAGCACCAATGCCGATCTAACGGCAGCGGCAAGAGCAGGCGCCGCAGAGTGGACGGTACATACGACCGACCATCAGGTTGCCGGCCGAGGTCGATTGGATCGGACCTTCACCATGGCGGCGGGAAAAGGGATCGCGGTCTCAGTGCTGGTTAGGCCCAGCGAGGTTCCGCCGGCCCGCTGGTCATGGTTGCCACTGGTGGCCGGGTTGGCAGTACTGGACACTGTCGGTGAATTCGGAGTCACAGCTGGCCTCAAATGGCCTAACGATGTGCTCGCCGACGGTAAACGCAAACTCTGTGGCGTCCTAGTTGAGCGGGTAGAGACGACCCAGGGCCCGGCCGCGGTGATCGGGATCGGCCTAAATGTCGCACTTGATGCGGGTGACCTGCCGGTAGAGACCGCCACCTCGATGCTGCTCGAAGGATCACGAAGCGTCGACCGCAACGAGGTTCTGCCGACCTTGTTGGTAAACCTGCGAATCCGAGTCGAACAATGGCGCGACCCGGCCCAGTTCGAGGCACTTTCAACCGACTTCAGTACGGCCTGCGCCACCATCGGCCAACAGGTTCGAATCGAGCGCTCAGATGGCTCCCAAGTGTTCGGTCTGGCAACTGAGATTGATGCCGATGGCTGCCTCGTGGTTGACGGTGTGGCTTGGTCTGCCGGCGATGTAACGCATCTTCGACCCCAGTAGCCGCCTATATCGCGGCACGACGTGGGAAACTATCGCCATGCTCTCCGAGAAGTTGCTCCTAGACGACGAGGTCGTCCAAATCGAGACCCGCACCCACGTGAAGGTGCTGATCATTCCGTTCCTGCTCGGCTTGGGTTTGATGCTCGCGACTGGTTTTTATCTCGGACTGGTTGGTAATTCGGCTGGCGGTGCCCCCCGGTGGGCCGGGCTGGCAGTTGCGGCGCTGCTGTTGTTCTGGGTGACGGTCTACCCGTTTTTGCGTTGGCTCACCTGGACTTACACGTTGACGAACCGGCGCCTGATTGAGCAAAAAGGAATCCTGACCCGCAGTGGCCGAATCATCCCGCTGGCCCGGATAAATGACGTCTCGTACGAAAAGGGACTCGTCGATCGGATGTTGCGGTGCGGCACGCTGATCATTCACGACGCCAGCCAGCAAGCGGGTCTTGAGCTTCACGACATCCCGCAAATCGAGGACCTGCATCGTCAGATTTCACGGTCGATCCTTGACACGCACGCCCCCGAGATGG
>Ga0209608_1003235_pt1 | contig 10443 bp, 7 predicted proteins | sample AD_UKC130_MetaG_FD_184428 | JGI IMG/M metagenome (GOLD analysis project Ga0209608, IMG submission 184428) | Active sludge microbial communities of municipal wastewater-treating anaerobic digesters from Canada - AD_UKC130_MetaG (SPAdes) (version 2) | ecosystem: Engineered > Bioreactor > Anaerobic... | reverse complement strand
CAATAACTTGATTGTGCGGATCACTGTACGAAAAAGTTGGCAATCCCAGTAACGAAAAAAGTAAACTCCCATAACTTGCACTAACCGACGATAGTCCAACGCCGAAAAAAATGATTCTCCTAGACTCCAAGATCTTTTGAACAACAATTCCGATTTGTTCTACATTTAGAGTCTTTTTGAGTTTTTCTATCAAACTAGACATCTCACTGATGTAATCTAGTAGCGGATTACTCTCCGTAGGTATGACTAGTCTAACTTCTGTAGTTTCTCTTGTCAGTGTTATCTTGAAAGATTGATAACCATCAAAAGATAATCTACGTACTAACCGATGAATGGTTGCCTCACTCACTCCAACTATATGCGCAAATTCAGTTATAGAATAATGGATTACATCGTCGGGTCTTTCCAAAATATATTTGGCAACCTTTTTTTCCGCTGCACTCAGGTTGTTGTATATTGAATTCAAATAATCAAGTACCAAGATATCACCTCACCATCTTTCCACGACTTTTTGTTTTTTCTCCACAAAGGCCTCGAGTTGTTCGTCTATAAGTGATTCTGCTTCAAATGTAGTCATATCTCTTGTTTTTTCAACAAAATCTGCTGTCCTTGCAAAGTAGAACCCAAGCAGATCTCTTATTGTTTCTTCTTCCATTGTTTCTTTGTATTTAAGAGCAACAGAATAGACTGTGTTAACCCAATCTTCGATATCTATCGTTCCAGTATGTGATACCCTTTTTATGACATCTTTGTCTAAATACTTCAGTCGATCTTTGCGGTCTTTCAAAATACCAATTGCCTTGTTTTTTAGATTGTCCAAGTCAACGGTTATATCTTCAAGTTGTTGAACTGGTGGAACGCCATATACTTGCGCAGTTTCAACGGTTGTGACATTTTTCCAATGTTCTTCATATTCTATCATAAGTTCAAACAATGTTTGAACTACTTGGATGAACATACCTTCCAAATGTTTTCCAGGGTCCTTTGCATCGTGTATTTTTGCGCCAAGCGCCGCCTGTACTGGCTTAAAACCAGATTCATTGATAGCAATTGTAGTCATCCATATATCTATTCCAAAACGTGCTACGTGGCTATTCCATACATCATTTGGTTTCGATAAATATGTCTTTATCAGGTGATTGCCGACACAAAAATCGCCACCAATTGGTTGTCTTATCTTTAATCCATATAAAGAGGCAGTCAAAGGATAGCAGATATTGTTTGTAATTGTACCATCGTATTTATGTCTCTGATAAAGAGGCGCAACGTACTGAGTCTGATCAGAAAGCACAGGTCCCGATAGTCTTTCAATCCACCAAGGTTCGATACTTCTCAGGTCGGAATCAAGCATTACGAAGGCCTTTGCACTGACTTTGTTCGATACCTCAAATAATGCCCTCACTGCGCTACCTTTCCCTGAAATCCCTGTATACCTTATCGTGAGTTTATCTACACCAAGAGACTTTGAATTCATGAATACTTCTGGTGTGCCATCGGTTGATCCCCCATCTGAATTTACGATTAACCCCTTGAGTCCCATACTTTGAATGCCCTTAGCAGACATTTTAACAACATGCTCTATAGTTTCTGCATTGTTGAAACTTGGAATTCCAACTACGATATCGTAATGTGATAAATTCTTTGGAATCTCGTTAACGTACGTCATATTCTCAACTCCCTTCTATTTAACGCAGCTTTTGGATTTCATCCAATTGCAGATTTCTAGTAGATAATCGTACACCCTTCTTTTAGCTCTTGCGTTGTTGAACTCTCTCAATATACCTCTCATCTGAACTGGTTTCTTGGGCAACAACAATTTTGAAATTTCAATTTCCAGAAGTTTCCGTTGAAGTGTTAGCAGTTTGTGCATTGATCTTATGTAATCACATTGAAGTCCATTCAAAACTTGTCCTTGGTGTTTTGAAGTTTCTAAGTTCTCCTTTTCTTTTTTTATCTCTTCTTCAATTTCTGCTGATAATTTCTTCAACGAATTTGATATATCAGCCTTTTTCTTTTCATCGACGGGAAATCTTTTCGAGAATCTAAATTGTGGGACTTCGATAAACGAAATTGAGGTGTTTCTGGCATTGGACATATCTTTTTGGGAATGTATTCGTTCAACATCAATGCAAATCACATCTTGTAACTCTTTCCTCGCTATTTCAAATGGTTGCAATCCACCATAACTAAAATTGAATGGATTGTACGTGATCACCATATCGCGAGAAAACGGTAGCCAAGGTGTGTCAACTTCGATCATCTTAACTGAAATATCCTTCTTTTCAGATGTGATACTTTCATTACTTACATCACTCTCACTACTCTCACTTTTAGTGTACCTAAACAGTATTGGAGGTTCATCAAAGAGAGTGAACCACTTGTACAATTCTTCAACCCTACTTTGTTCGCTCTGTCCATTCACATATATTCCGATGTCGAATTCTAGGTCCATGTTATCGCATGATGCTTGTGGAACGTACATGAACGGACCTGCATCACCTGACCTTCCTTGAACATTATCCTTTGCTATCCACTCTACAGACCTTATGAGTGTGATCTCAATATCACCACCGCCATCAACGCTGTATTCTCTAAGTGCCCTTGAAAAAAGTGAGAAAATTCCGTCCGATGATTCTATACCTACGAATCCCTGAAATGGAAATACACGATTCTCACCTATCTCTCTTGCAGCAAGAAGCATACTTTTCAATTCCTGCGGCAGATCTTCACCAAACAGATTTTGGTTCTTTCTTTCTCTCCTCACAATCTCAAAAGGCATCTTTGCAAATACGTTACCTTTTTGTTGGTGAGTTACTCCACGAAATGAAAGGACGTAATTTGTTCCTTTAGATTTTGTCTTTATCTTCCACTTTATCACAGGTGTTTCGTCAAATACTATCGTTTCTACGGTTTCTATCGATACTCTTGAATTTTCTGATCTTGTAGCATCTTGAATCTGTCTGTGCAGTGATATAGTCATATTGTGTTCATCGATATACTGGATTTTGAGATGAGTAATCTTTGTCTCAAAATCTATGGCTCTCCGAGAAGTTGTGTAGGTATCTCCAGTCTCCTCGAACAGATTTAATCCACCAACTTCGAAGTTAGTCTCTGAATTTTGAGCATTTCTTGGCCATACTCTAAACTTATCTTGGAAATACGTCGCCGTGTAGAAATTGTTTTCCCAAAAGGCCTTACCTTCTAAGTCACCTTCCTGCCATTTGCCATTCACATCGCTTATGGTATACAGGCTCTCTACCGAACTTATTCCAACTCCATCTGAAATTAGTTTGAAGCAATATTTCCCATTACTGCACCAGGTATTGTACGAAAAGTTAGAAAGGCTCAACGCATAAATGCCGGCTGGAAGATTCAAACTATCCATTATTGCCACAAGTTTTTCTCGTATCATATCTCTTGCCATATTTGAGAGCTTCTTAAAAGACCTCTCCATCGATGAATGGACATAGTCTATTCCAACACCGCAGATATTATCGTGAATCATATTCTTTATGTAAGTTCTCCAAAGTGGTTCACTATTGTCAACTCCAAGAACGGAGTCTAAGAATTGAACCACCTTGAGCAGCTTTTCTGTATAGTACGCTTGCTGTTTCAAATACACCCTCGTTGAAAGAGTACCTGGAAACGTGCAAGCATACTTACCACTTATGAGTTCTCCGTGCAATACATTCGCATTTGAAAAATCAATTTGGCTAAGGAGTTTACTTGGACTTGATAGCACAACATCTTTGCCCTTTAGAAATTTTTTGGGATTTTCTGGATGCACATCTAAATCGTACCCATCAAGTAATGGAATTTTCCCAGAATTAGAAAATGACTTTGATTTTTCTATCTCCAATTCGTACCTTTCCCTTGCAGCCTTTCTTGTTGAAGAAAGATTATACAGATTTCTGTATCCACCTATGAGAAACAATACCTTGCACTTTGTGCCATCCGAACCTTCCCAGATATTTTCAAATGCTGGCCTTTGATTTAAGTCACTAACTCCGCGCCATATAGTTGCGTATTCTACATCAAACATCTTCAGCAACTGCGGAATTTGGCCAACAAATCCAAAATTATCAACCATCCATGCTACCACATCTTCATTCGGAGCGTGATACGATTGCATATCTTTTTGTCCCAATTCGAGGTTTTTCAAAATAGTTAATTCAGAAGATATCCGAAAATCTATCTGTGCATAAAGCGGGCCGAGGATCAACTTTCCGTTGGCCACCAATTCCATTATGCGTTTATTCAGATCAGCATCCTTGCATGTCTTCAAGAAATCTTCCACAATAAGTGTCTGTCCATCGAGAACGTACACAAATTCTGTTTCAGCATTCTCTATTACTTTCTCAAGATTGCTGAAAAGTTTCAAGAGCCATCTATTAGTCACTTGAACAGGTGCAAACCACTCACGGTCCCAGTGGGTATGACAGATAATGTGACCTTCAATTTTCTCGCTCACAGGATTCTCTCCTCCGTCTCGGCATCGAAAAAGTGAAGTGATTCTGTTGAAACAAAAACTTCTATCTTTTTTCCTTCAGGCAAGACCAAATCATTTGGTAACTTAGCGGTTATTCTGCTCTTCGCATCCCCAACGTCGAGATGCAATATAGTCTCCGGCATTAGTCGTTCTATGAAATAGACGGTTGCTTCAAGGGTAATTGAGTCGCTGCCTTTTGGCGGTTCAAGTGATACATTCTCTGGTCTGATACCGACTATGACAGATCTATTGTTTATCCTTGATGGTATCTTAAATCTGATATGCTCAAACTTAGCATATTGTTGACCATTTTCTTCTACCACATCACATTTGAAAAAATTTATTTGAGGAGAGCCTATGAAACCTGCAACAAACGCAGTTGCAGGCTTTTTGTATATTTCTTCTGGAGTTCCATATTGAATGATTCTTCCACTGTTCATGACAGCAATTTTATCGCCCATTGTCATTGCCTCAACTTGGTCGTGTGTAACGTAAATCGTCGTTACCTTCAATTGCTCGTGCAACTTCTTTAACTCACTTCTCATCTTTACTCTAAGTAATGCATCCAAATTTGAGAGCGGTTCATCCATCAACAATACTTCTGGCCTATGCACTATGGCTCTTGCAACGGCAACCCTTTGACGTTGACCACCTGAGAGTTGAGACGGGTACCTACTCAACAATTCAGATATATTCAGCAAATCAGCTGCCCATTTTACTTTTTGCTCTATCTCTTCCTTGGAGAATTTTTTAAGCTTTAACGGATAGGCGATATTTTCTCTAACTTTCATATGAGGCCAGACTGCGTAACTTTGAAACACCATAGCTACATTACGGTCTTTAGGTTGAAGTCTGCTGACCTCCTTATCATCGAAATATATTCTGCCATCTGTCAATTCTTCAAGACCCGATATGCAGCGCATGAAAGTCGTCTTTCCACAACCAGATGGGCCAAGCAAGACCACGAAAGCACCATCTTCTATTTCTATACTTACTCCATCAAGTGCTCTTACTTCTCCGAAGTATTTCTTAACATTCTGAGAGACTACTTTAGCCAACTTACTCACCTTCCTTTCAGATAACGATCGTCAGTTCATTTCAGAGAAATCCCCCAAATAGAGATAAGATATTTCCTTATGATGAATATGAAAATGAGAGCGGGAATAGCCATGACGGTTGCCATAGCGTATTTGAAATAGTCAGGAGAGGCCATCGCAGTAGCCAATATATGTGCAGGTAACGTTCTATTCTGAATAGATAATATTGAAGCTGCAAAAGTTTCGTTCCACGACATTATAAATCCATAAATCGCAGATGCAGCCAATCCTGGAAGTGCAAGAGGCAACGAAATTCTCAAAAAAGCACCAAAACGAGTCAATCCAAATACCATACCTGCCTCTTCATATTCAATGAAAGTTGACGAGAATATACTTGATGTAAATATAACGACGAATGGAAGGATCATTGCTGCATGAGCAAGTGCTACTCCTAGGGCAGTATCAGTCAAATTAAGCCTCATATAGACGGTTACCAAAGAAACGGCGACAACGATCAATGGCAAAGAGCGCGTAAAAAGCATTGCAAGTTTTACACCATCTTTTCCCCGGAACGTATATCTTGCTATTGCATAACCGGCAGGGATTCCCAAGGCAAATGATATACCGATTGATATCAGTGCTACTTCTATACTTACGATCAATGCTCTAAAACCACCGAGTGTAAAGAGCAATTTGTTTATATGTTCAAGCGTTAGTCTTGATGGAAATATATGGGAATAATCGTAGAACTCGGAGGCAGGTGTTATTGAAGCAACAAAAGCCAAAAACATTGGTCCAAGGAAGAAACAAGCTATCAAAATAAACAGTAATGGATAAATTATTTTCATTGTTAAGCACCTTCCTCCTCGTATCTTGAGCGAATTGTTCTTATGTAAAACCAACCAACAACAAACGTCAACACTGCAATTATCAATGCATACGCACTTGCAACGTTCTTATTGTTCATAAATACGTACCAATAATAGGTCTCACCGGTGAGTACAGTTATATCTCTACCAGCTAACAACCAAACAACACCGAAAAGCTGAAATGCGAAAAGTGTTCTAATCAGCAATGCTGAAAGGATTGCTGGCTTAAGCAGGGGAAGAGTAATCTTCCACAATCTCTGCCATGAATTGAAGCCAAAAACTTCCGCTGCTTCCAGGTATTCTTTGTTTATCGACTGCAATCCAGCTAGTATCATCACAAAAACTAAAGGCGTCGCACGCCATATTTCTGTTATTATTATGACTAACATCTCTCTTGACTTGAACATGTAACCAAAAAAATAGATGGGGCGCTCAATCCAGTTGATGGATAGTAATATTCTATTTAAATAACCATTCGGTGCAAAGATAGAATAACTTATCAAAGCAGCTGTGATATCACTCAACGCAAGTGGTGAGGCTATTATATACAACAACGTCTGATAACCTTTGAACTTCTTGTTTACCAAAATAGCTAAGAATATCGAAAGTGCCAATTGTATGGGGATACAGATCGCAGCCAAGAGCAGAGTATTCAGCACGGCATTTTGGAAATCTTTCGTCGAAATTATCATCTTAAAATTGCCCAGCCAACCCTCATCACTTTCAAATGCAAGTTGTGCTGTTCCGATAATCGGGAGGCCCATGAATACAATCAAGTATATTAGGCTAGGGGCTAACAAGAGCCAAGGTATAAACTGTTTCTTCACACGGATTTGAGTCATTGCCTTTCATCTCCCTTCATGGGGCATGAACAATACAATGCTCCATTTTCTATATGAATGCAGGTGTTTCCACCTGCATTCGCATTCTGATTGCTTGATAATTTTTCACTTAGGTATTGGTCTACTAATCTATAGGAATCCCGGCTTGTTTGTAGAGTTTTGAAAGTCTCTGGCTAAGTTCCGTTACCACTTTTGACGCAGATTCGTTGCTAAATACGATTCTGTTGAACGCCGTTCTATATATCTCATTGAATTCACCGCCATACTGACCAAGTCCCGGTGCTATGCATACGATGCTATCAGCTGCTGAAGACTGTGCAACCACTCCTTGCGTCAATATCTTGAGAGCTCCTTCTGGCATAGCTTCCGAAGCTTCTTGTATCACGGGGAAGAAGCCAACATTTTCAAGAATTGCAACTTGCGTCTTTGGAGAGGTTAAGAAATCAATCAGTTTTACACTTTCATCCATACTTGCTCCCTTTGGTATTGCTAATCCAGTGAGCACAACGAGATATCCTCTGCCCTTTGGCCCACGTGGAACAGGTGCTATTACAAAATCATTTGGTCTTTCGACAACTGCTTGTTTTACCCTTGCAGTATGATCCCAGGCAATCATGACCTCATTTCTTAATAGAGGTTGATCCATGTTATCCCAAGTTGTACATGCCGGGTGTACATATTTGAAAAGATCCTTTAGGTATGCCCACATCACAAGTGCCTCACCACTGTTGAACTTGCTCGCTTGTGTGCCAGTGTAAGATGGATATATACATCCATGCAAGAATCTATGCCACAAACTCTTTGGACCAAGTGGGAACCCTAATTGTGGCATCTTCGTTTTCTCCATCAAATTCTTCGACCAAGCAAGTAGTGCATCGTACGTCCACTTCCCCGTTCCATTCATCACATCTTCCTTTTTCAGACCCGCCGGCAAATAGTCAAACGCCTTCTTGTTTATGGCCATGACATACGTCGCTTGAATCCAAGGAATGAAAACTTTTTGACCGCCTTGGTAGGAATATTGCTCAAACGTTTTTATAAATGTTCTACCTGGAATAGTAACATTCTTCAAATCTTCAAAAAGTCCTTCCGCCGCCATCATATACAGATTGGCTTGTAAATCTGCAACTAAGTTGATCATTATCTTTCCAGTCTTGTGTTCTGCCTCTAATCTGGAAAGAAGATCTGGATACTCGAAATTCAACAATTCTACCGAGATGCCAGAACTCTTAGAAAAAGAAGATATTTGGTTGAGCAAAAATTCCCTTTCAGCTACGGGAGTCATCTGCGTAGAACCGAACGTTACTTTCGCATATACCGGAGCTACAAAAACAAAAACCATCAAAACAGTAACCGCAAGGACCATATAGAACTTTTTCATAGTTACACCCTCCCTTCCCGTTGTGTAGAAAATTTTTTTCAAATATAATCGTGTGATAAAAATTTTTTACACCACATGTATATCAATTTTCTTTTTATATTCCAAGCCGAGAATTCGCTGCCGGTTAATACCATTAAGGCTTTAGAGGACTAAATCATCGAAAATTGAAAGATATCGAATAGTTTCTAATAATTCCGTTGTGTGTGGAAAGTTTAATACAGAGTATATGAAAGCATATAAAAAAATCTCCACCTTCTATATGGTGGAGATATGCAAAAAAAGAATTACTCTCATTCACAAATTTATATATGTTATCATATAAAGGATCTTTATGCGAGAATTCCGTTACGTGAATGAACGGATAAACTGTCCCACAATCTCACTGAATTTCCAATTCTATTCTTTCCAGTAGTTCTTCATAAAAGTATTCTCCATTAACATTGAGATCGTTAAAACTGTATCTGATCAATAAAGTATTTTCGCCCTTGGGCATGTCCTTCTTTGAGAAATCTTTGGCAATCAATATGCCATTTACAGAAGAATCGTTCTCGAATTCGGAAAGATATCCTTTGAGTTGTTGCAAATCCTTTTTTCCTGCCTTGTTTGTCTTAACTTCAATGAGTATGTATTTGTTAATCGCAATGGGATGTTTTAATTTCACGAATATATCAACGTACCCTTCTGGAATTGCCTTTTCTCCGAGAATTTCAAACTCTTCTGGTTCACAATTCAGTTCCAATTGTTTTAGAATATCCCCCAGCTTTGTAGCAAGTTTTCTTTTAATCAGCGACTGGAGTATCAACTCGCTAAAATAGAACTTTTCGGGTACTCTTTCTTTTGATTTTTCGAACACTATCTTTGGTACAAATTCTTCAGCATTTAAATCTAAACTCTCATTTGTTCCTGTAAATATAGACCCCATGTTCGATACATTGTGAAATGTCAGTGCATCTGCTTGAAAGTGTGTCTTACGATACCCTCCTCGCAAGAGTAGGTTTTCTGCAACGTATGCAAATTCCGGTCTAATCATTGCTTCGTTGAGTACACGTTCCTGCTTTAAGTAAAGGCGATATGGGAAGTAATACGTTTTTCCGGACATCTTGAACGTTACTGATGGCCAAGGTGGCAGTCTTTCCGCGTCTTTGTATGCCGCCTTTTTTACAACTTTGTATAAGTTTTTCACTCTTGCACCGTATAAGAACGAAACGTAGTCCCCCTCTTTTATATCCACAAATGTCCAAAACCCATTTATGCTACTCGTAAATCCGGCAAGTGAATACTTCAAACACAAGTCCAAATTTTGCCGATTCGAAACCGAGATAAGAAAATAATTTGGAATCGTATCCATAAAATCCACTCCTCCACATTGTCATATGTTTCTTATTATACATCAATCATTCCGAGTATCACGCACTCTTCATTAATCAACTCCGCTTATATTCCAAATGGTTGTTAAATGTGATAAAATAATATAGCTTACTATAGCTTGTATTGTAGCAACGGCATTGTGAATATTGTGAATTTTGAAGTGAATTTTGAAGGGAGCGAATTGTGTTGAAAGTCTTTTCAATAGATACGTCAACATCACGTGTAGTGGCTTGTTATTTCGATGATGACATGAAGTGCTCAATTGAGTTGGAAACGAAGGCAAAACACGGAATTCAGATTTCTCAAGTGATTAAGAAGATGCCAGAGGTGAATTTTCGCGATCTCGATTGTGTGGGCATAGGCATTGGACCTGGAAGTTTGACGGGACTTCGTGTTGGTATTGCGTTTGCAAGTGGATTGGGTGTGGGAAAGAAATTTGTGCAGATAAATTCGCTGA
>Ga0209608_1003227_pt1 | contig 10476 bp, 16 predicted proteins | sample AD_UKC130_MetaG_FD_184428 | JGI IMG/M metagenome (GOLD analysis project Ga0209608, IMG submission 184428) | Active sludge microbial communities of municipal wastewater-treating anaerobic digesters from Canada - AD_UKC130_MetaG (SPAdes) (version 2) | ecosystem: Engineered > Bioreactor > Anaerobic... | reverse complement strand
ATCAAAGAAATTCGCTCCTATAAGTGGAGAGAAGATAAAGAAGGAAGGACATTGGAAGAACCAGTTAAGTTTAACGATGACGCAATGGATGCTATGAGGTATGCCTTAGCTTCATTGCGAAAAGTTAGTCAACCAGTTATAGTGGCTGATGTTGAGCCCGATTGGGGGATTTTTTAATGAATATTCTAAATCGAATTAAAAATGTTTTTGTTAGACCTGTTTCAGAAAGCATAGAGGGAGAGGATATAGGATATACAAAGTTAGGTTCTGATGGTAGGGAAATTGATTCTAATTATTTACAAGAAATCAGGAATGAATCTTGGAAAGCTTTTTTAACTAATCCTTTAGCGAAGAGACAGATAAGGAATATAACTTCATATTTGGTTGGTAGGGGATTAAAGGTTTCTTCTCCTTCTCCGGATGCTCAAGAAATAATAAATTCTTTCATTTATAATCCTCAAAACTATTGGGAATTATTTATCCGGGAAGAGAGTAATAGGCTTCAATTAGATGGTGAAATAATAGTCTTGTTATTTGTAAATATCGGAGATGGTTCGGTTATAGTTAGAGATATAGAACCCGGAGAGGTAGTTGATATTATTTTATCTCCTGATGACTATAGAAAGGTAGAAGCGATTAGGAGAGTTTATAGCAAAAAGATTTATAGTAGTGATTATAAGTCTTTTAGGGTTGAAACCATTGATGAGATTATAAAACCCGGTGAGCCTGACCCGACTAATGATAATATTGTTAGAGACTTTCTAATTGTTAAAATGCCTACTGTTGCCACACAAGTTCGAGGAGTTCCTGAACTTTCATCTCATTTATACTGGCTTAAACAATATAGACAATTATTAGATACTCGAGTGGCATTGAACAAGATGCGAGCGAGCTATATTTGGGATGTAACAGTAATAGGCGACGAGAATGATGTTATAAGAGTTAGGAACGAGAACTCTAAACCTCCGAAACCGGGAACGGTGAAGTTTCATAATGATAAGGTCATTTGGGAAGCGAAGGATGCTAATGTTAATGCTCAGGATGCGGCAGCTGATTTACGAGCAGTTAAGTTAATGACTGTTGCTGGTTCTGGACAACCTGAATATATGATTACCGGTGATGCCAGTAATGCTAACTTTGCTTCTACTCAGGAAACTACATTAGCTTTCTTAAAGTGTCTCGAAGACTATCAAGACTTATTTGAATACTTTCTTTCTGCTTTATTCAATAAAGTTTTCTTTTATGCTCAAAAATATGGAGAAGCTCCGGATATCTTTACTGACCCGAATGGCGAGGAAATTCCTATGAATTCTTTAGTATCGGTTACTTTCCCGGAAACTAAACCTAAAGACATCGAGAAATTGGGTAGATACTTACAGACATTACAACTTATGGGGATTGCTTCCGATGAAACATTGGCGGGTATGGCGGGGATTGATTGGCAAAGTGAAAAGATTAAGTTAGAGAAAGAAAGCTTAGAAGGATACCCAAAGATTGAACCAAGCACTGAGGATTAAACGGGCAGTAGAAAAGTCTCGAAAGGAATTTATTAACCAGACTGAGAAACATATAGCAACTATTTTACGCAACTATGAATTAGCATTAAACGATATTACTCGAATGTTATCTAATATTGATGAAACAATTGATAGTTTTTCTACACAAAGATTAATGGCTTTACAAAATCATATAATACAAAGGATTACTCAAATCAAAAACGTTCGGGATGAACAGGTTATTGATGCCCTCAATGATGCTGGACAATCCGGGTTTAATATTCAAATGATACAACGAGAAATAATGGGAAGAGCACCGTTAGGTGTTTCTTGGTTTATTTTTCTTCCCCGGGGAGTAGAGCAATATCAATCTTTTGCCTTACAACTTTGTGACCAGTATGACCAAGAGTTAGTAAATGCCATTCAGCAACGATTGAGAATGGGGTTTATAGAAAGGAAGTCTTGGTCTGAAATGATAACTGATATTCGTAGAAACGCCTTTGGTTTTAAGAAATATCAAAGAGTGGATAGAAAAGATAAAGGCGCAACCTGGAAGATTAAGCGAATGGTTAGAACAGAAATGCAAAGAATGAGGACTATGGCAGAAGAAGAAGTTGTGAGACAAGACCAGGACGTTATTGGAGTTTATTTTTATTTCGGTGGCGGGCCTTGTGATGGTTCTTGTGAAAGATTAGTAGGCGAATATTATAAGGATGGCTCAGGAAATGGGTGGCCTCCCCCTTCAATACCTATTCACCCGAATTGTACCTGTTACACGACTAACATTTATCCCGAGATTAAATACTACGTCCAAAATCTCGTCAAAACAGAGACTGAAACCGAAGTGCCTGAATATGTGCGGGAGATTAGAGAGCTGGTTAACAAGGGTATTAAAGATTATAAAGATGTAATGAATGTTGGAGAAGTTATGTATAAGGAAGTAGATAAGAGGTTTAGCGAAAGCAAAAAGCTTCAAAAGTTATTATCTCAAAGGGATGAAATAGAAAAAGAAGCGAAGAGGCTAATGAGCGAGTGGCGCACTTTAGAGAGGCAATTAAACAAAGCTATTGCAAAAGCTATTGATACGGGGGACACTGAAAAATATAGAATGTTAGAACGCAGTTTAGATAGAGTGGAGGAAGAACAACGAAAGTTACGGAAAAAGCTTTTCAATACTGAGAAGAATGTTAGAATGGAGAAATCAAACATATTCAAGAGCGTATTGAGAGAAGTAAGACAAGTTGGAAGCGATGTGGAACATTTCTTTGCTTTAGGCACAAGCAAAAAGGCTCAAAAAGCGTATTTAGAAGCAATCAATAATTTGCCTAAAGAGTGGGTAGAGAAATCAGCGGAACAACCTATAACTGTTGTCGCCAAAAGAGGAAGGGCTTATTACAACAGGAAAAAGGCAGAAATGGTTTTAGGCACGGAAAACACCTTCAGCACAGCTTGCCACGAAATAGGGCATAGGGTTGAGAAGGTTGTTGATGGGGTAACTGACTTAGAGAGGCAATTTTACAACGCTCGGACTGCTGGCCACTCTGCAAAAGTAATTCCTGGGACAACGAATGAATTATATAAACCGAATGACTGGGCTGACCCTTATGTTGGAAGGTATTATGAGTTTGACGCTTATGAAATTTTATCAACTGGACTTGAAACTTTGCTTGACGGGAAGCGAGATGTAATTGATGCTTGGAAAGACCCTGAACAGATTAAATTTGTAATGGGGCTTTTAGGAGGACTTTAATGTTTGCTATCAAAGGGAAATACTTAGGAGACGAATATGTTGTGGTTTGGAATAATGGAGAATTCTATGGTGATGCAGTAGTTGTTAGTGTTGCTAAAAATTATGCCGAAGCTAAAGAGGGAGAGCCAATAGGTTTTCCAGGTTATTATTCTACTAATAATCATATTAAAAATGCACTTTCTGCATATCTAATATTGCGGAAGGTTTTTGATGAAGTGATAGAGGAAAGCGGGGATATACCAGCGAGAGAAGAAAATCCCTACGAGGTGTGTGATTAATGCCTTACACCTTATCAACACTTCCAGACTGGGTTAAAAAAATGCCTAAAGGTGCACAGGAAATTTGGATGAATGCTTTTAATTCTGCGATAGAGCAATATAAGGATGAGGCTATGGCTTTTAAGGTAGCCATTTCGGCGGTAGAGAAGAAATATAGAAAGAATGAGAGGGGTGAGTGGGTGTTGAGAGAGAATATAGAAGAAGAGAACATAGAAGAAGCGGAGTGGAGTACTAAATACATTAATGACCTTCCCGACGACTGTTTTGCAGTAATTTTACCGGGGGGACATAAGGACGAAGAGGGGAAAACTGTTCCTCGAAGTCTTAGATATTTTCCTTACAAAAATGCGAACGGCGAAGTTGATTTACCTCATTTAAGAAATGCTTTAGCGAGACTTCCTCAAGCTAAAATTCCTGAGGAATATCGTAGGAAGGCAGAACAGGTTCTCAAGGCAGCAGCTAAAAAAATGAAAGTAGGAGAATACGCAGAAGAAGTAGAAGACAAAGAATTATTTGAAGCTTTAACCGTAGATACTGATACTAATAGGGCTCGGGTAATTCTTCTGAAATCTGGATGGAGTAAAAATAAACGGTTTTACTCTCCAGATGTGTTAAGCGAGGCAGTATCATTATTTGAGGGGGCTAAGTGTTATTTAGACCATGAGGACGTAAAAGGGATTAGCAATCGTAGTGTAAGAGAGTTAGCTGGTTTTTATGAGAATGTTGCTTTTATCAATAATCGGCTTGAGGGGGATTTACAATTTTTAGATACCGAAGCGGGTAAAATAGGATTAGCTTTAGCACAAGAAAGCATAAAACACAACAAACCACTTGCGGGGCTTTCCCTTAAGGGATTGGGAAAGCTGCGCAAAACTGAAGAAGGATACATAGTAGAAGAATTACAGAAAGTTAATTCCGTGGATATTGTGAGTGAGCCTGCGGCTGGTGGCGAATTCATCAAATTATATGAATCTATTATGGAGGATGACGAAATGAAAGACTTAACTATTGAAAAATTAAAAACTGAAAGACCTGACTTGGTTCAAGAAATTGTGGACGAGGTTGAGGAGCGAGTTTACGGAAAGAAAACCGAAATGGACAAACAACTAAAGGAAATTAAAGAACAGAACGAAAGACTGGCTAAAGAGATAGCTGAATGGAGAATGTACGGGCAAATAAAGGAAACCGAAACTATCTTGGAGAAAGAACTATCTAAAAGCGAATTACCTGACATTGCTAAAGACCGTATCAGGAAGTTATTTGAAGGGAAAGTAGCCAAAATAGAGGACATACTCGAAAGTATTAAAAACGAGAAAGAGTATATAGCTAAAATCGCAGGAGAGAAACAAGTTAATGTGGGTAATGGTGGTAAAAACATAGAAGAGAATAAGAAAGTATATGAAGAGAAACAACGGAAATTACTCGAAGCAATGGGATATAGCAAATCTGATATAGATAAAATAATGGAAGTAAAGAGGTAAACTAAAATGGCTAAAAACTTAGTTTATAAAACTGGTGAACAGCTTAAGTTCTATACTAATTCTTCTCCTGGTAGTGAAATAGAATCCGGAGAGCCTTTTGTGGTGGGTCAGATTCCTGCGGTGGCAATGGCCGACGAGGAGAATGGCTATACTGTTGGCAGATTAGTTGGAGTGTTTGAGCTATCGGTAACTGGTACAGTAAGCGCTGTCGGGACGCCGATTTACATTACCAGTGCCAATGCTTTAACTACCACTGCTGGCAGTAATGTTTTGTTTGGCTATGCTTTGGAAACCAAAAGTTCTGGCACAGGGGTTATCAAAGTTCTCCTTGCTCGTAGTTAGGAGGTGAACTATGGCTAATAACTTAGTTTTTAAGAAACCTGACAATTTAGCACTAACCGTTGCAAGAGCAAAGTCTGGAGACCCGGTGGCGGTTGGTGGGATAACTGGAGTAGCTCTAATAGACGCCGAAGACGACGGAACTTGTATTATTCGTAGAAAGGGCGTCTTTGAGCTTAACGTTGAAGGCGTAAACATGGTAGAGAATGAACCAGTTTGGGAATATGGTAACATTGCTGTAAGTGTTGGAGATAAACTGTATTATGACGCTACCAGAGCGATTAAAATAAATAAAAACGACCATAGTGGAACTTTCTTTGGCTATGCTCTTGGAACAGTTGGTTCAGGAGCAAATGCTACTATTCAAGTATTATTAAAGTAACGGAGGAATATAAAATGGATATATTCAAAGAATTATTCGAAGACTTAAAAGGCGATGTGGGAGTTCGCTCAATTGCGGAAACTATGTCTACTTCTGATTTACCCAATCTTTTGTTAGGAACAGCACTTGATAGAGCTTTATTGAAAGCATATCGGGAATATCCTGCAGATTATGAGGGATATGTTTATCTCGATAAAGTAAAAGACTTCAGAACTGCTGATAGAATATACGAATATGGTGGAGATGGAGCTCTAAATGAAGTAAAGGAGCTTGAGCCTTATCAGTATTCGGCTTTAGCAGATGGGAAATATGAAATAAAGGTAGCTAAGTTTGGTAGAAAAATAGGCTTTTCATGGGAAGCATATCTAAATGATGACTTAGGAGCTTTGCGGAGAATAACCGAGAAATTAGCTCGGGCTGCGAGACGGACTGAATTAAGATTGGTTACTTCTCTATTTGAAACCTCTTCCGGACCAAGCCCTACTCTTTTTGATTCTAATGCTCCTATGTCAAACTTAGGGACTGCCAAACTTAGTATAACTTCTTTAGGAGCAGCTCTTGAGGCTATCGGAGCTCATACAACTCCCGATGGCGAACCTATCTATACTGAGAGATTACATTTAGTAGTTCCTGTTTCTTTGGAGATTACTGCTCGAAATATCTTAAACGCAATTGAGGTTCAGTATACTGAAGGGAATACTATTTGGAAAACAGCTAACTGGATGAAGACCAGGATAGTTTTACATGTTAATCCTTATATTTCAGTTCTCGACCCGACGAACGGCAATACTTCTTGGTTCTTATTCCCTGACCCTGCTGACATTGAAACATTAGTGTTGGCTAAACTTACTGGGCATGAAGAACCAGAAATCTTTATGAAGAATCCGAACGCTATGCGAATTGGCGGCGGAGAAGACCCATTTGGCGGAGACTTTGATACTGATAGCATCGAGTATAAGGTTAGACACGTTGTAGGTGGAGCAGTATTTGATTGGAGAGGTTGTTATGCCTCAACTGGTACAGCAACAGCAAGTTAATAGAAGGGGGAGTTCAGGCTCCCCCTTAGAATATCTTAATCCTTCTACAACTCAAGAACTTTTGTTGATGGAGATATACAAAATGTTATATGAAATTAAAGAACTTTTAGAAGAGGAGAAGAATGACAAACCTCGAAAAAGTAAAAAAGTTAATACCGACTGACCACGGATACACTGATGATGAGCTGAATAGTTTGTTGGCTGATAACAATAATAATATCTATAAAACAGCTGCTTTTGTCTTAAGAGGGATAGTGGCTCAGATAGTATCCGGAGCTTATTCTTTTTCTACTGGGGATGTGAGGATAGACAAATCTCGATTAGTGGATAATTATAGGACTTTGATTGAGGAATATGAAACTAAAGCTACTATAGGGGCTGACCCTTCCTCAGTAGATGAATTGTGGAAAACTGAAATGGATAGGCTTTCTGGATTAGACATTACCGATTATGCGGATGTAGAAAGTGATTATTGATAAAACGTATATCAAAAATAGCGTAGCTGAGGTTCTATCGGCTATAAATTCAATATCGATTAATGTCAAAACAGTCTGTACGTGTATTGATAGCTATGGTATTGCTGACCCTGCTTGTGAGTTGTGCGGTGGGTTAGGATATACATTAACAGATACCACAATTGCAGCAGATGTTCAAGAATTGCGGGGCGATGAACGAATAGTGGTTGATTCGGGGATATTAAATGCGGGAGATATTTTAGTTAGAATTCCGATAAGCAATTCAATAGAATTAAACGATATAATCACTTACAATTCACAGAATTATCAAGTGAAGTATATCAAAATCGACCAGTTAGGAACTTATTATGAAGTAGGCGGGCATAAAGTTGCTTGACATTACTTTGAAATTAGAAGGGTTAGATGAGTTAATTGAGAAATGGGATAAACGTCCTGAACTACTTATTAAGGCTCTTGACTTTGTGGTGAAGAAAAACGCTGAGGAAATTAGAGCAAAGGCGAAAGCGAGAGCGCCAGTCTTAACCGGGACACTAAGACGAAGTATAGACAAAGAGCCATTAGCTACAATGTTATATGCTGTTTTTTCAGATAATGTACCTTATGCTCGCCTACGGAATTATGTTAATAATTTACATCCTGAGACAGTAGGTTATTTGACTAAAACTCTTTTTGAGCAAAGAGAGCAATTTATGAGAGACATAGAAGAAGCTGTGAGGGAATTGAAAAAACTATGAAAATCAACTTATTGCAAGCAATTGTGGATGCAATAGAAGATGTTACTGGTTTAAGTGGAGCTTTATTATATTCACCCGAATTAGACTTAAACGCTCAAACTAAACCTTTTGCAGTGGTTCGGTCATTAACGGATATGGAAAAGATTGTAACCTTTGATGAGGCAAAAGAAACCGAATATTACATTTGGATATATGCTTATCCTATTGCGAATGAGTATCAAGCTATATCTTTACCAGAAGATATTAAAAATACACTATTTAGTGAATTAACTGTTACCATAGGCGAAGAGCCAAACCAAAAAACTTATAAATCTAAACCTTTAGATATTACAGTTAATCGATTAAATGGTATGGATAATGATTTGGAAAAATATGGTTCGGTAATTACTTGTATTTACAAAATTTACTCTTAGGAGGACTGAAATGGCAGTATTAAAAGGTTATCAAGGAAACTTTAAGGTTGGAACTGATACGGTGGGTGAAATAAGCGAATGGACGCTTGATGTTTCGGCGGACATCATAGATAAGTCGGCTTTTAGTGATGAGTGGAAAAAGAAAGTAGCTACTCAGAAAGACTGGACAGGAAGCATAACCGGAAGATTAGATACTTCAGATGCAGGGCAAAGCGCTTTAACAATTGGAGCAGATATTACAGCTAATTTTTATGTAGATGGAACTCATTACTATTCTGGAGCTGCAGTGGTAGAAAGTATTTCTCGTTCGGCTGCAGTAGCTGACTTAGTTACCGTTACCTTCAATTTTACTGGTAACGGTGAATTAAGTTATCATTAGGTGGTGATATAGATGGCAACCTTTAAGGGTTATTTAGCGAAGGTTTATGCGATTAACACCTCTCCTACTTTTTCAACTGTATTTACCAGCGAAGCAATGACTGAAGATGGAACGACCAAAATATATCAAATAACTGATACAACTAAACGACTTTGGGACCCAAACGAACCAATCACTCTCTCTACTGGAACTTTAGATAAAACTTGGATGGATGGCGGTATTGATTGGTTTACGGGAAGAGTAAAACTTACCGATACCGGACTATCTCCAACTGTTTCAGGGAAGTATTTTGCGCCAGCTATAGAAATTGGAGATGCTTATAACTGGACAATCGATGAGAGTATTGATGTAGTTGATACCTCAAGCTTTGGTAATGAGTGGAAAACCAAAGCAGCTCTACAGAAAAACTGGACTGGTTCATTTGAGAAATTCGCAGTAGATGATTATTGGTTTGATTTAGCAGTGTTAGCAAAAATATTTATAGTTAAATTCTATATAGATTCTGTAGAGAAAAAAGGTTATCAGGGTTTTGCTGTAATTCCTTCTCTTTCTACTGCTACTTCTGTTACCGATGTAGCGAGAGAAACAATTAATTTAGAGGGACACTGGATGTTATTATCATTTGATGAAGCATAAAGGAGGTTAATATGGGTTTAATAGAAAAGTTAGAAAAGCTTAAAAGGGAACGTAAGTCTCTTTATATTCCTGAATTGGACGAAACAGTTTATTGGTATCCTATGACAGCGGGAGAAAGACAACGAATTTTGAACGCTGCTGGATTTAAGTATAGCAAAGATACTGTCTTTCTGGATAATGCAAAGTATAAGACAAGCTTAATCATTGAAAAACTTGAAGACAAGGATGGTAAAAAGATATTCCAGAACATTCCTGAACATAAAGATTTGTTAATGAATAGGATAAATGATGAACTATTAACTCGAATAGCTAACGCAATTGACCCCCCACGGACCGAGGAAGAGGTTATAGATGAAGCAAAAAACGAATTCGAGAACCTTTCTACCGAGGGTTAATGGTGTTAGCGGATAAGAAAGGGAAATTTGTTTACGAATTCATTGAAGACTTACCCGAGGATGAAATGTATGATTGGTTTGCTTATTATGAGGAGCAATATCAAGAAATGGAAAGAGAAAGAGCTAAACACAGGAGAAGATAATGGCTGGTGAGAGATTTCAAGTAGTCATAGGGGCAGTAGATGAAGCCTCTCGTATTCTAGAGCAGGTTAAAAGAGAATTAGAAGGGGTTGGTACTGCTACTCAATCTGCTCAACGAACAATGAACCAAGCATTTGGGGATATGCAACGGGCAGGTACAGCTTTATCAGCCACCGTTACCGCTCCCATTGTTGCTGTAGGTGCTGCGGCTATTAAGACTTCAATAGATTTTGAAAGTGCTTTCGCTGGTGTTGTAAAAACAGTAGATGCTACAGAAGAAGAACTTGCGCAATTAGAACAAGGTATTTTGGAAATGAGCAAAGAATTACCTGCAAGTGCAAGTGAAATAGCGCAAGTAGCAGAAGCAGCAGGACAGTTAGGTATTCAGACTGAGAATATCCTTTCCTTTACCCGAACTATGATTGATTTAGGAGAATCTACTAATTTAAGTGCTGAACAAGCGGCAACTGCTTTGGCTCGTTTTGCTAATATTGTTCAAATGCCCCAAGATGAATTTGATAAGCTTGGTTCAGTTATAG
>Ga0209608_1003226_pt1 | contig 10477 bp, 7 predicted proteins | sample AD_UKC130_MetaG_FD_184428 | JGI IMG/M metagenome (GOLD analysis project Ga0209608, IMG submission 184428) | Active sludge microbial communities of municipal wastewater-treating anaerobic digesters from Canada - AD_UKC130_MetaG (SPAdes) (version 2) | ecosystem: Engineered > Bioreactor > Anaerobic... | reverse complement strand
GGCCAACTATCCAGGCTTCCTCCTAAGAACATTAAGTGCTAAGTGCAAAACCCGTTCGACTTGCATGTGTTAGGCACGCCGCCAGCGTTCGTCCTGAGCCAGGATCAAACTCTCCGTTAAAATCTTTAACTTCTATCCCAGCTTTTCGCTTGGCTTTTCTTCCTTGGGCTATATGGCCTCTTAACGACCATATCTTCCTCGCACTTCGGTCCTTGCTGTTCAGTTTTATCAAGACCTGCGGACTTTCTTAAGAAGTCCTGCGCCGTTCTCGGCTGGCTTGCCTCTGGCGCGCTTGACTATCCTATCACCTGGCTGACCTCCTGTCAACCCGGTAGTTCCTGCCAGTTGGCACCTTGCCTTCTTGAGGCGCGCTCGACTATGCTATCACCTGGCCAACCTCTTTGTCAACCAGTTAGGTATTGTCAGCCCTCGCCTCGCGGCGCAAGATTTATATTATCATGGCGTGTATACACTGTCAAGGAATTGCAGACCTTTTTTCTAAACATATTTTAAACAAAATGCCATTCTATTGGTTCTCCATTCGCTCCCGCTGCAGCAGCGGATATAATAACTCGGTAGGAGTTCCGCTCCATCCTACATAGGTGTCGGGAACGGTTCCCACGATTATAGTTTCAGCTAATGGCACTACAGCTGAAACCTTAATTTCCTCATCCATAAATGGCACAGCTACTTTCATAGTGTTCTCAATGTTGAAATAAATTAAATGACGGGTTTGATTTATTCCCGCTTGGTCAAATTGATTTTGTACCGATACATGTACTTGCCCCACCGGTATAATCCTTACCTTCATGCGCGGGCCATATCCGGCCAATAACTTGGATCCGGTGACTTCTCCCAGGGGGATGTACAAACTCTGTTCTTCCATGTTTTTCAGGGAAGCTGAAACTTCCTTAACAGTATTGCTCATCATTTTGTTAAGTATAATGGTATTTGGCTGAATCAGTACTATCCGACCCTGATTATCTTTATGAATTTCCACTATGTCCTGGTAATTATATTGAGCAACCACTTGTTCATTGACAATTTGACTTATCCGTTCTGACTGCTCTGCCTGAGCTCTGGATTTGGCTATGGCCAGAATGCTGGATTTTAGACGATAGTCTACATATAAAAAAGAAATAATCAGACTAATGATTAACAGCAGGGGCAAAACTGCTGACCAATTTCTGCGTGAAGACAATATTGGCTCACCTCCGTTTCTACAATATATGTAAAGTAGTTACATAGTGTGAACACTCGAAAAAATATTGATTCCCTTTGAAAAACTCGAGCTATTGTATAGACTAATTAAGAAGGAGTGAGATTGTTGCAGAACATACGAGTTCGTTTTGCTCCCAGCCCTACTGGGGCTCTTCATATAGGCGGCGCTCGGACTGCCTTATTCAACTGGCTTTTCGCCCGAAATCAGGGCGGCAAATTTATTCTTCGCCTGGAAGACACTGATTTGCATCGTTCTACTTTGGAATCGGCTGCTGGAATTATCGACGGATTAAAATGGCTGGGATTAGATTGGGATGAAGGGCCCGACATAGGCGGGCCTTTGGGCCCTTACCGCCAGAGCGACAGACTGCCTATCTATCAGGAATATGTAAAACAACTGCTGGACAATGGCCGCGCTTACTACTGCTTCTGTACCCCAGAAGAACTGGCTGCCGAACGCTCCAAAGCCGCAGAGGAAAAGCTCAATTACCGCCATCACTGTCCTTACCGTGAGCTTTCTGCCCGCCAGGCTAAAGAACTTCTAGATAGCGGCAAGCAGGCAGCGGTACGATTGAAAATGCCTGAATCTGGTTCAATAACGGTACATGATCTGGTGCGCGGGGACGTATCTTTTGACAATCAGCTGTTGGATGATATTATCATTCAGAAATCAGACAGCTGGCCCACCTATAACTTTGCCGTTGTAGTGGATGACTATCTTATGCAAATCAGCCATGTAATCCGCGCTGAGGAGCATCTGAGCAACACCCCCAAACAATTACATATTTATGACGCTTTTGGCTGGGAGCCTCCCCAATTTGCTCATGTTTCCATGATCCTGGCACCGGACCGCAGCAAATTGTCCAAACGACATGGAGCCACTTCTGTTCAGGAGTTTCGTGAGCTGGGCTACCTCCCGGAGGCTCTGATCAATTACCTGGCTTTACTAGGCTGGTCTGCCGGGGAGGAAGCAACTTTGCTGTCTAAAGAAGAACTGGTAAAACAGTTCAATCTTAACAATGTTTCCCGCTCCGCTGCCATTTACGACCTGGAAAAACTCACCTGGATGAATGGCAACTATATTGCCCAATCCAGGCCAGAACGACTTCTGGAGTTGCTTTATCCCCAGGCATTTTCCTTGGGTTGGTGGACAAAACCTGATGATGAATATGCGCTGCAGGTAGTCAAGCTGCTGCAGCCTCGCTTAAAAACAGTTAACCAGTTTTTTGAGCAGGCTGATTACTTCTTTAATGAAGTTGGCAGTTATGAAGAGAAAGGGGTTAACAAGTACTGGCGGCAGGAAGGGGCGGAGGAAATCCTGGCTGAGGTAGCCAACATCATTGAACACACCGCCTTTGACGCCAATTCACTGGAATCGGCTTTTCGGCAACGGGCGGAAAAGATGGGGGTCAAAGCAGCCAGTTTAATTCACCCTACTCGGCTTGCTTTAACCGGTCGTACTTCTTCGCCGGGACTTTTTGAAGTAATGGAAGTGTTAGGAAAAAATACTTGCCGTCAGCGTATCAAATCTGCCCTGCATTTTGTGGCGTCATTATGCCAAAACATGGAAAATAAAAAATAGGCCTCCCCTTTGACAATAATTATGGCCTGTATTATAATAATCATCGCCGGGGATACCCGGATGCAGCCGGATGGTGTAGTGGTAGCACGACTGACTCTGGATCAGTTCGCCAGGGTTCGAATCCTTGTCCGGCTGCCATATCTTATTATGGCCCCATCGTCTAGAGGCCTAGGATGCCGCCCTCTCACGGCGGAGACAGGGGTTCGATTCCCCTTGGGGCTACCAGAATATTCCCAATCCTTGAAGAACGCAGTTCATCAAGGATTTTTTATTTTTCTGCACCGGGCGGACATACTCCCCATTCCCGCCCCTGGTTGCGAACGATTTGATTTTGCCGGGAGTAATAAAGACGACGGTTATAGGCAGTCTCCGGATCGTGTTCCTTGGCAAACCATATCCTTTCGTGAAAAAGGTGTATGGTTGCCGCCGGGGTTTGATAATAACTGCATCCGTTTTTTTGCAGCCTCAATACTAAGTCATTATCGTCATAACCAATTCCTATAAAATCTTCGTCATAGCCTCCGATAGCGAAAAATTCCTCCCGACTTACTGCCATCAAAAAAGGAAGCCGGATGTTCAAATGTGGATAATTATTATAGAACTCCACGAAATCAAATTTCCCATCAGTGGTTTCCAGCTTGCGCAGAAATGAGGCATCCTGGTCATCCCGGGCAATAGGAATGCTAAGGCGTTTTTGATTGACCAGTACGGGAAAAGTCAGGTGAGCAATACAATCATTCAAATGAAACATTTCAGCGCAGGAAATAATCAATACTTTGCCCTTGGATAATCTAGCGCCGATATTGATAGCAAAACCGGGTACTCTCCACTTGATTTGGCCGTCCAGATTTCTTTGACCGGTAAAAACATAGCGTATATTCAATTGTTCCTTATACTGCCGGCAAATACTTTCCGTTTCATCATCAATCCCATCGTTAAGCACAATGGTTTCAAACTCCACAGGCATGGCCTGTTTAGCTAAGGAAAAAAGTCCCCATTTCAAAAGATGCGGCCTATGAAATGTGGTAATGAGGATAGAAACAGTACAGCTCATCAGCATTATCCTTTCCCAGAGTGTATTAATGAACCAACAGCATGCCCAAGGTTTTAACTGTCCTTTTCCCCCCACTGGAAATGATAAACAATGCTGTCAAAGGCGGTTTGATGAATTATTCCCTTATGTTTCAGTTTGCGCATTAAGACGGTATCGCCGGAAATACAGGGCTCTCCCCACTTGGCAATAACAGGTTCATATATGTCACTTCCCAACAAGACCGACCCTTCCGGATATCCCCCCACCATTTCAAAATGATCCTTGCGTATCAGCAATGGCATAAACAAGCCACCGTTTTCTACCCGGGATTCGGATATGGAAGCGGCAAATTGCAAGAATTGCTCCTCTTGATAACTGGAAACGTCCCGTCCAAAATTTCTGGAAATCCCATACTGCCCGCTGGGCAATTTCCCCGATTCTACCAGACGGGATGTTATACAATTGGAGCCATTGTAGGCCTTCCACAGGTTGTCGAACCAACCGGGGCTGAAAGCCATATCTGAATTGATAAAGACCAGGAAATCTCCCCGGGCTCTGCTGGCTGCATAATTGTAGGCCCGGTATACCCGGTTCACATACCACTCAGCCTGCAGTTCGACAGGATTGTTAAACTCGTAATGGGGAATATTATGTTCCCTGAGATAGGCTAAAACTTCTTCAGTAGCATCGTTTGCAACAAAGAAAAATTCCTTGTCGGACATATCCGTGTATTTTAATACCTGTTCATATACAAATTTCAGCCATTCAATGCTTTTATAAATTAAACAGATAATAGAGAAATGAGGCCGGAATACTTCGGAGCGGTATTCTTCCACATAGGCCAGGGATTCCTCCCAGGTAAGGGGAATCGGTTTTTCATCATCCTGGTACAACCCGGGCGGGAACCAGAAACTGGGCACCTTCTCCAGCACTAACTGTTCCTCACTTATTAACCTGTCCAGCATTTCATAGCCTCTTTGCCCGTGGGCCTGATAAGTCAGATACTTGTGAGCCAAACGCTGCTTGGAGGAAAACCCATAGTGTAATACCTTCACCGCATCGGTCCACTGCAAACGTTTAATAGTGTCAGGATAAGGACGCTGGTGCAGTCCTGGGTTGGTTTCTTCATAACGCATCCCCGGAGTGACCCGCCATAAGCGCACAAACCAGCCCGCATCATATAAACTGTCCACTCGTCTCCAGCTTTGACTCCGCCACAGGTTTATTTCATGAAACACTACCCCGTCTGCTTGTTCTTCTTCACATAGAGCACATAGGGATTGCAGGTGGTTGCCAGCATTGGCAGTAAGCACTTCATCGGCATCCAGCCACAAAATGAAATCGGGAGATAATTTCAAAGCTTCTTCCAACAGCCTCTGCTTGTGACTTCTTTCATTGGCAAAGTCGTTTTTAAGTCCGCGAATTACATAGGGAGTATGCTGGAGCATGTATTCATAACTGCCATCTGTACTGCCATCATCGTAGACTACCAGAGCATCCACCAGAGGCTTAACGTACCTGACAAAGCGTTCCAGGTTACCTTTGCTCAGTTCATTATATATCTGACAAATACACACAATTGAGTATCTCTTCCGGGGAACAGGCAGACGCGGTTCTTTCCAGGACAATTGGCTCCGCCGTTTCCGGCAGATAGCTAGGCCAGGAGATACAGGAATGGTCACCATCTCATACTCGTCTGTGTGGTGGGACAGTTCTTCCGCCGCCAGGTAAGCGGTACCGCACCATTCCGGCCTGATTAAAGATTCATGGCCGGGGTGGACATCATGGAGGAGGATGATACCATGGGGTGATACAAAAGGAAAATAATTGCGGAAATCCTTTAACACTGCTTCCCGATCATGATCGGCGTCTATAAATAGCATATCAATCATTAATGATTCGTGAGCCAGTTGCTTGACAAACTCCTGGGTATTAGCCAGAACAAAGCGGGTTTTTTCACTTTTCTGCATGAAAGTTTCTGCCTGGGGATCCACATCTACACCGATCAGCTTTTCCGCATAGGGTATGATACGGTTAAAAACTGCACATTTAGCGATTCCCAGTTCAACATAAATCCGGGGTCTTATGATGCTGGCTAAATGCACAATAAAATCTTCATGCCAGAGTAATCCCCGGTGGTGGCTTAAATCGATCAAATGCGAATTGCTCATGATATCACCTCTTATTTATCCGGAAATTTTCCCAGAATGATTTTGGCAACCGTCGTGCTGACTGAATCCTTCAGATATTCGGGAGGTATTGCCCATTTGCAGCTCAGATTCAAAACCGCATCCACTGCCTGCAAAATCATGTCCGGATCCCATCCAGCCAAAATGCTGCTGCCGCATTCAACAGTCTCCGGTCTTTCCGTAACATGGCGGAGAGTAACATTGGGGATTTGCATGATACAGCATTCTTCCTGAACGGTTCCGCTGTCACTTAATACACACATGGCTTGCTGTTCCAGACAGACAAAATCAAACAATCCAAAAGGCTCCAGCAATCGAACCCCCGTCCCTGTCATGGATAATCCCCTTTTCATAAGCTGTGAGCGAGTACGGGGATGCAGGCTGCAGATTACTGGAACTTCATATTCAAGATTGAGCAGCTGTAAAGCTTCAACCAGCTGGCTCAGACGTTCTACATTATCTACATTCTCCGACCGGTGCAGGGTCACCAGGAAGTACTTGCGGGGCTCCAGTTCCAGGTCTTGCAGAATAGTGCTGGCTTGGATCTGGGGTGCGTAATACTGGAGGACTTCAAAAATAGGATTGCCGATAACAAAGATCCTTTCCGGTGATATTCCCTCTTTAAGTAAATTGGCACGACTTCTTTCAGTATAAGGAAGAAGTATGTCACTGCAATGGTCAACAATACGTCGGTTGACCTCTTCCGGCACCTGGTCATCGTAGCAGCGATTGCCCGCCTCCATGTGAAATACCGGAATGCTTGCCCGTTTGGCAGCGATAGCTGCCAGAGCGCTGTTAGTATCTCCCAATATGAGAACCCGGTCGGGCTGTTCGATGGAAATAACCTGTTCGCAGGCTTTCAGAATTGTGCCTATCTGTTCCATGTTGCTGGTCAAAGGGCAATCAAATTCGTAATCAGGCGATCGCAGCCCCAACTCCTCAAAAAAAACATCCTTGAGGCGGAAATCAAAGTTTTGACCTGTATGGACAACAACATGCCGGCACAATCGATCCAGCAGAGGAATTACTTGGCTTAACCTGATGATTTCCGGCCGTGTTCCCAGAATGGTCATTACTTTCATCGCAGAAACTCTCCATCGTATTTTATTTCTGAATCAATATCTAGATTATGACTTTTTAACAATTCCGTGATCTGCTCCAGGCTGAGCACATTGTCCCTGGAACTGTATTCTTTGGTAAGAGGGGTCTCGTTGAGAGCGGGCTTCCAGAGTTCAGGCAGCATTGGTTTTATAACATAATAGTCCCCCCGGGGGAACGAATGCCAAGCCTCCTCTTCGGAAACCAGTATTTCGTGCACCTTTTCTCCCGGTCTGATCCCGGTATATACTGTTTCTATTGGGCGAGAGCCGATTAACGCTTTAGCTACATCCACTATGCGGGCAGAAGGTACTTTGGGAACATATATTTCTCCGGGGCTTGCTTCCTCCATAGCGGTCAGTATCGTATCAACAGCCCGGTCAAGGGACAGCAGGAAACGGGTCATATCAGCTGTAGTAATGGTTACGGGTCCTCCGTTTTTGATCTGCTCGTGGAAAAGAGGTATCACTGAACCCCGTGAGGCCAGCACATTGCCGTAACGAACACAGATAAAGCGTGTAGAAGGTACAGTAATATTGGCAGCAATGAATATCCTTTCCTGGATGGCTTTACTCATCCCCATTACGTTTATAGGCTTGCATGCCTTATCGGTGGATACTCCCACCACCGTATGAATGGGAAATTTATGCTCTTTTATAGCCTGTACGATATTGTAGGCGCCAACTATATTGGTCTGCACCGCTTCATATGGAAAGTATTCACAAGAGGGTACCTGTTTCAGAGCAGCCGCGTTAATTACCACATCTACACCATCCAGGACGGAACATACGGAATGGTAATTCCGGATATCCCCAATGCGGAATTCTACTAAACGGTGAAAATCTTCATAAATTATTTCATCAGTAACTCTGTTTTTCTGCTGGTATTCCACTCTCATGAAATGCTGTTTAGCTTCATCCCGGGAAAAAATAATTATCTTTCGCGGCAGATTAGCCTGATCATTTAACAACCGGCGAGTCAATACTTTCCCTAGTGACCCGGTACCTCCGCTGATCAGCACGGTTTTATCTTTAACCAATGACATAATTAAGCCTCCCCATGTTGATAATAAGGTGAGTCAAGGTAGTCCTGATGCATGGCAGCTACCATATCTGGCCAGCTAGGTGGAGTATAGTTGATTAAGCTGCGCAGGCGCTGAGAATTAAGAGAACGATCACAAGCAGTATCGAAGTAGGGTTCAATCACAATTGATCTGCCATATTGCCGGGCTATTAACTTCAGCAATTCGTATTTGGAAATGGGCTGGGAAGATAAATGGTATACACCACTTAAACTAGTGTTGGGAATGATATAATCGGCCAATATTTTGGCCAGTTCTATGGTTGGAAAACCCGAAAAAATGTGGCGGTAATAGCCCTGAACCTTACTTTTTTGGCTGAGAAACCATTCCACCAGACCTTGTTTGGTTTTTAACTCATGGCCGATAATCGACGTGCGCAAAGTCAAAGTATGGGGATAATTTACTTCACCTAACAGCTTCGTTCTTCCGTAAAGATCCGCAGCGTCCGCTACATCATCCTCAGTATAGTAACCCTTGGTACCTGCAAAAACACAATCAGTACTGATATGAATAAAACGTATGCCTCTTTCCCCGCATGCCTTAGCAATCAGATGGGGCAAGAGAGCATTAACAGATATATTCAATAATGCGTCATTGGCCAGGAGGCTCTGCTTCACTATGCCTATGCAATTAATCACCACATGAGGTTTAACGGTATCCAAAACTTCAACTATCGTTGGGAAATTGCCAGCATCAACACCACATATCATGGCAGTAATCAGGGATTCGGGTACATATTGGGCTAGATCATTGCTGCGCACGGTAGCGAAAACTTCCAAGTGCGCCTGTTGGGAAAGATACAGGAAGAGTTTATGTCCTAACATTCCGCTTCCGCCAAGTATCAGAACTTTATATGATTCCATCCCATCTGTCCTTTCCATCCTGACAAGCTTCCTTAACCGTCGGGTAGCTACTTTGTACCTGCACAGTCATGCAGATATTTGTTGTTACAATATGTCTCAGCCTCAAAAATAGTTTCTATTGGTCAAATTTTGTTCAAGGCGTGACAAAATAGGGCTGCAGTATAGGCTGGCCTTAAAAAAAATGGTGAATAGCAGCACAGCTTTTCCATGGATTCCATATATTGCTATATAACTTTAGAAAGGAGGTCAGTGAAGGTGCACGATGATTTTGACATGCGCCCTATACCCTCATTAAAGGCATGCAAGGGTGGTCCACCGGGTCATCATCATTTTATTCATATTGATCATTGTCATCCTTTTCCCCCTTGGCCACCGCCTCCTCCAATAATTCCACCTAAAAGGGGTCCTGCCGGGCCAACTGGTGCTACTGGATCTACTGGTGCCACCGGCAATACGGGCAGTACAGGAGCCACTGGAACAGGAACAACCGGCGCTACTGGTGCTACAGGAAATACAGGTGCTACAGGCAACACTGGGGCTACTGGAGCTACTGGAACTGGAACAACTGGGGCTACCGGATCTACCGGTGCAACAGGAAATACAGGTGCCACCGGAAATACCGGAGCTACTGGAGCTACCGGGACAGGTACAACTGGTGCCACTGGGTCTACCGGTGCTACAGGAAACACAGGCAGCACGGGTGCAACAGGTGAAACAGGAGCCACTGGTGCAACTGGAGCAACCGGTGCAACCGGCCCCACAGGAACAATTGCTACAGGAACATTATTGTTTACTGTAATTGGCACCACAGGATCTGGCACGGTTGGATTGGGCGAAAATCTGAACTTTGTATCAACAACTCTCCAGATAACAGTTACCGAAGGCTCGGCTACTGTATCTATTGAAAATTTAGACCAAGCTACCGGCTCTACTGGCGAGACCGGAGCTACTGGTGCTACCGGCGCTACTGGTGCTACCGGCGCCACTGGAGAGACCGGAGCCACTGGTGAGACTGGTGAGACCGGGACCACTGGAGAGACCGGAGCCACTGGTGAGACGGGCGCTACCGGAGAGACCGGAGCCACTGGTGAGACCGGCGCTACAGGCGAGACTGGGGCTACTGGTGAGACCGGGGCCACTGGAGAGACCGGCGCTACCGGCGAGACGGGAGCTACCGGAGAGACTGGTGCTACCGGAGAGACTGGAGCCACTGGCGAGACCGGTTCAACAGGAGAGACCGGAGCTACTGGTGAGACTGGAGCCACTGGTGAGACCGGAGCTACTGGCGAGACCGGGGCCACTGGAGAGACCGGCGCTACCGGAGAAACCGGGGCCACTGGAGAGACCGGCGCTACCGGAGAGACCGGAGCCACTGGTGAGACGGGAGCTACCGGAGAGACCGGAGCCACT
>Ga0209608_1003221_pt1 | contig 10488 bp, 9 predicted proteins | sample AD_UKC130_MetaG_FD_184428 | JGI IMG/M metagenome (GOLD analysis project Ga0209608, IMG submission 184428) | Active sludge microbial communities of municipal wastewater-treating anaerobic digesters from Canada - AD_UKC130_MetaG (SPAdes) (version 2) | ecosystem: Engineered > Bioreactor > Anaerobic... | reverse complement strand
CCGGAAATGATGAAGATTCGTCAAGTCGTTTGCGTTTTTTTATCTTTATTGCGCTTCTCTCTACGGTCGCTATCTTTTTTTATGTAGCGGCTGGAAGGCGAGCAAACGGTTATTTTGGGTCATTTGGAGAATTTGCCTCTAACAGCTCATGGACGGCTGCGTTGGTAGTGAAGGAATCCATATCGCCCCTTTCCAATGCTGGGGTGGGCCCTTTGGATGAATATGGCGGTTTGGGCACGAGCGATCCCTCTCCGTTGGAGCCCGAGCAAACCGGAGAAGCGGATACGGGTACAGGTAGCGAAAACAAGTCCCAAGAAAACGAAATAGAGCTCAAAGAAGAGCTTCCCCAGTGGCTTGAACACACAGTTCAGAAGGGCGAAACGCTTTCGACAATTTCTTCTCAGTACAGCATTCCCGTCGAAGATATAGCGCGAGCCAACGAGCTCAAAGATCCACATCGTTTGAATGAAGGCCAACTCCTGCTTATACCCACCTCGCCGGAGAATGCTTTTTTAGTTTTAGAGGAGGTGAGGCGTCGCAGAGAGGAAATAGAGAGGAACTTAAGGAAGGCTGAGCCGGTCAAAACGGAAGAATATGCGATTAAAGATGGCGATTCGCTTTGGTCTATAGCAAATACCTATGGTCTCGACATAAACACGATATTTGGGTGTAATGAGCTAAAAAACCCGCACCTTTTAAAACCTGGCATGAAGCTTCGCATCCCGAATCAGGATGGCATCTTCTACAAAGTGAAGAAAGGTGATACGCTGGAAGACATAGCTAAACGCTTTGGTATATATCGAGAGGCCATTCTCTCGGCAAATGTTATGTCAGATAGCTCATCCTTAGTGGTCGGCATGGAGATATTCCTTCCCAGGGCCAAACCGCTCGTCAGTTTAGACAGAGGTGGGCTTTCGGGCAACGTTAGGTCTTTTCGTTGGCCGGTGAGTGGGCGCATAAACAGCGGTTTCGGTTGGCGACGCGATCCCCTTTCCGGCAGGCGCGACCTTCATACTGGTATAGATATAAAAGCTCCTAACGGTCGTACGGTCAGGGCAGCCGCCTCGGGAAGGGTTGTTCACGCCGGGTGGATGGGCGGATATGGCAGGACTGTAGTTATAGATCACGGAAATGGCTATACGACTCTTTATGCGCATTGTAGTGCCCTGTTAGCGAAGAGGGGACAGCGAGTCTCGTCTGGAGACGCTGTGGGTCGAGTTGGCTCCAGCGGGCGCACGACGGGGCCCCATCTTCATTTTGAGATTCGGTCAAAGGGTTCTCCTGTAAACCCCTTGAAGTTGCTTCGTTAAAGAGAGTAACCGTGCCGCTTTTTAAGTGAAATTGCTTATGACGGCACTTTCGAAAGAGGATATGCTTGAGCCAGGGGTGAACTCCTCTGGCTCTATTTCATGATCGGTTATGGAAAGGATAATGTAAAATAGCCCTGATGTTATGACAGGGGTGAGGAGCTGGATGGGCAAGTTCGTTTTTGTTACAGGAGGAGTAGTTTCGTCTTTAGGTAAGGGGATCACCGCGGCTTCGCTCGGTGCTCTTTTAAAAGCGAGGGGATATAAGGTCTCGGCCGTCAAATTTGACCCTTACATCAACGTGGATGCTGGCACGATGAACCCGTATCAGCATGGAGAGGTCTTCGTCACAAGCGACGGTGCCGAGACAGATCTGGATCTGGGGCATTACGAACGCTTTATCGATGAGCCTTTGTCGTCTGATAATAACGTTACCACTGGGAAAGTGTATTCAGCGGTCATATGCAAGGAAAGGGCCGGCAAATACTTGGGCGATACCGTCCAAGTGATACCGCACATAACGGATGAGATCCAAGGTCGCATGCTCAAGGTAGCCGAGAAAAGCGAGATAGTGGTCGTTGAAATAGGCGGCACCGTAGGAGATATAGAGGGGTTGCCGTTTCTTGAGGCCATCAGACAGATGGCCACCAAGGCGGGAAGGGATAACGTGCTTTACTGTCACGTGACGCTTGTGCCCTATGTGCAATCGGCTGGGGAGCTCAAGACAAAGCCTACACAGCACAGTGTTAACGAACTGCGTAGGATAGGCATTCAGCCGGATATTATCGTGTGTCGCTCTCAATGCGCCCTCTCCGAAGGCGTGCGCGACAAGATAGCCCTCTTCTGCAACGTGCCGAAGGAGGCCGTTATCGAAGCGCTCGATGCCGACTCTATCTACTCTGTGCCCATGCGTTTACACGAGCAGCATATGGACGAGCTCGTTCTGAAAGGATTGAAGCTTCCCTTCAGGGCAGATCCGGACCTGACAGAGTGGGACCGTTATGAGAAGAGACGCCGTAGCCTGGATGAGTGTGTCGAGATCGCCATGGTCGGTAAATATGTGAGCCATAAAGACGCCTATCTCTCCGTCGTTGAAGCGTTAACTCATGCTGGTGTGGCGAACGGCGCGGCTGTGCACCTCCATGGCGTCGAAGCGGAGGAGGTGTACGATCGCGGTGCGGAATCTCTCTTGCGCGATGTACATGGGATAATAATTCCGGGGGGCTTCGGCTACCGCGGCGTTGAGGGGAAAATTGCAGCGGCTCGATACGCCAGAGAAAGTGGTATACCTTTTTTGGGTTTGTGCTTGGGGATGCAAGTGGCGGTCATCGAGTTCGCCAGAAATGTGTGTGGACTGAGGTCGGCTCACAGCTCCGAGTTCGATCCGAATACGCCATACCCCGTTATACATCTGATGGAGGAGCAACGCCACGTCTCTGATATGGGAGGCACTATGCGCCTCGGCTCTTACCCGTGCCGGCTCGTGCCAAATACTTTGAGTTATGCTGCCTATGGCGAGCCAGTTGTGCACGAGAGGCATCGCCATCGCTACGAATTTAACAATGATTATATAAAACCCCTTCAGGGAGCTGGGCTTAGGGTTGCCGGCGTGTGTCCAGATAAAAATCTTGTAGAGATCGTGGAGCTCAAAGGGCATCCTTGGTTTGTGGGGGTGCAGTTTCACCCGGAGTTCAATTCGCGGCCCGTAAGGCCTCATCCTTTATTCAGAGATTTTATTGCTGCAGTATTAAGGCACGCTCGCATAAAGATTTATTAGTTGAGTTAGATAAGAAAGGGGGTTAAGTTATGATCGGAAAGCGAGGGCTTTTGTGTGCTGTGCTTGTGTTCTTGTTTATCGCAGGGATGGCCACGGCAGAAGAGGTTACCACGGAGGAACCTACGCCCTTTCAGGTATTAGAGAGAGTCGAAGGGATCATATATGGAGAAGTGAGAAGCGGCGGGTTGATACCCAGGTTGGGGCAGGTGGAAAAGGACCTCTTCGGCAGGGAACTCCCGGGGAGTATAGCAGAGAGACAGCAAGCCCTGCTCAATTTCCTGGAGATAGGGACAGAGGTCCAACCATCTATGCTTTTTAAGCTTGGAGTGGCCGAATGGGCAGTTGCACAGAGGGTAATGGCTCAGAAGGATGCAAAAAGCCGCATTGAGGCGCTCGAAGTACAACTTGAGGGCGAACGACGGCCAGAGGGAGCGCTTGCCATGCGCCTCGAACGCCTTGTTACGCTGCTCCTCCCTGAGGGGGTAACGTGGAGCGATGTAAATCTGCCCGCTAATACCACCTTTAGGGTCCGTTTTTTGGACACGATCACTCCTAAACTCGCCAAGGTAGGCGATCGCGTCCGCTTGGAGCTCGACGGCACTCTCGCTGTGGATGGAAATTTAGTCGCTGCCAGTGGCTGCCTGATCTCTGGACACGTCGAGGAGGTAAAACCCCCTCGCAGCTTCGGACGAGCCTCAGAAGTGAAGTTTGCCTTCGATCATCTCAAGCCCTTAGGGCCACACGAAGTCCCAATCATATTGGGCGAAGAAGCGAAGAAGGCTGCCGAGACCGACACCGCCGTGATGGCAGCGGCAGGTGCGAGCTTTTTCGGCCTCGTGTTGTTGGGTCCGGTTGGGCTAGCCGGCGGTTTTTTGGTTAGAGGAGACGAAAAGGAGATACCTGCGGGGACGCTCATTTACCTGGAAACGTCTCAGGATATGCAGGTCAAGGGATATCCCGTCCCAGAAGGGCTAAAAGGGCTTTTGCCTCAACCGCAGGCGGAAACCGTCGAAGCCTCTGGCGATGTGGGAGGAGTGAAACAATAAAGTGGAAAGGGTGATGAGGATATGAATATGAAAAAGAAAACAAGCTCGCTCGCGATCGTTTTCCTTTTGATCGTTTCCCTATTCGTTCCAGCTAAGCCTGCTTCGGCGATCGACCTCGGGGATATCATAGGCGTTGTAGGGGGCGGTTTGATAGTTGGCGCCTTAGCCGACGAGATAAACGACTTTATCAACACGGTCACGTTGAATAAGGGCGCCAAGAACGAAGACACGACTAAGGTAGTCCCTATAGTTTCTCTGGGTCAGGGGGCCCGCATCGGGGCCGCCCAAGTCTCAGGGCCCAAGGACGCGGTGGAAAAGACGAAGGCCGTAGCTCAGCTTGAGGTGAGGTTTAAAGACCGCTTCAGGATCGAAATATTAATCCCTGTGGACTCGGCCAATCCAATTAAGAGCTTCCGCAGGGTCCAGAAGGTGGGCCTGTCTGCCCTCGTAGATTACAAGCTATAGGGTCCAGATATGTGGCGACGCCTCGCTCTCTCGTTGATATTGGTACCTCTTTTCGCTGCGACTCTCCTTGCCCAGAGCAGAGATGGCGAAGAAGTGAGCGAGATCCTCGATAAGTGGACCGCCTTTCACTGGACGCCGGATTGTCTTATATGGGCGGTCCACTATCCGGATGAGATTGTCGATCCATGGGTAGCTTTGGAGGCTTCGCGTCGCGGCCTTTCCCCAGAAGAAGCTGCCCAATATAAAGCTAACTTCGTCCGCGATTTGCGCCTCGATTCATCGGAGCCATTTCTTGTGACCGTATATCACTTCGGCGTCAAGCCGTTGAAGCTTGCCCCGTTCTCCGAACGCGCGGCGCTCTTGCTGCCCTCTGGGGAGCGCGTTAAGCCATTTTTTTACGAACCCCAATTCGACGAACCGATAAGCGGTGTAGTCCAGGGATTGGTCTTCTTCCCCAAGCAAGAAAGAGAGGATTTTGAGCTTGTCATAACAGGTTTGGGGGAGGAAGAAAGGCGCTTTTCCTTTAAAGGGCGCCCTGCCCCTGAAGAAGCGCCCACCGCTAAACCCGTCATAGTTCGGCTGCCGCCGCTGAAGGAGCCGCCCAAAGAGGAAGCACAGGAGAAGCCACGTGCTCCTGAAGCACCAAAAAAGGCCGCCCCCGAACCCAGTCCAAAACCTGAGGCGCCCTCTCCTGACGAGCCACCGGTCTGGTTAGTCCCTCCGAGTGCTCCCGTTCCGTCGAAAGAGGAGCAGCCATCGCCACTCTTGACGCAGCCTTTGGCATCGGGGGAAGAAGAGTCGCCGATAAAACTTCCTTCCAAGGAGGAGGTTGTAAAACGCTTCTTAGATGCCTGGGCTGCGGGAGATGCCGAAGAGATGTATTCTCTTCTCGACGAGGAGTCTCAAAAGCAGTATCCTTTGAAGGTCTTTGAGGAGCGCGTCATGGATAATAGCCTGCGATGGGCATTGAAAGACGGCTATACTACGGAATGGCTGGCCGAAGATAGGGTTAGGGTTGTAGCTGTGCAGAAGCTTTTAGTGATGCGTCTCTTAAGGAGAGTGGACCTCTCCCTCGTCCGCCACGAGGAGGAATGGAAGATTGCATGGTAACGCTCTACGGTGGTTGATACCCTTGGCGCTCTTGGGCCTTTTGGTGGCGCTCTTAGCGCGAGACCTTTCCCTTCCAGAACGCGCGATGCAGGAGAAGGTCGAAGAGGGGAGAACATTGGAAGGCGTCAGCATGAGACGCTCCGACGCCGCTGGAGAATGGACGATCAAGTCGAGCGTGGTGAAAGAGGAAGACGACTTTTACGTGGCTGAGCCGCTTGAGGTGCTGCTTGAAGCCGATGATCAGGCATGGCAGGTTTTTGCCCGGTTGGGGAGAATCGCCAAAGATAAAATGGCCGAAAGTTCCATGTATGAAGCGAGCGGCGATATCGAATTTCCGTCATCTAAAGTTCATTGGGTGGCTCCAGTGGCCCATTGGAATCCGGAGTCGTCATTTTGGCACTTTCCTGATGGCATAGCGGCTGAAACGGGGGAGTTTTACGTAAAGGCCCCGAGGGGGAGAATGGCCACCAGCGGCCAGATGTGGCTCGAGGGAGGAGTTTATGCCGAATGGCTTCGTCCGTAAGAAGGATTTTGACCTGCTTTATCCTCTTAGCCTTTCTTGGGTCTCCGGCTTTCTCTCAAGACGACGGAAAGGAAAAGATTACGCTCGAGGCCGACTATCTCGTCTATGAAGAGGCCGAAGGGATTGCGCGCGCCGAAGGCAACGCCAAGCTTCGCACGAAGGACATGACGTTGTATGCTTCCCACCTGGAATATCACGTTTACGAGCAGGTGGCCAAGGCGACGGCGGGAGACGGCGGCGAAGTTGTTATGCTATCGGATGGGAAGCGCCTTTCCGGCGAACGCCTCGAATACGACCTCTTATCCAAAGAGGGGAGATTGTATAACGCATCGGGTCAAGTTGACTCGGTGTTTCTCAAGGGTGGTTCTCTTGAAGTTGCTCCTGCAAAAGCTGCCATGCAGAGAAAGTGGATTTCGAAAGGGGATGCCAAACGCGTTCCTCCCGAAGGGCAGGTAGGGCGGTGGAGCGATGTCTCCATAACCACCTGTGACCAGCCGAGGCCTCATTATAGGCTTGTCACGTCGCACGTCACCGTCATCCCCGGCTACCGCCTCGTGGCGAAGAATCCTAAGATATACATAGGGGAATCGCTCTTGTTTTCGTACCCTTTTGACTATACGGTAGATTTGAGGGAGAAGAAGGAGGGCGCCTCAGCCGTCCCGTTCCTCGCTTACGATAGCGACAAAGGCGTAGGGATGCGCCTGTCCACTTCGCTTTCCTGGAGCGAGGAGTTCGAGGCCGACGCCACCATATTTTATTGGACTGAAGAAGATTTTGAAGGGGAGGTCTCCGGGCGATATCGCCCGAACCCGGAGTTGGATCTCTTTCTGTTGAGCCAGTATACCTACAGCAGCCCTGACGACGAGAAGTTGTGGCGCCCTCAGTGGGGAGCAAATTGGGACCATCAAGGATGGACGGCGAACGTGCTCTGGTCTGAGCGGGAGGACGTGGAGGTCGAAAAAGAGGCCGGCGTCACATATGAAGGCACGCTCTGGCGTTCCCCTGAGTTTTCCCTTTCCAGCCCTTGGAAGAAGGTAGGTTCGCACAACGAGGCTCGCCTGCTGTTATTCTGGGGCGAATACGAAGAAGTAGGGGAGTCATACCGCAGGAGCGGGTGGGGAGTTGAGGCCCGCGGCGAGGGGGATACGATGAATGGCCTCCAGATAAAGCCGTACTGGAGGTTGCGCTATCTCTGGTGGGATTACGACCACAAAGATGACCTCCAGGAGATAACGAGTGCCAACGTGGGGTTTACGTGGAAGGCCGGGATCTTTTCCATGAGGACGGCATATTTAAGGCGATGGGTCAGCGGCAAGTCTCCCATGGCCTGGGATGATTACGATGAGCGGGAGGAGCTATACCAGACCGTCTCCATGCAGGTTACGGGGAAGTGGCATCTATCTCTGAGGGGAGGCTACGACTTGAGGGACAGCCACCTCGACGAGATGGTCTACCGCGTGATTTACGACGAGCATTGCTATCAATGGGAGTTCGTCTACGTGGATGATATGGTAGAAGACGACGACTGGGCGGGTTTGCGCCTGACGATAAAGGCATATCCGAAACAGCCGGTTTTTTTGAACGACAAAATACAGAAGCTCGACGAGCTTGAAACGGAGCTGTGATCGTGGTGAAGGTGCTGTTAGCGTTCGGGGGCGAAAGCCCGGAGAGGGAAATCTCTATACTAAGCGGTGAAGCGGTTCTTGCAGCGCTTCGTGAAGGCGGACATGACGTTATCCCAGCCAATATAAATAAGCCCAAAGAGCTCCTTCCGTTTCTCGAAGGAGAAGCTCCAGATGTGGTCTTCCCCTGTTTTCATGGAGGATGGGGCGAAGACGGGCGGATACAGGCGCTCTTCGATCTCTTGGGGTTTCCTTACACATGCTCTGGTCCAGAAGCTTGCGCCCTTGCCATGGATAAAGAAGTGAGCAAGGCCATCTTTTGCCACTGCGGCATTCGCACCCCCTTTGGGATAGCCCTTGATACGGGCGATGCGGATACGCTGCTCGATAGGCCAGAGATATCGAACTTCTTGAGAGCGGGCAAGAGATTAGTTATAAAGCCGACCTCCTGTGGCAGTACCGTGGGCGTATCCATAGTCTCGACGGCGAATGACCTTCTTGCCGCCGTAAAAGCGGCTGCGCACTACGGCCAGCGCATATTGGTGGAGGAGTGTATAGAAGGCAGAGAACTCACGGTGGCAGTATGGGACGGCGACGTCGAACCTATCGCTTTCCCTGTTATAGAGATAGAGCCGCAAAGCGGCTTTTACTCTTACGAGGCTAAATACACACCCGGCAGAAGCCGCTATGTCGTTCCGGCCTCGCTCGAAGATCACGTTTTCAAAGAAGTCCAATCTGCTGCTATAAGAGCACATCTGGCGCTGGGTTGTCGCATTTATAGCCGCGTGGACATAAGGCTTGGAACAGACGATAAACCCTATGTGCTCGAGGTCAATACAATCCCAGGAATGACGGCCACGAGCCTAGTGCCTAAGGCAGCCAAGGCCTACGGCTGGTCCTTTCCGGAGCTCGCATCGAGGATGGTCGAGGCAGCCCTCAAAGCTGCGCCTTTGGACCGCAGGGGTATCGTTCTATTTGACTCGGATGTCCTGGATCCTTAGCCTTCTGACCCCTCTGGGGACTCTGACGACCACCTCTTCCCCCACCGTCGATCCTATCAAAGCCTGTCCTACTGGACTTGCTGCAGAGATGCGGTTCGATTTTGGGTCAGCTTCCTGAGTGCTTACTATTGTGTATGTGACTTCCTTGTCTAAGTCTATATCGTATAATGTGACCGTCGTGCCCACCATGACGCGGCTTGTGTCGACTTCGTGGCTGTCTACGACCTTTGCCTTACTCAATTGATATTCCAGCCATTGAATTCTGCTTTCCAGTTTGTCTTGAGCTTCTTTTGCCGAATGATATTCGGCGTTTTCGCTGAGGTCGCCGAACGATCGAGCTTCTTCGAGCATCTTCGCGATTTCTTCTCTTCCTTCGCTTCGAAGGCGCATCAGCTCAGATTTGAGCTTTTCGTATCCTTCCCTCGTCATTACGATAGAATCAGTATTTGTCGCTCGACTCGTGGCCATCGCCGTCAAATTCCTCCTAATATGAGAAGTGGCCCTAAAAACGCTACAGGCAAAAAGGAATTCTATCAGAGAGAGATCGTAATATCAACCGCACAGATCGCCTGAGGCGCAACCGGACGCTTGAAGAAAAGTCAGCTGTTTGTGGTGGCATGATTACAAAGAGGCTTGAGGCTGTCACTGCAGTTTGAACTGCACAGGAACGAGAAATATGGCCCCAGAGCCCTCTCTGAAGCGCCATTCTTTGAGCGCGCGTTCTGCCGCTTGATCTAAGAGCGGGTATCCACTCCCCTCGACGATGTGCACTTCTTCCACAGTTCCAGAGGGATCGGCTCTTACCTCGAGCAGAACGGTTCCTTCCTCTCCTCGGCGCCTCGAAGTCAAGGGATATATAGGTTTTACCTGTTTTACGACATCGCTTTGTGCGTAGAACCTCGCTCCCCCTTGTAGCGTGGGACTGTTATTATTCGTCGGCGAGGGTGCCGACGAAGGCACGTCGTTGGCATTCCCTTGTTTCGCAATGGCTTTCTCCGACGAGGCAGTTCCTTCCTGTGCGGAGTCTATGCGAGGCTCTCCTTTTGATCGGGGAGCAGGTTTTGTATCTTTGGGTTCCAAAGCCTTTGGTTTCTCTGTATCTTCAAGTTTTTTGACCTCTTTTTGGTTTTTTCCCAATGTTTTAGAGGTGTTTTTCGCTTTTGTGGTTGTATCTTTCTTTGCATTGTTATTATTTATCTCTTTCTCGTTTTTGGCAGCTTTAAAAGCTTGCTCCGTCTTCGATTCTTCAAAAGCAGGTGCCGGTCCAGGGTATTCTTCTATCTTTACTGCCTCTGCGTGAGCTGTAAGCGCTGGCATCCTCACAAGTCTAACGGCAATTTGCCTCTGCTTTGGCTCTTCCGGCAGATAAAAACAAAGGGCCGCCCAAGAAAGGATGAGCGCATGAAGGAACAAACTTAGCGCTATCGGAAAGGTCCAGCGCTTCACGGTGACTCTCCACCTACGGCGAGGCTCACATTTTCTATGCCTACCTTTTGAAGCGAGTCGAGGACGGAGACGACCACACCGTAGTTTGCCTCCTCATCGCCGGCGATCAGGATGGGTTGCCCTTTGTCGCTTGCGCTACGAGCCAAGTTGGATACTTCTTCGAGCGGGGCAGGCTTCCCGTTCCAGAGCAG
>Ga0209608_1003219_pt1 | contig 10489 bp, 3 predicted proteins | sample AD_UKC130_MetaG_FD_184428 | JGI IMG/M metagenome (GOLD analysis project Ga0209608, IMG submission 184428) | Active sludge microbial communities of municipal wastewater-treating anaerobic digesters from Canada - AD_UKC130_MetaG (SPAdes) (version 2) | ecosystem: Engineered > Bioreactor > Anaerobic... | reverse complement strand
CGGAGACAGGTATGTGACGGTGATCATCGATCTGACCCCGGTGCGCGAGAAACGCGGCCCGGCCCGGCTGCTGGACATGGTCGAGGGCCGCTCGAAACAGGTATTCAAGACGTGGCTTGAGGAACGAATTCAGCTTCGGGGTGGGGTTTGAGAACTGTCTACGCAGGGACCCCAAATGGGAGAGGTTCAAACCCTCGACAAGAGTAATCACTCTTTGTCCGGTTTGAACCTCTCCTTGTTTCTTCGCTTCGGGCGCCCAGTTGAGTGCGTTCATCTGCTCCTCTGTGTCGCAGAGCTCACCGAAGGGAGTCTCGCACTCCACTCGAACATCGCCCTCTTCCTCGATGAAAATTCTGTGGAAGAACGCCTGGTTACAGAGTCGTCGGTTCGCGTCATCAGCACGCTGGTAGATGCTGACGATGTTGGCGAGTAACCCGAGCGAGTCGTCAAGGTTCGCGCGAGCTGACGCATACTCATCGTGGTGCGCTGCAAGCCGGTGTTGAATGTCACCGATCTGATTCGCGATGCGATCTTGCTCTTGCTTCAACAAATCAATCGGCACCGCACCCGCGTAGTCGGCCTGCCGCACCCTGCGCGGCAATCTCGCGGCTCTTCCTCACGGTACCTGCTCTGCGGCATCTGCGTGTGGGAGGAGTATGCTTGGTGACGAAGAAAGGTGCGGGAGCGATGGGTCAATATGCGCGTGCCTCGGTGATTGTCTCCGGTGGCGATGCTGTGACTCCGTTCACCACCCCGCAGTTCGCGTGTGGGGCCGGCTTGGCTGCTGGCAACACCGCCACTGCCGTGCGTGAAACCCTGCTTTGCGCAGGCATCCCGGTGTTCACCGCACCAGCGATGAACGGGCGGTCAGAGGTCCGCGAACCCGACATCGGCAGTTTTGGCTGGTTCGGCAAAACTCCTGATCCACTGCCCGCGCATATGACCGTGAACTCGATCGGTGACATCGACAACGCGGGCGAACACCTCGCGCGCTTTCTCGGTTACTTGCACGATCGCTTCGGCGTTCGAGAGGTTGACCTCATCGGTCACTCGAATGGCGGGTTGTTCGCGCGCGCGGCGATCCGCATCGTGCAAGAGACAGGCATGCCGGTGACGGTGCGATCTCTGGCAACACTCGGCACCCCATGGATCGGAGGCAACCCGCAGCGCATCATCTACGGCGAGTTTCCCGAGACTGAGTGTCAGGGACAGGCCTCCTGTGAGGCGATTCTGCTGGGCATGCGCGCAGCCGAGAGTCGGCAGCAGGGCCTCATGCCGCAAAATACCGCGCACTACCTGCAGGGTGAGTCGGGATGGAACGAAGCACAGGCGGGTGTGCTCGATGGTGTTCCCGTACTGTTGATTGCCGGCACGGCGCTGGAATCAGCTGGCGGTAATCCTGAGTTCTGGCCGAACGACGGTTTGGTATCGCGTTTCAGCGCACTCGCTGAAACGGTGAATTCCCGGGTGCTGCCCGATCGTCGCGAGCTCGAACTCCCACTGCTGCACTCGATCTACATCGCCGACGCACTCGGCGAAGACTGGCAACTCGGGATGACCTGGAATCCCGAGGTGCTGACCGCGGTGACAACCTTTGAGCAGGAGATGCGTACTCACTGAGGACCCTCGTGTTTCACGTCATGCGCAATGTCATCGGTGATCCGTCGGTCAGTTCGTCAGTTCATTCCGAAGCAGGCTCGCTCCAGCGCTCAGTGCGCTGAGCTTGTCGAGCGCGGCTTGGCGCGGCAGCCGCGCCAAGCCGCAGTTTGTGCTCGGGATGGGCATCTCTGCGTCGACGAAGCGCAACGTGTCGCGCAAGGTGCTCCGCCGCGCAAGCGATCGCACGCCGCTTGGGAGCATCATCGGCAGTATCGAGCGTGCGTTCGACCTGGGCGATTACGATCTGCTCGCCGAACTGCTCGATCGCAACATACTGGCCGCCTGGTTCGGCCTTCGGCCCGAGCGTCTCGGGCTGATCATCGCGACGATGACCGAGGCGGGTGCGCCGGTCAACCTGGTACTGCGCACCATCGCCACTCTGCTCGCCTCACCGGGCTCGGCGCACGCCATCGGCGAGCAGCTGAGCGACAGCGCACCCGAGGCCGGCACGCTCGACGAGCTGGCGGCGCTCTCCCAGCGCATGTTCGCCCTCCGACTGCAGGGTCGCCCGGTCGAGGCGATGCAGTTCTCGGCGAGCCTCGACCGCCGATCCGGCATCAGCTACCCGTTGTTCGACACGCAGAACGGGTGGGGGCTGTTCGCGCCGGTGCAGTTTGGGGTGACGGCCATGCTCGCGGGAGATTTCTCGGCCGCGCTGGCGAGCTTCACGCAGGCCCGCATGCATGTGATCGTGCCGCACCTGGCCTTTCTCACGCGTGATGCCTACGTCAAGTCCGCGCTCATCGAGGCGCTGTACGGGGATGCCGAGCGTGCCAGCGCACTGCTCGACGATGCGAGCAGGGTGCTGCGCACCGAGAGCTGGGCCGAGGGCGGGCTCGACGCCTGTGCCGTGATCGCCGGGTCGCTGCTGCCGAGTCGGGCTCCCGCCGAGGCGCTCCGGATGCTCGAGTCGGTGCCCCTGCACGAGGTCGGCGAGATGTGGCCCTTCCATGCTGCGGCCGTGCATCGTGCCCTTGTGGCGGCCGGCTATCAGGAGGAGGCGAGGCGGCGGATCGAGATGTTCGAGGGCATGCCCCTGCCCCACCAGGAGGGCCAGGGGTATACGGGCAGCGTGCTGCTGCTGTGCCGCATCGCCGACTCGGTGGCGCACGGAGACCTGCTCGATGCGCGGGAGCGGATCGGCCGAGCCGACGAGTCGATCGCTGTCACCCGGCTCGTCGCAGCGCGACTCGAACTGGCCGCGGGCAGGCCACGAGAGTCGCTGCGATGGGTGGAGGGACTGCACGAGCAGACCGGCGGCCTGCGGAGCCTCGAGGTGCAGCGTCTCGCGGTGATCGCGGGATGCCATCTGGCTCTCGGATCGGCCGACGAGTGCCGGGAGGTGCTCGAGCTGGCTGCGCGGCTGCCCGGAGGGTTGAGCCCGCACGAGGCGCAGTATTTCCCGGCCGATGTGCATCGCTTCGCCGGTGCCGGTGTGGGGGCGTGGCCCTTCGCCGAGCAGCCGGGATCTGACGACTACGAGATGTTCCCGACGGGGGTGCCGCTCACGGCTCGCGAGCTCGACGTGCTGCAGCAGCTTTCAGGGGGGCACTCGCGGGAGCAGATCGCGCAATCGCAGTACACTCGCTGAACACTCTGAAGGCTCACCTGCGCTCGATCTATCGCAAGCTCGGCGTCAGTTCGCGGGCGGGCGCCGTGATCGAGGCGGAGCGACGCGGGATCATCTGAACCGCGTCATCCGAACCGTGGATCCGGGTGCCGAGCCTGCTCGTGACGGATGTGACCGCGCTATGCCCGCCCCATAAATCACCCTCGATCTCACCCTCCCTGCCGGCCTTTGCGGCTTTCCAGAACACTTTGCGGCTTTCCAGAACATAGGATTAGTAGTAAATGCGGTCTTGCTTGGGGCTGGGCCGCCTGCTGGATCCGCATGCTCGAGCGCCCGGATGGATGCTCTCGATGCGGGTTCCGGCATTGATTCGGGGGAACACGATCGGCCGCCATGCGCGGTCGGCTTGCTTTGGAGGGCAGCATGTCGCGTCATGCGAAACACGGGGTCGAGCGGTCGAGCGTGCGCGCTCGAATCAAGAAGTGGATCGCGGGCGCCTCGGCGGCGGCCCTGGGCGCCGGACTGCTGGTGGTCGCCGGCTTCGGCGTGGACTCGGCGCTGGCCGGCGCCGGCGCGCCGGGAGTCTCCGTGACTCAGAACGGCACCTACCTGGCGGGCGAGGATCTGTCGCTGAGCGTCACCTTCACCAGCAACGTCGCCGCGGGCGACGAGTACAACCTGAGCGCCGGCGTCGTGCTGCCGCAGGGTGTCACCGTCGTCGATTCGGGCACGCTCGGCGCCCCGGTCGTCTACACCGGCCGCACGCTGCCGCTCGACCCGCTCGACCCCGCGCCGCGAGTGCAGCTGCCCGGCAACTACTCGATGAGCGCAGCGGAGTGCGAGGCGCTCGGGCTCGAGCCCTTGGCCCCGGGGCAGGCCACCGGTCCGTGCGTCGTGCCCGACGGGATGCAGTACCTCGTCTTCCAGAACATCTCCGATCTGCCCGAGGGCGCCTCGGCGACGCACTCGGTCACCCTGCGCCCGAATGCCGCGGTGTTCCCGGTGGGCTCGCGGATCGAGTTCGACGTGACCGCGTTCACGAGCGAGCAGGAGCGCTACATCCCCGTCTTCCCCGGCAGCACCGGCGTCGCCGCGGGATCCACGCACACCTCCGCGCCCGGCTTCCCGTCGCCGCGCACCACCTCGGTGCTCGTGAACGCCCTGCGCCTCGAGAAGAGCGAGCCCAGTCCCGAGAGCGAGCTGCTGCGCGGCGTGCACAACAACTCGACCACCTACACGCTGCGCGTGTGGCACACGGGCGAGGGCGACATCGACGACGTGACGGTGACCGACTTCATCCCCGCCGGCCTCGAGTACCTGGGGCTCGGCGGCGCCGCCTACCCGGATCGCACGACCGACGCGAACGGCACCCAGGGGCTCGTCGAGTATGCGGGTGCGCCTCGGATCGACACTCCTGCACCGGATCCGAGCACCTGGGGCGGGCCGAACGCGGGCCTGAACGCCGCGCAGCCCGGCGGAGAGACCGTCACGACCAGGGTGGCGACCGCAGCCGATGCCGATGCCCATCCCGGCGTCGTCGCGGGTGACGTCTACACCGTGGTCAGCTGGAGCATCGGCGAGCTGCTGAAGACGGGCCTTGCGAGCTACAGCATCCTCGATCCGGTTGCGCAGAACTACGCTGACGACGCCGGCGAGCCCGGCTTCTTCGAGATCCGCTACCGCGCCGCCGTGCCGCTCTTCGAGAACACCGTCGACTTCGACGGCAACGGGAACCAGCCGACCGCAGACGGCGGGCGCCACCAGATCGCCAACCTCAACAACAACCGCGGCGCCTCGACGCGACACGGATCCGAGCAGACCTCTCCCGGCTTCGACGACGACGGCAGCCCGAAACGCTACACTAACGTCGCCACGGCCTCGGGCGTCTACAACGGCGATGTCGCAGACCCGGCGGATCGCGACCTCTCCGACACGGGCAGCGAGAGCATTGACGCGGTCGACGTGCGACTGCTGAAGTCGGTGGACGACGACGAGTTCACGCAGGGCGGGCTCGCCACCTACACCCTCGACATCCGCACCAGCGAGTACACGAGCGCCGAGCTCGGCGCGGGCGGCAGCGAGGTCATCCGGCCGAACCGCCTCGTCGACGACCTGGGCGACGGCATTTGCCCGGTGTTCCCGGCGGGAGTCGCGGTGACTCCGGGCGCGAGCCAAGCTGGCGCCGACATTCCGCGTCTCATCATCGGCAACCCGAACCCGGGTAACCCTGCCCCCAGCGCCGACATGACCCCCGCGCAGTGGAACGACGACCTCGGCACGAGCCTCGCGAGCGTCTGCGGTTTCCCCTCGTCCCGCCCCGGTGCCGCGCTGACGGGCGCCCCGGGCGCTACGACGCTGACCGGCATCGCCTACAACCCCGCGGACGGCCACTTCTACCTCGACCTCAACACGGCTGCACTCGGAGCGAACAGCCAGCAGGTCATCACCTACACGGCGCTGCAGAACACGGTCTACTCCGAGGGCGGCGGCGAGCCCGGCGCGACCAGCTCGGGCGACACCATCGTCAACACCGCCGAGCTGATGATGACCACGCAGTCGATCCCGGGCCTCAATGGCGTCGAGTCTGCCACCGGTGCCGAAGCCGACGGCACCTGGCGCGCGTGGGACGACTCGGAGGCGACGCTCCGGGCCCACCTCAGCGAGCTCTCGAAGCACGTGCTCAAGCGGAGCGCGGGCGTGCCGAGCCGCAACACCATCGCTTCGGACGGCGTTGCCGGGCCTGCGGATGAGAACTGGGTGAAGACACCCGAGGAGAACGAGCCCTTCGCCGTCGGCGACCAGGTCTGGTACCGCATCAAGATCACGCCGCCCGCGGGCACCGACGTGCGTAACCCGAAATTCACCGACTTCCTCCCGGTCGGAGTGAAGTGGGATCCTGCGATCAACGCCGGCACTGGCCGCCTCGAGAACATGTGGATCGTGCCGTCGAGCCCGCGCGGCATCGGCGCATGCCAGCCCTCGAGCGAGCCCGGCGATCCGATCGTCAACTGGCTCGACACCTTTGCGCCGTTCAACGCGGACCCCGGTTCTCCCGACTCCGACTTCGATCCGGACGGCAACATCCTCACGTTCGAACTCGGCTCGGACGACTGCTTCCCGACCTCCGGCAACGAGGACCGCTTCCTGCCCCTCGACACTACGCTCGAGATCTACCTCAAGGTCACTGTGGTCGACGCGGCCGCCTTCGCCACGGTCGATCTGCCGCAGAACCTCGCGAAGTACCAGCAGAACAACGTCGACGGCGACATCTTCTTCCTGCGCGACATGGCCGAGATCGAGGTCGACGGCGGCCCGCGCCTGCTCAAGGGCATCCGCAGCAACACCAACGCCGACAGTCAGTCGGGCAGCCAGCTTCTCGGCTACTACCCCTACAACTCCAACGTCGACGGCACACCGACCTCCGAGACCGTCGTGCAGGGCGACGAGGTGACCTTCCGCCTCGACGTGTCGGCGCCGCGCACCGGCACCACGAACTACCAGGTCTGGGACGCGCTGCCGGTGGGGATCAAGGCCGCGGACGTGAAGCCCGGCAGCTACACCGCCGCCGACGTGAACCAGGTCTGGGTGCCGATCGCGGCGGCCAACCCCGGGCATCCCGGATTCTGGGAGGTCGCCGAGACCCCGGTTCCCGCAACCTCGGGCGCGACCACGAACTGGACCGCCGACGTCTACGACTACGATCCCGCGTTCAACGCCGGTGCGGGCGGCTACCCGGGTGCACCGGCGGACGTCAACGATCACCTGCGCGACGAGATCAAGGATGCCGAGCGCAGCATCGTCGTATGGAGCTACAGTGCGCCCGTGCTCGGCTCCATCGCCGAGGACGACTCGGTCGATCCGGCGATTCCGGCCGCCTTCCGCGGCATCACGCTCGGCTACACCGTCGTGGTGCCCGACGGCACGACCGGCAGCGACGCCGCGGAGCTGACGCAGCGCTACCAGAACGACGCCTCGATCGTGCAGTTCGCCTACCGGGGCAACGACAGTACCCCGACGACCCCGGTCAACAACGAGGTGATCGTCAACGGCACCGAGAACCTCGCCGACGAGCGGCATCCCGCCCCCGGCTCCGGCGTCTTCGAGCTCGAGGACGAGGACAACACGACGAGCGACCCCTCGCGCGTCTACGTGGTCGGCACCGACATCGACAAGGTCCTCGTCGAGACCGAGGTCAAGCCCACCGGCTCGAACCCGGCCGACGCGAATAACACCTCGAATCTCGGCCCCGCTCCCGCGGCGCGCCCCGACGACGCGATCGTGCAGGGTGAGCACGCGACCTTCCAGTACTCGGTCGTCATCCCCGGCAACACGACGGTGAAGGATGCGAAGCTCTCCGACGACGGCAAGCTCCGCTGGACGGGCAGCCCGAGCACGCCGAGCAGCCGCGAGGTCGACTACAACTTCGTGGACGGCAGCGCCGTGTTCGAGGTGCGCGACAAGGACGGCGCCGTGATCCCGGGCTTCGTCTGGACCGGCTTCGACCGGGTGGGCGCGACGGGGGGCGCCGAGCGCCCCGGCACGCTGGTGTTCCCGGCCACCTACACGAACACGGGGGCCGATCCGCTCACCTTCGTCGTGCGGATCAAGGTCTGGGTAGAGGATCGCGACGAGACCGACAACACCTACAACCCGGATTTCCCGCACTCCAAGACGCTCACCAACACCGCGCGCCTCGAGTTCACCAACCCGAACTACGATCCGGGTCTGCCCCCAGGTCCCGACAACCGGCAGAAGATCGAGGCCGATGACGACGCGAACGTGACGTATATCGAGCCGCTGCCCACGCTGTCGAAGACGGTCGTCGGCACGCCCGGCGGAGCAGACGGCCTCGTCACCTTCGAGCTCACCGCGGGCAGCACCGCGGGGCTCCCGGCGCTCTACGATGCGGTGGTCTATGACTGCCTGCCCGCCGGATTCGCGGAGCCCGCGGCGGCTCCGGGCTGGAACTTCACCACTCTGTACGGCAGCGCCGCGGTCTCGACGCAGGCTGGCGGCAAGTGCCGTGTCGACGGCACGGGTGCGGATCAGCGCGTGATCCCCGACGCTGCGGGAACCGGGACCCTCATCGAGTGGACGGGCATCGGCCGCCTCGATGCGGGCAGCCCGCGCACGCTGCGCTTCACCGCCACGCTCGACCCCGCCGCCGGCGGCGGCGCGAGCTACACCAACCGTGCGCACATCGTCGGATATACGCTGCCCGGCACGATCGGCGGCGAGAGCACCGCTGATCGCCGCGGCGATCGCGCAACCGGTGCCGAACGCGATGTCACGCTCACTCGAGCGACCCTCGCGAAGACGGTATCCCCTGCCTACGCACCCGTCGGCGGCACCGTGCGCTACACGCTCACGACCACCATCCCGGCGAACGCGAACTTCTGGGATGCCCAGCTCATCGACACCCTGCCGCCAGGGTTCAGCTACGCGGGCAACCCGACGGTCTCCTTCGTCGGCGGGCCCGCGGTGACGAACGATCTGCACGTCTCGGGGCAGACCGTGACCTGGCCGGCGACCGCCGGCCCGCCGTCCGCGGGGTCGAGGATCGACATCCCGTTCGCCGCCACTGGCCGAACCATCACGATCTCCTTCGACGCGAGGGTCACGGATGCCGTCGCGGCCAACCCGACTGCCGCCAACCGCACCAACCGCGCCACCTTCTACTGGAACGTGACCGATGGTGTTGACAGCTCTCGCACGAACACGACGGAGGCCACAGCGGTCATCACCGTGCAGCACCCGCGGGTCGGACTGACGAAGAAGGTCGACACGCGCACCGCGAACCCGGTGAACCAGGATGCGATGACGTTGAACCCGGATGGCACCTTCACGTATGCCATCACGGTGCGCAACACGGGTACCGGCAACGTCGGAGCAGCGAACCGTACGCCGGCGCATCACGTCAGCATGCAAGACGTGGTGCCTCCGGGCGTGATCGTCGACCCGGCATCGATCTCGCCGGTGCCGACGAACCTGGCCGCCATCAGCGCGGCGCTCTCGTCGGGCGCCGGTGCCACGATCCAGTGGCAGGACTTCGGCCCGCTCTATCCGCAGGCCGACGCCGATGCGACCCATCCGAACTCGATGCTGTTCACCTACAACGGCTCCTTCGTCGGCGCGGCGAGCCTGACAGCGGCGACGAAGACGAACACGGCGAGTGTGACCGAGTACTTCTCGTGGGATCCGAGCAGTGAGGGTCGCCCCTACGTGCCGGGTGCCGGCGGAGTGCCGGCGGCGACCGACACCGCGAGCGTCACGCCGATCTTCCCGAGCGTCGTGCTCGCGAAGACCGTCTCCGACCGGAACGCCGAGGGGAGCATCGCTTACGCGGAGCAGCCATTCTGGTGGAACCTGCGCGCGACGAACGACGGCGCCGGGGCGGTGCTCGACCTGTCGATGAACGATCGCCTCCCCGAGAACTGGAGCTTCGACGGCAATGCCGTCCGGAGCCCGGAGATCAGGATCAACGGCGGCGCCTGGGTGCCGCTCGCGGCCCCGACCGTCGACGGTGTGGATCCGCGCAACCTCAGCTGGAGCGAAGCGCAGATCCGCGCGGCCCTCGGCCTCGCCGCCACCCCGAGCGCCCCGGTGATCCCGGGCAAGGTGGGAACGAACGCGAGCAGCACCATCGACATCCGCTTCAGCGCGATCCCGAGCACCGATGCGCGCGACGTCGCGGCCGGCCACTCGACGGTCGACCCGGTGACGAGCACGGTCACCCGCCCCGCACACACGAACACGCTGAGCGCGGTGGCGAAGGACACCCGGGGCGAGACTGGTAGACAGGGCGTGCCCTCGTACGCCCCCGGCACGCCCACTGCGGATGCGTTCATCCATGCGGCCGACCTGGCGCTCGCGAAGACGGGCGCGACGCAGCCCATCAAGGCGGGTCAGTCGAACTCGGCGGCCTGGACGCTGACCGTGAGCAATAACGGCCCCGACACGGCGACCGGCCCGATCACGATCGCCGACACGACCGACGCCCTGCCCGCCGGCGTCACCGTGACCGGCGCCAGCGGCACCGGCTGGAGCTGCACCACTCCGGTGCGCGACGCAGGTGACGGCACGACGACGTTCAGCTGCTCGCGCACCAACGCGAACGAGGCGCTGGCGAGCGGCGCGACCTTCCCCGTGATCAACGTCGCGGTGAGCGTGGCGGCGGATCAGCCGGCCGTCACCGGCATCAACAACACCGGCATCGTCGTGCCCGGCGCGACCTTCGACCCCGACTATGTGGCGACCCCG
>Ga0209608_1003218_pt1 | contig 10491 bp, 14 predicted proteins | sample AD_UKC130_MetaG_FD_184428 | JGI IMG/M metagenome (GOLD analysis project Ga0209608, IMG submission 184428) | Active sludge microbial communities of municipal wastewater-treating anaerobic digesters from Canada - AD_UKC130_MetaG (SPAdes) (version 2) | ecosystem: Engineered > Bioreactor > Anaerobic... | reverse complement strand
ACGCATCGAGGCGCGCAGCATCCGCCGCCGCCATTCGCATCGTGAGGGCTGATGGGGACACCGCGCGGGGAAAGCCGCCCCCCATTTCGGCGCGCTTTATCTGGGGTCTGCAATGGGCGCTGTTCGCTGCGGCGGCCGTCCGCATCCTGGTATTGTCCCCGTAGAGACGCGACATTCACAAGGCCATGATTTGCCTCTTGCTCCTTGCCCTCGGCGCCTGCCCGCAATCCCCCGAGTTCGTCACGACTGACGTGGACACGAGCACCGGCGACGCGAGCACCGGCGACATCGAGGTCACCACGTCAACGACTGGCGCCGAGGTCACTGCGACGACCGAAGCGAGCAGCGCCACAACCGGCGAAGCCCCGCCCATCTCCTGCGGCGAACCGGCCGCCGAGTGCATCAGCATTAACCGCGAGTGGTGCGAGGACTTGCTCGACATCTGCATCGCCGCGGGCATCGGACCGGGCGGCACCGGCACGGACTACTGCGCCATCGTCAGCAGCGGATGCCCCGCGGTCCCGCCGTGCCAAGCCTGCTACCTCATCGCCTCGACCTGCAAGCAACTCGGCAACGGCGAGGACTACTGCAACTTCATCATGGCCGATTGCCTGTGCAGGGCGGCCGACCACGACCTCAACATCGACGCGTGAAAGACCACCATGAATCTCAAGACGACCATCACCCCCATCGCCATCCTTGCGCTCGCACTCGCGGCATCTCCCCTCGCATGCGGCGGCGACCCCTGCCTCCCCACCATCCTCGCCGACACGTCGATCATCCCCGCCGAGGAGATGTGCGACGATGGCAGCACGAGCACCACGACCGGCGACAGCAGCACCGGCGACATGTGCCCGGTGCCGCCGATCGACGCGCTCATCTGCGCCGCGGTCCCGAGCGCTGGCGAGATGTGGGGGCCGTGCGCCGAGGACCCGTCCTGCATGCTGGGCTTCACGTGCATCGTCGGTGCCGCTGGCAACGTGTGCGCCCCGGCGTGCGACGACTGCGGGTGCCCGAACCTCGGCTGCTTCGGCGGGACGTGCAGCGCCGAGAACGCCTGCGTCCCCGCGTGCGTCGCGGTCGGCGACCCGTGCCCGGTGCCTGGCATGCAGTGCGCGCCCGACGTCGGCGCGTGCGTGTGGCCGGAGGTCAAGGCGTGCGCGCCGAAGGCCGGCGATGCGTGGGGCCCGTGCAACAACGGCACTTGCAAGGATGGCTCTGTCTGCGTCGGCACTGCCACCGCCGACATCTGCGCCGCGTCGTGCGACGGTGGCAACCCATGCGCCGCCGACGTGTGCATCATGGAGGCGGCCAACCTGCCGACATGCGGCGGGACCAGCCTCGGCGATGTGTGCCTCTACCAGTGCACCGGCATCACCGACTGCGCCGCCGGCCAGACGTGCACGGTCGACGGGTGCCTCTGGGCGAAGTGACGCGGTCGACCTCAGCGTCAGGAGATGAACGCGCCGAGAAACGAAGAATCGGACAGCGTCCGCACGATGCCGGCTTGGTCGCCGTACCAGTACCACCCGGCCGTGCCGACCCGGATGCTGTACCACGTCTCGCCGTTGTCCATCGTCTGGACGTTCTGCGTCGGCGTCGACACGATAGACACCGCGCCGGACGGGATGGTCGCATCGCCACCATCGAACACAACCTGAGCCGCCCCACCAAGACCGGCATCCGACAAGCAAAACACGCGGATGCTCCCAGACGCTTGCAGCGCATCGACGAACTGACCCGGGAGCGGCGAGTTCTTGCCGGCCCACGCCGCATTCGGGATCGACGCCAGCGTGATCAGGTACCAGTTGTTTGGGGTCATCGCCATGCGGCGAGGATACCGCCGGGCCTACGTCATGCCCAGGAAGTCGACCGAGATATCCCGCAGCGACACACCGCCCGCGGTCGCATGGCCAAACTCAAGATTCCACTGGTAATCGCCATCGCCGGGCACCGTGATCGGCACCGTGATCATGATGGGTGGGTGCCAGTCGGCGGTGGCCAGCGTCGGGAATGTCCACCCGGCGCCCGCTCCCGACCCGGTACCGGAGCGTGTCCACACGACGCCGCCGCCCGCCGTGATGTCGAGCAGGCGTAGGTTCAGGATGAGCGCTGTCGCGGCGACGCCCTGCCGCGCGGACATGCTGATGCGCATGAGGATTTGCCGGCCTGCGGTCTTCGGGCAGTCGCCGCCGGTCGCGTAGATGCTGAGCAGTGAACCCCATGTCCCGGCGCTGTTGCGCGTGGCGCTGGCCGTGTACGCCACGCCGAGGGCTGAGCCTCCGACCGTCGACAGGTGGCCGCGCCAGTTGTTGTCTTCGGGGCACGACTCCATCGTCTGCGCCGCCACGCCGAAGCTGGACCGCACGACGGCGATGCTGCCCGCGGTGGTGGCGATGACGGGCCTGGCGTTCTGCTCGGTGATGACGAGCGGGGCGTATTGCGGGGAGGTCGCGTCGCCGGTGACGATGAGCGCGTTGTTCAGCGGCGCGGAGAACTCGGCGGCGACACCGGAGCCTGTGGCCAGGCAGTAGAACCCGCGCGATGCCGATGTCGCAGCGGCGGCCATGTACGCGCGGATGGCCTTGCCGGTGGTGTTGGCGGCGTTGAGGGCCCCGTGGATGGCGTCCGTGCCGGCGGTGGTGGCAGATGTGGCGAGGAGAGCTCGCGTGCTGCCGCCGGTGATGAAGGCCGCGGTGGTCGATGTGGTGCTCGTCGTGATGTTGACGGCAGGCAAGGGCCCCGTGCTGACAGCTTCCAGGGCGTACCCGGTGCCCGCGTGAGCCGTCTTGATGCCATAGCCAGATGTCGCGTTATCCGCGGACACGTCGACGCCGAAGGCCCCGAACGCGCTTCCGGTCATGCGGGAGACGAAGCCTGCCCCGGCGCCGGAACCGATGGGTGCCGCGAAGCCCACGCCGGTGCTGTTGCCGATGGCGGCCTGCACAGCGGTCGCGCCGGTGGTGCAGGTGAACAGCGACCCCGGCGCGAGCGTGTTGGCGCTCGTGACGTTGAGCGCCGTCTCGTCGTTCGGGTCCGTGATGTCGACGCCGAGGATGCCCGCGCGCCCAGTGGCGTCTGTCTCCTGCAGATGTGCGGTGGCCAGCGGTCCGGACGTGCCGAGGTACAACCAGTCCGCGACCCACTTCGTCAGTTGGTTTTGCTGGTAGTTCTCATGCTCTGCCGCGGTCGGGGAGTTCGCACCGGGGCGATGGCCCGCTGCCGCAATACCGGCGCCAGGGTCCACCTTCATCACATCGCCGATGAACGGCCCGTTGGTGTACAGCGCCGAGGAGGCCCACACGCGGGGGATAGTGCTGGGCTTCGTCGCCATGCGGCGAGGTTAGCCGCGTGCGCCCCGTGAGGCCGCCTCTCGTGCCCTCTGTACCGCGACGGCCACCGCCGACACGCCCACGAACAGAAGGCGCGTGGCGGCGCTGCGGCAGGCCAGCGAGAGGGCATTCGACACGACCCGCCCGGACAGCGTCGCCGGCATCGCGTCCAGCAGCGACGCCATCATCATCGCCTGCTCCTTGACCTCGAAGACCGCCCACGAGGCGCGCCGCACATACCCCCACCCGCGCGGGTCGGCGATCGGGTCCGGCCTCGTCAAGCGCTGCCAGACATACCACTCGGCGCCGAGGTCACCCGCCGCGGCCACGCGCCACTGCCCGCAATCGCTGACGTACTTGACGCCCGGTGACGACTCTGCGCCCGGCATCTCCGCGAGGTCAATGAACTTCATGCGCCGAGTGTGGCACGACTAGATGCCCACCGCATGCGCATAGCCGGCCTGGCCCGGCACCGCTGGGTCGTAGATAGAGCCGAACCATCCGGTGATGGTCACGACCCCGTAGACGCTGGAGTAGTTGAAGCACTCGGGGTCGACGATGACGGCGAGGCCGTTGTCACCGCACACCGAGAACCCGCCGCCCGCTGGCGATGGGTTCTTCGTCATGAAGGCCACCGCAGGTGCCGCCTCTGCCATCGTCACATCCGTGATGTTCACGACCCACGACTTCGGCGGGAAGTACGAGAACGACAGCGACGCCTTCTGCGGCAGGAGCATGCGGAAGAGTTGCAGCGCCTGCTCTCCGGACCCCCACGACTTGTTCAAGATGCGCTTCGCGTGGATATACACGCGGGCCTCGGCGTCGGTCGACCCGTTGCGCTGAAGTCCGTGGTACGGTAACCAGTGCTGGTCGAGCACCCACCCTGCGGCGGTGTCGATGGGCCACGCGTCGATGTACTCCTCCAGCGCCTCCGCCACCGCATCCTGCGCCTCGTAATACACTTGGAGCGTCAAGCGCAGAATGTTGTCGGCCTTCTTCCGCAGCACCGTGGGGAGCAGCGGGATAAGGTCTTCGACGTAGGAGCGGAAGATGGCCATGGGTTACTTCGCCACGAGCGCCCGCACTGCGGCGTCCTTGGCTTCGAGGAGTTTGCGCAGGGCCACCGTGCGCTCTGGATTGCGCGGACACGTGGCGATGATGTCGTCGGCCAACTTGCCAAACGGCGCCGAAATGGCCGCGAGATGCGGCGGAAGGTGGGCGTGTGCGAAGAACTGCATGATGTGCTCGACAGGGTCCATGAGCGAAGCCTACCACGCCTAGACAATGGATGCCGTCACGTCGAGGATCTGCGCACGCGCCTTCTGCCGCGAGGTCATCGACACCGAGGCGAGGAACGCGTCCGGTTCGGGGATGGGGTATGCGTCCTGGTAGATGTACGGGCCGCCCTGCACGAACGACGCGCCGAGGGCCACGGTGAACGCTGACACGCCGCGCGGGAGGCCGTTCGGAAACACGGCGATGGGCAGGTCGACCACGCGCACGCCGAGGTTGGACGGCGCAAGGCCCTCGATGTAGTCCGTCACGTCCTGCCGGATCTGCGTCAACGGGTCCCCAGTCGTCGGCCAGTCGGGCCCGATGGTGACGGTGATGACCGCGGCGATCCACAGGTCGCTGAGACGGTCGATGCTGATGTTCTGGTTGCCACCCTCGGCGTCGACCACCACGAAGACCTCGGGGCCGTTCGTATTGTCGCCCGCGGCCTTCGCTCGCCAAAGGGCGTTCGCCGCGTTCTGGCCGTTGTCCGTGGCCGCGATGACGATGCGCACCGAGTGGGGCAGGTTGCCGACGCCATCGGTCACATCCGTGGGGTTGTACTCGACGGCGCAGAAGGTACATCCGCCACCGCCGGCCACGACATCGGCGAGTTCCACGGCGCGGATGGCATCAGGCGAACCACCGCCGAGGCCACGCTGTGCGACCTGATGACGGGCCTTGACCTGCGGGTCGGTCTCTTGCGAGCGGCCGACCGCAGCGTCCTCGATGTTGACGAAGCCGATAACGCCTAGGGGCAGGCTGTCCGGCTTGCGCAGGCTCTCGGCGCTGGCGAACGTGGGGCCGTTGACGTTGGCCGTGGCAAACTGCGAGGCGGCGACATACGACAGGATGACCGAGCCGACCGGCCCAGACACGGACAGCGCGAAGGGCCCGCCGCCGGTCACGTCTGCGACGACGAGCGTCCACTTGCTGTTCGCCGGGTTCTGCCCCGCGAGGAAGCCGTCTTGCACGAGGCCGAGTCCGACCACCTCGGCGACCAGCGAATTGCGGACGGTGCGCCCGGTGTCGGCGCCGTTGGCCACGACGGTCGCGGGGTTGCCGGCGACGGTGACCGTGAACGCTTGCCCGGCGTACAGGCCCGCGGGGAAGTCGACGATCTCCACGGCGTACGCGGACGACGGCGCGGCGGGGAGGACCGAGGCGCCGTCGTACAGGAACGGCGTGGCGACGGTCGACGTGCGCACGACCTGGCCGAAGGGCACGACGGAACCCGCGGTGCCGTATGCGTAGATGGTCGCGGTGGACGGCGAGGCGGTGACGCGGGTGAGGTAGTCCGCGAGGAACTGGTCGACCGACACGCCGGTCATCGCCGTGAACACGGTGCGCTGTACAGCCTCGCTTGCGGCCTGCCCGGCGAGGTCCAGCGCGCGCACGGTCGCATCGATGAAGTCGCCGAACAGCGAGCCTTCTTGGGTCTGTAGGTTGGCGAGTCCGCGGAGCTGGCGGATGTTCTTCGCCATCGCCGCCCGGAACTGGTCGTACGTCGGCATCCGAAACCCGGTGCCGTCGTCGCCGATTGTCAGGCCCAGGAAGGTGACCGCCACGCGGCGAGGTTACAGCGCGAGCGACTCCTGCAGCGCCGGCAACGGGCGCCGGGACTTGGAGTGTGCCCCCTGCTTCGCAAGCCATCGCGTGAAGTTCTCGATGTTGCGCATGGCCACGTCGGCGCTGTGGTAGTTCACACGCTTGTCGGCCTTGCCGTAGCGCTTGACGAATGCGCTGCCCTTCGCCGTGCTCTCCATGTGGTCCTCATCCCACTCCTTGCCCATGATGCCGTTCTGCTCCATGCTCGTAGAGTCGGTCGAGAAGTGGATACCATGCGCCGCGAAGATGGCGCATGCCTCTCGGAGCGCGTCGCACACGCACACGCCGAGGACGTGCACCCGGTGAATGCCGTGACGCTTGAGCAGCGGCGCGACCTCTCGGCAGATGGCGATGAATAGCGGCTTGAGCGACGGGTGCATCCCGATGATGCAGAACCCGCCGAGGGCAAGCCAGTCGCGGCCTGGTCGCATGAGGGGCAACAGGGCCCGAACACAGTCCATGTACTGCCGCAGCGTTGCCCCCTGCGCGGCGTATGCGATGGCCCCGGAAAACTCGTTCTCGCGGTGCTTGTAGACGTACGCCGAGCGGAGCGTCTCCTCGACCATGCCCTCGGCGTCGACCTCGCTCGCGCGTCGCTTGACCTGCTCGCCATCCACGATCGCCTCGTCGACCAACTTGTCGTAAGTGACGACCGCCTCAAAGCGGAAGTCTGGCCCGCACCCATCGGCCTGCAAGCGCTGCTCAAACATGAGCTGCGCCTCGATAGCTTCCCATGGCGTCATACGCTCGCGCTTCGTGCGGCGCTTGCCAATGACCCGGTTCTCCCATGTCTGAAACGCTTGCGAATCACAGATGGCCCGCGTGCCTGGCAGCAACGGCGGGGCATCCCACCGCGCGACATTCGACCCCTTGCTCGCGCGCGGCGGTAGGAGGTTTGGGTAAAACGGGTTGACCATGGCGAGCAACCCGGACGACTCCTCCGGGGTGAAGCGGCGTCCGTTGATAGCCCCGTGGACCTTGCCCGGGTAGAACAGCGCCGCGAAGTCGGTCATGCGCCGGGCCCGTAATAGCTGCACCCAGACGTGCAGGTCTCGCGGACCTTGACCATGAACAGGCCGTCAAGCCGCGGGGCAAGGTCTGGCATGGTGAGTCGCGCCCAGATCCACCGTGCAAGGTTCTCGCTGGTCGGGTTCTCCAGACCATCGATCTCGTTAAGGTAGTAGTGATCGAGGCGAGCAAAGAGCGGGGCCCATGCGGTGGCGACCGCCGAGAAGTCGCAGACCCACCCGGTATGGTCGCCGACCTCACCGCGCACGTGAATCTCGACCTCGTACGAGTGGCCATGCAGGCGCGAGCACTTGTGGCCGTGCGGCACGTTGGGGAGGCGATGAGCAGCCTCAAATCGGAATGCCTTGAAGATGTCCATGATGGTCAGGTCCCTGGGGTGTTGCCGTAGAGTGAGAGATGGAGACGATGCCCAAGTCGAAAACCGTACTTGATGCACACCGGGGACAGCGCGCGGAGGCCAGCATCAAGCGCCGCAGCGTCAACACCCTCCGGAACGAGGAACACCCGGCCACGATCCGCGATGCCAGCTGCTGAGAGCAGGTCCAGAAGTTCCTTGATGTCCTTGTCCTCGCCGGGTCGAACGACGGCCTTGATCTGCCAGTCCTTGGCTTGGCCTACCAGCGAAGCGAGCAAGTCGGGATTGTAGCGCAGTCGGTCGTGGCGATCGGCGAGGTTGTCGCCCCTGCGCCGAGGTGTGCTGTGCCACAACTTCGGCGAGATGCTGAGCAGGTCGCAAGTTAGACCGGTTTGCGCGACGGCCCCGGATGTCTCGATCGTCAAGTGCAGGCCGGCGGACATGATGCGCTGTGCAAGGTCGACACTGCCGGCTTGCGAGAACGGTTCTCCGCCGGTGAGCACGACGCGCTCAATTCCGGAGGCGATGACTCGCTCGGCAATGTCGGCCGTTGCCATGCGCTGGCCCTTCGGCGTCCATGATGTATTCGGTTCGTCGCACCACACGCAGCGCAGTGGGCACCCGGTGACGCGCACGAAGTAGGACGGCGCTCCTACTAAGCCGCCCTCGCCTTGGATGGAGATGAATTCCTCGGCAATGAGCAGCGAAGACATGCTGACATCTTAGCACGTCAGCAGTCGCTAAGCCCGGCCATCGGTGATAAGGTCAAACAGGATGCCGTTTGCGATGTCGGCTGCGCGGTCGCGGTTCACGACGCACGAGCGGCGGATGTCGCGGGGCAGGTCGCGGCGGGTCTGCTTGGCCGGCCATGCGGCGACGGTGGCCCATGGCTTGTCGCGCTCGCCCTCGCGCAAGACGACGGCCTCGGCATGGCGCTTGAGTGCGTCGTGCCACTCCATGGCGAGGCGCGTGCTGCCGACCGCGTGTGCGAAGGTGTCGAATGTCGCGGCGCAAATCTCCATGCCGCGCACTGTAGCACGGCAGAGCCCGCTTAGCCGCCCACGGTCGTCGTCGTTGTCACCTCGGCGCCGTCCTGCCGCAGCAGCGTCGCCGAGAAGATGAGCACGCGCGATGCGGGGTCGAAGGTGTCAGCGCGCACGCCCACGACGCCAGCGACTCCGGGCGTACGCGACCGGGCCTCGGCGACCACCACGGCGATGGCGAGACCCGCGTCCGACTGGCCGAGCGCAAGGCGCTGGTATGGCACGCCGATCGATGCGTCGCGGGGTATCTCGCCCTCGTACAGGTTCACCCGATACCACGCAGCGTTCGCCACGTCGTCGCCAGTGAACTCGCGGCCGTCTGGCGCGACCACCGTGGACAGTGGTTCGACCTGCACGAGCGCGCCGTCCTCGTCGATGTACGGCTCGCCCGTCTCCTGGTCGAATACGGGTTCGCCGGGGTTGAAGTTCTGAACGGCCACATGGGGAGGCTACTTGTCGAGGTGCTCAAGCGCAGCGATGGTGAACACCCGATTGCGGCACTCGCCGTTGCGCCAGCGTCGCGCGAATCGCTCGACAGCGAGTCGCGCATTGTGCTCGGTTTTCCATGTGTCGCCAGCCTCCCTCAGATAGCCGCCGGATGTCAACAGCAACACCTTCTTCACGTTGCTGTGATGCGGGTCCGGGATCGACTTGTCGGACTCCACGATGAACTTTCCGCACGATGCGACCACGGTTAGCTTTGGCATTTCCATGATGCCATTCTAGCACGTCACTCGCTGACAACCTTCTCGCTCGCCGTGGAGATGACGCCCACCTTGACGGCGCTCGGTACGACGACCGACCCGGGGGCGAGGCCGTTGATGAACCCGGCGACGGCGATGGCTTCTGCAAGTAATCAATCATTCCAAGTACGGCTTATCGTCGTTAAGGATACACTTCACCCACCCTTGCTTTCTAGCCGCCTTGTCTAGCCGACTTGAGCTGCAACGAGTGCAGTAGTTCAACTCCGTGGACTGGCCGTTCTGGGGAATCCACGAAGACCCACAGAATCTGCAGGATGCGGGTCGGACCTTTAATGGGTTGTTCCTCGAGGTCATGACTTGAACCGCTGTACGGATACCTCGGCGGCGGCGTGGATGTTTTGCGCGACGCCCCACGGCGTGGATGCGCGATATGGACCTGCAACGTACACGAGTTTCATGGCGCCATTCTAGCACGTCACTCGCTGACAACCTTCTCGCTCGCCGTGGAGATGACGCCCACCTTGACGGCGCTCGGTACGACGACCGACCCGGGGGCGAGGCCGTTGATGAACCCGGCGACGGCGATGGCGAACGCGGTCCACGTGGCATCCGGTGCCACATCGTCTGTCAGGCGGGCCACGCCGAGGGTGGCCGCAGTCCCGCCGAGGAGGAGACTCGCCACCGGCCCCGCAGACGCGACGACGACCGACCCGAGTTCGTCCGGCGAGGGCAGGCCTTTGCCGCGAAGGATGACCGCCGCGGTCCCATCGGCTGCGCCGAGGTGCATCTCACCCGCGTTGTTCGGCGGGGGCGTCGGCGCGTCCGTGTTGGAGATGCGGCCACCGGGGAACGCGACCGAGCAGCCGAAATCGTGCGACTGGCCAGTGACGGGCGTGACCGGGGTCCCGCTCTCGTAGTACCCACGGATTGGCCCGTCGCAGCACACAACGACCGTGGGGTCATCGGGCCGCATGTCGAACCATGCACCGTACCCGCCGCCCGCGTACTGCATCACCGGCACGTCCACGGGCGTCGGCTCGTCGCGCGCCTTCAGGTCGGTCCCAACGAACCGCACCATGAGACGCAGCGTCGCGCGGGCGGTGTCACGGGCGAACGACGCAACGGCACCGGGGAGCGCCACGCGGAAC
>Ga0209608_1003213_pt1 | contig 10508 bp, 9 predicted proteins | sample AD_UKC130_MetaG_FD_184428 | JGI IMG/M metagenome (GOLD analysis project Ga0209608, IMG submission 184428) | Active sludge microbial communities of municipal wastewater-treating anaerobic digesters from Canada - AD_UKC130_MetaG (SPAdes) (version 2) | ecosystem: Engineered > Bioreactor > Anaerobic... | reverse complement strand
ATGTCCGGTAAACATTTCCTCCACGTGAGCGTTAACTGCACCTGTGCTGTTCCATTGCCTGACAAACTGTTTTTGAGATTGCTTTGCAATTAGAAGTGTGATCACCAGCGACACAGGTATGACAGCTAAGGATATCCAAGAGAGCAACGTACTAATCTTGAACATCATTATGAGCACTCCTATGACGGTAGCAGTTGAACTCAGCATCTGGGTTATCGTTTGCTGAAGTGTGTGAGCAATGTTGTCCACGTCGTTAGTAACTCTGCTCAAAATATCTCCATGAGGATGATTATCGTAGTACTTAAGTGGAAGTCTCTGTAATTTTTGGTCAACATCGCGCCTCAGCCGATAAACCGTACGCTGGGATACACCAGCCATGATGTACTGCTGCAGCCATTGGAAGAATGCCGCCAAAAGGTAAATGGCAGCCAAAGTTAGCAAAATCTTACCAATGGCTGTGAAATCCACACCTGCACCGGGTACCAAATCCATTTTGGATATCATTTCGGCGAATTGATCCTGACCACGAGCCTTAAGCATGGCCACCACTTGCTCTTTGGTTACATTTGGAGGAAGCTGCTTGCTTATGATTCCTTTGAAAAGCTCGTTTGTGGCATTACCAAGTATTCTGGGAGCATACACGCTGAAAACCACGCTAGTTATGGTCAGGATAATTACAAAAATCAGACCAAGCATTTCTGGCTTAAAGTAACCCAGCAAGCGCTTAATTGTGCCTGAAAAGTCCTTAGGTTTATCTCCAGGCATTACACCGCGCCGGCCACCTGGACCCATGCCACCTGGTCTTTGTCCAGTTGTAGGACGCTTTTCGTCGCTCATGCTATTTCCTCCTTTGAAAGCTGTGAGTAAACAATCTCCTCATACACCCTACAAGTCTTTAACAGCTCATCATGAGTTCCAATACCAGCAATGGTGCCGTCATCGTTTAGGACAACAATCTTGTCAGCATCCATGATGCTGCTAACCCTTTGGGCAACAATGATGACTGTGGCATCTTTGAGCTCTTCTCGAAGAGATGACCGCACCAGTGACTCGGTTTTAAAGTCCAGAGCCGAGAAGCAATCGTCGAACACATAAACCTCAGCCTTCTTGACCAGGGCTCTGGCAATGGAGAGCCTTTGACGCTGACCACCAGAAACGTTGGCTCCAGCTTGGTCGATAAAAGCCTGAAGCTGCCCAGGCATGTTCACGACAAATTCTTTGGCTTGCGCTATTTCCAAAGCATGCCAAAGCTCCTCAATGGTTGCATCATCATTGCCCCACCTGAGGTTCTCTTCCACAGTGCCCCTAAACAAGAACGCCTTTTGTGGAACTAAGGATATTTTTGCCCGCAGTTCTTCCACAGGCATCTCGCGTATGTCAATCCCATCCAACAAGATCTGGCCATCAGTAACATCATAGAAACGCGGGATTAAGTTAACCAGAGTACTTTTTCCGGACCCGGTACTCCCCACAATGGCTGTAAACTGGCCAGGTTCAGCTGTAAAACTTATGTCTCTTAGCACGGGCCTTTCTGCACCTGGGTAACGAAATTCCACGTCGCGGAATTCTAATAGCCCTTTGGGCACTGAGATTCGGGTTATTTTTCCGTCAGGGCTGGATTTAATTGAAGGTTCGGTTTCAAGCACGGATAAGATCCTCTCAGCAGAAGCCTCTGCCCGTGGAACCATGATAAACATCCCCATGGCGATCATCACTGAGATCATGATTTGCATGATGTATGTGAGAAAAGCTGTCAAGTTACCAATAGGCATGGCCCCGCTATCAATTCGTATGCTACCAAACCAAACAATGGCAACCATGGCCAAGTTCATAATGGCCATCAGAGATGGTATACCAAAAGCCATCAAACGGTTTACCTTTAAAGTGGTTTGCATTAGATCCTTGTTAGCTTCATCGAAACGCCTGGCTTCATAATCATCTTTGACAAAGGCCCTTATGACTCGCACGCCCATTAGCTTTTCTCGTAGTACTTGGTTAACACGGTCTATTTTTTGCTGAACTGATCTAAAAAGAGGTGTAGCAATGTTTAGCATTAAGCCTACCACAGCTCCCATGAGCGGAACAATGATAAGTATGGAGTAAGAAAGCACCACGTCTTGACGAAGAGCCATTATTATGCTTCCCACAGCCATGATAGGTGCAGTCACAATCATGGTAAGGCCGATTTGAACCATCATCTGCATTTGGTGTACGTCGTTAGTATTCCGCGTTATGAGCGTGGGTACCCCGAATTTATCTAGTTCAGCTTGTGAAAAACTGAGTACTTTTTCAAAGACAGCATTTCTTAGGTCGCGGCCGAACCCCATAGCAGTTTTTGATGCAAAATAGGTAGAAATAATGGAAGCAATAATGACCAAACAAGTAACTGCCAGCATTAACCCGCCTGTTTTCCAAATGTAATCCACATCACCTTTTACTACGCCGTTGTTGATTATGTCGGCATTCAAGTTTGGTAAATAAAGGTTCATAACCGCTTGAAAAGTAAGTAGCAAGACCACTACCAAAACGAACTTCCAATACGGTTTCAAGTAATTACTGAGCAGTTTTATCATATTCGTTTGCACCTCCTAAATTCTCCATGTGCCGTAGCATATTCTCAGCAATCTTACTGAGTAAATCTACTAAAACCTGCTTTTTTTCCTCATCCAGTCCATCCAAACTTACATCGCAGATTTCAGAGAAAATCTCATCAATACTCTTAGCAGCATTTGACCCTTTTTCGGTCAGCTGGATACGTACAAAGCGTTGATCTTGCGAATCAACCTTCCTTTCAACGAAACCCGCTCTTTCAAGACTCTTTAACATGTTAGCCACAGTGGGAGGAGCTACATGCATGAAATCAGCTAACTCCCGTTGACTTATTCCTGGTTTACGTGCAATGGCCGCTAAAGCCACCGCTTGGCCAGGGTAAAAACCTTTCTGAGCAGTCATTCTAAAAACAAGCTGGCCGTGAACCCTGATTAGTTTGAACAATGCCCTGAAAACCTGCATGGAAGTTTGGTTCGTGCAGAGCACATCATCCAACGGTTGCGATGAAAGATCACTACCTCCAAACACTTTTCAGCCTCCTTTTCAATTAACAGTCGTAATATTAGTTAGCAACCTAATTATTAGGTTGCTAACTCATGCTGAAAAATTATATAATAGCACCGCAGTGAAGTCAACAACGCCACTTAAACAGTTCTTAAAACCACTTGAAATCACTCGTTTCAGTCAAGGTAGGTACTTGCAGGCTATTAGGTGATGATAATATGTTATTGACATGAATCATTCGTTCAAGAGAACACGCAACATTACTGTTTTTGCTGGATTAGCAGCTTATTTTTTCGTCTTCTTCGTTCGGACCTCACTAAATGTGGTTCAGCCTGATTTGCAGTCCACTTTTAGCTTAAGTGCCTCCCAGTTTTCCCTTCTAACTTCTTTGTATTTTTACACATACGCGCTGATGCAGGTTCCTGCTGGCGCGCTTATTGACTACTGGGGACCAAAAAAGTCTATTTCCTTGGCGATGATTTTAGCTTCCTTGGGATCTTGGATCTTTGCTTCTGCACAGAGCTTCACGGTTTTGCTATGGGGAAGGTTTATTTCTGCCCTGGGCGTATCGCCCGTCTACATAGCTGTTTTGAAATTGAACAACTCATGGTTTCTTCCTGCAGAGTTTGTGGCACTTACAGGAATTACTACTTTCATGGGTAATTTGGGAGCGTTAGTTTCTTCGGCTCCCCTGGCACTACTTGTTTCTAAAATCGGCTGGAGGAATTCATTCTATGCTGTGGGCGTAATAACAGCACTCATAGGAGTGGCAGCTTTCCTTCTCGTTAAGGACAGACCTTCTTTGGCAGGTTTCGAGGATCTAAGAGAAGAACCCCAGCTTACATGGAAGGAAACAATGGATGGCTTAAAAACGGTGGTAAGCAGACGCCGAATTTGGTTTCCCACCCTTATTTACTTCTTTTCTTTGGCCCCCATAATGACGTTGCAAGCAGCTTGGGGTGTTCCCTTGGTTCAAAACTTAGCTCATGCGAGCAAGATTGCCGCGAGTTACTCTGTGATGCTCATAGCCATTGGCTTCATGGTTGCCGCTCTTCTGTCAGGTGTTTTAACTGCAAGAATGGGTGAATTCAAGTTTGCAAAAGTTTTTTTAGGAACAAACATGATACTAATGCTTTTCTTACTTACCGCTAGCCGATGGCCTTTCTGGTGTTATCCAGTATGGTTTTTCTTAACAGGTTTCACCTCTGCTGGTTACATGCCTGTATGGAATTGGGGTAAAGAGATAGCAGGAAGCAAGTTCTCTGGGATTGGTATGGCTTTAGTTAACGGTGGCGGTTTCTTGGGAGCAGCCTTTGGGCAGCTTTTTTACGGCGTTGTCCTTGATTTGCTAACATGGAAAGAACAGCCAGTATTGGCTTTTAATATGAGTAATTTGCTGCTTGCATTCTCTTCGATTTTAGCTTTTGTGTCACTTATCTTGTTTGAAAATGCGCAACGATCAAGAAGGAGGCTATAGAATAAAATTATGTCGGTTCCAAATCATATCGGATTCATAGTAGATGGCAATAGACGCTGGGCAAAAGAAAAGGGCTTGCCCACATTCCACGGTCATGAAGCTGGCTTTAATAAGGTGCTTCTTGTAACTGACTATTTGTTAAATACCGAAGTTAAACAAGTGACTTACTACCTCTTCAGCACGGAAAATTGGAAGAGAACTCAAGAAGAAGTTAGTTACTTGATGAACCTGGGAGTCAGGATGGTGGAGTCCATTCTGGAGCCATGGGCACGGAAGAATATAAGAGTACGCCACATTGGCGAAAAGAATGGGCTTCCTCAAAACGTTCAAAAAGCTTTACAAAGAGTTGAAGAGAGAACAAAGAATAATACTGGACTATTGGTGAACTTAGCCATAAATTACGGAGGTAGATTGGAAATTGTTCATGCAGTAAACTCCATTTTGCAGCAAAATGAAGGTATACGTGAGATCAGCGAAGAGGACATTGATCATTACCTATATAACCCAGAATCAAATCCTGTTGACGTCATAGTACGCACTAGTGGGGAGCAAAGAATATCAAATTTCCTCCTTTGGCAATCAGCGTACGCTGAGCTCATCTTTCTAAACAAATACTGGCCAGACATGGAAGAGAGCGATGTGGATTATGTACTTGAAGAATTCCAGAGGAGGCAAAGAAGGTTTGGCACATGATGATCATATCGGTAGCTAACCAAAAAGGTGGAGTGGGAAAAACGACCACTGCATTGAATTTAGCCTTCGTCTACGCTCAAAACAGAAAAGTGCTTTTGGTTGACATGGACGCTCAAGGTAACGCTACTACGGGCTTGGGGGTAACAAAAAACGAGCTAAAGGTTACCACCTACGATGTACTTATTAATGACGCTTCCGCTAGAGAAGCGGCTATCATGGTAAGAAATAACCTTTATTTGATTCCGGCAAACTTAGATTTGGCAGGTGCGGAAGTGGAGTTAGTAAACGTTTTGAGCAGAGAAACCAGACTAAAAATGGCTCTGGAACCTTTAAAAGAAGAGTTCGACATGATAATAATAGATACCCCTCCTTCCTTGGGACTACTAACCGTGAACGCATTAGTTTCATCAGACTGGGTACTCGTGCCCATTCAGTGTGAGTTTTTCGCTTTGGAAGGTGTGGGACAGTTACTAAAGACAGTTAATCTTGTAAAAAAGTACTTAAATACAAACTTGGACGTTTTAGGATTCTTGCTAACCATGTATGACAGAAGAACCAGACTCAGCCAGGAAGTGGAAGCAGAACTCAGAGCATATTTTAGGGAAAAAGTCTTCAAGACAGTTATACCCAGAAGCACTCGAGTAGCCGAAGCTCCAAGCTACGGCCAAAGCATTATGGAGTACGATAAGCGCTCCCCGGCAGCTAAAGCATATAATGACTTAGTGGAGGAGATAGAGGGGCGTGTCCAAAAACAAACTCGGTAAGGGGTTAAATGCACTTCTCGGAGACAACTTACTAGGTGAAGAAATCCTCCAGCTGGATCCTGGCTTGATAACAACTTCACCATTCCAACCTCGCTCCGTGCTTGACGATGAGGATATTGACGATCTGGCAGAGTCTCTAAAGAAAACTGGCGTGCTACAGCCCATATTGGTGAGAGGTTCTGGAGACAAGTACGAACTTATAGCCGGCGAAAGGCGCTGGAGAGCAGCCATAAAGGCTGGCTTAGAAAAGGTGCCAGTGATCGTAAAAAACGTCAGTGACGAGCAAGCCATGGTTATGGCTTTGGTTGAAAACCTTCAAAGAAAAGATCTCAACCCAATTGAGGTAGCACGGGCTTGCAAGCAAATAATCGAGAGTACTGGTATGACTCAAGAAGAACTAGCGGAAGTTCTTGGTATGAGCAGGTCAAATTTCGCAAACCTGCTAAGACTCTTAGATCTGCCACAAGAAGTTCAAACCCTACTACAAAAAGGCGACATCACAGTGGGACATGCAAAAGTCTTACTTAGCTTGAAAAGTGAAGAGCAAATTGTTAAGTTAGCAAAAGTGGTAGCTCAAAAGAAATTGTCTGTGAGAGAATTGGAGCAGCTTTGCAGAGCCTCCCAGAGAGATGGTGGTAGTAGTACTACTACTAAGAAGGACACAGACCCAAATGTAAAAAAGCTTAAACAAGCTTTTGCCCAGATAAAGACCATACCGGTGAGAGTGTCCAAGAGCAAGAATGGCTATTCTGTAACTATTAGCTTTTCCAACCCGGAAAAAGCTGCACAGCTAGCTGAGCTTATAAAACAATGGGAAGCGATACAGTAGTACTAGTTGATATTGGTAACACAAGAACAAAACTTGCCTTTAGCGATGGTAAAAGGCTATCAAAGGTATTGGAATTCCCCACAGGACAGTTTGACTCAGACTTAATTAGTCAACCCATGGACGCATGGGTGCTTAGTTCTGTGGTGCCCGCTGTGGGAGCAAGGTGGACAGAATTACTTTCAAGAAAAGCTCCGGGACTAACCTTAAAGGAAGCTGATAATTTCGACATAACCTTTGACGTAAGCAGGAAAGCAGAAGTTGGTGAGGATCGTTTAGCTGACATTGAAGGTGCTTTTTACTTGGGTCTCAAAACTCCTTTCATTACCATAGACTTCGGCACTGCCAGTGTCATAAACTTAGTTACACCACACCACGAATTCGTGGGAGGCGTTATTGGGCCAGGCGTCATGTCATCATATGAATGTCTAACTGCTAAAGCGGCCTTGTTGCAAGAAGTACCTTTGGACGTACCAAAGGACCTCATCGGACGCGACACAAAAACAAATTTGGAATCGGGCTTCATTTTTGGTTTTGCCTTTTGGGCGGAAGGTTTCTACAACAGGCTCAAGAATGAGTATCCCGAGTTGAACGCGGTACTCACAGGCGGTGCCGCAAGACTCATAAGCAAGGTCATTGATTTCCCAGTACGGTACGAACCCCATTTAAGCTTGCTTGGACTGCTTCGCATCCTTGAACTAAATAAACACTTGTTATAGAATAAAAATATGGAGGCTTTTGGATTCATATTTGCTCATGATTGGGTCCATTCTTTAGATCCGTTAACCTTGGTTAGACCCGCTGCTTCATTACCCGTACTTGGCAAATACAGAGCTATTGACTTTTCTCTGTCCAGCTTTGTGCGAGCAGGTATTGTCCGTATTGGCGTAAGTCTGGATACAGAAGCAGTATCTTTGTTAGATCATTTACGCATTGCTTCGCAATGGGACTTAGATAAAAAGGAAGGCGGTCTTTTCATCTTGCCTGGTAAATATTTGGGAACGCTGGATGCTCTGTTCAAGAACACTACTTTTCTAAGAAGAGCTAATGAAGAATTAGCCATAATTGCATGGGGAGACTGTGTTTACAATATTGACTTCCATGAGCTAATAAAATATCACATCGACAAGGCAGCCGACGTAACATTCATTGGAGACCCTGAAGAACCATACATATTCGTCATAAACAAGTTCCTTCTACTGGAAATACTCTTCGCTTACAAAGACCTCCGAGATTTCTGGCGTGACGCTGTAGCCAGCATAAGAAATGACTTACGAATTGAGCAGTTTACAACTACTATTCCCATGTACAAATTATCTGATGGTTTGGAAACATTCTACAGACTTCACATGGACGCACTGGATCTGGATGTTTACAGAGCTTTAACTCAGAACATGATTTTAACTAAACTCCGCGATTTTCCACCAGCTAAGTTTTCCACCACGTGCCGCATCACTGACAGTATCGTTTCTGATGGTTGCATTATTGGAGGTCATGTAATACACAGCGTGGTTGGTAGAAACTCGGTAATACGTGCTGGTGCTTATGTGGAAAATTCCATACTCATGCAAGACGTTGTGGTAGAAGAAGGCGCACGTTTGGTCAATGTAATTGCTGACCGGTACACCGTATTCAGGGCTAACCGAGAACTTATAAGCAGTGAGTTGACAGTGATACCCAGGGAGCATGTCATATGAAAGTACTGGCGCTCATACTTGCGGGAGGCACAGGCACAAGGTTAGGTGTGCTTACTGAAACCTTGGCAAAACCATCGGTTTATTTTGGAGGTAAGTACAGAATCATCGATTTCGCGCTGTCAAACTGTGCCCATTCACAGCTGGAAGGTATTGCCATTCTTCCACAGTACAGACCTGTGGAGCTTATTAGCCACGTAGCCATGGGAAGACCATGGGATTTTGTCAGACGAACCTCATATTTTGCAGTTCTTCCTCCCCATAAAGAGTGGTATCAAGGCACAGCGGACGCTGTTTTTCAAAATATTGAATACATTGACTACCTCAAACCAGACATTGTGCTCATATTGTCAGCAGATCATGTGTACTTGATGGACTACCGGCCTCTACTCAAGTACATGGATCTGAAGAATGCTCGCGCAGTTTTGGCAGCAACCACCGTTTCCTGGGAAGAGGCTTGTAGATACGGCACTGTGATTACTGATGAGCACGAGCGCGTCCTGGAATTCCAAGAAAAACCCGCCGAGCCAAAATCCAACTTGGTTAACATGGGTATATACGCCTTTCATTGGTCCTACCTAAGGGAATTGCTCCTTGAAGATAGTGTCAAAGAAGAGTCGACCCACGATTTCGGCGGTGACATATGGCCACGCATTGTAGCATCAGGAGAGCCTGCCTACGCCTATAGGTTCGATGGCTACTGGTTGGACGTTGGAACCATAAAGTCTTTCTGGGAAGGACACATGGATTTGGTAGCGCCCTTCCCCAGGCTTAATTTATATGATCCTCGCTGGAAGATTTACACAAATCCCGCTGACCTTCCTTCTCCCATTTTCCTTGGCTCTGGAAGTGCCAGAAGTACGTTAGTAAGTGAAGGTAGTGTGGTAAAAGGCAACATCTTACGTTCCGTTATTGGACTACAAACCTTCATCGATGACGATGCAGAAGTCGTAGAAAGCGTCATCGGCCCAAGAAGCTACGTTGGTAAAGGTGCCAAGCTGTACCGAGTGATCACTGGAGAATCAGTGTGCATCGAAGACGGTGTTGTTATTGGAGAAGGAGAAGAAGTCCCTAATGAGGTAGCTCCTCAAATTTACACAGATGGTATAACAGTTATTGGCAGAAATGCCACCATAATAAAAGGAAGTCACTTAGGAAAACAAGTAGCAGTCCAAGAGGGCGCTGTGGTCAATGGAGTTTATGGCAGCGGAGCATTCATTTACAGGCAGTGAACACAGTATCCCCGATTTGATTAAGTTCTCCTCGGACAATCGCTGGTTCATGGATGGCGATATTTTCTTTGCTTTTACAGGTTCTCACTTTGACGCGCGGACACTCATACCTGAGCTTCAAAACAGAGCAAAACTCATCATCACAGAGAGAGAAGCCTCTGGATCTAATGTTATCCACCGCCCTGACGCACGTCAGCTTTATAAGAAATTCATTAAAGCTGGAGCGAGAGTGTACCCCTTGCACGTTTGGGGCGTCACAGGCACCAAGGGAAAGAGTACGATTGCATGGTGGCTATCCTCTTTGCTTGAAACTGGTTACATGGGAACGCTGGGCATAAGGGCAAAAGATGTTCAATTCGTTTTACCCACCACAACCACGGGTGCTGATGCTTTATTCAACACTTATAGGAAAACGGGTGAAGATCACTGGGTTGTTGAACTCTCTTCCATTGGTTTGTCAGAAGACAGACTTCCTTTACCTTTGGAAGGGTTAATATGGACCACGTTTGAACCAGAACACATGGACTACCATAAGACCACATACGCATACTACTTGGCAAAAAAGAAAGCTTTTTCCTATCTAAAGAAAGGCGCTTTAGCACTACTGGGCCAGAATGTACCAGCAGCCGATGTTGTTCCACCCAATCCATTTCTCAGATACGGCGATACCGGGGATTTTTACATCTTAGACAGAAAAGAGTACGAATGGGAGCAGGACGTAAGGATATACACACCCCAAGGTGTATCCAACGTGCATCTTCCAATGCC
>Ga0209608_1003211_pt1 | contig 10523 bp, 7 predicted proteins | sample AD_UKC130_MetaG_FD_184428 | JGI IMG/M metagenome (GOLD analysis project Ga0209608, IMG submission 184428) | Active sludge microbial communities of municipal wastewater-treating anaerobic digesters from Canada - AD_UKC130_MetaG (SPAdes) (version 2) | ecosystem: Engineered > Bioreactor > Anaerobic... | reverse complement strand
CGGCCAACCAGCCTAACATGCCATGTACTCATTGTCAACAGCTTTCGCGGCATAAACGCTTTGCTCAGGTGGTTTAAACACCTGCTTAAATAACCGAGTAAATTTACACACAAATTTGGACTTGACTCTGAAAGCATTGAACTATACATACAGGCATACACTTTACGCGAGCTGGGGCGGCTACATAACCCAGGCTATCATAAACAACCTGACACCCCTTTTGTTCGTGACCTTTCAAAGAGAATTCGGGATCTCCCTGGATGCGATAGGCCTCCTCATCTCATTGAACTTCATGGTGCAGATCACGGTCGACCTTATTGCTGCAAAGCTCGCTGACAGGATAGGGTGGCGCAAATGCATTGTTTTTGCCCATATAGCCGACACGGTCGGACTTGTATGCCTTGGCGTACTGCCCGGCCTTCTGCCCAACCCTTATATCGGGCTGATCGCTGCCGTGACGATCAACGCAATAGGGGGCGGGCTGATAGAGGTGCTCATAAGCCCCATAGTCGAGTCGTTGCCCGGCGAGGAAAAGGCCTCCGCTATGAGCATGCTCCATTCCTTTTACTGCTGGGGCCATATGGCCGTTGTCATCCTGTCCACCCTGTACTTCCTGGCTGCAGGCATCGAAAACTGGCCTTATCTGCCGATGATCTGGGCCCTTGTTCCCCTGGCCAACGCATTCCTTTTTGCCCGGGTGCCCTTGAGGACGATGGTCGAGCAGGGCAGGGAGATGCCCCTTCGGAAGCTCTTCTCCTCAGGCCTGTTCTGGCTGCTGCTGGTCCTAATGGTCAGCGCCGGAGCCTCTGAGCAGGCCATGTCCCAATGGTCATCCCTGTTTGCCGAGCTGGGGCTCGGCGTCTCAAAGACGGTCGGCGACCTTTTGGGGCCGTGTGCCTTTGCGCTGTTCATGGCCCTATCCCGCACCTTTTACGGGCTAAAGGGCGGGAGGATCGACCTGCACAAGGCATTGGTGTTCAGCAGCGTATGCTGTGCCGCTTGCTACATTCTCGTTGTATTTTCAGCAAATCCCCTGATATCGCTTATAGGCTGCGCCCTGATCGGCCTTTTCGTCGGCCTTATGTGGCCCGGGGTGTTCAGCCTTTCAGCCAGGGTTTTCCCGATGGGCGGCACGGCCATGTTCGCCTACCTTGCATTTGCAGGTGATGTGGGCTGTTCCTTGGGCCCGGGGCTTGTAGGCTTCATATCCGACCGGGTCATAGGTGGCGGGGGCGCGTTCCTCACTGCCTGGTTTGCAGGCGGCACTATCACAGAGATCGGCCTCAAGGCGGGACTGCTTACGGCCATAGTATTCCCGGTGGTACTCATCTTTGGAGTACTGGCCCTGTGGAAAAGGAGATGACTCAAAAATATTGGTATCCTTCCATAAAATCTATGGGAGAAATCCGCTCCTGATCTTGTAGTAATAGATGAGAGGACCTTTTAGACTTAAAGTAGTTGTGTGCAATAACGCATACGCGGGGAAGGTGCAGATATGGGGACGGATGTCTACTTGCTCGTTGAACAGTTGAAGAAGAAAGACCCCAAAGCCCTGGAGCAGGCCATGGACCTTTACATGGACAGCGTGTACAGGCTGGCGGCCGGCATACTCAGGAATACCGGCTCCACGATGGATATCGAGGAATGCGTGCAGGATGTATTCATAGACGCATGGAATCTCATCGACCAATACGATCCGGAAAGGGGATCATTCAGGACCTGGCTTCTGATACTGTGCAAATACAGGGCACTGAACCGGAGGAGATCCCTCGCAGACAAGGCCAGGGTAGTGGAGCTCAAGGATTTCACTGAGGACAGCAAACCGGCGGGAAGCGATGATATAGAATACCTGTACCTTGTAAAGGAGCAGAAAGCGGAGCTCCTTGAGGTCATCCTCTCCTTTGGGGATGTGGACAGGGCGATCTTCCTGCGTAGGTACCTGCTGGATGAAAGCATAGACGACATCTGCCGGACCATGGGACTGTCCAGGCAGGCAGTGGATAACAGGCTTTGGCGTGGCCGCAGGGCGATCCGGGAGCTGCTTGGCAAAGCCAGGAGGAGGGATATCAATGGATAGGGCTGAAAGAGAGATCAGGGACATCATGCTGGGGCTCTCGGATGAAGAGACCCTGGCCTTGCTTGAGAGCCTTGAGCCGGAGGCTGAGAAGGCAAGTCTGACTGAGCTGCAAAGGCAGAGGATAAAGCACAATGTGCTGGCAGGCATTGACAAGAGCAGCGTTGCAGCTAAAAGGCATACGATACCTTGTAGGCCTTCAAGCAGCGAAAGCTTGACAGATATGAGCAGGCCTACTTTCAAGGCTAAAAAGCCTGTGATCGCGGCGGCAGTCATCCTGCTGGTGCTGGCAGGGGCCATTACGCCGGCAGGCAGGCAGATCCTGGCTGAGATAAGGGAGAAGCTCTACTTTATACCGGGGCTCGGGGAAGTGATCGAGAACAAGGGGACGGAGGTATATATATTGAGCGAGCCTATAGAGCTGGGGACTGAGGGCGGCAGAGTATTGATAGCATCCATTGTCAAGCAGGGTAGATCCCTGCAGATAGAAATGTCCGGCGACGGCTATGAAGCGCCGGCGGTCACGATAGAGGATAAAAAGGGGACCGCCTATGAAAGCAGCCATTCCTGGTCCGGAGTAGGCTATGGCTGGACCGCAACCTACCTGTATGAGATCCCTGATGACTTGCTTGAGTTTTCGATCGTCATACCCGGCGGCAGGGTGGCCCAGGCCAGGCTGACAAGAGCCAGAGGCTTTGATGATTATGCAGAGCTGGGGCCTACCGACTACAAAAACGGCCTTGGGCTGACGGTACTCGCGAGCCGGGCTGATGGCAAGGTCAGGCTCAATATAGTCGAGCATGCCAAATCCGGCAGGAAGGTAAAGCTATACGGGTATTACGACAGGGATGCAAAAGGACACAGGGATATACGGATAACTGACGATAAGGGAAATATATACCCCCTTGATGAATACCAGTGGCCATTGGCCAATGTATCAGCATACAGCTTTACTCCTGATCCTGATATATCTGAATATACCGTGGCCATACCTCAGGTGCAGCTGTCATACAAGATAGACAAAAAGGTCACGGTCCCGATACCGGCTGAAGGCGAAACCATAGAAATAGGCAAGGCCCTGGACATAAACGGGTTTGAACTAAGGCTGTTAAAGGCTGAGAGGGAAGGGGATACGCTCCGGTTGTATGTTGACACCGGCTACAGCAGCAAACACGCCGAAAACATCAGTGTGCTGCATCTGGCCCTGCCCTATAGAAGCTATAGCTACAGCTACAACTATAACGAATATATCACCGCAGACCGGTATGACCTGGAGATAAGGCCCGAAGACAAAAAGGTCACAATAACCTTTACTGAGCTTGTCACCACCCTCAAAGGGCCATGGAAATTCGAGATATCAGTAAAATAGAAACCATTAACCAACATAAACCCTCGGTATATGTGAGCGTATTACCGGGGGTTTTGCATTGCCTGTCAGGAGACTTGGTATGACAATTACGGACAGGCTAATCTAAAGAAATTAGCTGTCGTAAAAACCTCAACAAGAAGTTGTAATTTTGCTTAAAAAGCGCCACCGGCCGGGCTAAATGGCGATAATCTGGCATATTTGCCAATTCGCGAGAAAAAATATAAAAATCTATGTTTTGACTTAGTTTTTAGTGATTAACTATATAAATGGAAACTAACAAATGGAAATTAAGCCTGGACAATGTAGAATAACAATATAAGTTTGTCACCAAGAGTAGACCGAATGATGGGCTTAAGTAGTAAGTTTATGACGGAGGTCAACGATGTTGTTGAAGATTTTATTAGTTGCTGATTCTACGTCAGATTGCTTGCTCATCAAGGATAAGCTGACCGGATATATAGTTGTGATTGCGACTGACAGACATGAAGCCTTAGGTTTGATCGAGAAGCACAAAGACATAGACTTGGTCCTGGTCGATCTGGATATGCCAGAAATGGAAGGCTTTCGCCTGCTGGAGCATTTGAGCTCGGTCGAACAGTACAAGGGCTTGCGTACGATAATTATGACCGGACAGGATGAGCCTGAAAATGAGCTGAGAGGTCTTGAGCTTGGAGCGATAGACTATATAAGAAAGCCGATACATACAGAGTCCTTGCTGGCCAGGATCAAGGTGCATGCGGATTTCTTCCGGTTGAAGCGGGCGCTGGAGCAGAAGCTGCAGGAGCAAAGCCAGGCCCTGCAGGAAAGCGAACGCAGAAAGTCAGTCGTCCTTTCCCATCTTCCCGGCCTGGCCTACCGGTGCAGCTATGACCGGGACTGGACGGTGCAGTATGCTTCGAGCGGCTGCCTTAAGCTGACCGGTTATCCGTCGGAAAGCCTTCTATACAACCGGGACCTGTCCTTCAATGACCTTATCGCCCCTGAGTACCGCGAAGATATCTGGAACGAATGGCTGCGGGTCCTGCCGAAGCGCCAAACATTCAAATACGAGTATGAGATCATCACCGCCGGCGGCCAGCGAAAATGGGTCCTGGAGCTGGGTGAAGGCATATTCAACAGTAAAGGCGAAGTAGAGGCAGTCGAAGGGATAGTCATAGACATAACGGACAGAAAAGCGATCGAGGAAGCCCTCAAGTACAGCAACGAGCATGACAGCCTGACCGGGCTGCATAACCAGAGCTATCTGGTGAATCTACTGAACAATGATTCCCGGGATAAAAACAGCGGGAACAGGGCTGTCGTAGGCATCAACCTCAGCAAGATCCAATCCCTGACCGTTACTTACGGCTTCAACTACACACAAAACCTGATAAAAAAGCTTGTTGCTGCCCTTGCAGATCACTGCACGGATACCAGGCGGCTTTTCAGCACTTATGGCAATCAATTCGTCTTCTATATCAAAGGCTACAGGGACAGGAATGAGCTGATAAGCTTTTGCGAAGCTGTCTCCAATACTCTAAGCTCCCTGCTGACTATCGAGAGGATAGACGGGGGGATCGGGATCGTGGAGATAGATCCGGAGGAGGGGCAGGATGCAGTGCTCATCCTTAAGAACCTGTTGATCGCTGCAGAAAAGGCCCTGCAGAGAAATGACAGGGAATTTGGATACTGCTTTTATGACAAGGATATTGAGGCAGAGGTCAGGCGCAAGAACGATATAATAAGCGAGCTCACGGCTGTTGTGACAGATGAAGGCAGCAGGAGCTTCTATTTAGTCTACCAGCCCATACTGGACCTCAAGTCAAGGCGGATCTGCGGCTTTGAAGCGCTGGCCAGGCTGAAAAGCGACAAGCTCGGTCATATACCGCCTTCTGAGTTTATCCCCATAGCCGAAGAAGAAAAGCTGATCATCCCTATCGGCAACAAGGTCATCATGTATGCCTTCCGTTTTCTGAACAAGCTCAAGGAGTACGGCTATAAGGATATTTATGTTTCCATCAACCTATCCGTTGTCCAGCTTTTTAAGAATGATTTTGTGGACAGCCTGTTTGATATGATAAAGAAGATGCAGGTAACACCGGAAAACATAGTGTTTGAGATCACAGAGTCCGTATTTTGCTCGGACTTTGATGAGATAAACCGCATCCTTGGCCGGTTGAGAAGCGCAGGGATCACTATCGCCATAGACGACTTTGGCACCGGGTATTCGAGCCTTTCAAGGGAAAGGGAGCTCAACGTCGATTATATCAAGATTGACAAGTCCTTCATAGATAAGATCCTGATGCTTGGCCCCCACAGGGCCATCACGGGCGATATCGTCTCGATGGCCCACAAGCTGAACCACTATGCCATAGCAGAGGGCGTTGAGCATGAGAAGCAAATGGAGTACCTGCAGGGATGTGGGTGCGACAAGATACAGGGCTATTTTATAAGCAAGCCCCTGGATGAGGAAAAGGCAATAGAGCTTTTGGGGCAAGCAAAGAGCCGGCAGACTGAATAAGCTGCCGGCCTTTTTATAAGGATTCCTGTCATCACTTCTTTTTTGTATCATCACTGCTTAACCAAATACGTTGACGAGCTCACCAAACAGGTCTTTTTCAGCCTTCAGCCTTCCTTCGCTGCCAACGACGCAATAATAATCGCGCTTCATCACATCATCGATCATCTGGCTTAAGGCCTTTATGTCTGCGGATTTTACAGAGAGCACTTCGTCCCGCTCCCTCTGGATATCCTCCTGGGTCGTACCGGTGAAGTAGTTGATCTCTGACCTCTCACCCTTCATCTGAGGTGTCAGGGGTTCATCCAGGCGGCTGATGGTGCCTATGATATATCTGGTCATCTCTGTCTCATTGGCATTGAAATCCGCCAGGTATTTGGCAAAGCCATCGTAGTTGTCCAGGGTCTGCTTCAGGTTGGGATCCCTGTAGGATGAGAATATGGCCATGCCGCTCCTTGTGAACTGGGCAAAGATACCGTAGGCTCCGCCCTGGATCCTGACCCTGTTCCACAGATAGTCAAGCCTGGCAATGGTACTGAGTACCTGCAGGGCTCCGGAGTAGCTGTAGCCCAACCGCTTATAGCTGTAGCCCTTGGCCACGTACTGTACCTTGCCGGGCGTCATCAGACCTTCATTGGCCGCTTTATCAACTACTTCAAAGGTAACAGGCTCTGCCTTGCTGTCACTCAAGGCCCCTGCCAGACGGGCAAACTGGCCTTGGAATGCCGGATAATCCTTTTCTGATATCGTAATGCCGGCTGTGAGGTTGTCCTTAGTGAAAATGTATGAGGAGGCCTTTTCCAGGCTGGCTGCTATCTCGTCCTTTTTGGCATCAAAGCTCTTTTCGATGCCGCTGAGGAAGTGGTAGAATGTAACGCCGCTGGTTATCTCGTTGTATTTTCCAGCAGCGGAGAAATATGAAGCCAGGCGGTTCATTGCAGCCACATGGCCTGAATAGCTGATGTTCATCTCCATGCGTGAACGGGCCTGCTGGATGATCTCCTTCAGCCTTTTGGCATCCTTGAAGCTGCTGCCTGTGATGATCTCGCTCAAGAGCCTTACGAGGTCGGGGAGCTTCTCAACGAGTGCCTTGGACTTGACCACGAATTTGCCGGTGAAGGCCCCGTCCATGTCATTGTATGCCAGGGCTTCATTCGAATAGTGGATGCCGCCCGTATGGATGTTGATCTCATTGGACAGCTCTTCGTAGGTATAGTTTTCGGTCCCGATCTCACCCAGCACATTTACAAGCAGGGCAGAATAGGGAAGCAGGTCTGCCGGGATGGTCCTTGTATCAAACCACAGGTTGAGGTATGCTATGCCATTGGTTTCAATGGGGTGGAACAGGACCTTGATCCCGCTCTCATCCTTTTCGGTCAGGGGCAGGACCTCGGCCTTCTTATCGATATCGGAAAGCTCGACCATGGGTATTTTGGCCTGAGCTTCCGGCGGATCCGGCTCCGTTTGCCTTTTCTTCAGCTCCAATGTGCACCTGACTATGTCATCCAGCTCTTCATCGGAAAGCTGTGCCTTGTAGGCCTGGAGTTTTTCAAAGATCTCCTTGTCCCTCTCCTCGGCCAGTCCGGGCCTGGGCTTGACTACGACCATGGTGCTGTGGGCATTGTCAAGCAGGTACTTTTCGATCAGCTCCTCAAAGAGGGGTTCATTTAGCGCCCGCTTTACCTCAGCCAGGGTGTCCTCGTAATAAAGGTGCATGGTGGGATCTTCGTCATACAGCCAGCTTTCCAGGCACTTGAGCCCATATATCAGCCCCTTGGGCCTGCGGCCGTAATCAGCTTCCCTCAGGCGGAACTCGCGGTTGTTGATCCCGGCTTCGACCATGCGCTTGTCGATGCCTTTCTGGACAAGCCCTGTCAGGGTCTCATTTATGACCTTTATGAAAGCCTCCTTGTCCTCAAGATTTGCGTCCTTTGCCACTATGGAGAAGAATGGCTGGCGCAGGCTGCTTGCGTACAAGCCAAAAACATCCTTGCCGATGTTGGCGTCCAGCAGGGCTTTCTTCAGCGGCGCAGCAGGGTGCTCCAGCAGTATGTACTCCAGTATGTCCATAGCCAGGTAGAGGAAGGGGTCAGTTGAGCAGCCTACTGAAAAATTGAGGCTCAGGTATGTTTTGTTGTCAGTGCCCTCCTCGCTCGAAACCGGGTATTCGACCTCTATTTCTCTCAAGGCATCAAAAGGCTTTTGCTCAGGGATGGCTGAATCTATATCGATCCTGTCATAGTCCTTCAGATAATTGTCGAGAAACTCAAGATGAGCGTCGATATCGCCGTCGCCATACAGGTAGATGTAGCTGTTGGACGGATGGTAGTATTTTTTATGGTAGGCGGTAAACTGCTCCTGGGTCAGATCGGGTATATAGTCAGGGTCTCCGCCGGATTCAAAGCTGTAAGGCGTGTCGGGATACAAGGACTCCTGGATTTTCCTGAAGAGCACCTGCTCCGGTGATGAGAAGGCCCCCTTCATCTCGTTGTAAACAACGCCCTTGTAGGCAAGCGGCTGTGACTTGTCCTCAAGGTCATAATGCCAGCCCTCCTGCATCAGGATCGTGGGCTCAGAATGGATGTTGGGGTAAAATACGGCGTCAAGGTACACATCCATCAGGTTTACAAAATCCTTGTCATTGCGGCTGGCAACAGGGTAAACCGTCTTGTCGGGGTAAGTCATCGCATTGAGGAATGTGTTGAGTGAGCCCTTGGCCAGGTCTATGAAGGGCTCCTTGGTGGGAAACTTCCTGGAGCCGCACAGCACCGAGTGCTCCATGATGTGGGGGAGGCCGGTGTTATCCGAGGGTGGCGTCCTGAACCCTATGTAAAACACCTTGTTGTCATCATCACAGCTAAGATAGAACAGCCTGGCTCCGCTCTTGACATGCTCAAAAAGCCTGGCTGTGGCTTTGAGCTCTCTGATCTCCTTTATTTCGTCCAGCCGGAAACCGTGGTATACCTTTCCCGTCTGATAATCCATAGGCAAAACTCCTTTCATTGTACGCAAATGCAATCATGCTTTGATTTATTATATCCATTCTTTAGTATTCTACGTTTTGGAAATTAATCCTGCAAGACATATAGCAAGTATTTCCTCAGGTCGTTCCCTTTTGGATATATCAGCTCATATACTGAAGTATAAAAATATATAAAGAGGTGATCGTTTGAATACGGCTGTGGCTCACATCAAGGGAGGTCCCCTGTGCCCGCAGCTTAGGGGGACCGTGCATTTCAGGGATACGATAGGCGGCACCTGGGTTAGCGTACAGGTCTCGGGGCTGCCGGAATATAAACCCGGTACAGACACTTCAGGTCCCATAGGCCCCTTTGGGTTCCATATACACCAGTATGGAAACTGCGAGGTCGGGGACCCCAATGACCCATTCAAGGCGGCGGGCGACCACTGGAATCCTTATAACCAGCCCCACGGCAACCACGCCGGCGACCTTCCTGTTCTCTTTTCCAACAATGGCAGGGCCCTGATGAGCTTTTACACAAACAAGTTCAGGGTGCACGAGGTGATCGGAAGGTCAGTGATCATCCATGAAAACCCGGATGACTACAGGACCCAGCCGTCGGGTAATGCGGGAAAAAGGCTGGCCTGCGGGGTAATCGAGTGGTGCGGCATGAAAGAGAAGCATTAGACGCACGCCAGACACCAGGCTCATACCTGACATCAGACTATAGCCTGCCCTATGGGCGGGCTTTGTATTGGAGGAAAATATATACTCATGTTGAATATGGAACAGAGATAGAGCCTTTATGAATCTGCCTAACTCTAGATTTACAGCTCAGTGAGTTGTAAAAATGAAACGATATCTGATATAAATGCCAATGATTAATAAGCCTGGCAAGCCAATGAGGCTGTTGAGCATCTTACAACGATGGCCACATAACATTCGCTACATTGATGATACCTGGAAGTACAGGCTGATGCTCTATGACATCGTCATTATCACAATAGAAACCCAGGGTGTCAAGCTCGTTGGTTGGACCGATGTTCTATTCGGTATAATATAGAACCCTTTTATGCAAATTGTGTATATCTAACTTTTTATTTATTGGGGCACTGATTTCAGTTATACATGATATAATACATATTGTACATGGTGAAATTTTGATGATTATGATGTATTTGGGGGTTTTTACAGTGGATTCAGAAAATAAGCTTACATTAAAGCTGGTTGGAGAAATTCAAGGTGGATTTTTTATACCATCCTACCAGCGAGGATACCGCTGGGGCCAAGAAGAAGTTATACGACTTCTTGACGATATCTATATTAATGGACCTAAGAACTATTGCTTGCAGCCTCTGGTAGTAAAGAGACTTTCGGAAAAAGATGTGCAAGAAAAGGGGCTCGAAGCCGACGAATGGTTTGAAGTGATAGATGGACAACAACGTTTGACGACTCTTTATTTGATATATACTTATATGTATAGAGAAAGAAGTGGATCATGTATAATTAAGTTCGCAAAATAAAAGAAGGAAAAACCATCGGTCACTCCGAATTTGGTAAGTGACGAGCAAACCAAGGAGGAGTGAAAAACCGATGGCTTACTCTAATAATAAACTAAATT
>Ga0209608_1003210_pt1 | contig 10530 bp, 10 predicted proteins | sample AD_UKC130_MetaG_FD_184428 | JGI IMG/M metagenome (GOLD analysis project Ga0209608, IMG submission 184428) | Active sludge microbial communities of municipal wastewater-treating anaerobic digesters from Canada - AD_UKC130_MetaG (SPAdes) (version 2) | ecosystem: Engineered > Bioreactor > Anaerobic... | reverse complement strand
TTCGGATGCTGATATAGACAAACAAAGGATTGAAAAGGAAATATCAAATTGCCGATATATCTTAAAAGAAGATTCCAAGAGTTCGGTATTGCATTTTGCCCGGGTTTTTCCCCGGGATGGACATCTTGCTTACTGGAAAAGGCTGATCGGAAATCAAGGGCAAAATGCCATCGGCTGAGACAGGGGGGTATCATGTTTCTGACGGAAGACACAGGGCTGAAAGGATGCATCAGAATAATACCCAAAATATTCAGGGATAACAGGGGCATTTCAGTTAAGACTTTTCATGCCGATACTTTCAGGGATCTATGCATCCCGGCAGAGTTTGCTGAAGATCTGATTGTAACCTCCGGTAAAAATGTTTTACGGGGACTTCATTTCCAAAATCCACCATATGGACAGTCCAAGCTTGTATATTGCATCAGGGGCAGGATACTGGATGTAGTGGCAGACATACGGAAGGGATCCCCTACTTATGGAGAATATAAATTATTCGAATTATCAGACTCAAACAACTGGATGTTGTTTATTCCCGAGGGCTTCGCCCATGGATATCTGACCCTGGAAGATCAGTCAATAGTAATGTATAAGATGTCGTCGGCGTATAATCCCGCATGCGAGGACGGTATCAGGTGGGATTCGATGGGCATACCATGGGGGATCGACAAGCCGATAGTTTCGGAAAGGGACAGGAATTTCCTGCCGTTTGACAAATTTGAGAGCAGATTTGAGTACGTTTTTTAAGTTTTGAAAAAAGGAAGCTGATATTTTGGACAGGGCTCAACAACTGAAAAATGAAATATTGCAGCTGGCCAGGGACTACTATAATGAAGTGCATGGCTATAAAAAACGTTTTGGACCCGGTGACAGGATAAATTACGGGGGAAGATTCTTTGATGAGAAAGAGATATGCAATCTTATCGATGCTGCCCTTGACTTCTGGCTTACAGCCGGAAGATATTCGGAGGAGTTCGAAAAAAGGCTTAAGGCGTTTTTGGGCATTAAATACTGCCACCTGTGCAACTCCGGTTCCAGTGCAAACCTGCTGGCGTTCATGGCATTGACGTCTCCGGTATTAGGAGAAAGGCGTATATTACCTGGAGATGAAGTCATAACGATAGCAGCGGGGTTTCCCACAACTGTCAGTCCCATAGTTCAGTATGGAGCTGTTCCCGTATTTACAGATATTACGATTCCCCAGTACAATATCGATGTGAGCAGACTGGAAGAAGCGCTTTCCGAAAAGACAAAAGCGGTGATGGTCGCTCATACGTTAGGGAATCCGTTTGACCTGAAAACGGTCAGGGACTTCTGCAGCAGGCACGGGCTCTGGCTGGTGGAAGACAACTGTGATGCATTGGGGTCAATGTTTTGCATAGACGGCGAATGGAAGTATACCGGAACCGTCGGCGATATAGGGACATCCAGTTTTTATCCGCCTCACCATATCACGACCGGAGAAGGAGGCGCTGTTTATACAGATGATCCCGTTCTGCACAGGATCATATTATCGATGAGGGACTGGGGACGTGACTGCATATGTCCGCCAGGGACAGACGATACCTGTGGGAACCGGTTCGGGAAAACATACGGCGAGTTGCCGGCCGGCTATGATCATAAATATGTATATTCGCATTTCGGATATAATCTGAAAATCACGGACATGCAGGCGGCTATCGGAGCAGCGCAGATCGAAAAGCTCCCCATTATAATCAGCAGGCGCAGGGCAAACTGGGAGAAACTGCATAATGAACTGAAACAGGCGGAGGAATTCTTTATACTCCCGGAGCCCTGTGAAAATTCATTGCCATCATGGTTCGGCTTTTTGCTGACTTTAAGGGACGATTGCCCGTTTACCCGCGACGAGATAGTCCGATACCTGGAGGGGAGGAATATCCAGACACGAATGCTGTTTGCCGGCAACCTTGTCAGGCATCCCTGCTTCGATGAAATACGCAGGGATAATAAACGATGCAGGGTGATAGGAGAGCTGGGCAATACGGAGAAGGTAATGAGGGATTCATTCTGGCTCGGAGTCTATCCAGGCCTGGGAGATGATGAAATCATGTTTATGGCAGATTCTGTTAAAGACTTTATAAAAAAGCATAAGGCGGGTGCTTAAGTATGGGCAGTTGCCACCAGGCTTGCAAGGTTTTGCTGACCGGTGCGACAGGATTCATAGGATCCCACCTTGCGAAACGTCTTACGGCACGAGGCCACACTGTATTTGCCGTTGTCAGGGAAACATCAGACATCGGGCAACTGCAGGTTATGGGCGATAGAACAGGCATATGCGTGTACGATGGAACTGTGGGATCCATGGTAAGGATATTCACAGAATGCCGGCCTGACCTGGTTATCCATCTGGCTGCATATTTTGTGGCTGAGCATAAAATCCGGGATATAGATAAGCTTTACATGAGCAATATATTGCTTGGCGCGCATCTTCTTGAAGCTATGGCGGAATCAGGGACATCATACCTTATCAATGCCGGCACTGTCTGGCAGCATTACAATGATGAAGATTACAACCCGGTAAACCTTTATGCCGCAACCAAGAAAGCCTTTGAGGACATTTGCAGGTATTATTCCCAGGCTACCGGCTTAAGGGTAATGACACTGGAATTATCAGATACTTACGGACCCAACGACAAAAGGCCGAAAGTCTTATCACTTTTCAAAAAAGCGTCGCAAACCGGCGAACTTCTCGAAATGACAGCGGGTCAGCAGCTTTTGGGTCTGGTGTACATCGACGATGTTATAGATGCATTTCTATGCGCTATGGAGATGATTTTATCCAAACCTGAACATTACCAGGAAAGTTTCACGGTTATTCCTGAAGAAATCCATTCTTTGAGAGAAGTTGCAGGGATATTTGAAAATGTGAGTGGCAAAAAGCTGAATATTCTGTGGGGAGCAAAAGAATATCGGTTGCGGGAAGTAATGAAACCGTACAGCGGGAAAAGACTTCCCGGGTGGAAAGCAAGAACCGGCTTGCACCAGGGTATAGCTGAAATTCTGAAAGAATAGCTGTTTCTTTACTGTCGGGCTTATCTGCTGAATAATCCAGGTCAGGTATTGGAGGTGCTGTTATGAAAGTAGTGATACTTGCAGGCGGTTTCGGCACACGTATCAGCGAGGAATCCCACCTGAAACCGAAACCGATGATCGAAATCGGTGAAAAGCCCATCCTGTGGCATATAATGAAAAGTTATTCGTACTATGGTTTCAATGAGTTTATAATCTGCCTCGGCTATAAGGGAAATTTCATTAAAGATTATTTTGCAAACTATTACCTTTATGGCTCTGATGTCACATTTGACATGAAATACGGCAACAATATGCAGATCCATGACAATACGGTAGAACCATGGAAGGTCACCCTGGTCAATACCGGTATCGACACCCAGACCGGGGGCAGGCTCAAACGAGTGAGGCAATACCTGCAGAACGAGACTTTCATGATGACTTACGGCGATGGTGTAAGTGATGTGGATATCGGCGAATTATTGCAATTCCATCGCAGGCACGGGAAACTTGCCACTGTTACCGCGGTCCAGCCGAGCGGAAGATATGGAGTACTGGGGATCAAGGATAACGATACCGTGCTGGAGTTTGTTGAGAAGCCAAAGAACGTCGATGCCTGGATCAATGGAGGATTTTTCGTGCTTGAGCCGGCAGTTATCGATTACATAGAAGGAGACGAAACTCCTTTTGAAAGAGGGCCTCTTGATAAGCTGGCCGAAGAGGAGCAGATAGTGGCATACCGGCATACAGGTTTCTGGCAGTGTATGGATACGCAGAGAGACAAAATCCACCTGGAGAAACTGTGGGATGAGGGAAAAGCTCCCTGGAAGGTATGGTAAATCCATGTCAGGAGAAAAAAGCATTATGACTGACGGTTTTTACAAAGGCAGGAAGGTGTTCATTACAGGACACACGGGTTTCAAAGGCTCATGGCTGGCGATCTGGCTGGATAAGCTTGGCGCGGAAGTGAGCGGATTTGCCCTGGAACCGCCTACTGCACCGTCGATGTTTGAAATTTGCGGCATCGGTGAAAAAATCCATTCCGTAATGGGAGACATCAGGGATAGGAACGCCTTGGAAAGTGCGCTTAAGGAAGCCCGGCCGGAAATAGTTTTTCACCTGGCCGCACAGCCTATAGTAAGAGTTTCTTATGACAGACCGGTCGAAACCTATGAAACCAACGTCATGGGTACGGTGAACCTGCTTGATGCGATAAGACGCTGCCCTTCCGTCAAGGCCGTTGTAGTCGTTACATCCGACAAATGTTACGAAAATACCGAATCTTCCCGGGGTTACAGGGAAACCGACAGGCTCGGGGGATACGATCCGTATTCCAGCAGCAAAGCCTGCCAGGAACTTGTAACTTCGGCCTACATCAACTCTTTCTTTAATACTGCCGAATACAGCAGGCATGGCGTGGCTATAGCCACCGCACGTGCCGGGAACGTGATCGGCGGAGGAGACTTTGCTCAGGACAGGCTCGTGCCGGACATAATAAGAAGCATCATCAGCGGGGAACAGCTCCGCATAAGGTATCCCCGGGCTGTCAGGCCATGGCAGCATGTCATGGAACCTCTTTTCGGATACATGACCCTGGCGCAGAAGCTGTACACTGATGGACCGGCCTATTCCGGCGCCTGGAATTTCGGGCCTGACCAAGGAAGTATAAAAACTGTGGAGTGGATAGTCGGAAGGCTCCTTGATTACTTTGGAAGAGAATACGGATACGTGGCCGATACGGAAAACAACCCGCATGAAACAAACTGCCTGATGCTCGATTCTGCAAAGGCGAAGCAATTGCTCGGATTCAGACCGAGACTCGATATAGAAAAAGCGCTGGAGAAGACCGCATACTGGACGACCGCCTTCCTGGACAAGGCAGATATGATGCGGGTCACCCTTGAGCAGATCGATGAATATGAAAACATCGGCAATCCATAACAGGTCCGGAGAGCCCGGGCCCTTTACCGCATGATAAAGTTCCTGATCAGATCAGCCGTATATTCCAGCCCGTCCGCGCCCATCTCCGGATAAACCGGCAGCGCAAGCGATGTAAGCGCCGCTTCTTCCGCCTCAGGAAAGTCGCCTTTCTTATATCCGAGATAACGGAAGCATTCCTGCAGGTGCATCGGAAGCGGATAGTATATCTCTGTCGCAACACCGTTTTCTCTCAGATGAACTTTCAGATCATCTCGTTTCGCCGTCCTGATGCAGTACTGGTTGTATATGTGCCTGTATCCGGGAAGGACGGCCGGTGTCCGGAAATGTTCCGAAACCACGCCGGATAAAAGCTCATCATATATGCGCGCGTTTTTCTGCCTGGCTTCCGTCCACGTATCCAGGTATTTCAGCTTCACCAGCAAAACAGCGGCCTGTATCTCATCCAGCCTGAAATTTCCTCCGACGGCTCTGTGATAGTATTTGGGGCTCGATCCGTGGACGCGCAGGATCTTCATTTTTTCATACAGGTCGGCATCGTTTGTAACGACCATGCCGCCGTCACCGATACCTCCCAGGTTTTTGGATGGGAAGAACGAAAAACAGCCTATATCGCCGATACTCCCGGCTCTTTGCACACCGCCGCCGAACGGGCACTCGGAACCGATCGCCTGGGCTGCGTCCTCTATTATTTTCAGGCCGTATTTTCGGCAGATCGGTACAATGCTTTGCATATCGGCCATCTGCCCGAACAGGTGGACAGGTATGACGGCCCTGACGCGGGACAGTTCTTCACTTGTCATCTTTTCCAGGAGTGTTTCCAGCTTCCGGGGATCGATATTGAAGGTGGCGGGATCGATATCGGCAAATACCGGTTTTGCACCGAGCCTTGCAATGCAGCCCGCTGTTGCGAAAAACGTGTAAGGCGTTGTAATGACGATATCTCCATGGCCTGTGCCCAGGGCCATCAGCGCCAGCAGAAGCGCATCGGTGCCTGAAGACACGCCAAGGGCGTATTTGCACCGGCTGTAAGTAGCTATCTCCGATTCCAGTTCGGACACCCTGGGACCGAGTATGAATTGCTGCGATTCCAGTACTTCGTCGACAGCCTGCCTTATTTCATCCTTTATTTGCGAATACTGAGCTTTGAGATCCAGGAGAGGGATATTCATGACGCTGCCTCCCATTTTATTATTTTGCATGAACAAATATGCCCGGTTATATTTTTTCAAACCTGTCTATTTCAGACGGACCCTGCTGTTCTCCATAATGTATTCGCTGCCGCACTCGCGGCAAACTGCGGAGTTCTTGTCATTGCTGAAGTCCAGCCTGGAACCGCACCTGCACATCCAGCCTGCATGCCTTGCCGGATTGCCGACGACCAGCGCAAAATCCGGGACATTCCTTGTGACCACCGCTCCGGCCCCGATAAATGCGTACATGCCGATTTCATGCCCGCAGACGATAGTCGCGTTGGCGCCTATGCTGGCGCCTTTCCTTATAATGGTCTTCCTGAATTCATTTTTCCTGTTTATATGGCTCCTGGGGTTTATAACGTTGGTGAAAACCGCGGAAGGCCCGATGAAGACATCATCTTCGCAAACTACGCCGGTGTAGACCGAAACATTGTTTTGGATCTTGACATTGTCACCTATGACGACATCGGGGGATATTACCACATTCTGCCCGATGTTGCAGTTACGTCCGATCCTGCAGCCGGCCATTATGTGAGAGAAGTGCCATATTTTGGTTCCTTCGCCTATTTCGCAGGGTTCATCCACGTAACTTGATTCATGTACAAAATAATCCTTCATATTGCCCTCCTGAAGAATAGGACATTCCTCATCCGCTATGGTATGCCTCTTTGCAGAGGAGCGTCCCCATACCCTAATACTCCAGCGGAAGCGGGATGCTTCGGCCCTCCCTTGCCGATTTATATATGGCAAGGATAAGCTCAAGCGATTTTCGGCCTTCCCTGCCGTCGGTATCAGGTTCCGCAATTCCCTTTAACGTATCTATCACGTTCTTGTAGTAGCCTGTATGCCCGTAGCCATATACGTTGGGCGGATTGTAGGAACTCATTTCGACCAGTTTGTCGTCTTCATCGTAATCCCGGAATTGCCAGTGTTCTATTTTGTTGACGGCAATACCGCCGACCCTGACGGTGCCGTTTTCGCCGATAATGGTCAGAGATCCCTCGAGATTTTTCGGGTACGTCAGCATTGTAACGTTGATCGATCCTATTGCCCCGTTCCTGAACCTGATGCAGGCCGTGCCTGTATCTTCTGTTTCGATCCGGCGTGCCAGCGTGCCTGTATATGCGGACACACTTTCGACAGGTCCTATCAGCCATTCTATCATGTCGATATAGTGGCTTGCCTGGTTCATGAAGGCGCCGCCGTCGAATTCCCAGGTGCCGCGCCATTTGGCCTGGTCATAATACGATTGTGGCCTTGACCACAGTACGTTTACTATGACCATGTATATCCGTCCGAAGCGCCCTTTGCCGATCGCGCGCTTTACAAGCTGAAGCGTGGGGTTGAGGCGGTTTTGCTTGACCACGAACAACTGGACGCCGTTTTCATCGCATGCCGATATCAGTTCGTCTGCCTTCTTCAGGCTGGTTGCCATTGGTTTCTCCGTTATTACATGGAGCTTTCTCCTCGCAGCGGCTATGCCGTGTGCTGGATGGAGCCCGCTTGGAGTACAGATGGATACTGCATCCAGGTCGTCCCTGGCAAGCATGTCATCAAGGCAGGTGTAATAATCGACGGAATTTTCCTCTCCTGTCCTTCGCGCCCTCTCCGGGTCTATGTCACATACGGCAACCAGCCTGGCGCTGTCTTTCAGCATGGAGATCGCTTCGATGTGGTTCCTTGAGATCCTGCCGCAGCCGACAAGGCCGAAGTTTATTATATCTTTCATTATAAATTCACCTCTTTGAACGGAAGCATGTACTTATGCCGTCATGCTTATTTTATCGGCAAAAAAGGCAATTGCGTTAACTTCAGTAATGACTGCAGGCCGGCTGCACCGGTCCGGGCAAAATACAATGTGATGTAATTCCGATATGGCGCCGATATATAATACAGGTATTTAAAAGGCGGCGCATATGCATGTTTGAAAACGGTATCAAAAAAACACTTTTGGATAAAATCAACAGCAAAACGGCGGTCGTCGGGGTGATCGGCCTCGGATATGTGGGGCTGCCGCTGGCGGTGGAAAAAGCCAAGGCCGGGTACAGGGTCATCGGTTTCGACATCCAGGAACAAAAAGTAAGGATGGTCAACGACGGAATCAATTACATCGGCGACGTGGTTCCTGCTGACCTGAGAAAAATAGTGGGATCAGGCAGACTTAAAGCAACCGGCGATTACAGCTTCATCGCGGACGTGGACTGCGTGGCCATATGTGTACCGACACCATTGGATGATTATTTTCAGCCCGACATTTCCTATGTAGTCAATTCAACAAGGGAAATAGCGAGGTACCTGCACAAAGGCATGCTGGTTGTACTGGAAAGCACCACCTACCCCGGGACCACCGAGGAAGTGGTGAAGCCTGTCCTTGAGGCTGCCGGCCTAGAATGCGGCAGGGATTTTTACCTTGCGTTCTCTCCGGAACGCGTGGATCCGGGCAATAAAATATATAAGACAAAAAATACGCCAAAGGTGGTTGGCGGGGTCACCCCGGACTGTACCGAGGTTGCCGCGGCTCTGTACAATAATGTGCTTGACAGTGAAGTGTTCAGGGCTTCATCGCCAAGGGTCGCAGAAATGGAAAAAATACTCGAGAATACGTTCAGGAACGTAAATATCGCCCTGGCAAACGAAATGGCGATCATATGCGACAAAATGGGGATAGATGTCTGGGAGGTAATCGAAGCGGCCAAGACCAAGCCATACGGCTTCATGCCTTTTTATCCCGGACCGGGCGTCGGCGGGCACTGCATAGCTGTCGATCCGTTTTATCTCACATGGAAAGCCAGGGAGTACGGTTACCACACAAAGCTGATAGAAACTGCAGGAGAGATCAACAATTATATGCCCGAATTCGTACTCGAAAGGACGATGAAGATACTGAACCGTTTCGGCAAACCTCTGAACGGTTCTGAAATACTGGTACTTGGAGCGGCATACAAGCAGGACATCGATGACATCCGGGAGTCGCCAGCCCTGAAAGTCATGGATCTGCTCGTCAGGCACGGGGCCAGACTGAAATACAATGACCCGTATGTGTCCGGGTTTACGTACAGGGGCAAGGATTACACATCAGTGCCGCTGACGGCCGAAACGATCGGAGTTGCGGACCTGGTGATCATCACGACGGCGCATGGCTGTTATGATTATGATTTTATCGAAAAACACAGCAAGTTTATATTTGACACCAGGAACGCTATGAAAAATATCAGGAACAGGGACAAGATAGAGACCCTTTGAAAACCTGCATTTATGTTTTTATAAAAAAATACATATAAACCCTTTTTTAAATTATTCCGATAAATATGAAGAGAGATTATGTCTCTATCTGGTGATTTCACGGAGGGGTAAGTATGAGGATACAGGGCACGGATGCCGCGGCAAGCATGAGAGTCGGAAATGATACGCAGTTCTTCGGAAACAGGACTGCGGATGCCATACAGATGAAAAAGGCTTCACGACAGAGGGCAGATGAAGGAGATTACCCTGTCAATGAGAGGGTAGTATCTGAAGCCGTGGAAAAAATGAACAAAGTGGTTGAAGGATACAACAGGAGATTCGAGTACACGATACATGAAGGCACGAACGATATCATGATCAGGGTCATCGATGAAACTACCAACGAAGTGATCAGGGAAATACCGCCGAAGAAAATATTGGACATGATAGCGAGCATGATGGAGATGGCAGGTCTTTTGGTGGATGAAAGAAGGTGATTCCGGATGAGTTACATCTATACATCATATAACACGACCACGAGGATGACCGGATTGACCGGCCTGGATGTGGACGGCCTGGTCTACCAGTTGATGAGAGTTGAAAGGCTCAAGGTCGATGCAGTGTCGAGAAACCGGCAGTTGCTGGTGTGGAAGCAGGAACAGTACAGGGAAATAATCAGCGCGCTCCAGAACTTCAGCAACGAGTATTTCAATGCGCTCAAACCTGCAACCGACATGAGGAATTCCAGCATTTACAATGCTTTTGCTGTGAAATACGACGGCCAGGACACGAACCCGTATTTCAGTGTTTCGGCAGTCTCAGGCGCAAAGGCCGGCAATTATATCATAAAAAACATCGTGACTGCTAAAACTGCCAGGATATTGGGCTCGGAAGCTGCAGGACACCTGACAGGCAAACCGCTGGGAACACTGGAGATAAACAGCGATAAGGGCAACAACGTTTTTGCCGTTGAATTCAACGGCGTGAAGAAGACCATCATCCTGGAAGATGACCCGTCCGACATCTACGCCCTCAAGGAGGACCTGCAGAACAAGCTGGATGATGCGTTCGGGACCGGGAAGATCAGCGTTGATACGAGCGAAGATGGAACCAGGCTCATATTCAGGACAGACAAGACCAATACGCT
>Ga0209608_1003207_pt1 | contig 10538 bp, 10 predicted proteins | sample AD_UKC130_MetaG_FD_184428 | JGI IMG/M metagenome (GOLD analysis project Ga0209608, IMG submission 184428) | Active sludge microbial communities of municipal wastewater-treating anaerobic digesters from Canada - AD_UKC130_MetaG (SPAdes) (version 2) | ecosystem: Engineered > Bioreactor > Anaerobic... | reverse complement strand
TCCATCCTCGTCGTGGAAGACGACGCCGAAGTGCTCGACGTCGCAGTTCGTTTCTTGGAAGGCTTGGGTTATCGCGTCTTCACCGCGGCAAATCGCCGAGTCGCGAGCGCGCGATTGCGCGCGCACCCAGAAATTGCGATGCTGTTTACTGACGTGGTGCTCGCCGCCAACGAAACTGGGCCAAAGATCGCGGCGTCGCTGAAGAAAATTAAGCCTGAGCTTCGCGTGTTGTATGCGTCGGGCTACGCGCGAAGCGCGCTGCCGTTGCAGTTCGGTGTCGACGAAAACATCGCGTTTCTACGCAAACCGTATTCGCGAGAGCAGTTGGGCCAAGCGGTGCGACTTGCGCTTCGGGAGTCGGCTAGATCGAAAACACCAAAAGCGCGCAAAGGCAAATAACAGCTTTTCGGCTCCAGCCGCTATTATGCGGCGCTTTCCGCCATTTTTCTAACAATATCGATGTAAGCGTTTTTAAACGCCCAACGACCGCCAGGCGGTCGTTTGCGGCAAAAAGCTATTAAAGGCTAGTGCAGTGAAGGCGCATGCGCCAGATTGCTCAGCGCGTTCAGATCCAGAAGCTCAATGTCGCGACGCGTTACTTTCAGGAGGCCAAGTTTCTGGAAGCGTGAAAACACGCGGCTCACAGTTTCGAGAGTCAGTCCCAAGAAGCTGCCGATCTCGGCACGCGTCATACGCAACATGAAGCGATGCGCCGAGAAACCACGCGCGGCAAAGCGATGCGAAAGATCCATCAGGAATGCCGCAACACGTTCGTCCGCATTGAGCAAGCCCAAAGCTGCGAGCCAACCGTGCTCGTCGCGCAGCGCCGCGCTCATGCGGTGGTAAATGAATCGTGCGACGGCTGGATTCTCTGCAGCGAACGCTTCGAGCGCCTCAAAAGGGATTTCGACCACGGCGCACATATCAAGCGCGATCACGTTGGTGGTGTGAACGCCGCCGTCGATGGCTTCCATGCCGACGATGTCACCGGGCATCGGGAAACCAAGAATTTGCTCGCGGCCGTCTTCTTGAATCAGCACGCGTTTGGCAGCACCCGACTTCACATAGAACACGGAACGAAACGCGTCACCTGCGCGGTGAATGGCAGTGCCTTCCGTCACAACACGTGTGCGACCCAGCGCAACGACGTCTTCAAGCACAGCATCGCGATTGGCGGCGCTGCGCATTGAGGTTGAGGAAGCCACCATCATGGGCTGCGCTACACGTGGCGCAACGGACTGATTGTTGGACTGCATGACTAACTCCTGTGTGTTCACGCCGGGATGGCATGAGCAAACTATCTGCTTCGTCCGCAAACCAGTGATGTCAACTCGGTAACAGTGTGTAACAGCGCTAGTTACCCGACGTAAATGCGCTGAAACACGCGTCTCTCTTCCCCTGTGGGAGCGGGCTTGCCCGCGATGGGCATTGGCGCACCGTAAATCGCGGGCAAGCCCGCTCCCACATTTACGTTAGCGCTATTCGCTCACCATCGACACATCGCGATAAACCAGCACCGGCACCGACGAGATCGGCAACAGGCGACTAGTCACGCTGCCCATCACAAAGCGGCCGACCGCCCCGCGTCCGTGCGTGGCTAATACAACGAGGTCGCAGTTCATCTCTTTCACCGTTTTTTCGATCAGCGATTCCGGGCGGCTGCTGACCGCGTGCACCGTGTGCGCAGTGACACCCTTGTCGGTCGCCACTTTTTTCGCTTGATCAAGCAGCGCGGCGCTGCCCTCAGTAATCGCCTTTTCGAACGCAGCCTGCGCCTTCGTGTCGATCATCGCGACTTCCGCTGCGTACGGCGCGATGTAGGGTGCTTGTGCGTGCAACAGCACGACTTCCGCGCCCACTTCTTTGGCCAGTGTGATTCCCGTAGACGCGGCGCGCAACGCCAACTCTGAGCCGTCAATCGGGATGAGAATACGTTTGAACATAGTGAACTCCTTCGCGTTGATCCGCACGCGAGCTGCGGCGATGGGCGAACTGTGCGCCGCAGCAACCCTGGCGGGCTTGACGCAGCGCAAGTTCGACGCGCGCAGCCCGGCTTTCTGCCACGGCCTTTGACTTGCAACACACTGACGGCGTTGCCGATTAAGGCCCCAAGTTGACGTTAACGTCAACTTGGCGCGTTTTTCTGCGACAATTCGGCGCAGGGCGCACGCTGCGGCGCAGGAGAGAACTCATGTCGAATCTGGACACCAAAAACCTCGTCTACAAACCCAAAAATAAGGTTCGCTTCGTAACGGCCGCTAGCCTCTTTGACGGGCACGACGCATCGATCAACATCATGCGCCGCATCATCCAAGCCAGCGGCTGTGAGGTTGTTCACCTCGGCCACAACCGCAGCGTGAAGGAAGTCGTCGACGCCGCCCTGCAAGAAGACGCGCACGGCATTGCGATGTCGTCGTACCAAGGCGGCCACGTCGAGTACTTCAAGTACATGATCGACATGCTGCGCGACGCTGGCGCAGGACACATCAAGGTCTTCGGCGGTGGCGGTGGCGTGATCGTGCCGTCCGAAATCGCAGAGCTTCATGCATATGGCGTCGCGCGAATTTTCTCGCCGCAAGACGGCGCGAAGCTCGGGTTGCAAGGCATGATCAACGAAATGATCGCGGCGTGCGATCACGACCTGTCGCAGAAAGCGGTCGCCCTTGACGCACTCAAATCCGGCGACCGCAACGCCCTCGCCCGTTGGATTACCGTCCTCGAAGCCGGCGTGGCTGATGCGGCGACAGTGAAGCAATTGCACGACCTCGCCGCAAAAACCAACACGCCGAGCCTCGGCATCACCGGCACCGGCGGCGCGGGTAAGTCTTCGTTGACCGACGAGCTGATTCGCCGCTTCCGCATTGACCAAAACGATCAGCTCAAGATCGCGATCATCTCGATTGATCCCTCGCGCCGCAAGTCTGGCGGCGCGCTGCTCGGCGACCGCATTCGCATGAACGCGATCAATCACGAAAACATTTACATGCGCTCGCTCGCGACGCGCGACTCCGGCGGCTCCGAAATCTCCAAAGCGCTGCCCGATGCGATTGCCGCATGCAAAGTCGCGGGCTTTGATGTGATCTTCGTTGAAACGTCCGGCATCGGCCAAGGCGACGCCGCCATCGTGCCGCATGTCGATGCTTCCTTGTATGTAATGACGCCCGAGTTCGGTGCGGCGAGCCAGCTCGAAAAAATCGACATGCTCGACTTCGCGGATTTCGTCGCGATCAACAAATTCGACCGCAAAGGCGCGCAAGACGCGCTGCGCGACGTACGCAAGCAAGTGCAACGCAACAAAGAAGCCTGGAGCACGTCGCCCGATCAAATGCCAGTTTTCGGCACCATGGCGAGCCGCTTCGCGGACGACGGCGTCACCGCGCTCTATCAAGCCATCACGCCAGTGCTCGCCGCGAAATCCAAGGACGCATTGAAGCTCATCGCCGGCAAACTCGCCGTCGTGGAAACGCATGCGTCGTCACAAACACAAGCCATCGTGCCCGCCAATCGCGTGCGCTATTTGGCGGAGATCGCAGACACGCTGCGTGGGTACCATCAATGGGCCAACGCGCAAGCCACTGTAGCGCGTGAGCGGCAGCAACTCGTGGGCACCAAGCGCATGCTCACCGAGTGCAAGGAAGCCACGCCCGCGTCCATCGACTCGTTGATCGACTACAAAACCCAAGCGCTCGACCCACGCTCGAAGAAGCTTCTCGACATGTGGCCGCAAACGCTTGCGAGCTACGCGGGCGACGAGTACGTCGTGAAAATTCGCGACAAAGAAATTCGCACGGCGCTGACGAGCACATCGCTCTGCGGCACCAAGATCAAAAAAGTCGTGCTGCCGCGCTACGAAGACGATGGCGAAATCCTCAAGTGGCAGCTAAAAGAAAACGTACCCGGCAGCTTCCCGTTCACGGCAGGCGTGTTCGCATTCAAGCGCGAGAACGAAGACTCGACGCGCATGTTCGCGGGCGAAGGCGATCCGTTCCGCACCAATCGCCGCTTCAAGAAAGTCTCCGAGGGCATGCCCGCAAAGCGCCTATCCACGGCCTTTGACAGCGTCACGCTCTACGGCAACGACCCGGCTGTGCGGCCCGACATTTACGGAAAGGTCGGCAACTCTGGCGTATCGATCGCCACTGTCGAAGACATGAAAGTGCTCTACGACGGTTTCGATCTCTGCGCGCCAACGACATCTGTTTCGATGACGATCAACGGCCCGGCGCCGACGATCCTCGCGTTCTTCATGAACACCGCGATGCAGCAGCAGCTCACGAAGTTCCGCGCCGACAACAAGCGCGAACCGACCGACGACGAGCTCGCCAAGATCAAGGCGTGGACGCTCGAAAACGTACGCGGCACGGTGCAAGCGGACATCCTGAAAGAAGATCAGGGCCAGAACACCTGCATCTTCTCGACCGAGTTTTCGCTCAAGGTCATGGGCGATATTCAGCAGTATTTTGTGCAGAACAAAGTGCGCAATTTCTACTCGGTGTCGATCAGCGGCTATCACATCGCCGAGGCCGGTGCGAACCCGATTTCGCAGCTCGCGTTCACGCTGTCGAACGGCTTCACGTTCGTCGAAGCCTACCTCGCGCGTGGCATGCACATCGACGACTTCGCGCCGAATTTGTCGTTCTTCTTTAGTAACGGCATGGACCCGGAATACACCGTGCTTGGCCGCGTGGCGCGCCGCATTTGGGCCGTGGCGATGCGCGAGAAATACGGCGCGAACGAACGCAGCCAAAAGCTCAAATACCACATCCAAACGAGCGGCCGCAGCCTGCACGCGCAGGAGATTCAGTTCAACGACATCCGCACCACGCTGCAAGCGCTGATCGCCGTGTACGACAACTGCAACAGCCTGCACACCAACGCGTTTGACGAAGCGATCACCACGCCGACCGAAGAATCCGTGCGCCGCGCGATGGCGATCCAGCTCATCATCAACCGCGAATGGGGTCTCGCCAAAAACGAAAACCCGAACCAAGGTGCGTTCATCATCGACGAACTCACCGACTTAGTCGAAGAAGCCGTGCTCAAGGAATTCGAAGCGATCAGCGAACGCGGCGGCGTGCTCGGCGCGATGGAAACGGGCTATCAACGCGGCAAGATTCAAGAGGAGTCGATGTTCTACGAGCACAAAAAGCACGACGGCTCGTACCCCATCATCGGCGTCAACACCTTCCGCAACCCGAACGGCGAAGAAGCCACAGGCAACCTAGAACTCGCACGCTCCACTGAAGAAGAAAAGCAAGGCCAACTCAAACGCCTCGCCGACTTCCACGCGGCTCACAAAGCCGATGCGCCTGCTGCGTTGGCCCGTCTCAAGCAAGTCGCGATCAATGGCGGCAACGTGTTCGCCGAACTCATGGAAACCGTGAAGGTGGCCTCACTCGGTCAGATTACGGACGCGCTGTTTGAAGTGGGTGGGCAGTATCGGCGGAGTATGTGAATTTAGGACGCGCTCGAGAACGATCGGTTATGAGCCTGGAAATTCCTCGAAGGCGTGTTTAAGGGACCGTTTCGCCGCCGAAATGCACGAAGTCCGCTTCGCGCGGTGCATGGACGTAGCCGCGATAGCGTGCAATTTCCCAATATATCATTATAATTTCCTAATATTGAAAGATTAGGAAGTATCAATGAAATCTACTGGCCTAGATTCGTCAGCTCGAAGCTGGATTACGCAGCGCGCACGCGAGGCGCCTGAAGGTCTTAGCCTATGGGTGGCAAACACATTCAATGTAACTCGGAGGACGGCGAATCTCTGGTTGGCATCGATGGTCGCGCAGGGTTTCCTGCGGGCAACGGGAACCACGCACAAGCAGTATTCAATCGGTCCAAACGTGGAGTTCTCGTTCTTCGTGCCCGCTGCACGTCTAGACGAGAATCAGCTTTGGCTGGATCGCATACTCCCATGGTTAAGCGACATCCCGGACAACGTCGTACGAATCTGTCATCACGGTTTTACCGAGATGGTAAATAACGCCTGCGACCACTCCGAAGGGCAAAAACTATGGATACGCCTGAGAGTTGATGCGTTGAGCGTTGAGATGATCGTTGATGACGACGGTGTGGGCATTTTCAATAAGGTGCAGCGAGCGCTCAATCTTCCAGACCCACGTCTTTCTCTGCTTGAACTCGCAAAGGGGCGTTTCACGACGGACCCGAAAAATCATTCCGGCGAGGGCATCTTCTTTTCGTCCCGTATGTTTGATGACTTTGCGATCTTCGCAGACGGACTGACGTTCAGTCATCAAGACGGGCATAAATTTGACTACTTGTTCGAAAGCGAGCAGGCGAAGAAGGGCACGATGGTTGTCATGCGCATCGCTAGAGACAGCACGCGCGTGCCCAACGATGTGTTCTTTCGATTCGCGGCCCCCGATGAATTCTCGTTTGATCGCACGATCGTCCCGATGAAGCTCGCGCGTTTGGGCAATGAAAGTCTGGTGTCGCGATCACAGGCGAAACGCGTGATTCTTCGGTTCGACCGCTTCAGCTTCGTCGACTTGGACTTCACAGGTATTCCAACGATCGGGCAAGCGTTTGCCGACGAAATTTTTCGCGTCTACGCCAACGCACATCCAGAGCTCACTTTGACGTACTCCCATTGTGCGCCCGAGGTCGAAATGATGATCCGTCGCGCTAGGGCGCATCGCGAGTAGCGGTGGACGCTACACCACCATCGGCGTAACCGCGCCATCCATCGCCACCACGGCACCCGTGATGTAGCTCGCGCGGTTTGATGCGAGGTAAACCACCGCGTCGGCGATTTCGCTGGGCTCTGCGATACGGCCTAGCGGGCGCGTGGCTTTGGCGCGCGCTAGGGCTTCTTCCATGCTGATGCCTTGTTGCCGTGCTTCGGCTTGCATGCCTTCTTGTAGGCGCTCGGTGAGCGTGAGGCCAGGGTTGACAGCGTTTACGCGTACGCCCTTGCCTGCGTAGGCGGCGGCGAGGCCGCTGCTGGCGAGCATGAGCGCGGCGTTGGCCGAGCCGCCCGCTAGGTGCGTGACGGCGGCGACTTTGCCGCCTGCGCCGATGACGTTCACCACCGCGCCGCGACCGCGTGCGCCCATCTTTTTGATCAGCGGGTTGATGACATGAATGTAGGTGAAGAACTTCGCTTGCATCGCGTCGTGCCATGCGTCGGTCGTGAGCTCGGCGGCGGGTGTGCGTTTGGCTGCGCCTGCGCTGTTGACGAGCACGTCCACCGCGCCGAAGTCTCGCTCGACCGCGTCGACCATGCGCTCGGCTTCGGCGGCGTCGCGCAAATCAGCGGCGATGATGTTGACCGTCGCGCTCGGTGTGCCGCTTTGCAGTTCACGTTGCGCGCATTGCAGTGTTTCGAGCGTGCGCGAGACCAGCGTGACACGCGCGCCCTCGGCGATGAAGCCGCGCGCACACGCAAGGCCGATGCCTTTGCTGCCGCCGGTGATGAGGACGTGAAGGTTGGTAAGTTCTAGGTTCATAGACGCGCAACTTCTTGTGTTTGGATGAGCATTGGATTCAACGCAGCGTAGCGCACCGCAGTGGCGCGACGCGACCGGCGGGTTCGGTTCGAGCGCGCTAAGTTCGCGCGTTCACCATCACGACGACTAAATTGCGATTGGCGGCGTTTTCGAATCGGTGCGGCAATTCGCTGCTGAAATGAAAACTGTCGCCCGCTGCCAGCGTCCATTGTTTGTCGCCGACGACTAACTTGAGGCGGCCTTGCAACACATAGCCCGCCTCTTCGCCTTGGTGCGTGTAGAGATCGTCGCCGGATGAGGCGTGCGGCTCAAAGTCCAGGAGCGTGAAGCTAAACGCGCTGCTCGCCGCGCCTCCGCTCGCAAGCGCGTGTTTGCGAATGCCGGATTTCCACATCGAAATCGACGAGCGCTCGCCCGCGCGCGTGATGACCGGCACCTTGGGCTGGGCGACCGTCGGGCCTCGCACAATCTCGGCGAGGTTGATCTGCATCGCGTCGGCGAGGCTGGTGAGCGCACGCAAAGTCGGCGACGACAAACCGCGTTCCATCTGACTCAAAAAGCCAATCGAGAGCCCCGTGCGTGCGGACATTTCGTTGAGACCCAAACCCTTGCTTCGACGTAGCGCACGAATGCGCGCGCCGACCGCGGCGTCGACAATTTCGGCGCTAGCGATTTCTGTTGCCGCAGCGGTTTCGGTTTTGCGTTTCATCTCACGAATATTCGATCATTGAGCGGTCGGGGGAATCGCCTCAGGGTGTAGACTATATTTCACGTACATGAAATTTAACCCAAACAGGGTTGGCGCTACGAGCCCCGCTAGCGGCTCCAGGAGAATGTTGATGAAATTCAGAAGCATAGCTGCGGCACTTGCGATTCTTTCGGCCGTAATCACGAGCTCTAGCGCGCTCGCGCAGGACAAACCGCTCAAGGTGGGTTCGACGCCAACCGGCGTTCCGTTTACTTTCCTCGATACCAAGACCAATTCGATTCAAGGCATCATGGTCGACATCATTCGTGAAGTCGCCGCCGATGCGGGCTTCAAGGTCGAAGTCGAAGGCATGCCATTCGCGACGTTGATTCCATCGCTCACCGGCAACAAGATCGACATCATTGCTGCCGCGATGTACATCACGCCGCCGCGCCAAGAAGTCGTTGACTTTTCGCGTCCGATTTACACCTATGGCGAAGGCCTCGTTGTGTCGAAGAAAGACACGCGCGAATATGCGAAGCTTGAAGACATGAAAGGCTTCACGGTCGGTGCGCAAAAAGGCACGGCGTATGTTGAGCCGCTGCAGAAATCTGGTCTGTTTGCCGAGGTCAAAATCTACGACAACATCCCAGCGATTTTGTCCGACGTGAACGCGGGCCGCATTCAAGCGGGCTTCGCCGACAAACCCATCGTTGCGTACAACCTGCAACAGGGCTTGTTCGCAGAAACGCGTTTGGTCAAGGGCTATACCTCTACGCTTTCGGGTTCTGTAGGCATCGGTGTGCGCAAGACCGACGGCGCGCTGTTGAAGAAGATCAACACGTCGCTTGAAAAGCTTCAGAAGAACGGCACGATCGACAAGATCCTCGCGAAGTGGGGCCAGTAGCCTGCACATGACTTTGATCCACACACAACCTTGATTCCACATGTTCTGGACTGACGCAGCGAACTTCATGCCCATCCTTCTGGAGGGGCTGCGGCTGACGGTGATCGTCACGCTGGGTTCGCTGCTGCTCTCGACATTGCTGGGGCTCGTGTGGGCGCTGATGCGCGTGTCGGGCATCGGGCCGTTGGTGTGGGTCGCCAAGTGCATAGTGAACGTGATTCGCGGCATTCCGATCATCGTTCAACTTTTCTACATTTACTTTGTATTGCCGGAATTCGGCATCACGTTGACCGCGCTGCAAGCCTCGGTGATCGGACTCGGCGTGGCGTATTCGGCGTATCAATCAGAAAACTTCCGCGCTGGTATCGAAGCGATTGACCACGGCCAAATCGAGGCCGCGCAGTCGCTCGGCATGGGGTGGGCGATGATGATGCGCCGCGTGATCATTCCGCAGGCGGTGAAAATCGTTCTACCGCCCTACGGCAACACGATGATCATGATGCTCAAGGACTCGTCGCAAGCCTCGACGATTACGGTCGCAGAGCTTGCGATGAAGGGACAGATGCTGGCGTCGTCCACCTTCAAAAATTCCACCGTCTTCACGCTGGTGGCGCTTCTCTATTTAGTCATGAGTGTGCCGCTCATTTTGTTTGTGGGTTGGCTCGAACGTAGGTCTAAAAAATAGTGAGCACACCGCCGGTCATCGAACTCATCGCCGTACACAAGCACTTCGGTACGAACCACGTGCTGCGCGGTATCAGCGCCACGATTTCGCGCGGCGAAGTGGTATGCATCATTGGGCCGTCAGGCTCCGGAAAATCCACGATTCTTCGTTGCATCAATGGGCTTGAGGCGTATGACGGTGGCGAGGTTCGCGTTGATGGCATTCGCGTAGACCGCGCATCACCAACCATCGCTTCGATTCGCACGCATGTGTCGATGGTGTTTCAACGTTTCAATTTATTTCCGCATCGCACCGCGTTGGAAAACGTGATCGAAGGGCCGGTTTTTGTGAAGCGCGAACCGCGTGAGCAAGCAGAACAGCGCGGTCGCGAACTTCTCGCGCGCGTGGGGCTCGCCGACAAAGCCGACGCGAAGCCGGGGCAACTCTCTGGTGGTCAGATGCAGCGCGTGGCGATCGCGCGCGCGTTGGCGATGCAGCCGGATGCGATTTTGTTTGACGAGCCGACGTCGGCGCTGGACCCGGAGTTGGTCGGCGAAGTTTTGTCCGTGATGCGCACGCTGGCCGAAGAAGGCATGACGATGGCCGTGGTGACACACGAGATGGGCTTCGCACGCGAAGTGGCGGACCGCGTGCTGTTTATCGACGGCGGTGTGATCGTTGAAGGCGGCGAAGCGCAGCGTGTGTTGACCGACCCACAGCATCCACGCACACAAGACTTTTTGCGCCGCGTACTGCGACCGATTTAGCGCGCTTCTCTGGCGGCGAACGATACCGTCGCCGCCGCTC
>Ga0209608_1003204_pt1 | contig 10555 bp, 8 predicted proteins | sample AD_UKC130_MetaG_FD_184428 | JGI IMG/M metagenome (GOLD analysis project Ga0209608, IMG submission 184428) | Active sludge microbial communities of municipal wastewater-treating anaerobic digesters from Canada - AD_UKC130_MetaG (SPAdes) (version 2) | ecosystem: Engineered > Bioreactor > Anaerobic... | reverse complement strand
CAACCGGTTATTAAGGCAGGAGATAGTCTCCTTTCTGTAAAATTTTTCTATAAAATGTACTTTACCACAAAGGCCATCCACTTTTTTATTTTACTAAGATACAGGACATAACCAATGCAAAAATAACAGTGAAGGATTGACAATATTTTACAGGATGATTATACTTTTATTTGGTAAGATGGTAAGACCAGTAAAGAAATAGGTGGTTTGCCAGTTTATCGTGCTGGCATTCACAAGGGGGTGATTTGAGAAGGGAAAAATATATGCTGTTTGAGATGTTACACTGAAAATTGAAAAGAAACCAGTTGTCTTTACTTTAGCAGGTGAAAGTGGGAAAATTACATTAGCCAACTTTCTACTGAGAGTTATAAAACCCATTGAAGGCGATGTCTCTTTCTATTTGACTATGCGCAATTTTTGAGTGTGAAAGAATTAAAATTTGAATGGTCATGATAAGTGAATTTAAAGGGGGTGAGCTTTCCTCAAAAAAACCGTGGCTGGTTTATTAGGGTTTGTTCGTGTTCAAATTTACAAAAAGAGGGAGGTAAAAGTAATGAGGAGAAATGTGAATAAAATCTTAATAGGAATGTTTGTTGTGTTTATGGTTTCTATTCCAATGTCTGTAGTTTTTGCAGAAAATGCGTTAATATTTCAGAGCTATTCGAATCCAAATGAGCAAGTTGCACAGTTTATTCAGCAGGTTTTGACTCCAGAATTTGAGAAATTGCATCCAGACATTGAAGTGAAATACGTGTATATCCCATTTGCTGAGTATATGTCCACTATTTTGCAACAGGCTATCTCGAACACTTTACCTGACTTGGTGTATCTGGATAATCCATGGGTACCTCAATTGATAGATGCAGGCGTTTTTCAAAATATCAGAGACTATGTAATGAAAGATTTAGGAAACGATTTCTGGATGGATTTCTTCCCCGGCCATCGGATGGTAACCAGTAAAGATGAGGGAATTTATGCATTACAAGTACATACTAACAATTTGGCTATTTTTTACCGAGAAAGCTTCTTACAAAAAGCAGGAATTGAAAAACCACCAAAAACCTGGGAGGAATTCCTGGATACCTGTAAAAAGATAAAAGAAAATTTAGATACCTATGGAATCATCTTTTACGCAGGGGCAGACGAAGCAGGTACTTGGCAATTTGAACCTTTCCTGTGGTCAAACGGGGGAAGTCTTTTAGAACTTGACCAGAAAGAGGCAGTAGAGGCTTTGGATTTTGTTACGAAACTGGTAAAAGAAGGGTACGCTCCCAGGGATGTTATCAACTTAAATGACCAAGGTGATGAGAGTATATGGTTTATGAATGGTCAAGTTGCTATGATGGTTAACGGAAACTGGGAATATGGCTGGCATCTTACGCCGGATGTTCTTGAAAAACTAGGTGATGTTAAAGTAGCTCCCTTCCCAGTTCCTGATGGAAACATGAGCTCTGCGGTTTTACCTTTTGGTGGAGAATGTGTGGGAATCACTTCTGTTGACAATGAAAAAATTGGGTATGCTTGGGAGCTGATAAATATTTGGTTTAAGGATAAACTGAATGAATATTATGAAAAGTGGACAGGACATATTCCATCTCTCGCTTCTTACTCTACAAAAATGGCAAGTGTAAGACCAGAGTTTGAAGTGTTTATAAAACAGGCTGAATATGCATTACCTCGACCGCCAATGGGAGGTATGGAAAAATATCCTGATGTTTCTAATGAACTTGCGTTAGCCTTGCAGAGATCCATTACGGGAGCACAATCACCCGAGGAAGCGTTTGGAGGAGCAGCTAAGAACATTAAAAGCTTGTTTACTCCAGAGGAATATGAAGAAAATAAGGCCTTTGCAAGACAAGTTTTGACAGAAACTTTGGAAAGAACGAAACAGAAATAGTCAATAAATCAAACAGGGAGGAGAATTCTCCTCCCTGTTTGATTTATTAGAACAAGAGCAGTAAAAGTTAAGAATTTTCAAAGAGGAGCTTCGAAAACGTAACCATTTACTTCCTGGATGAGGGGACTGTCATTATATAGAGATTAATGTCATTATATCTGAATCCTATAGAGCTAAAAGTTGATAAAAAGTCAAATTAGTTATCTTAAGCTACTCAAGTCATCTGTAATAGAAGTAAGGGGGTTGTGTAGATTATAAGAATATTTTTTGTCAGTTTTAAGGAGGAAAAGTCATGAAAATACCGAAGATATCTCTCTTCCTTTTTTTGATTCCTTCTCTGGCTTTGATGCTTATCTTTGGAGTTTATCCCATAATCTATAACGTGTTTCTAAGCTTAAAGGATGTAAACTTGATAAGCTATATTCGGGGTACAGCTCAGTATATAGGATTTTCAAATTACAGAGAAATTTTGGGAGATCCTTTGTTCTGGAAAGCGCTTTCCAACACTGCTATTTTTACCGTAATTTCCATCGTGTTGCAGATGGTGCTAGGATTTTTGCTCGCACTTTTATTTAATCGTGAGTTTCCCCTCAAAGGTCTGCTGCAGGCTTTGGTAATGATTCCCTGGGTTATGCCCATCATGGTTTCTGGGTCTTTTTTCAGATGGTTTCTTAGTGACAACGGTTTTCTGAATAATTTTTTACTGGCATTGAACTGGATTAAAGAACCCGTGAGATGGATAACTACCGAAAAAATGGCCATTTACTCGTTAACAGCAGTTAACGTATGGTTAGGAATCCCCTTCAACTTTATATTGCTTTATACTGGGATGCAGCAGATTCCTGAAGAACTTTATGAAAGTTCTGAAATAGATGGTGCAACAGGTTGGCAGAAAGTAGTTTATATTACTCTTCCCATGTTGAAACCTGTGGTAATAGCTACATTCATTTTAGGATGTATCCTTACCTTTAAAGTCTTCGACCTTGTTTGGATAGTGACAAAAGGAGGTCCTGGAGGAGCATCTCATCTACTGAGTACTTTTTCTTATTCTCTTGCTTTTGATAGATTTCAATTTGGAAAGTCCGCAGCAGTTCTCGTATTAATGCAAATAATCGTGGTTCTGTTCATAGGATTCTCAAATCGAATGAAATGGGAAGAGAGGTGAGATTTGTGAAAAAGAGAGCGGGATGGAAGTGGAGTGCTTTGGTTGCCGTAGTAGTTGCTTTAATAGTTTCTCCCCTTTACTTTATTGCCATAGGAGGATTTATGTCTACTGAAGAAATCTTTTATAAGCCTCCTTATCTTTTTCCTCCAGAACCAACGCTACAGTATTACAGAGAAGCCTTTTTTACGCTCCTTCCTTACATCAAGAATAGCTTTATACTTTCCTTTGGAACGCTTCTCTTGACTCTAATTGTTGCTCTACCTGCTTCATTTGTTGTAACCAAATTCGAGTTTTCTATGAAAAGTTCCTTGAGTTTTCTTTTTGCCTTTGTCCAGATGATACCGTACACAGCGGTTATTATTCCTCTATTTTTGATGTTTACAAAAATGAAATTGATAAACTCTCATTTTGGGGCAGTGCTTGCTCTTTCGGTATTCTTAGTGCCTTTCGCAATCATAATCTTGAGGTCTTATATGGCCTCTATTCCCTCAGGCTTAATCGAGGCTGCTCTTATAGATGGAGCTGGATATTTTAAGATATTTACAAACATTTTTCTACCCTTATCGGCACCTGGTATAGCTTCCGTTTCAATATTGGTTTTCCTTCTGGCGTGGGGTAATTTTATTGTCCCGCTTGCTTTTATCAAGGAAGAAAGTATGCGCCCAATTAGCATTGGACTTTATGTTTTCATTGGTCAGTATGGGGTTGAATGGAACAAGCTCATGGCGGGAAGCATGATATATACAATTCCCCCTCTTATTGTAGCCCTTTTGGCTGGGAGAGCTATTGTTGCTGGTCTCACCGCTGGAGCATTCAAAGAATAGATGGAGTTGAAAAGGGCGATGTTTGAAAGAAGGGAAAACAAACTCGTTGGAGGGACAGGAAGATGGGTTATCTATATTGAACCTTTTGAAGGAGATGTTCTACGTTTTTGAAGAGCGAAGAGTAAGAAATTATTGAGGAGAATCGGGCATTTTTTTTCTCAGCTGGCGGTGTTAATGAAAATCATCATTGAACCCCACCGAGCGATGATTCGTAATGGGAAGGTCCAGCTAGGGATGAAAAGCGATGGTGATATAAATTACAGTGGTGCAGAAGATAAAACACTTTGGATTATGTCCTGTATCCTTGTAAAATAAAAAAGTGGATGACAATTATGGTAATCTACTTTTCGTAGAAAGTTTTGCAGAAAGAAGGCTATCCACCTTACTGAAGAAGGTTTTATCTTCCTCAGTAGTCTTTAGTTTTCATTTACACCGTAGGTTCTTTGCATGCTGTAAAATATCATCAATATGAGGAGTTTAACTCAACTATTATTGCTTTTGCTGGTTTGCTCTTTAATTATGGTGCCTGCTCTCGGTAACTCTGGTGAGGCATTGTCTGTGGTTTCCGGTGTTGTGCCCCATCACCTGCTGGCTAAAGAAATTATGGTGGATTTTTTCAGTTTTATTGCTAGAGGAGAGCAGCTTCCTGATACCATCATTCTATTAAGCCCGGACCATTTGAATAGCGCGGCTCTCGAGAGAGGAAATTCCTTTATCAGTGTCAACTGGGAATTGAATGATATCAGGCTGGGTGATATAGCTGTTGACGGGGAATTGTTAAAAAAGATAGCTACTAAAACCAGGATAAGGCCAAACCCGGGCGCGGTGCTTTCAGAATTTGGCATTATGAACCTCTTGCCTTTAATCAAAGAGCATCTTCCAGGAGCAAAAATTGTGCCTATTCTGATACCAGCGAATATTTCCCGGGAAGAAGTGGGTCAACTGGTAAATGCAATTAATCAGATTTCCTCCGCTCAGACTATTATGGTAGCCAGTGTTGATTTTTCCCATTACCTCCCCTCTCGCGCAGCATCATTCCATGACGTTAAAAGCATTAGGGTTTTATTGAACGGTGAGGAAGAGCATTTTGAAAATATAGAGGTGGATAGCTGGCAATCACTGTATGCTGTGAGGTTATTTGCCCGGTTGCGGAAAAAAGAAAAACCGGTCGTAATTGCTCACAAAAATTCTGTGGATTTCTTATCCCTTTCTCCAAATGAAACTACTTCCTATTTCAGCGTGGTTTTTGAGGAGGGAGAAGCTGAAAATGAGGTCGATGCAGAAACAATTTTATTCGCTGGGGATATGATGCTGGGGCGAGGGATAGCAGAGCTGAATAAAAAGAATGGTATTTATTATCCTTTTCAAAAAATTGGACGATTACTGAGAGGCGTTGATGTTGTTTTTGCCAACTTAGAAGGTCCCGTTGGGGAAAACCCGCCGGAATTTTTGGGTGATAAACTACAATTTATCTTTCTTCCCCCGGTTCTTGAAGGGGTTAGCTGGAGTAGGATTAATCTCGTATCCTTAGCCAATAATCATATTACAGATAGGGGAGCAGAAGGCTTACAAGAGACCAGGGATTGGCTGGATAGATATCAGATTTGCCATATTGGTAATCCTTTATATAGCTATCAGAATGAGCCAAATCCCTGTTTTTCTACTGAACACGCCGTTTTTCTGGCTTTTAATAGAGTGTTACCATTTGTTCACGGGGAGGAGGAAATTGTTAGAGAAATAAGATTAGCCAAAATAGACAATCCGGGTAAATTTATAATTGTAAGCATACACTGGGGAGAAGAATATCAGTTAAAAAGCTCGCCATCCCAGCGGCAATTGGCTCGTCGAATGATTGCTGCGGGAGCGGATATCGTCGTGGGACATCATCCCCATGTGGTACAGGAAATTGAATTGATACAAGGTAGGCCAGTCTTTTATTCTCTGGGTAACTTTATCTTTGACCAGCAAAGTATACCTGAAACTCAGGAAGGACTGATAGTGGGCTTGGCCGTTGAGCCTGATAGGGCCACCTGTTATCTTTTCCCTATACAACACCATTTAGGTCAGCCGATGCTGATGAGTAAAGGCGGGGTGGATGAATTTCTTATCGACCTATCTGAGAAGTCTGATAAAAAGTTAGGGGAAGATATAAGGAGAGGTATAATAGAGATAACAAGATAAATTGAAAAAAATAAGGAGGGGTAAAAATGAGAAAAGCAAAAAGAGGCTATTTTTTAAATAATTTGGTAGTTATCCTGATTATCTTGCTATCTCTTTCCTCGGGGAACAATGTCTTTGCTGAAGTTAATGTTGGTAAGCAACTGGTTAATCCGAAAGATTTTGTGGTAGAGGAAACCACAGTTTATCCTGCTATTCCCGGCCATTCCTTGCCTTTAGCTATCTCTATTGTTACTAATTTTGAAGATTTTTCGGGGAAGATTCCCTTAAGCTCTACTGCAATAGAGTTGTTGCAGAAAAATGCCTTTGTGGTCATCCCCACCCCCCTTAATATAGGAGAACAGGAAATTTATCTTCCTCCTTCCTGGGAGGCAACAAATCCCAAAGATGATTTTGTCGCTTATTACAAAGCGTTAAAAAACATTGATGTACCAATTTTCATTACTTCTGATTCTCTTTTGCATTATTACCATATCTTTTTTGATACCACGCTGATGCGGATGGAAAGAGACCTTTTCTATCAGGATATCTGGACTATCAGCCGAGAATTGTTTGAAGCATCACAAAAAGATTATGAGCAGTCGGAGGGTGATTTAAAAGAAGCAGCCCGAAGAAATATGGCTTATCTTTCTGTCGCCCTGGAGCTTTTAAAGCCCGAGAAAGACCAGGTAATCAGCGATGAAATCTTAAAAGAAGAATACTGTTCTCCAGAAATGGACCCGGAATATTGTGAGCTAATGATAGCTGGTGTGAAAGATGTTTACGGAGAGAAAGCCAGCTATCAATATTTCAGTGAGGCAGAGTTTGAGCGCTACCATTTTGAAACCCCTGAAGTGGTTAGGGAGCTGGTGCAGTCTGAGATAGAGTTGATAGAAGCACACGAGGGTTGGGAATATTCACCCATTTTTATCTATCAAGAAGATTATTCTCAATATGTTCCCCGGGGACATTATACTAAATCGGAAAGGTTGAAAAACTATTTTAAAGCGCTCATGTGGTATGGTAGAATGACGGCCTTAATAGAAGGCTCTCCTTTTTTATCACCAGGAGAATCTCTCTGCAGTGGTCGGATAGGAGGAATTATTTCTGACTATGATGCCCGGATTCAGACCCTGCAAGCGTTTTTGTTAGCCGAAAAATTTATCAACAACTCAGAGCTTCAGGAGTGCTGGAACAGAGTTTACGCCCTTACTTCTTTTCTGGTGGGTTTCTCCGATGATTTAGGACCTTACGAATACGCCGAAGTGCTTCAAGAGATAGGAGAGGAAGAAGGAGGAGGAGCGGTTAACATAGATAAATTGGTTGAAAAATATGACCAGTTAAAAGAAGCGGTGAGAGACCTCCCTTATAACCCCAAAATATACAGTGGATTGGGAGCTTGTGAGTTGCTGATGCCCTGTCCTCCTCTCGAGGAAGATGATATTCAGGAGTTGCAAAAAGAGGCCGAAAGACTTCTATCTCAGACCAAGGGATTTCGCCTGATGGGTCAGAGGTTTACCTTGGATTCCTGGCTATTCTCTGAAATTGTTTCTCCTTACAGTGGAGAGTATAATGGTCCAAAACTTCCCCTTCCTACCGAGGAAAAACCCTTTACTTTCGCCTGGAATGATGATTATGAAGAGTTCAGGAATAACCGGCCCTTTACCTGGGTGAAGACTGATGTTGCAGCCTGTCCCCCTCCGGCAGAAAGAGAAGTTCGAGGGTTTCCTCGAGGATTGGATTTAATGGCTTTGCTGGGTTCACAGAGAGCCTGGGATATTTTAGAAAATTCTGGTGATACCTGGTATAGCGACTATGAAAAGGTATTTTCCCAACTGAAAGATTATCTTGATTCTCTCCGGGCGGAAGATTGGTTTGGTAATCTTTATCTAAACTGGCTTTATGTATTAAAATCGTTGCATACCGAGTTTGGGGAGGGTTACCCCACCTTTATGCAGACTTCCGCCTGGCAGGATAAAGAGCTCCATACCACCCTTGCTTCCTGGTCCGAGCTAAGACATGACACTATATTGTATGTGAAACAGAGCTATACCATGGCTGAAAGGGGAGGAGCGTTTGAGCCTCCTGTGGTAGGTTATGTTGAACCAGTGCCTGAATTCTATGCTCGCCTTTTAAACTTAACTCAGATGACGCTCGCGGGATTTAAAAATTTAATTCCACCGGAAGAAATGGAAAACCTGATGATTGAAGCAGGGCTGAACAGATTTGCCGAGATACTCACCAGATTGCTGGATATTTCCAGAAGAGAATTAGAAAATGTGCCCCTGGATGAAGAAGATTACGATTTTATTGAAAATTTTGGCAGCATCTCCAGGGATTTAATCGGTATCATATCGGGAGGAGACTTAGATCCAGAAGCTTTCCAGACTGTTTTAGTTGCTGATGTCCATACCGAGGGAAATACCGGGAAAGTTTTAGAAGAAGGTACTGGTTTTATAAAAACAGCGGTTGTAGCTTATAGGTTACCTCAGGGACATATCATTTTGGGAGCCGGACCGGTTTTCAGTTATTATGAATTTAAGCAACCTATGGATGAGCGGCTGACCGATGAAGCCTGGAGAGCAATATTAGATAGCAATCCTCCACCACAACCAGACTGGGTGAAAAGTTTTTCAGAATAATTTATTATTCTATCGGTGATGGCGGTTTAACGTTTTATTCTCTGGTTTTGATAGATACAGAACGGATAGTGGTAAGCACTGTTTCCCGGTATTTTTCAAAATCATTTACCGGAGCATGAAAGCTAAAAGTGTAAAACAGGTCTCCGATGATGGCGCTATAGCAGATATATTGGTGGGTGTCTTCGCCAATTTTAATGGTATATAGAGCTTTAATGGCCGGATATCCGGAGAGGGTATCGGGAACAGATTCCTGGAATGTTGCACCGGCTAATTTCAGGTTTTCCATATTTTCCGACCATAGTTTTTCGAGGGTATATTCTTCTCCGAACAAAGGAGTGCCAAGAAGCATAAGAGAGCCCCTGGAGTCCGGGGTATCGATCAGGATTCCCAGCTCCTGAGAAGAATAGTTAATCCAGTCTTCGGGATAAAACAGGGAAATATCCAGAAAAGCATATTGATATTGGTAAAAAATGTATCCTTCCGGAATTTCCTGGGGTTGTGAAATTTCCTGAGTATGCAATGTCGGGATAAAATTAAAAAATACTATGATAGTTAAACCAAGGAAAATATATTTTTTCATATTTTCCCTCCTTTTATTTGTTATTCTCTTAAGAGAATAGTTTTTTATCAGCATTATTTCCTATAAAATATCGAAAAGTCTCTTTCCAAAATGTTTTCTATCAGGTATGAGAGGTTTTTCTAAAAATCTATTCTTGTTTATTTACAATATAATCTGGCTGAATTTATAGAGCGACCTTTTATAGTCTGCTGAACTTTTGCTAAACCACCTTTTTATTTTGCAGTAATACGAGATCAAAAATCTACATGAAAAACATAAATTATAAAATGCAGCGATTTAGGTAATGCAGGTTCAGTTACAGGGGTAGTTGCTGTTACTCCTTTTTTCCACCGGGTAGCTCGCTTAAAAACCAAATGGCCAGCTAATGGCTATCTGGTGGGAAAGGCTTTCGAGATTTTCTATTTTTTACCCTGTTGCTGGCGTATTATTTCGATAGCTGATTTTCCTCCCCGGTCTGGCTGAGGTGTTGTATTCCAGATGTTCATAGCCAGGGCAAGCCACTTACTTGCCTCCTCAATAGAGTCAATATTCTCCGCTCGCTGGTGAACTTCTTCACCAAAGCCGATAGCATCGTTATTTGCCATATAGGATAGGACGATATTTTTCCATTCCTCGGGCGACATGATGAGATTCGGTTTTCCTTCTTTCCTGGCCATCTCAGACATACGGGCTACCGCTGCTTCAAGCGTATCATCTTGAGGATGTTCGACATTTTTTACCTCTTCCGGTGTTTTTGTTTTTTCCTGAAGGAATCTCTCTACTTCTATAGGATTAGGCTGAAAGAGAGTTTTTAACTGTGGACGCAAGTGTGGCCCTGGAGAAAATGGCCAAGTTAACCAGCCTGGACCCACCAACCATCGGCCTTGCCCGTTGGGCAAAATATGGGCAGAGACAAGCTGTCTTTTTTCCAAAATATGACTTAACATCGGGCTGTTCACTGTAAACTTCTCATCTTCCAGTTCCATATCAAAACCTCGATCATTAATAACTTTGGTGACCACGCCAGTTATATATCTTGCCTTTTGGATGGTATCAAGAGCGAGAGACAGTTTGGGCTCTTTTAGTATAGCCTGAGCTGCCAATTCAGCCGGATGTCGCCCATCAGGTAATTTAAAACTAAAGGTAAACCAACCCATAAACCGCCTCTATCGGCCGGCAAAGCTACCAGTATCAGCCAGATAATCACTCGTTAGCAATGGACTCATTCGTATAACACCATTCTACCAACCTATTAGTCATATAAATCACTCCCCCTGCAGGCTTATACCTATGGCCTCAAGCCAGGAAATC
>Ga0209608_1003202_pt1 | contig 10557 bp, 18 predicted proteins | sample AD_UKC130_MetaG_FD_184428 | JGI IMG/M metagenome (GOLD analysis project Ga0209608, IMG submission 184428) | Active sludge microbial communities of municipal wastewater-treating anaerobic digesters from Canada - AD_UKC130_MetaG (SPAdes) (version 2) | ecosystem: Engineered > Bioreactor > Anaerobic... | reverse complement strand
CAGTTTACCATCTTTAGTTTTCTCCTGGTATGCTACTTCTATAGTCTTACCTATGATAGATTTGGGATTCTTCCAATACTTATCCCTTTCCTCATCAGTAAAACCAGAACCAACTTTCATAGTATCCCCATTGGGTAATTTAATTACAACACCACCAAGCATATTTTTATATTTACCAGTACCTTCAAAGACATCTACAACTTTGAACTCATCAGATAATATATTCTTAACCTTGAGCCAATCAGGAGTTCTTCTGAACCTATAAGGAGTGTCAATTCTTTTTAACATAATACCTTCAAGACCATTTTCAATTTCATTTTTATATATATCCAATGCGTCATCCATATCTTTTATCTTATAATACTTGACTTTCTTAACATGCTTGGTATTAGATAATAATTTATCTAACAACTTTTTTCGTTCATCTAGTGTAGCATCATATGACTTCTTCTTAAAGTTTTCAATTGGAATAATATCAAATACATAATATACTAAATCTGGATTCTCTTTCTTGGATGTTCTGGTTCTGGTAGTAGATACAGTTTCATTCCAATCTTTACCATATATTTCTCCATCCAGCATATATCCTTTAAGCTTATCAGCCTGCTTTTTAATATCATCTTCTATATAACTAATATTATATACTTTATTACCATACCTAGTTACAAATCTAATGTCATCTTTATCATATACAAAGCAGGCTACTCTTATCCCATCGTATTTAGGTTCCACTATAAAGTCTTCTGGAAAACTAGATAGATGAGATATATGTTTAGTAAGTTTTTCTGTATCATATGCTAATTGTAGTCCAATCTCATTCATCTTTACATGTCACCTCGCCTTTGACTACATAGCTATATGGTATCAATGTTCCATCTTTAGTAAAATAGATCTCATTACTCTCTAAAAAATCGTAAACATATTCTTTAGAAAAATAATAATAATACTCTTTTTCTAATTCTTTAAGAAAGTATTTAGACAAATCTCTTTGTAAATTGTCTCTAATTGCTTCATATTCCTCATTAGCATCATCTCTACCTTCTTCATCTTCATCATCACTATCACCATATTCATAATAGTATTTAGTCATTATTTTTTCATAAAGATCTGCTAAATCTAATAGTTCTTTCGATTGAGAATTTTCTCTTATTGCTTTAATGCATTCCTTTGGATCTTTAACTAATTTAGCTTTAATATATCCACTATACAAATCATATTCAAGGATATCTAATCCATAAAAGTCATTAGCTTCTATTAATAAAGGATCACTCCAGTTGTTTGGAATAAGATCATCCCAATAGTCTTTGATAAATCTTTCTAAAATATAATCCCTTGTATCCTCATCGAGTTCATCTATGGTATATACTTGGATTGTTAATAATTTCTTCATAATTTATTACCTCCTATTTTAGATTTATTGATTTTATTATACACATTAAGCAACAAATGCTGGATGAAAACCTATAAATAATGAAAATCTAAAGACAATATGTGCAAATAATGTGCAATTATTGTGCAACTACTACCAATTCTAAGTTAGTCATAAGATGTAATTACTATAATGGAAGTCCTTTATCCTCTTAATTTTATAATACATTATTAGTATATTCTTGAACGTTTACCACATTGATACTGAATTTTATATTAGGAAACTTTTCACGTATCTTATCTATTAAATGAGTTAGATTGGCAAGATCAGAAATAAAAGACACTACCAAACGAACTTGCTTTGAGATAGTATTACTGTTATTTACGTTAATAATACTACTATCATTATATGTTTGATATTGAGGATAGAAGCTCATATTAATGACATTGTTATCTGATAAACATCTATTCATAAACTCAGTCAATTGTTGATTTGGTATCATTCCTGATGATTATTGATTAACATTTAACTTATATTGATTAAATTTGTCTAATGAATAATTATTAAAAATAACATGATAATTATATGGTATTATTTTAGAAAATGCTGTTATACCTTTTTTATAGATATAAGTTGTTATCTTATTCATTATGGCTAATAATGTTTTAAAATCAGCTTCAAATATAATCTCAGCATAGTACTTGTCTGATTGCATGAATTAAAGATCCTCCTATTCTATTTTTAGATAAAAGTAATTAAATTAGATCATCCTAACAATACACCATAATATACTAAAAATAAAGTAACTCTAAAAGTGTATACATTCAACCATACTAATCGTTCTCTCATAGAACGACATTGGATTGTATTCGTTCTATGAGAGAACGATTTTCACCAATCCTATTTAGATATTATATACTTTCCTCTTTCAGCTCCATGGCAAATAGTTCATTTGATTTATCTATGTTGTGAGAAGCTTCAACAATAATATCAAAAGCTGTATTCAATTTTTTAGTATCATTCTCAGACAATGCAGTGATAAACAGTTGAGCAAATTCATGAATATTATCCATTGCCTGTAGATAATACTTATGTGATCCTTTAAATCTAGGTGGACAATCTATTTCATAAGCTTCATATGTGATTTTATCTATGTCTTTAGCTAATTTTATAAGGTAATCATAATTGATGTTCTTTGTATCTGATATAGCTTGTAATGTGTTAGATAAATCATTTAATTTGGCATTCATTTTAGTGCCGTGAATATCTTTTTGTGAAAGATATATACTTTCTTCATTTGTTAAAGCTTCACTTTTAGCAGCAATAAAGGGCAACAATATTACTATTAATAACACATAAAATGCTATTCTCTTTTTCATCTTTACTCCTCCTTAAATTAAATATTTTATACATTAACTGATTCAACTACTGGTTTATCTTTAATCTTCTTAACTAAACGTTTAAGTTGCTTTACATCAAATTCATTTTTAGCATTTGGTTCTACTTCCTTATAAGATCTGCCTTTTTTCATGGAATATAATACATGCATTAAACGTAAAGTTCTCCTATTTTTATTTACACATTTCTGTAGTTCTGCAGCTAATGCAGTATCTTGAATACGATAGAGCATCTTAACCCTCTGTTTAGCTATTTTCTGTAGGTCTGCTAAAATCTTAATATTATCCTTTAACGTAATAAAGTCCATAGTCATAATTATTACCTCCTATTTATTATATTTTAATTATATTACTATCTACATTAATGGTCCACCATTTTTATCTTCCAATAATTTAATAAAAGCTGGAACTATCTTTCCAAATTGATTACAACCTTCAGTCCAATAAGGCAAGCCCTTCTTAATAATCTCTGGATTCAATGATTGATATCCAGCATCAAAATATTGGGCTGCTTTGACTAAATTATCTAAACATGCTCTATATTCTTTATCTATCTTGGAGAAATACTTTGGAATGTTGGTATTACCAATAAATTCATTTCCAATTGCCTCTATTGCTTGAAATTGTATATGCATTACATAGTACCATTCTTGATATCTCTTAGTATCTAAAGGATCTGGACACTTTGGAAATAACTGATCAAGATTGTTCAACGTTTTCATCATACTCTGCATATTCACCAGAGTAAACATCATATAATCTTTTTCTTCTTGCGTGAACTTATCCTGATTAAAGTTAAGTGCCAATGCTGGAACGACACCAATTAATATTACCACTAATACTATTCCAAGTATTCTAGTTATCCTTTTCATTCTAATAACCTCCTTTTATTATGTTATTACATATCATTTCTTCTAAAATCATACATCCATTCATCCATTTCCTTCTGTAACTGTGCTTTTTCTTCTGGATGCTCTTCTAAGTACTTATAGTAATCATCCAATTGTTTCATTAGTTGCTGTCGTTTCAATTCAAATGTAACTTTCTCTCCAACCAGAATATCTATCTTTTTATTAATGGTGATGAGCATTTCTTTTATATCATTGATTTCTTTTTCTAGATTATTCATTATTACTCTCCTCTTCCTTTACAATATGATGTGATATAGTTTTGGCAGATATATATACAAAATATAGAATACTTATTAATCGCATAAAGAAATAAGCATGCTGTTGCATATGAAATAGATAATATATTACCAATAAAAAACATTGTAAACTGAATGTCCATGTAGTTATAGTATATATTTTATTATGTTTTTCTTCAGCCTTTTTAGCAGCATCAAGCACTGCCAAATATGGGTCATCATCTTTCATAGTATTAGTTTTTTCTTTATATATCACTGATACAGCTGCTATTACAGACAATAACAGTATACTTACAAACATTCCTGAATATAATGAGAAATAATAATCAGCATTAATGTTAGATAGTTTAATAAAAGATGTTAGTACTATACCTATTAATATTATTTTTAACATTGATGCTATACGCATACAAGCTTCAAACATATATTTATACCTCCTCAGTTGTATTATGTATCATATATAACAGACATCTGCAACTTATATAAATTAGATACAATATAATTGCTATCCACGCTATTATATAACTCAAATGTTGCATAAAACTAAATAAATGTAAAGAAAGAACTATCAATAAACACCAATATGATGTAGATTTAATGTATTCTATTATTTTTCTATTAAATTTTGAAAAGAACTTTCTATATCGCATCAATCTAGAAGCATATTGTAACCTCAATAAAGGTGCTTGAATTGGTTCGCTATTGAGTTCTGAAATTATATTTAATATAGAATCTATTATTAGTCTCGTAATAAACAAGAAAAACATTACAAATACAAAAAAGGTGGCATTTGTAGGTGACAAAATACATAATGCAATAACCACTACTATTGTCATTACAATATCTAGTATATTAATCAATAACATCATCATAATATATCTTCATCTCCTTTATAGATAATAAAAAGGACATTTTATACTAAAACAATATCTTTATACAGAAATTGATGATCCTCTGGCAATGCATTATATAAACTCCTACATAGACATCTAAACTCTTCTAACGCTCTATTACTCAATCTTAATTGAAAAATATGTCTTAATTCTCTGCAATTAACAGTAAGCACTAGTTTGGTTACAAGAGCTTCAGGTATAAAATATTTCAATACATCATTCTTTATTCCAGTATCAACAGCATCTGCTACCACATTTTCAAGTTCAACTAAAGTATTTATCAGCTTATTATACATTACTGTTTCTTCATCATTCCTAGAAGAAAAATGGGGTAATTTAAATATCAACTGTTGTTTATCAACTACTTTCTTAAGAGTATATCTTGTCGACATAACACTTAGTGAAATATGTCTATGTCTTGCTAATTCTTGTAACAAGGCTCTTGATATATTTTGAACTTTAAAAGTGTAATTTATATGTTCAAAAATACTTTCATGTCCATGTTCTAACAATTTTAATAGAAATGTCTGACTATCTTTTTTATATTCATCGAGTCTATCATCATTGTCAGTACATACCAATGCTGCTTCTACAGCTATATTAATTGGAGTATAATATAACAATTTAACACGTATATCATCATAATCAACAAACATAATTATCACTCCTTATCATTTCTTTTCATATTATTTAAATACTTCTTTAATTCAAATATCTTTGATAAAACGATAGTTTTTTGCTCAATAGAAAGATTAGGATCAGTCAATTTATTCTCTAACTCTTTTAACATATACACATTATCATCTACTTGTCGATTATTCTGTTTAGTAGGTTCATTTACTTCAAGAGAATTAGCAATATTGATAAGAACATTGTTTAATGTGTTAAAATTCTCAAGTAATCTCTGCTTATCATCAGATAAAGCAGCAAGTAATGCTGCTGTCATTGATTTTATTAATAATTCTAAACCAGCTTGAGATAGTAACACGTTATCATCTCCTAAAATGAATCTTCATCATCAAGCATAAAATCTGCCCATAGACTATATATGACGTATACTTTGCGTTGATCATCTGTTGAATAAGCAAGTGAATATCCACCATTAGCACCAAATGATTCTTCATCAATAAGTTCTTTCTCAATTACATCAATAGAGGTCTCAGCATCTGGATATTTAAACTTTAAATAGTTATGTATACATTCTGCATCAAATGGCACGATTTGCTCATCAATCTTATTCCTAATTAAATGAATAGTTAGATCCTTTTCTAGTGGTTGTGATATAATACATTCATTGTTCTGTGTTGTCTTAATAAAAGGTAATTTACCTTCTCTGACCATTAAATGTGTGAATTTATAATCATCATATGGTTTACCATCTACAAACCAAACATATTGGTTATTGTCTTTGCATAATATGTCATATATATGCTCACAACGTTCTGAAGTGTATTGTTTACCACAAAATGGACAATATATCACACTATCACCAGTTTCAATTATAATGTTTCTCATAATATCTCCTCCCTAATATTATAATATTTAATTATTTATTTCTTTATCAGTACATTGTGATGATTTATATCTTTCAATGACATCTGTTAAATCTTCTAACTTTTATAATATTACTTCCAAGTTGTTATCAACCTCTTCCTGAATAGCTTCTGATTCTTCTTTTATGTATAGCATTAGAAAATATATTTTTCCAATCTATAGATAAACTAACAAATAATATACTAATTTAAAGCAAACATATAATATATCTATGTATACTTCCCCATTAGGTAATATTAATTCCCAAAGGGAAGTATACATAGATATATTTTGTTTATCTAATAAGATCTTTAAGATCCACCAGACTATCAAGATCCTCTGGTGGTGGTAAGATATCTTTCACATCACAAAACATTGGCATTTCTGCTATGGAGATCTTATAGACCTTATCTTCTCCAAAGTATAGCCAATATCTTGCTCTCTTTGATGGACCACCAGCAGGACGCACCTTCAGCAGCGTGCCATCTTCTGCTGTAATAAGAAAGTCATACCACATACCAATACGTCCAGCAGCATCCCCATATGCTCCATACCCACTTGCAATGACTTTGATTTTATCAGTCATTTGGGGTGGAACATATACTGTTCCATATGTGCCTCTGGTATATGTACCACTACCAGAGACAACAGCTAGCCACCCATCAGATGATTGGCTTGGTACTATTTTTATACTGCCTGATCCAGTAGTACCAAGCTCAACCAGATTACAATCAATGGGAGCATGAAATGGGATGTATGCTTCTTGTCTGCCTCTCCCTCTTTCGCCTAAAACCACCACAAGCATCTCACCCCATTCAAACTTCCTCTTCTCTGGAGTAAAATATCTTTTCATACTTTTCTCCTCCTTCTTTAATGATAAATAATATGATCTAATACTAATTTAAATAATTATACTCTAGTATATATCCCATTGGGAATTGGATATTTAATCCCCATTGGGTATATACTAGAGTATAATTTATTTTTTAAATGTTATCAACCTCCACTCCATCGTTATCATCTAAGGGAAAGGTTATAAACTGCGGTACAAACCTTCCCGTTCCTTTTTCTTTCCTCAATCCATTTACTCTCAAGAAATTATACCAGCCTTTGTTAATTTGATTGAGAGCCTCTTTTGGCAAGGCCCCCTCAACATCACCAAAGGCTTGTTTTAATTGGAGAGCAATGAGGCATGCCTCTTGCCTCCAATCATCAATTAAGTTGTGGCCAACTATTATTGGCCATAACTGATGATAATATTTCTCCCACATTTTTATCACTAAACCAGCATATTGCACAGGCAAATGCCTCATATCAATCCCTCCTTGTTAAATTGTTTAAAATATATATGGCCATGAGCTTGAAAGCTCATGGCCCTCTCTTTTATTTTATAATATTTGACAACGATCAAGTGTATCCTGATATTCTAACCATTTCCAAATTAATATTCCTCAAACATTAAATGGAACTGTAGTTACTAATAATTTTAAATATTTTTGGTTATTCCCATCAATAATACAAAACACTTTAGCTAGTAGTTCTGCTTTACTAGCAACTTTTTCATATTTTTTGCTAGTAAATAGCATAAAGTGATTTGCTACAGCTGAAGAGGAACGTGGATTCTCAAGGCAGAAATACTCCCTCTCTTTCTCCTTTCCATCCACGTACACCAACTCTTTCATTTTCCTCACATCCCAAATATATCTACAGATATCATCTGTAGATAGCTTGGGTGTATGAAATCGATATCGCCCAACACAGATGGCATTAGTAGTATCATTATTTAAACTAATACCATCCATGACATAAATGTATCCATTTTTTGTTTCTTTCCATACCCTCAATGGAAAATTATGGAAAGAAACGTCATTCCATATCTTCAATAATTCTCTCCTAGCCATTATTTTACCTCCCTAAAATATAATAATTTATTAAGGATACAATAAATAATGTACCAGAAACACAACAAGCCAGATACTTACACTATGTGAGAGATATCTTCAAAATATATCCCACATAGTGTAAGTATCTGGCTTATTAATTAATAAATCACATGCGTTTATTCAGCATCAGCATGTGCATGTAAGTGCATACACTAACGCGTTTAATTCATTAAACGCGTTTCTTCTTGCTTCCAACTGGAGTTCTAACAGGAACTCAAGTTGGTCGATGACTTTCTCCCAATTCAGCCTATAGACTACATCTAAAACCTCATCTATAGGGCTGGAGAGAACATACGTACAAGAATAAATAGGATTTTTTATATATGCTCCCTTTGCGTCGACACCTACTTCAAAGTCGTCGACGCTTAGCTTTAAAGTAGCAATGTTTTCCACTAAAAAAGAATTAAGATCAATAAGCGAGGATCTGATCTCATCCTCTAGGTCTTTGATCTCTTTCTGAAGATTTTTTACTTTCCTAACATCAACATTCATTTGTTACTCCTCCTTTAAGGTAATGTTATTATATTTAAAGATGAAGATGGAACCCAATTTCCATCTTCATCTTTAATCCAAAATAATTGGTGCCTAGCATCTGAAGATCTTATTAGATCAACAGACACTAGGCACCAATTGCCACTACTATCTTTGTACCACATTTCACAACCCCCCAATTTTTTTATTGAGAGATTATGAAAGTGGTACAACAATACTTATTCTTCTATTATAATAATATATATAAGAATTTACACATTATATTTACTTTTTATCATATTTACCCAATATATTATCTCATTTATAGTAGGCATTGATTTAATTCCACATGCTTTTTTAATATTGGTATCATATATTAATTGTAATATTTGTATTGGAGTATATTTAACAATATCTTTCTCATTTTTAATACCAGCAAGTTGCAAAATATGCCAATATGGTTCTCTTATTATTGTTTTTGGTTGAGCAGATTGTTTTGCATCTTTTTTACTAGCAGTAGTTTTAATTTCTTTTACAGGTTCTTCCTTTTTTTCCATTAATTGTTCTGGTTCTTCTTTTAGTTTTTTATCAGTAGTATTGGAAAGTAATAAATTGGCTCTATTGATCCATTTTTGTATTGTAGGAATACTAATTCCTGTTTTAGTGCTCAGTTCTTCAATGTGGGCTTTACTATCACAAACAGCAAGTAAATCTTCAACTGTAAGAATATTATATTTGCGTAATATTTCCCTTTTCCTATCACCAATACCTTTAATTTCAGATATATCTATAGACATTAATAATAACCTCCTCTTATCTATTATAAATGTGTCTCATTACTAGCACTGGCTGAATTTAAATATATATTGTTAGCAGCTTGTATATAAATATCCCCAGATGCTGTAAATCTTATATAACTTCCTGACGCATGTTTTAGCTTTATCTCTTTATTTGCTGAATCTAATAAGATAAATTGTCCAGATTGGTCTTTCATTATAACATATTCTTGACCTGCCTTCTCCCATATTTCAATGTAAGCTGAGTCAGATGGTAATCTGGGGTCATTTGTTTTATTACGTTTACCTCTCTTTTTATATTTACCACGTATTATTATACCTTCATCATCAGGATCATCAGATATAAGAATCTGTCTACCTTTAGGTGTCTTTATAATCGTCCACTTATTCCAGTATTCAGATCCATATGTATTTTCCACTGGAATAGATGCTGGATTATCTACCAAATTAAGTCCTGCAATATATTTGGGTCTATTAAAATCACCTTCATCAAATCTAATTAATACATAACTCCCCTTAGGTGGTATTAAACATGACCCACAATCATCTATACCTGTCTCCTGTGATTCTGAATTACCTGTAAAGAAATTGTTTTCAGGCATAGCCCATATACCTTGTGATTCATCTACTGAATCCATCATTAATGCAGGTATCCATACTTTAATTCTGCCTTGTTTCTTTGGATCCTTTACACTTACTACTTTAGCAGAATATAAATTAGTTGCTTTAATTTCTTTTTTAAAGTCTTGAGCATTACTTGCTGCTATTTTGTCAAAATATTCTCTAGTTGGCAATATTGATCATCCCCAATTATCTTATACTATTCCTGAAAATATATCATCTATAGTAGCCTGATCATAATTAACATATTGATTATTATTGTAATTCTCTACTATCATATCTTCATATACCTTATCCTTATTAGATTTCATTATTTCGAGAAGCCACATATTGATATCATTAATATCTTTAGGTATATCTAATTGAAACACGCCTTTAGAGAAAAA
>Ga0209608_1003188_pt1 | contig 10590 bp, 14 predicted proteins | sample AD_UKC130_MetaG_FD_184428 | JGI IMG/M metagenome (GOLD analysis project Ga0209608, IMG submission 184428) | Active sludge microbial communities of municipal wastewater-treating anaerobic digesters from Canada - AD_UKC130_MetaG (SPAdes) (version 2) | ecosystem: Engineered > Bioreactor > Anaerobic... | reverse complement strand
TTTCAAAGCCCCGATAGTTTCCGAGTACTTGCAGTTATCGTGCTCTACCATGTTATCGACCCCCGTGGTTAGGATACGGGAGACCGCCTAAGTGGAGGTTAGGCCCAAGGCGGTCTCCCCCAAAGCCGCTCTTATGAGCTCGGGATATTCCCGTAGACCCAGAACCAGTCACTCCATCCGCTGGCATAACGCATATACGCGCGGAACTTGGCCACCAGGGTGTCGAAGTCTTCCTCCATCTTGAACTCGATGGGCACCCGGTCGTACCACTTAAGGAACCGCTTCATGTAGCGGGAGTCAGCTAGGAACCACCGGTTATCGTCAGCCAGATAGTCCCACACGATCAGCTTGTACTTACCCTGGTGTATATTGGGGTTGTTAATGTTCTCCGACACATCTAGTGTGGTTTTCTTTTCTGAAGACACGAGCTCCCAAGCGATCTCCTCCAAGCCAACACCTACAATAAGGGTGTCGGGAACCACTGCCACCTTGTTGCCCCGGTCGTCTACGAACTGCCTCATCAGGTTCTTAGTATTTTGAAGGTTGGCGTGGTTCAGGGGCAAGTTCCCCAGGTTACTCCTCTTCGGTGGGCCGTCAGGAGATCTTGTGGGGTGCTCTGTACTACATAGTGGAACCCCGTCGCCACCCACCCAGGGAACCTGGTTCCCTTCGGGATCGACAGCTACAGCAGCTTCAGCGTAGTTGAACACCATCGCTGCATCCATCTCACGACGCCGCGCGGCAGCCTCAGCTAGATCGGCAGGCCGCCGATTGATAATGCCGTACATCTCATCATCGTACAGCTTCCGCTCGATCTGAAAACCGTCGGCGTACTCCGGAAACTCGTAAATCTTCTCGTACTGTACGTATGGCCGATCATACTGCACAGTACCAGTGAATTTCCGGAACATTCCCATCGCACCAATCGACAAGTCTTTTTCGTAAGGCTTGTCGGACGATTGCACACTAAATATCTCGGGGATCATAGACGGGATCTGCTCGTAGACGTTGTAAAAAATCTCCGACAGGCCCGGTTCCAGGAGCTCCCCGAAGTGCTCTCTACGCGCTACAGTCATCTACTTTCACCTCCAAATAAGCGTTTAAGGACTATTAATCGGCTGCAACGGTATCAACGGTATCAGTGTTTAAAGCAAGCATGCAAGTGTTAAACACTACCCAGCACTGAAAGTTCTGCATATCTACCCGCAGCACCGTCAGGGGACCTTGGGCAGTCGCACCGGTTTCAGCATCCACGCCCAGTCCGGTATCGTCGATGTTCACCCTCGCACCAATCACAAAGGTAGTGTGAACTTCGCTCGCCTCTGTAATGGCAGACCCGTCTTCCTTCAGCATGGGGACCCGGTATACTGCTCCAGGAGCAACAAAGGACCCCCGCACCCATACAGTGGGATCGCCGTCGGTAGTATCAGCCTGCCCTGTGGCGTTTTCCAAGCAGACTACCGCAGTATCGAAGTCACTTCCAGTAGCCAGGGTCAACCGCCCGTTAGCGATCCTGTAGACCGCACCCTGGGTCGCACCCTCCTGTGCTGTCATCGGGAACGACATAACGTCTTTAGGCGGGGCTACGTCCACAGCCCCCGCGATGAGACTCATTACCTTCTGGAACATCCGTATTCACCTCACTCGACTTACTATAATTTTCCAAGCCGCTTCAGTTGCTGGTAGTACCTCTCCAGGCTAACTCCAGTCTTCCTTGCGGCTTCCTTTTGAGCAGGGCTAAGAATTGCCTCGTAGTCAGGCTTACCGGTGCCTGGAGGTTCTCCGGAGCCCTCTACTTTCTTGCGCCGCTGTAGCTGTTGCTTGGTCCGGGTCTGCTGTTCAATGTGGTCCCTTAAGTACGGCCTGAGTACAATCGCTGCAGCGTCCACCAGGGACAGTCCCAGCTCCTCGGCCTTGTCTTCTATGTCCTCGCGGTGCTCGTCGAAAAGCGACCCGAACTCTTTCCTCGCCTCAGCCTCCTGCGACTTCAAGACCTGAGCTGTGCGCTCTTCTTCCAGTAGCTCCTCAATGCGGTCAAGCCGCTGCTCCAGTGGGGTTGCCCCGCCCTGTAAACCGGCCCCGCTATGCGGGACAGTTACCGGAGCTGTGGTTTGAGCTATCGCTCCAACCCGGCTTGCCACCTCTGTCGGCGGCAACCCTGCGGCCCTGGACACCGCCTGCCCGGCCTGGATGTAAGGAATAGCTTCGTCTATACTCTTAAACCCAAGCCTGCGGGCGAACTTGCGCTCCCACTGGGCGTGCTTGCGTCTCAGGACCCTGTCGAAGTCTTCCTGGGTAAGGTAGTTTGGTTCATCCGACTCTTCTTGTATATCGTCAGATCTATCCGCAGCATCGTCACCAACGTCGTCCTGAAGCGTATCTTCATCGCTACCCAGGTTGTCTTCAGTGGTTTCAAGCAGTTTGTCGTCCATTGTCTGCCTCCCGTTTTTAGCCCGTCGGCTTTATTTTTACTTCCGTTTTAGGGCCGTCGCCCGGAAACCCCAATCTTTATTTGGTGCCGTTTATAGCCCGTCGGCTTTTATCCAAAAGGTTTCCTCATAGACTGAGTGGTGTTGGGCCTGGTCGCAGGGTAAAGTATCCGATCCCGCGCCGAGTCCTTCTTCCCCGCAGGGAGCTTAACGGTTTGCGGAGACCGGGGGCCCCCTCTGGTAGTCACCTTCGCCTTATAAGCCAAGTAGCTCACCTCCTCCACCGAAGGTTCGTTCTCCTACTCTTTCTCCTTCAAGCCCGGCAGCTTCAGCTCCCTCCATCCTGGCTACAATAGCCTCCCAGTTGGGGAAGTTTGTCGCTTCCAGGGCCGCTTGTCTGTCGATGAGACCTATCATATAAAACTCCTTAGCCTGTTCGTAAAGCAGCGCCTGGCTGTACGGCACCGAAGGCCCGATCCTTACCTCCACGTCAAACTCGGGAAACTTCAGTTCATCAAACATGCGTTCTGCTTCCCCGGGCAGCGGGGCTCCGGTCTCGTCAACCTGAACCAGGCCGGCGTCCATTCCTCGCTCCAGCATACGCCGCATAAGCTCGCCCCTCACATCCAGGGTAGTAGGCTCATCCTCCCCGGCGAGCCTGACCTGCCTGGGCTCATCGTAGAACTCAAGCATCAGCGAGTTGGACTGCTCTACCAACTCTCTCAGGGCTATTGCCAGCTGCTTCGTCTTCTGCCGCACCCTGATGTTGGCTGCCTCCTGAAGCGCGATAATCGCCGAGGCTGCTCTTACACTCCCCGGCTGCCTGCCCTGGACCACGTCGTGGATCCCTAAGATCTGTTCCATGAGCAGTATCAGCCGGTCCACATGCTGTGGGACATGCGGCGGGATTGGCACGCCCACAAGCCGCTCTACTCCGCCGTTGTGGGTCCAAATAACCTGTCCGGGGTTATTGTCGAAGATCCAGGCATCCTCCTCGTTAAGCCCCGAGAGCATCTGGTTTACCATCCACTGCGAGTTAGCCATAAGCCTTGTGTTATCAATGATCTGCGCCTCAAAAGCATTAATCAACTGCTGAAGTGTAAGCGCAATTTCGATTTCTCCGAATCCCCAGAACTCTTTGTCCCCAGGATAATCTACAAACCTGGCAAACGGGAACCTGTTGTGGCGATACAAGGGGTTCTTATCCCCTGTCCGGTCATACTCCCCGCCGATGATGTCCAGAACCAGGTGCCCGGTGTAATACATCACACACAGGTTGCCTTCCCGGTCCCTGAACCAGTACTCTTTGAGTGTAGCTGTAGCTTCTTTCGAGGGCTGGTCCCTGCCCTCAAGGGCTTCCACCTCTACCCAGTCGTTGTCAGGTATTACAAACCGGCCCTTCTCGGGCCACCTTCTTAAGAAATACTCCAGGCTCTTAGGCACCGCCGTGAAGCAGTAGTCCATGTCCTCTATCTTGTAAGCCCTGGGGTCCGGAAAAAAGTTCATCGGGTGCACTACATGGTAGGCCACGTCCCCCATCCCGTCGTACATGTCCGGGTCCCAGACAATCTTAAAAATAGCCGTGCCGTATTTCAGGGCGTGCAGCGTCGCTTCCCCGATTTTTTCGTCCTGCATCCGGTTGATATACCACAGGTGCTCCTGGCCTGCGGTAAGCTTGGCCGCCAGCGCCTTGTCTCCCCTGTGGTGCCAGGGCAAAATCAAGAACTTAGGGTGAGTATCAACAATCCTGGGCAGCACTGCCTGAATCATCGCCAGGACCAAGTTCAGTACCGGCGTAGATCTATCCTCAGGCACATACTCCAGCCACTGCTTGCCCCGGTAGATTTGGTCATACTCGCGCCACTTCTGGTGCAGAGGCCGCCCCGTGAAGTCCACCTTGCGCTCTCTTGCTATCTCCCAGCGCTCCTGCGCCAGATCCAGAAGATCGTTCTCTTCTTTCGAGTTCTGCTTGCGCTGGTCCGTATTCTTGAGGTTTTCCGTCATCTTTTTAACCCAAGGGACTACAGGCATATTAGCACCTCACTACTCCGCTGTATCGTTTTGCTTTTCGGGCTGCCGCCATCTTGCGATACTTTTTATCCTCAACAATACTCGGATGCACAAACTCTGTCTTCGGTGTCTTCGGCGCAGCCTTCAGCTCCCTTGGCGGCCTGTGGGCCTTTACAATATCCAACTGGTCCGCCAGGGCATCGGCCAGGTCCTTCTTGCCGGCAAACGGAAACTTCAAAAGCTGCCACTTGAGTTTCTCCACCAGGTCGTAAGGCTTGCCCTGCTTCGAGTAAGGCTGCTTTATAATCTTTTTGGGGATGTAGAACTCGTTCTTAATCCTGGGCACAAGCCGCAAGATCCGCTCGTCTTTGCTCATGTTGCGCCTCGCTATAGGCTCGATAGCGAAGAACAGCCCCCGCTCCAGCATCATCCGCTCCATCGTGTATATATAAAGCTGCTGAAAGCCAATCGACTCGAAACCCACCGGCAGAAGAAACCGGCCTTTCTTCTGCCACTTGGCTACCATGTCAAAGATCGCTTCCGGAAGCTCGTGCTCCGAGAGCCTCTCGCTGACCCCGTCCAGGAAGAACATCCGGTTGTGCTCGTCATACCCGCAGACCACAATCGAGGAATCGCAGGCGCTGTCCTCAAGTGATATAGCCGGGTCCACCGTGATGCAAATATCAAGCGTAGACAGCCAGGTATCTGACATCAGGTCTAACGGCTTGAACCACTCCTCCATGAACTTCTGGTGCTCTGCGGGCGTGGGGTCCAGCAAGTACTGTGCTCCAAACTCGTAAGGTCCCTTGGCCTCCAAGAGCTCCTGTAGTACTTCCGGCCCAAACTCCTCCGGGAACACCGGCTTCTCCGGAGAAGTAGGCGTAATCGAAATAAGCCAACTTTTTTCCTCCTCAGGAGTTCCCTTCGCCCTCTGCAAGGCTTCTTCAAGCTGCCCGTGGATGATATGCACCGGCACGCTGTAGCTGGCCTTGTGCCCGAACTCCTCGATAATCCAGGCGTACAGGTCCATGTGCGACCACCGGGTGCCGATAACTAAAAGCTCTCCGTCCGGATCTAAAAGGTCCAGCAAGTCTTTGAAGTAAAGGATCGACTTCTCAACCATCTCCTGGGTCCGGACGTATTCGCGGTTTATGAGGTCGTCCGCTACAATCAATCCGTAGTGCTGTGAAACCATCGAAGCATCCACAGCCCCCGTGGTAAACGTAGCTTCCCTGGCTTGACCAGGCCGCAGCAGTGTCAGCTCGTCCTGAACGTCCCGGACTACCCAGTCCAGCTTGTCTTTCATCGTGGCCCGGTCGTACTCGGTTGCATACTTCTTAATCCACCAGTCCCGCCAGACCCACCGGAAGCGCGGGTTGCTGTTAAAGTGCTTCGCTATGGTCCGCAAGAACTTCCGGCTGTTGTCCAGCTTGGCGTTGGTGATGAGGCACCGCAGGTTCGGGTTCTCCAAGGACTTCTTTATCGGGTAGCTCTCAGTGCCAAGCGTACTTTTAAAGTGCCCCCGAGGGTGCAATAAGAGCTTGAACTTGTACTTGGGCGTATCAATATCTTTCGCCATGCTCCTGTGGTAGTGCTCGGTGAGCCGGTCATACCCCAGGATATGCTTGGCTAAGTAGTGAAGATCCTCCAAGCATTTCTGCCTGGCCTCTTCCTTGAGGATCTCCTCTTGTTCCTCCGTGAGGTTAGGAAACGCCCGCATCCCTTACTCCCCCAGGTGATTTCTTCTTCAACCGGTCCTCCATCAGCGCCCGGTATCTCGGATCGGCGAAGCGCCTTGCCTTCCCGTTGTCCGGGCGCACCACAACGCCTTCAGACACCGTTGTAACGTTACTTGTCTCCTTATCGCGGACCACAACAACCCTGCGGTCGGTGGTCCTCCACCAGATTATGGCTATAATTGCCGCTCCACAAATAAGCCCCAGCGCAAAATCAGCCATTTTGGCTCTCCTCGGTCAGATATTTGCCTAAAGTAGCCTTGATAAAGCGCACCTTGGCCTCTTCAGACTTAAAAGGAGACTCCCCAAGCTCAACTTTAGTGTTTAAGTTGAGGTTAGCCTCTTCGCTGTAAAGCCCGGCAAGCTCTAAGATGAGCTTCCCGTGCTTAAAACTGCCGCTTTTGGCGGCTTCTACGAATGTTTTAAGGATTGCCGGCGTTTCCACAGCCAGGGAGGTCTTCAGAGTCTCGAAAAACAGCGTCTTGAAGTCAGGATCGGCGAGTCTTTTGTAGATAAAATCGGCTGAGCAGCCTGTTCCCTTGGAAATTTGCTCAACAGTAAGCCTCTCTAAGCCCATTCCGCCGGACTGAGCTGCGAATTGTAGGATTTTTCTGTCTTTCCTGGACAGATTTGCCTCTTTAACACCCATAAACTCCCCTCCCTTCCAGAATTATACCAGAAGAACGTATGTTCTGTCAAATAAAACCTTTACAAATCATGGGATTTCGTGTTACAATGAACCAAAATGGAGAGAAAATGGAGAGAGAGGAGGTAAAATTTCTTGGATTCAGCTACGCTCCGGCAGCTTCAAGCACTGCCTCTAGAAATCAAGGTAGAAAAAACGAAGCTAAGAATCAGAGAATGGTATGAAGCTGCTGGCGGAGACGTATACGTGAGCTTCTCCGGCGGCAAAGACAGCACGGTTCTGCTCCATATCGTGCGCAGCATCTACCCCAAAGTCCCCGCAGTGTTCGTAGACACCGGCCTTGAATACCCAGAAATTAGAGAATTTGTAAAACAGTTCGATAATGTAAAGTGGCTGAAGCCCCGCATGTCGTTCCTTAAGGTCATCAGAAAGTATGGCTACCCCGTGGTAAGCAAAGAGCAGGCCAGATACATCTGCGACTACAGGCACTCCAAGTCCGAGAGAGTGCGCCACAGAGCCTGGTATGGGGACGGCAAAGGCAGATATAAGATTTATGAGAAGTGGAAGTTCCTGGTAGAAGCCCCTTTTGAGATTTCTCCCAAGTGCTGCGACGTGATGAAGAAGTGGCCTGCCGACGACTACTACCGGGAGACCGGCAGAGTCTCTATCACGGGCTCCAAGGCGGCAGACAGCCTCCAGCGGAAAGCAAGCTACCTGAGGCATGGAGGCTGCAACGGGTACGACATGACCCGCCCCCGGTCGATGCCCCTGGGTTTCTGGACCGACCAGGACGTGCTCAGGTATCTCAAGGAGACCGGCATACCCTACTGCCCGGTATACGGAGACATCGTAGAAGAGGACGGCAAGCTTGCTACCACAGGAGTGGAGAGCACCGGCTGCATGTTCTGCATGTTCGGAGTTCACCTGGAAAGGCCGCCGAACAGGTTTCAGCAAATGAAGCTCACGCACCCTCAGTTGTATAACTATTGCATCAACGTGTTGGGTATAGGTGAAGTGCTGGATTACATGGGGTTGCCTTACAAGTGACAGGAGGCAAGCAAGTCAAGTAAGTGAGCCCGGTGAGGAGGGAGACAAGTGCCGGGAATTATAAGAAAACTCGACCTGCAGCGCAGGTTAATACTGCCCCGGGAGACCTTAAGAGCTGCCGGGTTCAAGCCGGGAGACCTTCTGGAAATCTACAGCGACGTAGGCGAGGATGGCTTGCCGTGCCTGGTGCTCACCTTATACAAGCCCGGATGCGCTCTCTGTGGGCGCCCAGACTCAGACAGGGGCTATATTACGTTTGAGGAGCACGACAAGATGCTCTGCGAGGACTGCGCAGCAGCCGTGGTCCGCGCCCTGGGGCTGGAGTTTCAGGAAAAAGCCTTTAAAAGTAAAATAGAGCGGGAGGAAGAGCGTGAATAGTCAGCAACTTCAGGAACTTGTCGCCGAGTTTGAGCGGGCAGAGCATGAGGTTATGGGCTTCAAGGAGGGCGAGTATACCGGCTCTGCAAACCGCTTGAGGAACTTCGAGCGGGTGGCAGACATGCTTGGGCTTAAGGCAAGCCAGGTTGCCCTTGCCTACCTGCTCAAGCACATAGACTCTATCTCTTACCAGGTGATGTCCGGCAAGTATACCTGGGCTATGGTTATTGAAGGCAACCGGGAAGGGCTTAAGCAGAGGATTGTGGACGCGGTAAACTACCTGCACCTTATGGCGGCCTGCCTGGAAAAGGAAGAAGCTGCTGCGAGGGCCACAGGAGAAGCAGAGAGGAGTGATCAAGATGCCATTGAAGGGCGGCTACTCGGAGAAGACCATCAGGTATAACATTGCCGAAATGATACGCGCGGGCAACCCACGGGACAGGGCTGTGGCAGCCGCCTACAGAAAAGCAAGAGCGGACTATAGGAAGAGCAACCCAGGGAAGCCCCTGCCAAAACACTTAAGGAGGAACGGGTAAATGGCCCACCTTACTACGCCTGGGGGTTACGGAGGACCTACCAGGGAGGACATTGAGGAGTACCAGAGGATTCAGAGAAGTGCTACCAAGTCGCAGATTCTAATAGAACTCATAAAGGTACTGGACCCTGCAGACCAGGACCGCAGACACAGGCTCTGCGACAAGGTGGAAGCGATTGCAGACGAAATATAGGGGCCACAGCCCCTATATTTTTTTTTCCTTCGAGCTGGAAAATTCTGGAAGAGCGAATTTGGGCAAAAAAATTGAGAGGGGGAGCATCTTGCACCCCGCCAGGGCGGCCGGGGGGCTTGGGCGGGGCCGTAAAATTCTGAAAATTCTGAAACGGCCTGGGGTCCTGTTTTCATCCCCAGCAGATGCAAGCGCATACAAGCGCAAAGATACAATCTGATATTCTCTTGAATCTGTTTGTGCCGACAGCGCTGTCCACACAAACAAACTATCTTGTTCATCCAAAAAAATTTAAAAAAGATAAGGATGAAAAAAGGATTTTATGCACATGATAGCGAATATATAGATATGCTCTTTAGGAGCAAACAAAAACAAAAAAGGAGTGCTAAGGATGGAACAGAAAGTGCGTGGAATTGACGTTATCTTGCGAGCAGCGGAAAGGAAAAAGAAGAAAGAAGTACCAGTTAAGTTTGCCGAGAACTGGAATGGAGAGCTTCAGAGGCTAGGTTACAGAGCAATCCAGAATCATTGTCAACGTTATGGTATCGTACTCAGCCTTGAAGATGTTAGAGATGCAATTGCAGAAGTTGTAGCGAATTTTTGGGAAAAAGGGAAGCTAGCAGCTTCCATGGAGCGAAGCGAACTGGTCCTCTCCAAAGAAGACAAGGTTCAATTCTGCAAGGACGTAGTGAACGCGTACCGTCGTTGTATACATGCAGGGAAGAAAACACAAGCTGACATTGCTTTGGACATAATATTAGGAACAGCAAAGTATTATCAATGGCGGCCGGATAGTCCTGAAGCGGCACTAGGATGGATTGAACTAAAGGAGAGCTTAAGAGAAACTCTATCAACAACAGACTATGCAGCATGTCAGTTATTGCTGCAGGGGTACAGTCAGGAGGAAGCTGCCAGGTTGCTGAAGATAGACAGGAGGACCTTACGCAGACGTTTGGACCGTCTGCCGTCTGGGAAGTTGCTGCGAATACTGCGAACTTAGCAGGACTTAGCGCAGGGTATATACCCTGCGCTTTTTTTTTTTTCGCCTGTTTCCTTTATGCACGTAGCCACACGCAAAATTAAGAGGAAATGTCAAAATTGTCTGAATATAACAAATTTAAATTTTCAGCTTTTTTTATGTCCCATTTTTCCGTTCTGCGTCGCAATATTTAATGAAGGGAATTTTATCCCTTCAAGAAGACAAGAAAGGAGGATAGGCCACATTGGCGAGGAAGGAGACTCTCCTTCCTCCTGAGGAATTCGTCAGGCGGGCCGTACTTCGCCTGCGGAAAGGGCAGGCGAAGTCGATACACTCTGTATTCTCCGGCTTTAACGCTGCCTGGAGAGAGTATTACAATAGCGATCCAGTAGAAGGCGTTAAAGCGCTGGAGAAGAAAGGCGTGTGCGTGACGCATCCAACGAAGGGGGGCGTGCGCATATACCTGGCAGAGGATGCGCCCAGCCGGCGGCCGACTCCGGAGGAAGTAGTAGGAATAATCTTAGGCTAGGGGATTTGTGCCCCTAGCTTTGTGCAATCACCGGTGTGCGGTCGCCGAGCACATTGACGTGCTTGGCGTACGCCCCGTTTATATAGATGGTAATTACTTCCAGGCAACTGG
>Ga0209608_1003186_pt1 | contig 10594 bp, 7 predicted proteins | sample AD_UKC130_MetaG_FD_184428 | JGI IMG/M metagenome (GOLD analysis project Ga0209608, IMG submission 184428) | Active sludge microbial communities of municipal wastewater-treating anaerobic digesters from Canada - AD_UKC130_MetaG (SPAdes) (version 2) | ecosystem: Engineered > Bioreactor > Anaerobic... | reverse complement strand
GCCGAGGCCAAGGAAGCTGTCGGCCAAGTCACGACCGATAGCGAAGGACGATTCTCCTTTTCGGCCCCCTATCGGTGCGATTATCTTCTCCGAGCCGTGATGGAAGACGGCCATCAGGCCGAGGCCCTGATCCATGCTGATGAACTCCCCGACACGCTGCCTCCTTTTCCGGGCCAGCAAACCCCAACGGCCGTAACGAGGCCCCTTGAATCACAGACCGCAGGGCAGACGCCCGCGTCCGGGGTTTTACCGCTCAACCACACGGCTGAGGTCAGCCAATCTACGAGTGCCGCTCAATCCACCGCCACTAATGATGAGTCCGTTCGCCAGGAGGTGGCCAGCCTGCGTAGCCAGGTCATCCAACTGCGTGAGGATTTGAAGCAGTTGCAGACTACCACCGGCCTTCGCGATATTTTTGGGGGCGTGGGTTACATTCTTGGGCTGACGGGTATTACTTTCTATTTCCTGGCAAAAAGAGGGCGAAACAAGTGACAAATCATTAACTCGTGAGATCGTTTGATGCAATGGGAGAAAAATCCTCGATATGAATCGCCAATGGGATGAAGGCCCTATGCTGCGACACAGCAGCGCGGCCCCCATAGATCGCTTCGATCCCCGCCTGCGGACGTTGGCCGTGGGCCTAACCGCCTTGGGGACGGTGGCGGCAGGACGCCTACTAACTCTCCTTGGGCTGCTTGCGCTGGGTTTGGTCTTTCTGGCCCTTGCGCGAATGCCGCTGGCCGTGACTATCAAGCGATGCTTGCCGCTCCTGGGATTTGGTGTGCTTCTGGCGATGATCCTTCCCTGGACCGTTCCCGGCACACCGCTGGGCACAGGTTTTTGGGCCCACGCAAGTTCGGAGGGACTAACGCAGGCAGGGCTGATCACGCTTCGGGCATTAATTATCATTCTTGCCACGATCGGTCTTGTTGGGACGCTGGAAATCCCTGTTCTGGGCCATGCCTTCGTTCATCTGCGCATCCCGCCAAAACTGGTGTTCGTGTTTCTGTATGCTGTCCGTTATCTCCAAGTCCTTCAGGATGAGTATCATCGGTTACGAACGGCCATGGTAACGCGGGGCTTTCGCCCGGCCATGAACCGACACACCTATCGGGCCTACGGTTATCTGGTGGGGATGCTCTTGGTAAGAAGCCTCGAACGCTCGGAACGGATTTTGACCGCCATGCGGTGCCGCGGCTTTCGAGGGAAGTTCTACGTCCTAGACCACTTTCATTTTACCTCCTGGGATGTTTTGTTCGGTTTGATCTGCGTGATCGCTACCGGCCTTTATTTTGGATGGGAAGTCGTGTGGTAACAGAACAACCCCAACCCAAAGGGGACAAGATGGCATTCACCCGCTCCGTCGATCCGCAACAGATAGGTCTGACGGCTGCCGCAGCTGGTTCATTGTCTAGTCACGAAGATTCTTCTCTTTCGGAGCGAGAAGCCAACGGCCTGCCGCCGCCCGTCATTAACGTCCGTAATTTGGAGTTTAGCTTCGACGGCCAAGTGCGGCTGTTCTCTCATCTCGATTTCACATTATCTCCTGGCGAAAAAGTGGGGCTACTCGGGCCCAATGGATCGGGCAAGACGACATTCTTGCACATCCTCATGGGGCTTATCCCGGCATATGCCGGCACAATCGAGATTCTGGGGCGGGTACGTCGTCATCCTAGCGATTTTCGTGATCTGCCGGGACAGGTGGGACTGCTTTTCCAGGATAGTGATGACCAACTGTTTTGCCCCACGGTGGCAGAGGATGTCGCCTTTGGCCCCTTCAATCAGGGGAAAAGCCCACGCGAGGTTCGGGAGATTGTGCGTCAAACGTTAGACAAACTTGGGCTGGCCGGATGGGAGTCGCGGATTACCTACCGATTATCCGGCGGCGAAAAGCGATTGGTTGCCCTGGCAACGGTTCTCGCCATGGAGCCCCAACTGCTGCTCCTGGATGAACCAACGGCCGGTCTAGACGAATCGGCTTGCGCGCGGGTGGAAAAAATCCTTTCCGCGTTGCCACAATCCATGGTGATTGTGTCTCATGACCGCGGGTTCTTGCAGAGAATCTGCCACCGGGTCCTTGTGTTGAAGGATGGTCGCCTCAGCCTGTGCCACGCATAATGGGCATAAGTGGACAACGCACAGCTAAGATATTCGAAGTGGGACTGGCACAAGCCAGCATTTGAACCGTTGGGGGCATCTTAATTGCGCATCTAATGCAGACTTCATGGCGAGGCAAGTATTTCGCCACCGGCCCGGGTCGCTAAAGCCTGCCACATCGCTTTTTCGATGGTTTGGGAATAGAACCGGGCAGAGCCGTCAACATGAACCGCATTCACCCCACCAGGATGGTAACTGCGGGAAACCACGATGGCATAGGTGGGTAGTCCCCTGATACCGTCCCTCCCTTCTTGCCAAGAGTTGTAATCACAATCGAGCATCTGGCCCTGGATCTCGCAGGGGATTCTGGTGTTGGGAGGAAAACAAGCCGTAAAGCCGGTGTGATGCACACGACCATCGGGCCATTCAGTGTGGCCAGTCGTTTTGGCATCGGTAGCGGATTGCACAATTGCCGACGCATCCTCGGGAGATTCGGGCATCTCTGCGGTTGGGGGACCGCCATTCCGGCGATAAGGCTGCCAAGCCTTGACCTCAGCCGCAAGGATGGTGTGCGCCGTTCCGTCGGTAACCGCCGCCCAGGAAAGGCTAGAGTTTGGATAGGAAATGCCGTCCCCACCACGATCCGAAACGGGATCATAAACGAAATACACACCCAAATTGAATCCATAGGTGGTGGAATAGAGTCGTGGTTTGCCACCGCCTGGATCGCGGAGTTGACCGGCCTTGGGATCACTAGGACAAGCCAAAACGGCAATCCGTACGGAGTCAATCGCAGGCTGTTGGTCCCAAGGTTCCACCAGGTTGATTCGAGAACCCAACGGCACCTGTTCAAGGTAGGCCAGAAGACGACCATGGATACCCCAGGAAACATTATTCCCGGTTGACTGGACGCTCCGATCAACAATAGCACTTGGGGGAAAGCATCCCCAGGAAGTTGCGTAATTGTGTGTCGCTAGCCCCAACTGCTTAAGGTGGTTAAGGCACTGCGCCCGCCGGGCTGCCTCTCGGGCTGCCTGTACTGCCGGAAGTAACAAGGCGATGAGCAAGCCAATAATAGCGATCACAACCAGAAGTTCTACCAGGGTAAACGCTCTTGGTAGTTTGATACGCATTTCCTTCAACCTTTCCGAACTGCTAATGCACTACGCTCCGGGAGCGCGACCTCTTTCCCCGCCATGCCACTTACCGTCGAGATGAATCAATTGAGCACAGCAGATCGCGCTCCCAAGGGGGTTCGTTCTGGCCGAGAGTTCACAAAACCGCGTCTTTTGCCACCAAAGACGCCGTGTCGGGAACCGTTCAGCCGAGAGTGCATGTCACAATGTTTCACACGATGTCGAATCGCGCATCATGGTTTATCCTGCGGAAAGGCTAGTCGAAAAGTTCTCGCCGCCACACCTATCAAGTGGCACACCTGTCTTTTGTGATGACCGGCGCTTACGGAAAATAAGGAGTGGGTAACTATTCTGGCGTTCCAATTGTTTTTTGCCTCCTGCGCCAGATGAAGTGAGCATGGAAGGCAAATACGTGACCCCTGATGCTATACCGTAAACGCTTCTTATGGTATCCCAGCCGTTTACAGTCGGTTATGTGGAGCTTCATCGTTCCGGTGAATTGCAGCGGCGAATCGAGGAGGCGTTGGCCCGATTGGCCGACTGCACGCTGTGCCCACGACAATGCCATGCCAATCGCCTAGAGGACGATCCTGTGGGGTCTTATTGCGGCATTGGTCGGCACGCCTGGGTATCAAGCGCATTTCCCCACCACGGCGAAGAACCCTGCCTTCGCGGCTGGAACGGATCGGGAACGATCTTCTTTTCGGGATGCAATTTGAAGTGTGTCTTCTGTCAAAATAACGACATAAGCTGGCAGCGAACGGGCTACCCCGCTGATGCGCGTCGCCTTGCCCATCTTATGATTCACCTGCAAGAGCAAGGCTGTCATAACATCAATTTTGTCACGCCGAGCCATGTCATTCCGCACATTTTGGAGGCCCTACCGATTGCCATTGAAAAGGGTCTCCGTGTGCCTTTGGTCTATAACAGCAGCGGGTACGATTCGGTGGAGGCCCTTCGTCTGCTAGATGGGGTTATCGACATCTACATGCCGGACATGAAGTTTACCAATCCCGATGTCGCAAAACGCTTGGCGCATGCACCCGATTACTGGGACGTGTGTCGCGCAGCCGTGAAGGAAATGCATCGACAGGTGGGCGATTTGGTCCTGGACGATCGGGGGTTAGCCGTCCGCGGACTGCTGGTGCGGCATCTGGTCATGCCCAATAACTGCGCTGGAACCCACGAAGTAATGTCCTTTCTGGCCGAGCAGATCTCCCCTCATACATTTGTCAACATTATGGCACAATATCGACCAGAGGGCCGTGCGTGGGACATCCCCGAAATTGCTCGGCGTTGCACACGCGAGGAATACCTTGAGGCAATAGCGGTGGCCAGAAAAGCCGGCTTGCACCGTTTTTGCCGCGATTAAAACTTTCCCAGAAAATCATTTACCGGAGACGAAGAGACTATCCCATAATCTCCCCTCACGTGTTCGGCGGGACAGGGCTCAGAGGTGAGGATGGTTCGAATCGCTGCCGGTTTTCTCAATCGATTCCGACGTTCGCTTGCCCTCACCCCAACCCTCTCCCGGAGGGAGAGGGGGACTTTTTGGGATAGGCTCGAAAGAATCATAATCATCATGAGCTTACGAGATGACACGGAAAGGCCTACTGGCATGTCGAAAAAGAAGCCCCTGGGACTTTTCATAACGGGAACGGATACGGGCGTAGGCAAGACCTATGTGGGTGCCCTGATTGCTCGCAATTTGGCGCAAAAGGGCTTACGTGTTGGGGTTTATAAGCCGGTGGCAAGTGGTTGCCAGCGAGTAAAAGGAGAACTTGTTTCAGAGGACGCGGTCACGCTTTGGGAAGCCGCTGGCAAGCCGCTCACTTTGGGGCATGTCTGTCCGCAATGTTTCGAGGCCCCCCTGGCCCCACCGGCCGCTGCTCGGGCGGAGGGCAAATCTGTGGACACGCGGCTCCTTCGGGAAGGTCTGCGGCCTTGGCTGGAATGGGCTGAGGTCATCCTTATTGAAGGTGCAGGTGGGCTCATGTCCCCTGTCAGTGATGAGGATTATGCCGCCGATTTGGCCTACGAGTTCGGATATCCTTTGTTGGTAGTCAGTAACAACGTCCTGGGTACGATCAATCACACACTCTTGACTCTCATCGCCGCAACGACATTTCGGGAGGGAATCGACGTGGCGGGAATCTTACTAAACGAGCCTGCCCCGCCCGATCCTCTCGATGCCAGCGTCACGAGCAACTTGCAGGAACTCTCCGCCCGCTGCGTCCCGCCTGTCCTTGGGTATGTGGCCCACGGTGCCCGAGAAAGTGAACCACCGGTGGATTGGCTCACCGTAGCCCGACGCCCGACCCCGCCAAGAACGACCTCGTGGTGAGTTAGACGGCCCCCCAAGCATGCATGCGTGAAACGATATCCCTAAGCACAACCGTTATTGCCCTGTCAAACCCGCGCCGGCTTGGACACCGTTTTGGCAAAGCGGGATACGAGTATTTCTTGTGGTGTCTGGAAACGTCAAGGGCCGCATCGGCGTGGACAACAGTGCGAATTGCCCCAAATGAGGCCGACCACGGGATCGTGCCAAACGGGGCAACCACAGGGGGTTGCCCCTACAGGTCGGTCATCAAAATCGTAGGGGCAGGCCCCTGTGCCTGCCCCAGAACATAAACAGCGCCCGGGGCCCCGTCGAATGCAAACAACGGGTACCCGCCCAAGCGCGAACGTGGGTGGTACGCATAAACGGGCAACCACAGGGGGTTGCCCCTACGAGCCGTTTTTCGCGCACTACCAAACCCATATGACAACCGCTGTGGTCGTCGATTATTGTCGCGACAAGCGTGAGTGGCCTGCTTTATAGCGCTGTGTTCGGGTGCTTGCTTTCATCACCGTTTTGCCTTTGGCGACGGTGCCGGGCCGGGATTATCGAACAAATCGTGCATCAGGAGTCCAGACTTTGATGTTCCTCCTCTCCAAAGATCCCATTTGGGATCCGCATATTTGTCAAAAAACTGATACAACCGCTGCGACAATTCTCGCTTCACTGCCTCGCATCGCGAATCGTCCACCAAGTTTGTCAACTCTTGAGGATCATGTTCCAAGTCGTAAAGCTCGTTTGGCGTCTGCCGAAATCGTTCGATGTACTTCCAACGATCGGTACGGATAGCCCTCACGTTCTCAAATTCATAAAAGACCACATTTTCCCAGGATGGGATCTCCTCTCCCCGGAGTAGGGCTGCGAAGCTCCTGCCCGGGAGTTTCCTTGCATCGGTTTTTCTCCAGGTCAATTGCAGGTACTCAACCAAAGTGGGCAGCACATCAATGTTACTTACAAGCAGGTCCACTTGTCTTCCACTTGGAATATGATCTGGACACCAGAAGATGAGAGGTATATGCATTGTCCAATCGAACGCAGTCAACGGCCGGGTGTGGTCACCCATGCCCCAGAATCCACTATGTCCCGCCGCTAACCCCTGATCAGCCGTAAAAATGACCAAGGTGTTATGCTTCAATTTACACCTTTCCAGAGATGCCATAATCTCGCCCACGCCATCATCAATGGCGCTGATTTCAGCCGCATATTTACGGATCGCCGAGAGGTCTCCGACGCGGTTTGCATAGTTGTGATTCCAAGGATGAGGGGGCAGCCTCGGAAAAGACTTCATTTCCGCATTCTCGTAGGTGCGTCGGTGTCGGTTTTGGATGGGTTCATCTAGTACCCCGCCCAGGCCATAGGGGCCATTGTAGGCCAGGAAGAGAAAAAACCGTCGATCTTTTTGGGTTTCGATGAACTCGATCGCACGTTGGGTCCACAATTCCGTCAAATATCCGGCGTATCGTTGAATCTTTCCGCCCTCGATAATCTGCTGGTTATAAAACCCGGCGGTATGACCATGGGGCATAGTCACCCAATAAGAGAAGCCTTCTTGGGGAGACAGATTGTCGCCCAGGTGCCACTTTCCCACGAGCCCACAAACGTATCCGTCTTGGGCCAGCAAGGAGGGAAGCGTGTCGAACTCGGCAAGAGTGTTGTAAGCTTCTGGGCCGATCTGAATTCCCCCTGCGCTGAGGTAACGGTGCACGCCATGCTGACAAGGCATAAGCCCCGTCAGAAAGCTCGCACGTGTCGGCGAACACACAGCGTTATTCGCGAAACACCTCGTAAACAAAACTCCCTCATTAGCCAAGCGATCGATGTGCGGCGTTTTTATGTCTGGATTACCGTAGCAACCCAATGACCAGGCCCCCTGATTGTCCGTCATGATGACGATCACGTTAAGGGATGGCGAGTGGGCAGAACTAAAGGATGAAAGCGGGAAGAGTAAAACTCCCACGAGTACAAAAAGCCACGTTCGCAGAAGCTCCCCCGCGCACATAACCCGACCTCCAAATCCCCCCGAAATCGGCCAACCAATCCGCAACGCCGGTGATTTTGATGAACGCGGGCAAGAGAGGCAAGAGAGGAGGCCGAACCAGTAACCCTCGTGAATGGCGGTCGAAGATGGCGTAGTGCTAGTTGCCAAACGGTGTCTGGCATTGCATCTGCGCTATCCAGTAAACCTGCGAATGCGGGAGTCGGACATGAACATCTCTTCCCGTTGTATTGTCGGGCTTGGCCCCACTAGCGGCCCCGCACACGCCAGAAATCGGCTGCAACGACGAGAAGCCGAATCACGAAAACCCCGTTTTTTCCGCGTTTTGCGCTATGTTGCCGACTAGTGCAAATACCCTGATGGGCGATGGCCGACTCGAACGGCCGACTTCCACCTTGTAAGGGTGGCGCTCTAACCAACTGAGCTAATCGCCCTAATGTGCGACGTCCTTGTCACCCGTTCTCCATTTCGTATCACTTCAGGACACAACCCCGAAAGGACGATCCGAAGTTAACAGTTGACGGCGCTCACATCCGGAATGTGATTTCCTTTCTCGGTGCTCGGCATATTCCTTCGTCAGACTCTCTTCGACACGTTTGTATTTTATTGTCCGCCTTCAATGGGACAACGTCAATCGGCAGCGTGACGGCCTCTAGCGTAGGGTTTTCATCAGGCGCGAGTGCTTGCCGATACGACCGGGGAATTTCGAGCCTATCCCTTAAGCTCCCCTCACGCGTTCGGCGGGAGAGGGGTCGGGGGGAGGGTGGCTCGAATCGCTGCGGGTTTTCTCAATCGATTCCGACGTTCGCTTGCCCTCACCCCAACCCTCTCCCAGAGGGAGAGGGGGACTTTTCGGGATAGGCTCTTCAGTCGCATAGGATGTCGCCGGTCCCCCCAAATTAGAAAGAGAGCTAGTTGCTAAAAAAGGCGATAAATCGCACCTCCGAATTCAGGAGGATAATGCATCCATTCGTTCCCAAGAGAAGACAACGTTTGGGGTTGCTGCCACAGGCTTTGCAACACGCATAGTCGATAGAGCAGCACCCCCATATCACAAATGGGGCCCCATATTTTTGATCCGCGCCACCTCAATGGGGTAGGTCCCTGCGCCTACCGGCCGCAACTCTCTTTTGGCGCGTTGGTTACGACTCTTGGGAGACAGCCAATGGGCCGATAGGGCCTACAAGTTGTTCGTAGGCCTTTCTGGCGTGCTCAAGCAGTTGCGTATAATCGCAGTGTTCTACATCTTCACCGATCAGTTCTACATCGAAAAAGCCATCGTAACCGTTGTCCAACAGGGCATCGACAATGGCTTTGACGGGGATCACTCCTTCACCCAGGAGGCAACGATTCACCTCACCTTGCGGCGGCCGTTTGGCATCGCCTAGCTGCACCAAAACGATGTGTGGCACCAACCGAGGAATTTGGGCCACGATGTCCGGCGTCAGACCGAGGTGATAGGTATCGAACACAAGCTTCACTCGATCGGAGCCCACCGCATCGACTAAGCGAAGAAATTCCTCGATGTCGGAGACGAACGTGAATTCGCACCCGCAGCCGGGATGCATCGGTTCCACGCCGAGGTAGATGTCAAATTCCTGGGCTAGCGGCGTCAGCTCTTTAAGGGCGTCGCGAAAGAGTCGTCGGGCATGGTTGAAGGTATGCGTCCCACGCGAACCGCTATAGACGATCAGACAACGGGTTTTCAGTTCTGCGGCCGTTTGGATGGCTTCGCGGGCGTCATCCACGGCTGCCTTGTACGAGCGGCCATCGCTGCCCGTAAAACCACCTGCCCAGAAGAGATGGGAGACTCTAAGGTCTGCCTCGACGATCAGTTCCGCCCCCTTCTCTTCGCCAAAATCCGAGAGTTTTTGCCGCCAAACACCGATGGCGGGAATGCCCGCCGCACGATATCGGTGAATATCTTCCTCAAAGGACCAACGAAACGTGGTCGTCTCGGAGACCGACAAACAGGCCATCCGTGTTTGCCTCCAACTAAACCAACCGTGACCATTTTCCAACCGTCCGAGAACCGCCTTATCAAAGCGTTTCCAGTATGGCCAAATCGTAGAGAAAAATAAAGGGGTCGGCAATATTTTCTGGCCGATCCCCCAAGGATTGTGGCCGCGTCACCACGGATGACTATATCGAGTGCGACTACGAATGTCCGGCCATACTGCCCAAACGGGCGGCCCGGTAGTTGGGATCGAGTTTGTCCACTTCTTCAGTCATCACGTCAATTGTGTAGCGGATTTGTTCTTCGGTATGGCGTGAGGTGAGGAAGAACCTCAATCGGGCGGCCCGTTCTTCGACGGCCGGATACACAATCGGTTGTACGTTGATCCCTCGTTTGAACAAGGCCTGCGAAAGGAACATACAGTGGAGCGAGTTGCCGATGATGATCGGGACGACCGGCGAATCATGGCTGGCGCCGGTATCGAATCCGCGTTCTTTGGCCAAGCGGAGGAACAGGGCCGCCCGTTCTCGCAACTGCGCCACCCGTTGCGGCTCTGCCTTCAATAGGCGAAGTGATGCCAAGGCGGCAGCGGCATTGGGAGGCGAAAGCCCAACGCTAAAGACGAAACCGGGTGCTGTGTATTTGAGATATTCAACCAACGATTTCTTTCCGGCGATGTAGCCCCCGCAACTACCAAAGGACTTGCTAAGCGTCCCCATCCAGATATCCACGTCCTCGCGGGGAACGTGGTAATACTCGCCGACTCCGCGGCCTGTCTCTCCGAGGACCCCCATGGAATGGGCCTCATCAACCATAAGAAGGGCCTTGTGCCGTTTCTTGACCTCGATGAAATGAGGCAAATCCGGGATGTCCCCGTCCATGCTATAAACCCCCTCGATGACGATCAGCACACGGCGGTACTCGCGCCGGAAAAGCTCCAGCAGCCGGTCAGCCGCCCGCCAATCGTTGTGGGGGAAAGGACGGCGACGGGCACCGGAGAGGATCGCCCCTTGAAGAATGCTGTTGTGGGAAAGCGCGTCATGGAGAATCAGGTCGCCCGGTCCCAT
>Ga0209608_1003178_pt1 | contig 10609 bp, 10 predicted proteins | sample AD_UKC130_MetaG_FD_184428 | JGI IMG/M metagenome (GOLD analysis project Ga0209608, IMG submission 184428) | Active sludge microbial communities of municipal wastewater-treating anaerobic digesters from Canada - AD_UKC130_MetaG (SPAdes) (version 2) | ecosystem: Engineered > Bioreactor > Anaerobic... | reverse complement strand
AAGGAAAGAAAGGAAATTATCAATACTACAAGAGGAGTTGAAATCATACAAATCATTCTTGAAAGGTGCAAGAAAAGCAAAATTCGAGCAAATTCAAAATGAGTCGATCGAATTGTCGGTCGGCGATGTTGTAGTCATGTACGGTAGTATAATGACGTATGGAGTAGTGGTTGATATTTCAGAGGCAAAATCAAAGGTCATCTTCTTGACAACTAACCTGTTGCTTTCCAGTCAGAAAGCACTGAAATTGAGAATCAACCACTTGGTGAACACCGTTGCAGTCTCACCAATTGAAGTGTCGATACCTAATGAGAAGATAAGATCGTGCGCTGAAAAGATTGCTCATATTCCAGAGAGTCTGCTGAAAAAAGTATTGGAAAATCACGATGCACTCAAGAGAATAGAAAATGGAGAGGTTGCGCCCGATCTGTTCGGTGACATGCAACCACAGACATTTGGAAAGATAATCCAAGAGTACTACAATTTGGAAAGGTCACGAATTCTAGAATCTCTTGACCTAAACGTGCAAAAGAATGTTGTAAAAATAAGATTCACAGACTATTTCCGAAAGGAAGAGTTTGTAAAGCAGTATGGAACTTCGCTTGCAGCTGAAAATGTATCTACTCTTAGTGGTGATGGGTATATACTGGAGCTCGACGCCGAGAACAATGCACTGAAAATTTACTTTGACGATAGATACGTAAGTACTTTGGGAGAAATAGAATTCAACGGAAAATTGGTCTATTCAGGTGAGATTCCAAGTATCCTTGAGATAATCGATGTTCCGATGATATTACCAGGATTGGCTAAGGAATTGATAAGAATAAGGAAAAGATGAAAAGAAATTCGAAAGAGATATCAAGAATTTCATATAGATAGAAATGCTTCAATATATGAGTATGCTTCGTACAAGTAGGATTATAATCCACGCCAACCAAATTCGATGTTAGCACTGAGCTGTAGTTTTGTGTTGTCTCGTAGCGTATCAAAACTTACTGATACGAATTTTTGTTCATTTACATGAGCGGTACTGGTTGAAGCAACGGTGTATTTATAAGTTGTCATGGCATTAGAAAGCGACACCTTTAATGTGAATACATTGTCTATCGTCGCTACTGTTTTGTTTGATGAAGCATCCAATATATCACTGTGAATGTCATTCCAAAATCCACCATTGACAGTTAAGTATTTTGCCCACGCATTGGCACTAGATGTAACTATTAATTTTGAATAGGAATTATCGATGTATTTCATAACTTGCTGATTCGCGTCTATTACTTCTTTCATTACGCCAGCAATTAGAATTGCTATTAAACCTGAAAAAAGCAAGAGTATGAGAGCAATAGAAGTATTTAAGAACCCTCGTCTCATTGTGTCATCACCTACCTAACTAATTTTCTCATTATAATCAACCATTTAGCATGAATATTCTGCTTTTTTCGATCGAAACAGGTTTTTGATATGGCCCAGTTGATTCCCATTTTACGTAAAATCTAAGTCCTATGACCGACTGAGGGTTAAAGCCAAGAGTCTTTTTGGCATCTGAAATTTCCTTTTCCAATGTCGAATTTCCACTGTTATAGAGCACATATATTTTGAAATCCTTCACATGGTTTAAAAGGTCAATTGTAACAGTGTTTGATGGTAAATCGAGATTAGGCAAGAATCGTACCATTCTTACGATTCCTTGCTCTGCATCGTATGATATTCTCTCTTGACGAAAGGAAGTAGTTGTGTAGCCATTGTTGAATACAGCATTCTTAAGCCGTGCAATAGGGTAAATGAAGTTGTCTTTATCCAAATCAGCACCGTTTGTTCGCAGAGTAACAAATTGCGATTGCTGTGAAAGATTGTATTCTGAAATTTTGAATTTATCGGATTTTGTAACTTGTCCTGGATATGTGCCAGGCCCGCTCAATTTAGTAAGTTGGACTTTTGCGTACCTTGTTTGATACCCAGAAGCTGTTGATGAGACTACATTTTTGATTATCACCCAATTTACTTCGTCCAACCTTCCGTCAAAAAGTGGAGAATATGTTCCATCTGAATTAAGTTTAAGTACCACTGGCATCAGTATTGCATAGCTGATGAAGAGCGTTCCAGTGTCGGTGTCATAATCTATGCAATTTCTAATCCAAGTATGTGATGTAAACTCATCGTACAGTTGGCCAAGCTGAGTGTAACTGTTTGATTGACCCGGTGTAAATGTTGGCCTGTAGAGGTTTTTGAGAAGCTCAGAGCCGCTTCCTGCAAGTCTTATCTGATTCTCAAGTTCAGTGAAAAGCCCTTCTACATAGTCATTTGCATACAATGACTTTAGAGTTGTTCTGGCGACTGAGTAACTATTAACTGTACTATTGAGTATGAGTACCGTCATCATGAAGAATATAGAAACTATTATCAAGCTGACAAGTAATTCTGAAAGTGTATACCCGCTCTTAATTGTTCATCACTCCTTAGATTTGTCGTTTCTATTCTTGTATATCAGGCAGTGAATTCGAAATGTTAATGACCTTTTGGTATTTATCTATAGAAAGTGTGATTTTCATGTTACCATATACCGGGTCTATAATAGGGTCGTTCGTTCCACTTGCTTTTCCAATATACTTTCCGAACATACCATCTACGGAGTACATATCTGTGATGGAATTTAAGTGATTCCCATTGCATAAGATGTCGACTTTTATTTGAGACAAGTCTATCTCTGCAATTATGGAATTTCCATCATCAGATACTCCATCCATATTGTTATCAAGGAATGCTTTGAAAGTACCTTTCTTATTAACATTATCTTGCTGATATCGCACAGCATATATATCCCGATTTACAAAGCCATTTACCCTTGACCTGGAGAATACAAAATTCACTTTCTCAGCACTTTGCATGAGCTTTGCATCTGCAGACAAGTTTTTGTAGACATTTGTAAAATTGAGGGAAGATATTGAAACTATGAGAGAAATAATTGCGAGAGTAACTATTACTTCAATCAAAGTGTATCCAGGATTCGATTTTACCATTGTATCGGAATCACCACCGCTTCAACGAAATTACCGTTCTTCGCTTGAACTCTTATAGTAACACTTGTAATCGTCGCAGCAACAAGGTTGGCACTATTTGAAGATGGTGAGAATTTTTGCCCAATGTTTTCTGGATTCTTCGTTACTGAGATTGAGTAGGTCTCACCTTTATATTCCTTATTTTCTTGTCCAAATTGTATAGAAGATAATTCCTTGTGAACAATTTCTTCACAAGTGTTGAAAAGCAATTCGGATAGATCCATTTTCGCCTGTGATTCTTGCGAAATCTTCATGAGATTCCAAGATGAAACAAGTGCAATACTCATTGCAAAAGATATTATTAGCAGCGCAACAAGCGCCTCGGCAAGCAAACTTCCATGCTTAAACAATTTGTCACCTTCTTGATAAGGTAAAATGCGATTATTGATTCAGTTATCTGAAGCATTTTATCATGTTGAACTACAGAGTTGTCTTACAGAAAGGAATATTCAATTGAATAACTGCATCTATTGCCAAATGCTATCGCTCATTTCAGTCGCTTACTAACGTCCAACTGACCAATAGAAATTCTTCATGCTAACTCGAGAGGGTTCAGTTTCAACTGAGTAAATTAACTTTTCAAGATACGGTGCACTCGTAGCGCTTTTTGGATAGAAAACTATTATTATTTGTGGATCTGGCAATGCCTTTGAAAAAGATATTTCTGTCGTAAAATCCCCATTTGGTAAAGGTTGTTTAACACTAACCCCAGGCATCAAAGGGTAAAACAGATAATTCACTAATGCTGGATTAGAAATACCTTTTTCCGTGTACCTTATTTCAAAAAATCCGTCGCCTTTCGATTTGTCAAATGCCACGGTCACTCTTATTTTCCGTACAAAATTGTCTGGTAGTTGTGACAAAGTTACACCTGTTACCAACGGAAAGTAATCTGAAATCATGTAACCCGGATCAGTTTCATATTCCAAGCTTGTTTTTGTCAATACTTTATAATAGTATCCAGAATCATTTCCATCAGCTGCAACAAAATCGGGAGTACCATCGTTGTCAAGATCTGCTACTGTTCCGGAATCAAAATCGTACGGTGGAGTTTTGCCTGATTTGTTTCCATGGATGAGTTCAATACTGACAAATTTCGGTTTTCCGTCATTTGTATAGCCCGTGCCTTTGAAAAGGTATATACTTCCACCAAAGTTTTTCCCCTGTCGCCATGCATCTGTACCGACAATTACGTCTTTGAGGCCGTCTCTATCTATATCTGTAATCTTTAGGATGGTTGGTGAAAATGAGTCAAGATTTTTGGGATCTTTCGAATTACTAAAAAGCGATGTATCTACAACTGTATTTGGTCCCAAACTACCATCCACTTTCGTTATTGCAAGTTTGCTATTTGTACTGAATTTAAGCTGGTTATTTTCCATTTTCCCAAAATAGATGAATAGTCCTCTTTTATCAGTATTACCTGCTACTAAGTCCGGTATGCCGTCGTTGTTTATGTCTGCCATATCTAAGACAGCTCCACCTCGACTATCAGTTGTTCCGATATCACTGTCACTTAGTAACAATGTCACGTTGGTGTGTATGAATTTCTTTTCTTTATCGTATGGCCAAAACCAAACTCTGCCACTCATGTCTGCGTAGATTATATCTTTATACCCATCACCGTTGTAATCATATGCGGCCATAGCAGTTACAGTCCACATTGTTTTGAATTTACTGTCACCACTTTTTTGCAATAAGGCATATTTCATTTCAGATTTTGGGATTTTATTCCGGTATACATTGCTTACGTAACAACCATACTGGTCTTGATTGAACAAAAATAGATCAAGTTTACCATCTTTATCGAAATCGTCAACTATTCCCGCTCCGTCACCTCTTACTGGTAAATCGGAAGTGTAAACATCTGAAAAAAGAAGTGAACCATTCTTATCAAATCCTTTATTGTGTTTTATTAACAATTTGCCTGGATACGTTACTGTAATAAGATCAGCCCAATTGTCATTGTTTAGGTCATATGCATATGTCTGCGACACCTGGTCAAATGGCCCTGAGTCAGCTGATGAACTTAGTGTTGTCCTCTTGTATACATTTACGGCCAATAATTTGCTTCCAACTTGCCTAACCGCTATGTTCTTTGAGTAAACAGAACCCCAAGCACTCTCCGGAAATTGTGGATTGTATATCGAGAGTGGAAATTGTTTCGTAAATGTTGCTGCATACAGGTTGCTTAGAACAATTACGAGCAACGTCATTATACATATCATATTCCTTTTCATATTATCACTCCTTATGCAAGTATGTGCAACCTTTTCCCAAAATAATTATTTCTCATTGTACGAGTATATCATATAACGTCATTAAATCTATATCCAATTTTTGGTAGTAGGAACTGGATAGACGATTTTGTATGCAAATATCATTATTTAAATACAGTATGCGCACTGATCCAAAATGATCTTATAACTTTTAAAATTCATAAAAAGAAACGAATGAAAAAAACGACAGATTACCCTCGTTTTTTAGTATTTGTGCTTAAAGGGTTCAGTTATTCGACTTTACTATGCCAAGTACTTGAATCTTTGCCGATGAGTTCTTTGCAGGTGTGCCTGCAGGTTGGTATGCAGCGGTAGTGAGCCTTGGATCGTACACATAGGTCTTATAATAACCAGTCTGCGTTTGACCAGTGGAAGAATTAAAAGTTCCGACTGGCCCTCTAACATTCTGCATGATGCTGCCAAAGGTAAATAATTGTCCTGAAGGATCATCATCATTATAATCCTCGACTTTGAACGATCCATTGAATGCATAGATGCTTGCAAATATTTTCATATTGTAAAGTTTAAAATAATCAGTTCCCCACCAATTCGATTGAATGACAGGTTCTGACACGACTACATTATTTTTGGAAACAAGATTCAGCGATGATTTCTCGTTAGCTGAAACGTAATCTTTGATTTGAGCTATCTTATTTGCTGAAATCTCAGTACCAGAATATTGTGATTCTTGATCTGTAAAATAGTTCGTATATGTATCATACGGTATTACTCTGTCACTTATATTAATGTTTCCTTCTGAATAAAGCGTATAATTTCCATAGTATTTCGATAAATATGTGGACTCTCCATCTATGTTTATGTTACCAGTTGAATATATCACACCGTTGAATAATGTATCAACTTGGAAGTCTGGCTGCCAAACCCATTTGTTACCCTTTTGCTTTGTGTATGTTTCCTTTATAACCGTTGCATTTGGTGCTCCGCTGGCTTTCCATTTTATTGTGTACCTAGTATTCGCATCTTGGTAGATTTGCAAATCGTAACTATTCGTATCTGTACCATGGTTAAAACTCACAGTTATATCGCTGCTAAATTTTATCCCAGTTGCCGTTGCAGGAGCAGTTTGCAAATTCGAAACCGGCCTGATTAGTGATTGTAGATTATTTTGATATTCGTTTGTTATTGAAACAAAGTCAAGAAGTGATGCATCGGTATTACTCAGTATCCTGTACTTTGGATTACCATTCAGTGTCGCATAAGTTGAATAATTGCTTTCGGCAACTGTGTTCTCTTGTTTATCCTTTATTCCCTTGAATTCGACCGTTCCATTAAACGTAGGATTTCCACCCGTATTGTTTATGTATATGTAATCGTTTGATCTCATAGGGCCATCTATGAGTTCTCCAGCCTTAAAATAGATTGGATCTTGCCCTGATACTTTTTCTATATTTGTGAAATATAGATACTGATTGAGTAATTTTGGTCCAACAAGGCAATATGTGTATGTAGTCACGTATTTGGATTGATTGTTTGGCGTTCTGTATTGCCTTTTCACCATCGAAATCAAGAAGACGGTTGAGCTCCTAATTTTGGCATCTGAAAGGCGTACAGAGATACTTGGTAAGGAACTCTCAGCGTTATATAGCTGGTTATCTGATTGAATAAATCAAGGGCTGAACTTTCCAACTTGATTAACCCATCGCCTTGATTGTTTGTAGACGACCAATCGTAGATTTTGCACGCTTTCGTTGTGGAAACATATGTTGTGATATAGTTCTGCCAATCTTGGTTGAGTTTACCTTTGAAATCGTTAAACCAAGTCGGTACATTATCGTTGTAAAGTAAAGATGAACCCAATATCCCAAGAAATTTTGGTTTTAGGAATCCTACTCCTATATTCAATATGTTCACTGAATCAGCATCGTTTTGTATCGATGAAAGAGTAGACAGTGCATTCTCTCGATAGTTAGCTACTCCTTGGTATAGTACAAGCAAGAGCATACTTGCAACTACCATCATCACTAATACGATTGCTGTCATGAACCCCTTACGTAAATTTCCCATATGATTCCTCCATTTTAGTCCTTTTGGCGAGTTGACGTTTACACGTTTACATTACGAAGATTGTGTCAATATTGTGAGTAATGGTACTGTGTAAGTCATATTTTTACCTTGTTTGTCCTTTATCTTGTTTGTTTCTATCGTCATGAGTATATAGGTATCGTTGACTTCGAATTTGATGTTTGAAATCATATTCGAAAGTCCTAAAACCTTCTTTCCACCGAATCTTATCTCACGAGATGATGAATCGTATTCGAGTTTCAAATATTGCACACTTGGCATGCCACCAGTTGGATCAAAATATCCGATCTTAAATCCGTTCGTTGTATTGTCATAAATCTTGTCTTTCGTTGTCCAAACACTTTGTGATAGTAACTGGTTTAATGTGTTTGATATCGTTTGAGCCTCTGTAAAAAAGTTCAGATATTTTTGATTGCTCTGGAGTACTGTAAATGTTTCGTTGAATATAAGTCCCATCATCCCAAAGAGTATTGTGACAACAACCAAACTTGCTATCATACCTCCAATTGTTAAATCCACAGTTGTATCACCTCTAATCGTTGCTCTTTGCTTAAGTTAATAAATCAATAGTCTTTGTATCTGTAGACAATGAACGTCTGAGTTTTCCCCTGCAGATACTCAATTGTTACCGTGTATTTTTGTACGCCTGCGACATCTGTTTGCGTAGCATCTGAAACTTTTGGGTAACTATTTGTACCACCGTTAAATATTTGATTTATATTACTTGCAGTTATTGGCGTTGAACCAACACCACCGTTGATGTTGATGTATCTGGATATGAATGTTTCTAACTCGACAACTTTTTGAAGGTTACGTGTAGAATTTAAGCTATTGAGTATGCCGGATATTCCTGTCCCAATTATCATGAATAGGATTGAAATTAAGAGTAATCCAACTATCGTTTCTGTTAGCGTGAATCCGTCTCTCATTTTAGATTTCTTGAATCTCACACTCAGACCTCCTTGGCCAATGGCTTATTTTTACATGCACTTATTATACCACATCATCTAAATATTTAGACCAAGTATTCGATAATATAGTTGAATGGTTATTAGGTTGAAAGGTGGGGAGATGATGGAACGACTGTCAACGGAACTTAACGAATTGTTTAAAGAGGCTCGAGAAACAGCATTACCCTTGACGCTTTCGTCTACTTCTATTGTTGATTTAATATATTGCACAGAGAAGATGGAGTTCGTTGACAAGCTGGCCAAGACTCTTTATACAAATACTCAAAGTGTCGTTGGAGTGAAGATTGTAGTTGATTCATTTGTCAAAGTATTTGGTAAGACAGCCGATATCGATAGGAGTTTTGATTCTGAGAGTATAGATGTGACTGTGTATTTTGAACGTTACAACGATGAAGATGACAATTTGATATCTATGATCATGAGCATTGCGGAAATTCAGTATAGGAACATTGAAATGGTGGAAAACTTAAGAAAGATGACTATGTACGATTCATTGACTGGTGCTTATTGTAGGACGGCTGGCCTCGATATTCTTGAGAAGGAGTTCAGCAGGGTCAAGAGAAACGGTGCAAGTGCATACATAGCATTCATAGACTTGGATAATTTGAAGAGGTGTAATGATTCGCTCGGGCACGCAAGTGGCGATATGCTGCTGAAGGATTTTGCGTTAAGTTGTATTCAAAGTATGCGACGCAATGATTTCTTGGTTAGATATGGTGGCGATGAGTTTTTGATTTTCATCGATTCTGCGGAACCAGAATATTTGATTGAAAGGATACAAAAGAAAGCAGATGCGAGTTTTTCATATGGTCTTGTGGATTTCAAAGAGTGCCAGAGCTTGAACGAGGCTATAGAAAAGGCTGATATGAGAATGTATAAAAATAAGAGAAAAGGTAAGGGAATAGAGAGTTAGCATGTGAAGAGAAATAGTTGGGATATAAAAGAAAGTTTCCTCTCCTCAGCTCTGTTGTGATATAATTTTGTTTATAGGATGATTGCCTTGGAATGATAAAGGAGGAGCAGAGTTGGGAAGGGGAAATTTTCTTTTTTCACTGACTAATCTTCTCACTATTCAAAGATGGAATAATAGGCCTGCAATTTTGAGGTTTTCTGAAGCGGATAATGCGTACAATACGCTTTTTTTGTCATTTGTCTTCAGGACAATGAAAGGGGAGTTGGTTGAACCTGCATTACGCTGGAGACTTTCGAGAGAGCTGCCAAAGATTGTACTTTCGGATATTTCTTTGCAACTGAAGGAGCGTATCGAGAGGTTTTCACCACATGTGTGGAACGACGTTACAGAGAAGGCAGTGAGCGAGCTTTCTACAATTGCAGATAAGGAGTTCATAGATTTGTTGATCGACGAATCACCGCGGTATGAACAACTCGACAAGCTTGCTGATCTGTATGTAAGTTATCTTGAAGCATGCGAGAATGGAAAGATTTTCGACTATTCTCAACCGATTGAAGAACTGAACGAAAAGATTGCACATCTAACGAGCGATTTTGATGCTTGTGATGTCGCTAATTACTGGAACGTTGCTCAGTACGTGTGGATTGCACTTTTGAATATGACTTCTATGGTAAGATGGAATCGTACACATAGAAACATCCGTTCTACAGTATCAGGCCATTCTTTCATTGTCCTCGTCATATCTTACATCATCGCAAAGCTCGTTCAGTACAACGATATAGAGGAAATCATAACAAGATCACTGCTCCATGATTTACCGGAGGCATTTACCGGTGATGTGATAACGCCCACGAAAAAGAAGACGGAAGAACTCGAGGAATTGGTTTCTGTAGTTGAGCGAGAGATGGTTACAGAGTGGATAAATGGAAATGAAAATGTGAGAGTTATTGAAAGATACATACCATATTGTATAGATCCGTTTACTGGTGACGGTGGACGCATCGTGAGAACTGCGGATTATTTTGCCGCCCTCTTGGAATGTGGTGTGGAGATTTATTCAGGTAACAAGCTGGATATCTTTAGAAGTAATTTCTTTTCTTTCAAAAAGTTAATAAAGGAGATGTCACCAATAGATGTTTCTGATTGGATAGACGAGGTAGAGGCGATAGCCTTTTTGTATCAGTGAGATACTGCGCAATAACTCGATAATTGAATAGTTTATAACAAGATGGAGGTATCAGTCGTGGTAGATTTCAAGATGACAAAGGATGGTTTGATTCTTTACATCCAAGACTATACGGATATATACAGTGTACTTCAAGGTATAGATGAAAAGGTCAAGAGTAT
>Ga0209608_1003172_pt1 | contig 10628 bp, 9 predicted proteins | sample AD_UKC130_MetaG_FD_184428 | JGI IMG/M metagenome (GOLD analysis project Ga0209608, IMG submission 184428) | Active sludge microbial communities of municipal wastewater-treating anaerobic digesters from Canada - AD_UKC130_MetaG (SPAdes) (version 2) | ecosystem: Engineered > Bioreactor > Anaerobic... | reverse complement strand
TTCCCAGCGCGTCGGTGAACCCCGGTGACACCGCGAACTTCGCGCCCGCATCAACGCACGCCGCAACTTGCTCTGCGCGCGTGACCGTGCCCACCCCGACCATCAACGGCACATTCGACGAGGCAATTGCTTTGATCGAAGGTAGCCCAGCCGCTGTGCGCAGCGTAATTTCAATGCAGCCAATGCCGCCCGCGACCAAAGCTTCGGCTAAGGGCAACGCATCGTCCGCGTGGTCAATTTCGATGACGGGGACGTAGCTAAGTTTGCGGAGCGTTGCTTCGAGATTCATGGGGGGTTCTTGAAAAATCTATTGAAAGAATACAGAGGCACCGACGTGTGCATCGCTCACATTGTTGCGGAACACAGCGAACAGTTCACGTCCCCATCCCGTTTGTGATTCAGGGACGGGAGCGTTGCGGCGCGCGGCGAGTGTTGCGCCGTCCACATGCAGTATGAGTGTGCCAGCGTTGCAGTCAACTGTCACAATGTCGCCATCAAGCACACGCGCCAACGGACCGCCCGCTGCGGCTTCCGGCGTGACGTGAATCGCAGCGGGCACCTTGCCCGAAGCGCCGGACATGCGGCCGTCTGTCACCAAGGCCACTTTGAGGCCGCGATCAAGCAATACGGAAAGCGCGGGCGTGAGCTGATGCAGCTCTGGCATACCGCAGGCGCGCGGTCCTTGATTGCGAACGATCACCACGGCGTCCGCCGTAAAGCGATTGGCCCTGAATGCGGCGATCACGTCGGCTTGCGCGTCGAACACATGCGCGGGCGCAGTGACCAAACGATGCTCCGGGGCTACGGCAGAAATCTTCAGAACGGCTTGTCCAAGATTGCCGTTGAGTGCGCGCAATCCGCCTTCAGGGCTGAATGGATTCGCAGCAGAACGCAGCACCGTTTCATCAAGCGAATTTGCAACCGCTGGCTGGTAGTTGAGCGTGTTCGAGTGTGCATCAAGCGCATGCGTGTATGTACGCAGACCGTTGCCCATGACTGTTTCAACATCGTCGTGCAATAGGCCCACATCAAGTAATTCGCGGATCAGGAAAGCCGTGCCACCAACGCGATTGAAATCGTTCACATCCGCTTCGCCGTTCGGATAGAGGCGCGTCAACAGCGGTGTGACTTTCGACAGCGCGTCAATGTCTTGCCACGTCAATTCAAAGCCGGCGGCGCGCGCAATCGCTACCCAGTGCATCGTGTGGTTGGTCGAGCCGCCGGTGGCGAGAAGAGCCACAATCGCGTTCACCAACACACGTTCATTCACCCATTCGCCAAGGCCACGTTGACGCTTTGCGAGCGCCGCGATCCGCTGGCTAGCGGCGCGCGTTAGCGCTGTGCGGCGCGGGTCATTCGGTTGCACGAACGCCGCACCGGGAATCATCAGCCCCATCGCTTCAAGGAGCATTTGGTTGCTGTTCGCCGTGCCGTAAAAGGTGCAAGTACCTTCGGTGTGGTACGCCGCCATTTCAGCTTCGAGCAGTGCGGACGGCGCCACTTTTCCCTGTGCGTGAAGCTTGCGAACGTCTGATTTTTCTTTGTTCGAGAGCCCGCTTGGCATTGGCCCCGCAGGAACGAAAATCGCGGGTAAATGCCCAAACGACAACGCACCCATCAACAAGCCGGGCACGATCTTGTCGCACACGCCTAGCAGCATCGCGCCGTCGTACAAGTCATGCGTCAGTGCCACGGCCGTTGACATCGCAATCACATCGCGCGAGAAGAGCGAGAGCTCCATGCCCGGCTGCCCTTGCGTCACGCCGTCGCACATCGCTGGCACCCCACCCGCATACTGCGCGACAGCCGCGTGCTTGCGAACTTCCTCCATGATGATGGCCGGATAGTCTTTCAGCGGCTGATGCGCGGAGAGTACGTCGTTGTAAGACGAAACAATGCCAATCATCGGCACCGGTTCGCTGACCACTTTTAGCTTGTCGCCGCTGGGCAGCGCGGCGTACCCATGTGCTTGGTTGGCGGCAGATAGGCGGCGCCGCGTCAGGCGTTGCGCGCCTTGTTTGACGACGGTTTCCAGGTACGCCGCGCGCCGATTGCTGCTGCGGGCAGCGATCTGTTCAGTGATGTGCGCAACGACGGGGTTGAGCGAAGGGGAAGCAAAGGTCGTTCTAGTAGCCATAGGCATGTAGTTTTATAACGAGAAAAAACTACATGCAACAACAGGGCTGCACCACTCGATGGAAAGCTGCGGCGCAGCATTTCGACATAGAATTGCTGGCTGAAGGAAGCGTGGCCGAGCGGTTGAAGGCACCGATCTTGGTCCCAAGTCGCGAAAGCGACTGGACTAGCGAAGCTAAAACCGGCCGGTCCGTGGAATCAGAGTGTTGTTGAGTAGTGCAGGAAGCGTGGCCGAGCGGTTGAAGGCACCGGTCTTGAAAACCGGCGACGGGGCAACCCGTTCGTGAGTTCGAATCTCACCGCTTCCGCCAGAATTTATTGATTGACGAGGGAGGGTGAATGACAAAGGCGGTTCACCCATCGCGCTACCCATCGTCGAGCAGCGAGACGGTGTAGCTCGCACCCGTTGTTGCTAGCATGTGCTGGCTTCGACCACTGTATTGAGCCCAATGGATACCACTGGATATATTGACCGCCTTTTGTCTATCGCGAGCGTTGCGAATGACATGGATGCCCTGCTCGATAAGTTGCATGGCAATGACGTAGGACTCGGGTATGACTATTCCGAGCCCAACTGGCGTAAGCGAATCGAAGCGTCGAATGAGGGTGATCGAGCTCTCAGTAAGTACGTAGCCGAACTCCCGCTCGAACACTTGGAACGCATTCACGCACTCATGTACGCTGGCCGTGACCGCGAGTCGCCTTCGGATCTGAAACAAAGTTTTGTGAGACGCGGAATCGCTCGCGCGGACATGGAGCGGTCAGTGGCGGAAAAGCGAATGAATTTGCGCACCTACTTCGAAAACGCACTAGCGCAGACTAGCGCGCATGGCGTCGACCCCAATACCTTTTAGAACAAGCTCGGTTTGCTAGCGCGCAGGTAAGTGCGCGCAAGATGCGCCCCTAGTGGGTTAGTGTGAACGATTTGAAGCGGCTTTGCGTGAATGGGAAAGGTCTGAGAGAAATTCGCCGATGAATTGCTCCGTGTCGACAGTCAGCGCCGCGCAGACATCGATGAATTCCACAAGATCCAGACGCCGCTCCCCCGCCTCGTACTTCGACACGTAAGACTGCGGGCGTTCGAGGCCTGCTGCTACTTCCTGCTGCGTAAGACCACGACTCAGGCGCGCATCGCGTAGTCGTCGCCGTAGCTCTTGGCTCCGTAACTCGTGCAGACTTTTCAAAAGAAGTGTGACGTTGATCCTATTGGGAAGAAGTGTGAAACCTACTTTCGAATAACCCAAGACGGGATAAAATCTCTGGCTTCGACGCGGCATTCCGAACGCTGAAACGAGTGCTGACAACGAACAGCTCAAGGATGACCGTATGACCGAAGCAGAGAAGATTGCAGAGCGATTAGAAGATCTGAAAGCGATCAAGTGGGCATCGCGCGCGACTGCAGTGGCTCAAGCTGACATAGCGTTGCAAACTCGAAAGCAAAATCGACTGTTAGAGGACGAACTGGAGCGACGGAAGCAGCACGACGAGTTGGAACGACAGCGAAGATTGAGCGCAGCGGAAGCGCGACGAGCGTTGATCAAGCTAGAAGAGCTCTGCGTAAGAATCGAACGCCTTGATCCGAATGTGCGCTGGCACTCCAGTAATGCTCGTTACTTCGTGGAATTAGGTCTTCGAATGAACCAACTCGACGCATCCGAATTCGAAGAGTTGGTGGACATCCGATCTCACGCAGATGTGCAGCGGAGGTTCGATGCGATCTCAACTGCATGCGAGGCAGATGGGGGGGCGAGGTTAGATTCCCGTGTGCAAAGCGCGGCAGATGCCGTTGAAAATTTGGTTCGCACAGCAATACCACTAAATTTTCCGGAGAACGCCCGCTTCGAACGTTTTCCGATTACACGTGCGGAACTGGATAAGGCCAATGCAGGGTTGGATGAGTGGGCGGAGACTCTGCCTACTTCCTTGCGAACAGCAATCGACGCGGGAATTCACGCAATATCTGTCGGTGCTGTTGTTTCTGGAGAGCACGAGGACCACGTCGAACTGAATAAGGGCTTTCTGCAATTGCCCTCTGAGTTGCAACCGCTGCTCACGACCATTATTCGTGCCGCACATCGAAAGTCGTCCGACAGTCAACTTGTTGAGGCTTCAACCCGCATCATTCAGGACGCACGATTCGGTATTCAGCCGTACAACGAAGCTCTGAACAAAATTCGTGAATTGGCGGCCAACGTCCTACATGCATGTGCGCAGGGCAACAAGGCAGACGCAGAAGCTGGCTTTACTGCTATGTCGAATTTTGCGACGCGAATCGACTTGAACAGCATAGACGAATACAAAGAAGCAAAGAGCAATTACAAGCGTCGCTGGCGTACTCGCTCACGTCTACTCGTTGGTGCTTTGATGACGCTAGGTTTTCTGCTATTTCTTTTGATTCTGGTGAGCTTGATTCTGGACTCACCACGGAAGGCGAAGCTACAGGATTCCAAGGAGTATTCGCCCTCGTCGAAAGACATTCCGCCATCGATCTCTGTGACTCCAGGTCATCAGAGCCCCACGGCGAATTCGGCTCCTGAGAACATAGTTCCTACGCTCGTGGTGCTGAGCGAGAAGGGAACTCCGGCTGCGAACAACTCTGCCGAGGCAATCCCTTCTAGTCCCCCGTCGAGCAGTGCTGAGCAACTAAAAGATCAACAGAGGCTCTCGATTTCGGATAAACCGACTACCGAGAATTTGCAGACGCGCTTTGGTAAGCTAACGGTGAAGGAAGGGCGACTCACATTCAACAATCGTCCTGTTCTGGATCGAAACAATGTGCCAATCGCTAGCGACATTGTTGTTCTGGAAAACGCGATCGCTTTGTCGGACACCGACGTGATCTTGGTGCGGACAAATTGTCGTGGCCCAACATGCCGCGATCACGCCGACACGAGATTTTTGTCGATTACTGCCAAAGGACCGAGCGCCTCTCAGAGCTTCGGTTACGGACTGGCCATCGAATCAACCACCAAGGCTACACCGGTTGTCACGATTGACTATGGCCCGTTTGGCAGGGCGATTTATGACAACGGAAATGTCGAAATTGCGCCGAGCCTGATTCGTTGATTCAGTGAGAATGGTGCAGCGCGGATAACGCTCACTTGAACCGCGTCGGACTCGACCGCCTAAGAATGACTTGGTGGATGGGGGGTACGATGGAACATAGATATGACGATCTGTCATATACGTAGCTCTCGAATCACGTTCAATGGGTGTTGCATTTCAGAAAGCAAGTGACGCGTTCTTGGCTCGATTGGTGTACCGAACCTGTTGGTCACATGGCGACACTATCCCGCCCGCCCAAACACTCTAGGGATTGATGAATGGGCGGGACAATTTCACGACTTCCACAGCCACTCGTCAGACATTTTTACGAACCCACTAACGCTGAGCTGCTTGATAGTTTGCTTCGCACGTTCACTGCGTCTTCTCGGTTCAACATCAAGCAAATGTCGGGTTGATTCAACTGCAGCCTTTATGGTTATGCATGGAGATGAGTCGGGTGCCCCACCTTTACCAAGCTCCGTTGAGTCATCGAGCATTGAGTGAATGACATCGAGAACAAGCTGCTGTCTATCTGCTCTTGGCTTCGGGACACTAGAAGCGCACGGTGTCGCATCGCTGGGAATCACAACACAAGAGGTCACTTCCTTACCGCTACGTTCGCCCGGCAGGATAACTTTCTCTAGGTCAAACGAGCACGCCAGCCCGTCCTCGCCGTCTTTGGACTTGCAAAGTTTCCAGAGTTTCTTTTGGCTCGCATTCGTTATTTCAATTACTGAATCCATTGCGGCAAATAAGCTGCTGTGGCCCCGCATTCCTCGCGTATGGTCTTTGCCCGTATGATGAACGAGAACGACCAACCCGTTGATTGCACGTTGTAGCTGAGTGGCAGCGCCGAGTAGTTGATTCATGTGGTGCGAGCTGTTCTCATCGGCATTTGGTGCTGCGCGGTTCAGTGTGTCGATCACGACCATATCGAAACTACCCGCTTTCCCTATCGCCAGCAGCAGTTCGGACACGTCCTCTTCGGAGGTTAAGGCGAGCGCATCGAACGAGAACAAAACGTTTTCAGGAAAAGGCTTCGCGTGAAAGTTGGACCACGCAGAGACGCGTTTACGAAATCCTGCCTCGCCCTCCAACACCATGCACAAAATTTTGCACGCTGTCGTCTGATGTCCGAACCACGGCCTTCCTTCAGCGATGGCGGCAACAAGATCGAGAAGCAAAAAACTTTTCCCCACGGCACTCGGACCAAATAGGCAAGCCAATCCGGAGGTAGGCAATAAGTCGTCTACCCGCCACGTCATGGGCTGAAAATCTCCAAGTTGCTCTGCGTTGTAGAACGCGAATCGATGGGCCGTAGCTTTACCGTAAGTTCGTGAAGGGTTCATTTTTCTTCCACCTTCAGCGCCAACCACGCATTGACCTCGGATCGTGACCACGCGGTTATTCGCTGAGAGAGTCGGATTGGACGAACGAATGAGCCATCTTTTGACTTTCGCCAGACGGTAGACGCTGACCACTGGAGCAGGCGTTTAAGCTCCGGCAAACGGATGTACCCGGACTCGTATAGTCTGTTGTTTGCTTCAACGTTTATTCTTGTCATGCTATCTCCTAAGGTGTGAGCGCTTAGATAGATCGAAATTGATGCTCACCTTAGACGAGTGGCTTCAGTAAGTGCTGTTTTGGAGGTTTGGATCTTCCTTTTGAGTAAAGCCCGCCTGTGAGGGCGAGAGAGCGAATGCTCTAGCGCCCCGTTTCTGTGCTTGGGCTTTCTGACAACGGCATGAAGGTTCAATGCGCCTTACGCTATTTGCGGTGTAGTAGGTAGGCGTTAGTTCTTAACCACATTTGCGTTGTCGGCACGATTGCGGCGGCGTAATAAATTAATACGACGGAGGACACAACGTGTCGGGTCGAAAGCAGCATTACATACCGCAAGTTTTGCAACGAGCGTTTGAAGCGGCACGTACGGGTTCAAAGTGCCAAGTTCTCGTGTTTCGTAGAGGGCGACCGCCATACTTGACCGCAACAGAAGGCTCTGGTGCAGAGCGAGATTTCTATTCCAATCCGCTTACGGATGGTGCAGGCGCGCTTGATGACGTAATCACCGAATTTGAAGGTGAGCACCTCGCCCCAATGCTCTGCGCGTTAAAGTCAATGGCACCCGGAGAGGTGGACGCAGAAATTGCTGCCGTCGCAGTCGCGCATCTCGCTTTTCGTACCGCGCATCTTCGAGGCGCGATGGCCGGTATGGCTGATGATGCGATATCGCAGATGCAAACCATAGCTGAAGACGCCGTGGCGTTAAGGCGGTTTGTGGGAATCGATTTGCTACCAACCGATTCACCGATTACTGAAATGATTCGGGAGTCCCTCTCCGAAGTCGGGGGAGACGACTGGCCGGACAAGGAACGTAGCCTTGCCGAGCGTTTAGTCGCCTATCGCTTGCGTGAGCGCTTCGATGATATTGTTCCGCAAACAAGTGATGCTTTGCGAAACCGTCTCGGCGAGTTAGCGGACATCGTGCCGGATGCGATTCCCAAGGCTCACACCCGTGTGTTGTCTCAATCGTTGGTGCCGGAATCGCGCGTCCAGCCGCTACGCGAACTAAAGTGGTCTGTAGTTTCAGTCGACACAGAAGGCGAGCATTTCATCCTTCCGGATTGCGTTGTCGTTGGCAGTGCAACTCCATCTGGTGAACTGCAGCCCTACGCGCTCCTCACGCCAAGCGAAGTGTCAGTAGTGATTATGCCGCTGTCGTCAAGTCAATTGCTCGTCGGCAGCGCTCACGATTATGGAATTCAGCCAAGTGAAGTCAATTCGCAGCTGGCTCGTTGTTCACTTGAGTTCTTCGTTAGCTCAAGAAAAGACAAAGAGACGACTCAAATTGCCGATCTGATCGGCGATTGCGTGGCTGCATTGAAGCTGGATTTGTTCGATCAGGATGACAACCGCGTTGACGACGAACCTTTCTCCGCGCCCCATTGCGTAGGGAGACTAAAGATTCGTGTACCTAGCGGACGTTTTGGTGAGATGGCGAAAACGGCGCTGGCCAAAGTCGCTGAAACTTCACTCGATCAATTTGGCGCAGACGGGATTGAGTCAATCATCGTACCTGCCAACATGCGCGCGGAACTTCAAACGCATCTCGGACGTGCACCCACCGAAGCAGAGCTTCAGGCTGTCGCGTTTGGAACGGTTTATTCTACTAAGGCGGGCAATGTATGGAAATGCCGAGTAGTTCTTCCACGCAAGATCATTGAGGCATTAACGCAAACGCAAGATCCGTCGATGCAATTGGTTGCAACGAGAGTGATTAAGCATAACCTTGGTAAATCCTATTACTTTGCTTGTTGGGCTCATCGGTTCCCGAGCATCTTTGCTCCGACGTTCGTTAACGAATGGCAGCAACTTGTTGCCATGGTCGTGTTCCGTGCGTGCTCCGAGTACTTCGGGGGAATGGCATGTACACGCCACGAATCAGCGGTGTTGCCGAGTGATGACCGGCTCAGGGAAGTCGCCCAATTTATCGCGCTTGGAGTCGAAGGTCTGGCCGCTGCAAGGCGGCAGTACTTTATGCATCGCAACATAGATCAATTGCTTCGGGATGCCCTGCCGTCCTTGGAAACTATTCTCGTCTCTGTCGCTTCCACTAGCGGCATTCTTGAAGCGAAAGCGACGTCAATCGGACTAGATTCTGACGCGGGAATTGTGCTGCGAACAGCGGGGCTTTGGGATTGGAGTCGACTATTTGCGAATGACCTTCGACGTCATTACGAAAGTCGATTCCGCTGGTCGACAGAGGTAGAACTAAGCGAGTTTGGCCCGCATATCGAGCGAATCCTATGGACGATAGGCATATTTGTTTCGCAAATCGACGAAGGTACGTGGATTGATGTGAAAGACGACCAACAGTTAGCGCTCTTAAAGGGAATGCTCAGCACTTGAAGCCGTTAAATTTTTCCCGACGTTCGCAAGCGGCGTTCTACGTTTGACACGATTCGCCGTCTTTATTTGAGTGCCTTTGGCGTGTGATCGGGTAGAGCATAGTCGGCCCACGCTTGCATCAATTCCTTGCGTTTGTCGAACAAGTCCCCCCTGCGATAAGCGGCCTCGACCTTGTTGCCGATCGTGTGAGCCAACGCCATTTCCGCTACCTCTGGCGAGAAGTCAGTGCTCTCCGCGCACCAGTCACGAAACGTTGATCGAAAGCCGTGGGGAACCGCAGGCACTTCCATCCGGCGCGTTACCGCCGTCAAGCTCATGTCGCTCAATACGGTTGATCGCGGGCTTGGGAAGACATACTCATTGACGGAAACAGACTTTTGTTGCATCACAATCGTCATTGCCGCCTTTGAGAGAGGCACCCGGTGTTCGCGTCCAGCCTTCATTCTGGATGCTGGGATCGTCCATATACTTGCAGCGAAGTCAAATTCGCTCCATGTCGCTGCGCGTACTTCACCCGACCTCGCTGCAGTGAGAATGGTGAATGCAAGCGCCGCTGCACCGGTACCCTGTTGTTTGACGAGCCGAGCCATGAAGGCAGGTAGGGCTGAGAACGGTAGCGCCGGATGATGGGCTGTCTTGGAGATTTTCTTCGGTGCAGGTAGTACCGTATCCAGATGCCCTTTCCACCGTGCAGGATTGGGCCCTGAACGTTCACCGCGCACGGTCGACCAATCGAGTATGGATTCGAGTCGCCCGCGTAACCGCGACGCCGTCTCGGTCTTAGTCGTCCAGATTGGCTCTAGAACTCGCAGAATGTGGGGGAGGTCAATGTCGCGAACGAACATGTGGCCCAAGACGGGATGCGCATAGTTTTCTAGCGTGTTGCGCCATTGCTGCGCATGCTTTGCGTTTCGCCAGCTTGCTTCGTGGGATTCCACATACTTCGTGGCCGCTTGGGAGAAGGTGAGAGCAACCGTCTGCGAGGCGATAAGTTGGCTTCGTAGTGCTCGTCTGTCACTGATCGGGTCGATGCCCCGTGCAATCTTGGCGCGCGCTTCACGTGCAGTCTCGCGGGCGGTAGCAAGGGAGACAAGATCGAATGCCCCCAAGCCTAAATCGCGACGTTTCCCGGCAACTTGGTAGCGCAAGACCCAACTGCGAGAACCTCCCTTATGTACCGTTAACGCAAGGCCAGGCACGCCGCCCACGAAGTGGATTCCACGCTCTGTGATCTGCTTGATTGCGAACACACCAAGTTCCCTTGCGCGCTTACCCATTTTCTCACCCATCATTGATAATGAAACTATGTGCCACTATGTGGCATTTGGTGCGAAATTATAACATGCGTAAACCATTGATTAATAAGGACTATATGCAATTTTATGCGACGATTTGACACGATAATTAAGATGTCACCGCTTCCGCCAAACAACATTTGATACGTGTTTTTAGCGCCAAGCGCAGCTGAGCGACGCTTCCAAGCGTTTTCTATCCAATGTCGATATTTGCTTGAATTCGACGGATAATCAGATGTGGCG
>Ga0209608_1003167_pt1 | contig 10639 bp, 8 predicted proteins | sample AD_UKC130_MetaG_FD_184428 | JGI IMG/M metagenome (GOLD analysis project Ga0209608, IMG submission 184428) | Active sludge microbial communities of municipal wastewater-treating anaerobic digesters from Canada - AD_UKC130_MetaG (SPAdes) (version 2) | ecosystem: Engineered > Bioreactor > Anaerobic... | reverse complement strand
TTTGTGCTCTGAAAAAGGGTATTGCCGATCGCTCGCCCAGCGCACGCAAAAAAAATTTTCTGAAAAAGTGCCTGCCACCGTGGAATGGCATGCAGACCCGACGACAACCCCCCGCCCGCCGTCCTTTGGAATGCCATTCCCCACAAACGAGTAGGTTCCTTCAAGCGGCCTTGGCTCGGGTGGCCATCGTTTTGAGGTCAAACAGGCCAAAGATTTCTTCCTGCGTGAGTGCGAGTTTCTTAGGCTCCACGGTCCCAGAGAAAATCGTCTCAAAAAGCTGTCGCTTTTGTTCCAAGACCATGTTGATCCGCTGTTCGATGGTATCCACGGTGAGAAATCGGGTGACGATCACCGGGCCGGCGGCCCCGATCCGGTGGGCCCGATTGATGGCTTGATCCTCCACCGCGGGGTTCCACCAACGGTCAAAAAGAAACACGTAATTCACGAACTGCAAGTTGAGACCCACACTCCCTGCTCCGTAACTCATGAGCAGGATGCGATGTTGTGGGTCTTCGCGGAAGCGACGGATCACCTCATCGCGCTGGCGAACCGGCGTTTGCCCATGAAAATAGAGGGGCTTATATCGTTCCAATCGACGGCCAATTTCTTCTAGCGTGGCCACCCATTGACTGAAAATGATGGCCTTCCGACCGCTCCCTGCAATCTCCTCGAGATCGGCCTCAAGACGCTCCATCTTGGCGCTTGCCCCGGTGGCGGGGTCGAAATTGCAGATTTGTTTGAGCCGGATGACTAGCTCAAACACGTGTTGTATCGTGACAGCATCGCCCAGTTCGGTAAGACGAAGGACACCGGCCGTTTCCGCAAGGTCGTAGGTTTCCCTCTGCTCGGGAGTCAACTCGACCTCGGCATCGCGCAGAATCTTGGGCGGCAAGTCCGAAAGAACACGATCCTTTGTACGACGAAGCACATAGTCGGCAATAGTGCGTCCTAGCCGTTGGGGCTTCATGTCGGGGGAAAGAAAGCCGGGAGAGAGAAACTCGAAAATCCCCACCAGGTCATCCGTGCTATTTTCGACCGGCGTTCCCGTCAAGGCCCAACTCCGCTTTCTGGCGATCGAGCACACCGCCTGATTGGTCGCGCTATGACGGTTCTTGATCCGTTGCGATTCGTCCAGGACGACGAGGTCGAAGGCCACCTTTGTCTGGCCCGTTTCATCACTCGCTGTGAAAAACTCTTGGTCCCTGGGAAGCAACTCGTAGTTGGCGATCCTCACCGGGACGTCCGCCAATTCCCACTGCCACTTTCGCCTTTGCGGATCACCTTCGATGACCATCACGGGGATCTCGGGGGCCCAGAGCTCAAATTCTCGCCGCCAATTGCTGACTAAGGGCTTGGGACATACCAGGAGGACGCGCCGTACCTCGCCACACCGAAGTAACAACCGAATGGCCGTGATGGCCTGCATGGTCTTCCCGAGACCCATCTCATCGGCCAGAATCGCCGCATGCCGGGGAAAAAGAAAAGCAACTCCTTCAAGTTGGTACGGAAACGGCGTAAAGGGAAATTCCAATTGCCGCTCGGCAAGAATCGCCTCCAGCGAAGGTTGTAGCAAATAACGGAGGCGGTCCTCCAATTTGATGACGTCTTCGGGCACTTCGATGCGGTGCTGATGCCCCGCGGTAACTAGCCGCAATAGTTCTTCGGCACAGCACCTCAAGCGTGAACGGCCGGGTGTCTGTGGATCATTTTGAGATTCCTGCTGACGGCTCTGTGCCGCATTTGACCCCGAAACGTTTTGACACCGTTGCTGCGAGGGCGATCCTTCGGTTTGCTCGTCGGCGAGAAAGAAAAAACTTCGCACGCAGATCACAGGGTCGCGAATCTGAAGGGAGAGAACACGTGGGGGTTTGCATGTGATATCGACCGATTGAACCACTGATTCACAGCCCCGTTGGATCGCGCGATTCCATCCCGTCGGATAAATTTGCACTGAAAAAACGAGTGACTCAGAGTGGGCATCGCAGGCAAAATCATCACCGGGGAACCAACTCTTCGCAATTTCGATGGCGGTCGCTGTTGGCAGGGGCGTTTCTACTCGGGATGCGCTTGGCCGTCCCTCGGGCACCCTGTCAAGCGCTTGGTGAGACACGACAGACGTTGCCCTCGGTTGGCTCTCTGATTGCCTTCGCAAAGACCACGGCCAGAACATGCGATCACCCCCGACGTGAAGCCTCTTCGAGAGCCGCTTGGATTCGTCCAAATGGTTCGAGGAGATCAAGCCCCGCCTCCCAAGGGCTGAGAAGTTCCCTGAGCTCCTCAGGCGCCTCGGGCCGGATAGCAGCAACCACAAGACGGTTCTTTCCAATTCGCACCACTTGGCAAGGGGGGAGCCCCACTCGCTCGATCACCCCGCACGTTTGAGTTTCATTGGAGGGAGAGGTCTCCCATCGACCGTTCGACCGTGGCACATCCGACGCCCCATCTGCTCCCTCCAGTAAAGGTGATTCGCCTTCGGGACAGACGAAGGCTACTGGTTCCGAAATCTGTGACGCCAAGGTCAACGATTCCCACTGCGAGACGAAAATCGCATGGACAGGTGTTTTGGCTTTGGCGAAAAGCACCGGGCCAATCTGCTCCCCAAAAAGGTAGGGCTTCAGTGTGGCCCCGAAGAGGATTTCTTGGGTTCGTGTCGGTTTGACGGGCGTGGTGCAGTGGAACTCAAGCGGTCGCCCCACCCCGTTGAGGATGAGGTACCCACCGATAAATCCGCCATCGACATGCGGACAGACCGAAAAAAAACCCAATCGTAGAGCCAATCGATTCCCCACCGAATCGTGGTGTTCGCGCATAAGATCTCAAGAGATGCCAGCTCAAGGTTAGCAAAACAGATCAATTGGGGAGCATGGTCCCTCCTACGGACATGGTCTGCTTCATCATCGGAACCAAATAAGGCGCAACTTTACGGCTTTGCGGACATTAGCATGTAGCGGATCTATACCGATTGTGCGGAACGAACCAGAAACTTTTCAGTTATCGGATGAAACTTTTGTTAAAGTTCTGTGTCGGACACTCGACTTTGCCCGCCCGTGCTGGTTATACTGTTTTTGAATTGGAGGAGGTTTCATGATGAGCGAAAACAGACCAGTGCGGCCCCCATTATTCACACAAATTGACGTGAGCCAAGCGACTCCTGGACCGACACCAGCCCCGGCGGGCAGCTTGGCAGAAGTGGCCATGCTGCTTCGGCAGCTTTTGGCGATTGAGCAGCGTCAAACGAAATTGTTGGAGGATCTTCTCAATCAAGTCAGCATTACCCAGCGTCAACGGGCGGCTGAATTGGGGCAGTGGCGGCAGGCGAACCCTCATCTGGCCAAGAAGTGCCGTGAAGCCGCCGAGGCCCTAGCGCGGGTTCAAACCGAGTTTCTCCATCAACTTACGGAAGAAGTCAACAATAACTTTGATGCCCTCCTTGATGGTGACTTCATGTTCACCGAGTTTGTCGACCGGTTTGGCCCGCGGATGGCCCATCTCAACGGTATCCTTCAGGTGCTTGCTCAATTGAGCAGCCCTCCGGCACCTACCAATTCGTCCAACAACAACTCACCCTGACTTGCGAGCGTCTCTGCGCCGCACCAAATTTGGACGGACGTGCGCCGCGTGGTGTGTTTTCGCAGGGACTCTGCCGTGTCGTGACGGATTTCGGAGGACGCGCCGCGTTGTACTCGATTTGGAAGGACGCGCCATCACCTCCGCCGAGTTGCTGATTGAGACTTCATTGTGTTTCTCAGCTACGGCGGCGCGTGATGCTCCATGACGAGCAATCATTTCATTTCGCCATGATAACCAATCCCGGGTCGGACTGCGGTATCGCGTCAGCCTGCACGGGCATACGGTCCTTTTCTCACGGCCTTTCGCACGTTAAACTATCGACCACATGTCTGAGGTGACGAGCCGAAGCAGGTGTGCTTTTTGCCTGCCAAATCGGCCTCGATTGTGCTTGACCGCATAGCGGCATTCGAACCGTAACGATTTATCACCCTCTGGACCACAGGGATTGAGGAGACCGGACCATGGCCAAACAATGCTGGGTGATTACCGATGTTGCCCGCGGCATTGCCCTCGACGAACTCACGTTGACATCAGGTGTAACTTCGGCGGTTCCGAAAGGCGTTAGCATTACAAAACGGACACTCCACGGCGGCCTACAAGATGGCGTCGATGTGGTGGACGTTGACAATGGTCGCCTTCGCTTCACTGTGATCCCAACGCGTGGGATGGGCGTTTGGCGGGCATGGTGCGATAACATCCAACTCGGCTGGCAGGCGCCGGTCCATGGGCCAGTTCATCCTAAATGGGTCAATCTTTGGGAACCCAGCGGGTTGGGCTGGCTGGACGGCTTCGATGAACTCCTAGTCCGGTGCGGTCTGGAAAGTAACGGCGCACCCGAATTTGACGACAAGGGCATCCTGCGCTATCCGCTTCACGGCAAGATCGCCAATCGCCCAGCCTGCCGCGTCGAAGTCTCTATGGATAGCGAGACGGGCAATATCACCGTCCGCGGCGAGGTCTATGAAACCCGGTTATTCTTCACAAAATTGAAGTTGGCTACCGAGATTCGCACAACTGTTGGAGCATGCTCTTTAACGGTGACCGACACTGTGACGAACGTCGCCGCTGTGCCCGGCGAGATGGAACTCCTTTATCACATCAATTTTGGGCCACCGGTCTTGGAGCCGGGCAGCAAAGTCACCTTGCCCATCCAAAAGCTGGCGCCACGTGACCCCATCGCCGCGGCCGAGATTGACCGCTGGGATCAGTATGGGCCAGAGTCGCCAGGAAAACCGGAAACGGCCTACTTCGTCCAGCCGCTTGGGGATGGCCGAGGGCAGACGCTGGCCCTGCTCCACAACGAAGCCGGGACCAATGGCGTCCGCGTCGATTTCAATATTAAGGAGCTACCTTGCTTCACACTTTGGAAGAATGAGCAACCCGTGTGCGATGGTTACGTCACAGGCCTAGAACCCGGCGTCAACTTTCCCAATCGCAGGTCATTTGAGAAGGCCAAAGGCCGCGTTGTTACACTCCAGCCAGGAGAGGCACGGCGTTTCACGGTGGAGATCACAGCGCTTGTCACGTCCGATGCGGTATCCACCGCCCGGGAGGAAATCCTCCGTCTGCAAACACAGGCCCCGCCCGAAGTGCTTCGGCAACCGTGCCTAGATTGGTCGCCGTGAAAACAACCAGGGACATGCCACCACGGTGTACTTTTTTCTCGGTTCACGCGCCGTGTATGGATCGGCCCTGAGGCTGCGTTAGCCAGGACGGATCAGCGATTTTGGTAGCGCTGCATCATCCGCCGGATTTCCCGTTGAGATTCCTCTTTTTTGATGATCTCGCGTTTGTCGTGCTCCTTCCGACCACGGCAGAGACCGAGGAGCACCTTGGCCAATCCCCGTTTGAAATAGATTTTTAGTGGGATGAGCGTGAGCCCCTTTTGTGAGGCCTGCGACGCGAATCGCTTAATTTCGCGTCGATGAAGAAGTAACTTGCGCGGCCGTTTTGGCTCATGATTGAACCGATTGGCCTGCGGAAACTCCGCGATGTCGCAATTGTATAGCCAGACCTCCCCGTCCTTCACGCGGGCAAAGGCCTCTTCAATCGAGACCTTTCCGTTACGAAGGCTCTTCACTTCGCTCCCACGCAAGGCAATACCGCACTCCAGCGTTTCCAAGACATCATACTGATGCTTGGCCCGCCGATTATGGGTCACCACACGCTCATTGTCATGCTCGGCATCAACCGGCTTCTTGCTTTTCGCCATAACGTTTCGCGGATACTTCCTTGAAGGCAACCTATCTCGCCAAGGTTACCATTGTCTCGCACATGTTGCGACCAACCTTTACCTCATCCCCGGTTGCCGCAAAAGATCCAACAGATATTGCCCGTAACTGTTATTGTAACGATGTGCCAGCTTTTCCAACTGGGCAGCGTCGATGAATCCCTTGCGGTACGCCACCTCCTCTAGACAGGCAATTTTGAACCCCTGCCGATGTTCGATGGTTTCCACAAAATTGGACGCCTCCAAGAGCGATTCATGCGTTCCTGTATCCAACCAGGCAAATCCCCGCCCGAGAATCTCGACGTGAAGCCGTCCTCTCTCTAAGTACGCCTGATTGACATCCGTGATTTCAAGCTCACCCCGGGGGCTGGGTTTGAGGCTAGCAGCAATCGCCACGACATCGTTATCGTAGAAATACAGGCCGGTCACGGCGTAGTTCGAGCGGGGCTCCTTCGGCTTTTCCACAATCCGCACAGGACGGCCATCCTTGTCCAATTCCACAACGCCGTACCGCTGTGGGTCCTTCACAAGATAGGCAAACACGGTTGCTCCTACAGGTCGAGAAGCGGCGCGGATCAACATGGTCTGGAATCCCTGACCATAAAAGACATTATCGCCCAACACCATAGCTACGTGATCTGAGCCGATGAACTCCCGGCCAATGATAAAGGCCTGGGCGAGGCCCTCCGGTCGCGGTTGAACGGCGTAACGGATGGAGATTCCCAGTTCGGAACCATCCCCCAAGAGCCGCTGAAATAAGGGGGTGTCCTCGGGCGTGGAAATCAGCAGGATATCGCGAATTCCCGCCAGCATGAGGGTGGAGAGAGGATAATACACCATCGGCTTGTCGTAAATCGGCAGGAGCTGCTTGCTAATCGCCCGAGTGATGGGATGCAACCGCGTCCCCGCCCCTCCCGCCAAGACGATTCCTTTTTTGCAATAGAGTGTCACGCTTTAGACCTCCCAGAACATTGGTCGTGTCATGCGATCGGCCGCTACCGTTACTTGCGAACTTGCCGAAAACGTGATCGCTGCCGTTAAGAGACCGTTTGCCCTAATCCCAGTCGCTCGCGGCGATATTTCCCCGACGTTACCCGCTCCACCCAAGTTGTGTTTTCCAAATACCATTTGACGGTCCGTTCCAAACCCGTCTCGAATGTCTCTCGCGGCTCCCACCCCAATTCACGCCGGATCTTACTGGCATCAATGGCATAGCGTCGATCGTGACCGGGCCGATCCTTGACGAACGTGATCAATTGACGGCACGGGCGATGGGGGAGATCCGGCCGCAAACGATCCACAAGCGAACAAATGGCATGGACAATCTCAAGGTTAGTCTTTTCGCAATTTCCGCCGATGTTGTATTCACTTCCCGGTCGGGCACGGTGAAGAACCATCCGCAAGGCCCGGCAGTGATCTTCCACATAAAGCCAGTCGCGAACGTTAAGACCGTCTCCATAAACCGGCAAAGGCTTGCCCTCCAAGGCGTTAAGGATCATGAGGGGAATAAGCTTTTCGGGGAACTGGTATGGCCCATAGTTGTTGGAGCAATTCGTAACAAGGACCGGCAAGCCATAAGTGTGATGATACGCCCGAGCGAAATGATCAGCCGCGGCCTTGGATGCGGAATAGGGTGAATTGGGGGCGTAGGGCGTCTCTTCGGTGAAGTAACCCGTCGGACCAAGCGATCCATAAACTTCATCGGTGGAAACGTGAAGAAAGCGAAAACGCTCTTTCTCCGAGGGAGGCAATTGGCTCCAGTACTCCCTGGCCGCTTCCAGAAGCCGAAACGTGCCCACTACATTCGTCTGAACGAACTCCGCCGGCCCGTCAATGGAACGATCCACATGCGACTCGGCCGCAAAATTGATAATAGCCCAGGGACGATACTCCTCTAAAACCCGGCGGACCGTCACACCGTCACAGATATCGCCTTGAATGAAGATATGCCGGGGATCGTCGAACACATCAGCTAGCGAATCGAGATTACCCGCATATGTCAATTTGTCGTAGTTGACAAGTCGCCCCGGTTCCTCTGCCAGCCATTGTCGGACAAAGTTACTGCCGATGAAACCTGCACCACCCGTCACAAGGATTGTGTCCATGGTTCCACTCGCTTCGAGAGTAGCCTGATGTGCCGCCTCTCATGAACAAGGCGAAGAACGCGCCCTCAGCTCCCGTATGATCTATTTTAACCTCGCTTTGGTGTCTGTCACTCTGAACAGCAGCCGTTGGGGAGATCACGGCATTCTCTTCAAAAGGGGGGATTCCACCTTATAAACGGGCTGGCCGCACGTCTTTTCCCAACATCAAACTGCTTAACACCACGGAGACCGAACTGGCAGCCATGCAAGCCGCTGCTGCTGGTGGTGGGATCAAGACACCCGTCCACGGGAAGAATAGGCCGGTTGCCAAAGGAATGAGTGCCACGTTGTAGGCAAAGGCCCAGAAAAGATTGCGTTTGATCACGCGGACGGTAGCCCGACCCAGGTCAAGCATATCCACCGCGGCCCGCAGGTCGCGCCGAACAAGGACAATGCTGGCCGACTCTTTGGCGATGTCAGCTCCGGCACTCATCGCCATGCCTACATCGGCTTCGGCCAGGGCTGCGGCATCATTGATGCCGTCTCCCACCATCGCCACCACGTTTCCTTCCGCTTGAAGTTGCCTGATCAAAGTGTGTTTTTCGGAAGGTGTCATCTCCGAAAACACCTCCGTGATGCCGACTTCGGCCGCTACTTGGGCAGCGTTTTCTGCGCGATCCCCTGTCAATAAAACGACTCGGAATCCCCTTTTTCGCAAGGCGTTAATGGCCTCGCGGCTAGTCTCGCTGACTTGATCGGCAAATCCCAGTGTCCCCAGCAACTGCCCATCTTCCACCACGACCACGCGGATCATCGTCCTTTCATCTTTACGCCCACGGTCCGCCCTCGGCATCGGCGCAATCTTTTCCTCGTTCAGGGGTCTCGACGAAAGCTCGGCAGGCTGGGTAACCTCTTCGTTGGAGACCCCGGCTGTTCGCACGACGATGGTGTGTCCACCGGATTGCACACGCAGTCCCACGCCGGGCAGAATTTCCACCGAATCCACGTCGGCAAGATTTAGCTTTCGGCGGCGGACCTCCGCCAAGACCGCTCCCGCCAAGGGGTGAAGGCTGGTTTGTTCGGCACTACCGGCGGCCGCAAGTAAACGATCTTCGTCCACGCCCGGTGCCGCTTCGATCGCAACAAGTTGTGGCTGGCCGAGCGTAACTGTGCCCGTCTTATCTAGTACGACGACATTCACGCGGGCTGCTGCTTCATAAGCCCGCGCATCTTTCACCAAGATTCCCCGGGAAGCTGCCCGGCCACTTGCTACGAGCACCGCCGTGGGCGTCGCCAGACCGAGGGCACACGGACAAGCCACCACGAGTACAGCAACCAGACCATTCACGGCAAGTTGCCACTGACTCAAGACAGGTCCCCAAACGACAAAAGTCACCCCCGCAACAATTAGAACGATTGGCACAAACCATGCCACAACACGATCGGCCAGTTGTGCCAACTGTGGCTTCGTCTCCTGGGCCTGCTCGACAAGCCGAATGACCTGCGAAAGTAAGGTCTCATCCGCTGTCTTCGTCACCCGCACAAGAATCGTCCCCGAGAGATTGACCGTTCCCGCAAAGACCCTGTCACCAGGCTGCTTGACCACAGGCAGGGATTCTCCGGTGAGCCACGATTCATCAACGTCGCTTTGGCCCTGTGTTACGGAGCCATCCAAAGGGATCTTCTCGCCAGGGCGAACCCGCAAGATCTCTCCCCGTTGGATCTTATCAATGGGGACCTCGGCCACAGTTTGTCCTCGAATCACCAGCGCAACTTGAGGGGATAAGTCCATCAGGCGGCGGATTGCCAATGAGGCGCGGAAACGGGAACGGATTTCCAGATATTTTCCCAACGTGATAAAGGTCAGAATCATCACGGCATCGCTGAAATACATAGACAAGCCTGATCTATGGCTCGCCTGATGAACCGTGTAAAACCAACCGGTAGTCTCGGCAACCGCCGCGATGTAAGCCGTCCAAGTGCCAATGGCGATGAGCGTATCCATACTGACGCCGCCACGGCGTCCTTGTCGCCAGGCCGAGGCAAGATATCCCCATCCCAAATAGACCTGCACCACCGTGGCCGCGATAATGGCCGGCCAGGGAGTCACCCATTCACCCAGTCCAGGGAAGAGCATCACTGCCAGAACCACGACCAAGCCCACGGAGCCAACCACGACCTGACGTGCGCGGAGCCGTTGTTCTTGATCTTGGATCTCCCATGGACTTGTTGCCGTGGCACGGGTGGCGACCGCCTCTTCAACGACAGTCGCTTTGTATCCTGCATCCACGACTGCTTGAATAAGTCGCTCCGGCGAGGTGTTGGGATCAGCGAGCCGAACGACGGCCTTCTGGGTGACGAGATTGACCTGGGCGGCATCCACGCCGGGAACCGCACGGAGTGCCCTCTCCACCCGCGCGGCACATCCCGCACAATGCATCCCCAAAACATTCAGGCGAATTGTTGACGATTGCGACTTGGTCGACGTCATGGTGCAAAGTTTCCCGGTCCAAAAAAGGGCGGGCAAGCGGCCCCCTATGGGAAATAATAGTAAAACGTGATTCAAAGACGAGGGTTTGGGACTTGTTCAAATGTGATCTATGCCCTAAAATGCGGGAGTCTTTTGGCGGCCTGTGGCCCATGGGGCTTTGGAGGTAGGAACGTTGCGAAAACTCGTCCCGCTGGACTTCAGGCACCAATAAATAACAGGTTTTTTGTGGTAGTGTGAGAGGTGCTTTATGAAGTCGGACGTGTT
>Ga0209608_1003164_pt1 | contig 10642 bp, 13 predicted proteins | sample AD_UKC130_MetaG_FD_184428 | JGI IMG/M metagenome (GOLD analysis project Ga0209608, IMG submission 184428) | Active sludge microbial communities of municipal wastewater-treating anaerobic digesters from Canada - AD_UKC130_MetaG (SPAdes) (version 2) | ecosystem: Engineered > Bioreactor > Anaerobic... | reverse complement strand
TTAATAACCATATCTTAGCTTCCTAATAAAATACCCTTCTTGGTCTTAACAAGGTATCCCTCGCTTACCAGCTTCAATATGGTTGATTTCCCAAAGGCCCCGAATAAAACTTCTTCTTGCATAATAGTTTTTCCATACCAACGGGCTATCGTAAGTGCCTGCGTCTTCAAGTTCATTCCCGATATATCAGGAGCGGAAGCCTCATCAGGCTGTTGCGTCGTAGGCGACTGTATCGGCCTACTCTGTGCTACTTGCGTAACTGGTTGCGTAGCTTGTTTTACACTCTGCGTAGCTGGTTGCGTAGCTGGTTGCGTAGCTTGTTTTACACTCTGCGTAGCTGGTTGCGTAACAGGTGTCTGTGCCTTTGGAGGTGTTGGGGCTTTTGGTTGAGGCGGTGTCTGCACCACTGGTTCTGGTTTAGCCTTTACAGGTTCTTCTATCTTAACTGGTTCTTCATTTTTAGGTTCGGACGCTACCGCACCCAGTCCATAAAGACTGGCAAAGTCGTAAGTATCTAACGGCTGTATCGGGATTACTCCCTGCTTTGGTGCAGATTCCGCAGCCTCCAAGAATTCATCTGCCGCCTTCAACACTTCGCCAACGTCCGTAGATAAATCAGAAGACAACTCCACAGTCGGCTCTGTATATTCTTCGGTGTCCGCGCCGATAAAACCCGCCTCAGAAATATCATCCGAATAGTCCTCAGTCGGGATTACATCTATGAAACGAGCTTTTCTGGAAGCATACACGTGTGCCCCACGTTGTAGCAAGCTCGCCGTCTTCATATAGGACATCATTACTCCCACATTCTGACCGAACATAAAGTCAACTCCTTTCTCATAAAATGCAATAGCATGAGCTTTATTATGCTGTTATTACTTAAGGCCAGTTACGCAAACTAAAACAAAGACAGCCCGAAAGCTGTCTTTATCTTATTTTAGTCTTAGAACTGCATACGTATCGTATCGCCGAACAGCTCTTTCCTGATATATTCTTCATCACGGTTGTAGCTTACCTTCAAGTGCTGCCAGTTCGGAACTTCAACACCCATTGAGTAGAAGCCCTTTGCGATACGTCTTAGGGTTTCTGCCGTCTTAACATCGTCATCCGCAACAGCAGGTCCTCTTACATACTTCGCAGAAGTCATGCTCATAATACGAACGGCAATGTCGCCGGGTGCGGTAAGTCTACGGTCAATCTTTTCGCCCAGTGTTTCTTCAATTTCGTCATCCTCTGCCATTACCGCAGCTTTAAGTTTCAACAATGTTCTTGAAGTCTTGTCAATAACACCAGTCGCACGGTGAGGCACCATGATGATACCTACGCCAATGTAAGGAAGCTTTGAAAGAATAACCAGCAAGGAGCTTGTAAACTCTCTCAATCTTGCCTTTGCGTCGGCTTCTTTCTCGCCATCACGTACCTGAGCTAAACTGTCTCTTATGGATAAAACCTCATCAATTACGATGAATAGATATGGCATTTTCTTATCTGGGAACTTCTTGTTGTAGTCCTTGATGTTCTCACAACGTGCCTGCCTTAACAGCTCCGCTCTCTTAGGTGCTTCTATGTCAATAACTTCACGGAAGATTTCCAAGATGTTGTCGCCATTGTGCATACCGATTACGTGCGGGAATAATGCCAGTGTGTTGAACATTGTAGAGTTCTTCGGGTCGTTGATGATAAGTGCCACATCCTCAGGAGGATTGAAAGTCAATATGCTGGTAAGTATGGAGTTGACGTACCAAGACTTACCTGAACGCTGTTTACCTGAAATAAGCATTTCAAGAGCGTTTCCTGCGTCATCCAATAAAACTGACCCAAGTTCTGTGATACCCACAATGTACGGAAGTGCGTTCTTCTCATCCTTGAAGTAGTTGTACTCACGCTCTCCCGCTAAGATGTCGCCCATTGTAATAATGCCAGAAATACCTTTGTTGATTGTGATTTCCCACGTATCGGCCACTGGTTCAACCGTAACCTTAATACGTAGACGCTGATTTCTTACTTCTTCCTCGGTCAATCCCTCTGAGTCTACCGTAGCTCTGAAATAGGTTTCAAGCTCAGCAGCAATATCCTTGGTATTCTTCATCTTCTTAACACGCTCGAAGACTACCTTGTATGAGAAGAAGGTTTCCTCAATGGATATACATCGCTGGGTAACCTTTTCGATTGGTATGTTCTGCAGGTTCGCTATCGCCTTTACGATAGTAGCCCTGATAATTTCATATACCTGACTGTCAGGCGTAATTGTAATGGTCTCTCTGAACTTCGGTGTCTTCAGCATAAAGTATGGCAAGAATGTAGAAAGCAGATTGGCTCTGGTGAGCGTCTTTTTCGTAGCCTGTACCTGTTTATCAAGCTCATCAAAGTCAGGAAGCTCAGGTAAATCAATGTCAAGTTCTTGCTCTATACCAGCAGACACTGGTTCAGGTGAAGCCGAGAAGTCAGGAGTATCGCTCAGAATATCGTTAAGCTCTGCCAATAAATCATCAGTTACGACATTCTCCACAGAATCCTCAATGTTCTCGACATAAGGTTCTACCGCTTGGTCTGCGGTATCTGAAAGTTCATCCATAGCCTCCGCAGGTGATACTGGTTTTGCTCCAATAAGTTCAGCCGCTATACCCATCGTCAATGCACCAACACCGCTTGTACCGATGCCCGCCAATAAAAGAATCCCGCCAAGTCCAAAGAAGCCAAACCCTTTCCAGCCTGTCGGTCCTGCCATAATTAAAAACAAAATTCCTATGATTGCAGCAGGTATTCCCGCAAGCATCGCATTACGCCCGAAATAACCAATATCATCGGCCGTCCTCGACGTAGTGCTTTTTAAGAGTTCCTTGAACAACTTGCCTGTCGCCTTTAATCCCTTGCCCGCAGATTCAATGACTATATCGCCCCAGTCAGGACCTGTTTGTGCAGCCTGTTGTTGCTGTAACTCTAATGAGTTCTGGAAGCCTCCCATAAACCCACCATCACCTTGTGCCATAGGGTCACCGAAGCCTCCACCTCCCGATAAATCCAGCGAAGAAAAGCCTAAGTCGGCTAAACTATCACCCCCGCCTGCTTGGTCGGGTCCAAAGCCGGGTTCATGCGTCATACTGTCGACCTGTCGCAGTGTATCGAGTTCTTCCTGCGACGCCAAATTATCTAATGACATCCCTTTCAATGATATGCACCCCCTTATACATATTTATTGCCTGAGCCACCAAAGCTTGCAAGGATTGCCCAGAGCAACAGAAGTATTATGATTACACCAACCACTGCCCAGACGGTGTTCAAATTTTCATTGTCAAACTCATCCTTAAAACAACCGACGTATACGCCGATTAGCAGCATGAGCATTATAGGTATAAATAATGCCAAACCCATCTATCAAAACCCCCGTTCTTTGCAACTTCTAATTAGCTTTATATCACACAGGCTTGCTTCATAAACCAAACAGGGGCGTAATCCCGATAAAGAGATTCGCCCCTGAAATCGCCTCGTTTGAGGGTTATTGCGTAGTCGACCCAACCTACGGTTATGTGGTCTCAGGGTCTACGCTATCCGGCAAAGCTCTGTCGCCGTGTTTTCTGCGTTCTTTCAAGTAACGCTCACGCACGGTCTCGTCACTTTTAGACGGCTTTATAGGTATTTCCACAGGTGCTGTCTTCGCAAGCTCACCTGAAAAGTCGTCGAACATAGTCTTTTCTTCAAGTATGTCGTTCAACTCGTCCAGTAACTCATTAGTTACATAGCTCTTGTTATCTGCCATCGTCCACCCTCCTATTCTTCGCCGACTTCTTCTTCAGTCGGCTCATACTCAAACTCTACCTCCACTACGTCCTCAATGTTACACCCAAGTGCAGCACAAATTTTCAGGACCGTTTCAAGCGTTACGCTTCTATGTGCTCTGATTTCAGACATTGTGGAGGACGAAATTCCCGCCTGCTTGCTGAGTTCAGTTGTATTCATATCCCTATCAATTAAAAGCTTCATAAGAGGCTTATAGCTAAGCTTTGCCCCTACGATTTTTTTGTTTCCTTCTGTCATCGTCATCATCACCACCACCTCTTTCACAATCTTTCGGATAAAACTCTACTTTTCTGCTTTCTGATACGCTTTCCCAAGAGTATTCAGCTCAGGTAAGTTCTTTATAGTCCACGCCAGACCAAGCATATTCCACAAGAACGCACGGTCATGTGGTTCGTCTTTGTCGCCTCTACGCCATTTCAAGTAGTGACGCACTCCGCAATCCAAGAACACCCAGCAGGGCATACCGTTCTTCCAGTTGTTTTCACCATATTTCTGTGCCCCTCCCTCGTACTGCTTGGAAGCCTCAATCATCAGTGTTTCCAAAGGCAATTTGATTTCATCGGCAAAACTTCTAAGAGCGGCGTAAATGTGATTAACATTTGTCGGCTGCTTAGAAAGCTGAGCAAGATGTTTTATGGTATCAGAAGGTAATAACTCTGCCACTTCTTCCAGCGGAAGCAAGTCACATCTTCCTTTACCTTCTGCAAAGTCTCGAATTGCTCCTGTGCCAAACTCTCTTTGTTTGCCACTATCTTTTATTACAGGTACACCATTGTTCTCCATCATTACCTTTCTCCTCTACATCAGTTTTTACATTGGCGTACCCCCTCAATAACTTCGCTTTTACCTAAGTTTCATCCAATTTTGCAAAGTTATTTCGGTTTTAGTATCGCCAACATTAAGAAATACTATTCGTTTGCCGTAGCAAGCTTATACAATTCCTCAGCTGATTGTTTAACAGAATATACTTTTTCTACACAGGCCTCCATATAAGAGCTGCCAGCACAGTAGTAGATTCTGCCACAGTCCGGGAAGTCTTTATATGTCACAACACCCCACACATCGAAGGGTTCTCCATTTGTCGGTTTAATTCGTAAGCCTAAAGATAAGCCTTTTGCCATTAAATTTCACTCCCTTAACCTAATTTTGGTTGTTACCTCAATACTACTATACTCCTATTTTAACCAAAAGTCAATAGAAATATGCGTTTTTTGGATATTTTTACGAAAAATCAAACATTACTCATACATTTTGAACTATATGAGGCATGAAAAAAGACACCGATAAAACTCGGCGTCTGTCTGATGGGGAGGTTTAAGGAAGTATCGCCTTATCATAGATAAAGTCAACTACCTTGTGATATAACAGTATATGCTTAACATAAGGCATACCGAACATTTCAATCTTTTCTTCGCCGCCTGCATTGATTTCAGTCATGTAAGGAAGTACTTCATCATCTGTCAGCTTAATACCTTCCTGCTCAGCAATCGCCTGCACAAGTAAAGTTCTCTGTGCCTCTTTGATGTTGTTCTCTCTGAACTTTTCAAGTAGAGCTTCCTTGGTGTCTACCTGAGCATATAAAGAAATATAACTCTCAAAGCTTATACCCAAAACACCTGCTTGGTCTGTAAAGAAAGCCACAGTAGCGTCCTCAAAGTACTTAATATAGTCCTCAGGAAGCTTCTCAACATCAATAAGTTCCTTAGCTTTATCAGTCAAATAATCTGCAATATAATTACGAATTTGCACCTTCTGAGTTTCGTCACGCATTGCAGTCAGTGCTTCCTCAGCAGTCTTCCAACCACGGTACTCCTCTAAATGCTCTTTCACGATTTCATCGGTAAACTCACTGCGTTCCTCGATATAGTTGATTGTGGTCTTGAATACTACGTCTTTACCCGCAACCTCACTATACTCGAAGTCAGCTGGCATAGTTACATAGATGTCGAAAGTTTCCCCCGGATAATGTCCGATAAGCTGGGTCAAGAAGCCTTCAACATAAGCATTGCTTCCAGCCACCACAGTGACGCCCTGCTCCTTAGTATTACCTGCCTCAAAAGGGTCACCATCCACATAGCCGATAAAATCTATGTTTACTCTATCGCCTTCCACAACGGCTCTGTCCTTTACCTGCTTTACATAGTCGTAATAGAACATAAACTCATTAAGCTGAGCTTCAATGTCTGCTTCATTAACAGTAGCCACTTCCTCAGGAATTTCAAGTCCTGCATACTTGGGAAGCTCTGTCACGTAATCGGATGTCTTATAATCACGAGTAAAGCCGTCGTTATCAAATATATGCCCGTAATCAAAGTCGCTGGTCTTTATAACATCTGTATTCGGCTCATCTACAGGTCCTTCTGTCTTCTTGTCTGCACAGCCCGCCAACATACCTACCGTCAGCGCCATAATACACAAAAACGCCAATAATCTTTTCAAGTTAAGTCCCTCTTTCTTTTCAAATTTTGACCCCCAAGGGTCACTCTAATATATGTCTACAGGGCGTCCAATCGCCGTAAGACGCCCTGATTGCTATTAAGACGAATAAATCTATAACCAGACACCTAAAGGCGTCTTAAAACGCTTTCTGGAGCTTTTAAGGGTATGAAAAATTACTTACCCAACTCCACAAAATCGTTGAACATGAACCTAATCTTCTCAACTACCTTGTCAGTGTGCCAATGCCCACAGTACCAACGCTCATACTTCAAGCCGTCCTCAATCCCGCCAAGCCACTGCTCTGTTGACCTGTCAACCGTGGACTGGTCGATATGCGGTAGGAACTTCTCCTTCGGAATTACTCTCTCAGGACAAGTGTGCGAGAATACATAATCAACCGTGAAGTCGATGTCGGATAAAACCTGTCTTACTCTCGCCTTGATTTCGTCTGACGGCTGTTCGTCAGCCCACCATTTCATACCACGTGCCAGCCTTCTCGGTTTGTCGACGCTGTACGCCCCTCCAAGGATAAGTGCCTTCTTTCCATCGAAGTCGTAAACCTCTCCATCCTTTGCGAATAGAAGTGACGGGAATTCTGGCTCTTGATAAACAACCCCGCCCTTGAAAGGAACTTCTTTGTAGGTTTCAATATTGCTCGGTCTGCACTCATGGTTACCGTGAACACACAGCAGCGTAATAGGAAGCTGTTCAAGCTTCGCCTTCAACTCTCTGTCCAGCTCACCACCCTCGTGATTGATGACCGCATCCCCCAGAATAACGAGGATGTCCTCCTTAGTCGTGTCCTTACAGTTGCAGAAGCTTGCTACTGTGGCAAATCCCCTGTGCTTGTCGCCAGTTACGTAAATCATTGAATTTGAACCCTCCCTAAATGTATTTTATAAAAGTACTACTGTGTTACGAGTCAACTGCTCCCACTTAACTTCTGACGAAGTTTGAAGTGGAAGCTTGCGACTACCCACCCCTTGCGGATAAAACTGTCTTCAAGTGCTTCGCAATATGATACGCAAGCTTCACTGGCACAGCGTTCCCTATCTGGCGGTACTTGCTTTCCAGCTTACCTACGAACTCTATTTCCTTCGGGAAGGTCTGCAACGCAGCACACTCTTTGTAAGAGTAACGTCGTGTCGTACCACCTTCACCAAACGCCCAAGCGTCCTTACCCAGCTTCACCATCGGAGGCGATGATGGGTGTATCGGTATCTGCCTCGCCGTAGCCAATATGGTCTGCGATACGTCAGTGAACTCTCGCCTACGATTACGCATTGTGAACCACGGACTAAATGAGCCTGAGTATACCTCATCAGGTGTCGGCTCTGGAAGGTCTTTCAACGCTTCACCGATATTCATAGACTTTCCTGTGTACGCCGGGATTGCGTAATCGGTAATGTTCAGGTCTTCTCTAAACCCTGTGATGATTACCCGCTCCCTGTCCTGCGGTACTCCAAAGTCCTTGGCGTTTACCAACTGATAAAACACGGTGTATCCCGCAGCACTGAAATCCTCAATAATCTGCCTTATGACTTCACCCTTGCCCAACGTAAGAATTCCTTTGACGTTCTCACCGATAAAACACTTCGGCTTCTTTGCCTTTATAATCCTCACATACTCTTTGTAGAGCTTGTTCCTTGGGTCGTCTATGACACGCTTCCCGCCCAGACTATACCCTTGGCAAGGAAAACCTCCCAGAAATACATCACAATCAGGAATAGTGCTTGCGTCTATCTTTGATATGTCCTTTTGTACTACCGTGGTTTCAGGACTGTGCAGTCGGTATGTAGCACAAGAATCCCTGTTGAAATCATTCGCCCAGAGTATCTTGTAACCCGCCTGCTTGAAGCCTAAATCAAGCCCGCCTGCCCCACAAAATAGTGAACAAACCTTGTACTCCTCCATATAATCCCCCTCACTACGCTGTGTATTGTGCTTTTTGAAGTGCATTACATAAGGCACAGTTTAGAGGAATTATAGCTATACTTTGCAGTTAGGAAGGTTCTTTGCCCAAATCTTCCCCAATACTTCCAACTGCTCTGCTGTCAGGTTCTTCTTACTCTGACTTCCATTCTGAGCCTGAGCTTTCATTCGTGCCTTTCTCTCCTGCTCACTCCACCCCGGACTTCTCCCACTCGTATGCCTTTTTTCACCATTGTGCGTGTCTGTGAACTACCGCCACTTATAGAAGTGGAGGCTTCGTGGTCAAGGTAACTACCGTTACCAGATACCCCACGCTCAAAGGGCTGTTCCTTCCCCGAATTGCAGTACGCAATTCATCTCCCACTTTCGCTTCGCTTAGAAGTGGGAGAATTCTTGCTAGGTTTTAGTTAAAATTTTCCTTGTAGGTCGGCTTCTCCGCTACGTGCTGTCGCATTTTCTCTTGATACTTCGGTCCAGTAAGCCGTGCCGACAACATTAAGCCGAAGGTCTGTCTATAAGTCAGGGAATCTAAACCGTGCTTACGGATTGTATGTTCTATAAGCTTATCAAAAGCCATTCCGCATACATGGCAAATAGGACGCCCTTCATCGTCGTAACGAACTTCTCCATACGGAGGAAGCTCATGCCAAACGCCACCCTTCTTTATATACTTCCTGCAGGATACGCATAGCTTGCCGCTGGTTATCTTAACCCCACACTTCGTACATACCTTCATCCCGATAAAATCCTCCTCAGGAAATTACCCTGACTATAGTGTAAAGCAAGAGCAGTACTCCCAGTGCAGCCAATAAAGCTACACCTACCTTGGAGTCTCTGTTAAGCCCTTCCTTAGGCTCGTCATAAGGGGATACCTCAAACCCCATACCTGTTATGCACTCCACAACTTCGTCAGCTGTGACTTGACGTTCGTTAAAAGTGATAACCCCCAGCTTCTTTTCGCTATCTACATTCACCAGCAGGACACCTTTCAGGTTCTTCAAGCCGCTGATGAGTGTTCTTTCATCCTGCACTCCCTGCATACCCTCGATATTTATAGCAAGCTTAACTGTTCCTCAACCTCCTCAATTTTACTCAAAGCTTGTAATTTGTTCTGTTGACCTGCTTTACAGCAGGCACACCGATAAAAACAAAGGACGCAATGGATAAAATACCCACTGCGTCCTTAAATCTATATAAACGAGTAGACGCTGTGAGGGGGTGCACCGTCTACCCGGCTTGGCAAATTAGTTTCTACAAAACACCTGCAAATTATACTGTTTCAACAAACTCAAAGCCAAATGATGTGTATAAATTAACGGCTTTCTGATTGTCCAAAGCTACATCCAGAATGACTTCTTCGCACCCAAGATTATACGCTGTATGTAGAGCAGAATTCAATAAATATTTACTCAATCCCTGCCCTTGATATTCCTTCACTATTGCGACGTTACACAATATGCGAAAGTTCACATCAGGAGTTACCCGCCTCTTTTCATCCTGTATTAGTGCGTATATTCCTGCCAGACGCCCGTCATCCGTGTACCATACGTAGCTCCTCTTATAGATTTCCTCCTTCAACAACCATAAAGCCAGCCTGTGGTTTAGGGTATGTCCAAACACGTCCAAATAAATCCTGCAATACGCTTTATAATCGGCTCGATTGGACACTTTGTAAGCTACCCCATACGACGGCAACGGGTAGTCCCTTACTTCCTTCCGCATGGTTCTCAATACCTTTTTCACCCGTCAACTCCTTAATAGTTCGATGGTACTGCGTGAAAGGCGATACCTATAACCTTGCCGTCTACATCCTTAACCAAGTACGCCCTCATGTGCAGATAATCAGCAATATTCTCAGCAAACCCGTCCTTTACAGTATTTGCGTCTTTCAGATTGACTTGTTCATCACCCATCAACCCGTCTTTGGCTAAAATATAGCCATCTTTATATTCAAGCACTACCCCTTCACCTGTCGGGTCTTTAAGCAAAGCCCCATAGTTTATGAAGGTCAGCTTGTCGGATAAATCCTCTCCGCTTGTCTTTACTGCCTCAGTTATGCCTGTGACCGCAGCCGTCGGCATATCAGGGTCTACGTTACCGTCCAACTTATTCGGTGCTTCCGTTCCGTCCATAACCATCTGAGTGGCTACCAGTACAGCTACGTTGCTGTTCCTGAATATTCTCAGTGCGTTAATAACGTCAGGTCCATACACTATCTTGTTGTCAAACGGTGAAAAATCCGCTCCCTGCATATCCAAGAAAACCCCAGCGTCCTGAATTCCTTCCTCAACTTGTTCTTCTTCGGAATCTGAACTTGATGGTTCTTCTTCGGAATCTGAACTTGATGGTTCTTCTTCGGAATCTGAACTTGAAGGTTCTTCAGTAACCTCAACCTGTGCAGGAGCACGCTTTTCAACTTCATCCTGTTTTCCACACCCTGAGAGTGCGAATAAAGCCAAACAAAGCATGATTG
>Ga0209608_1003160_pt1 | contig 10652 bp, 9 predicted proteins | sample AD_UKC130_MetaG_FD_184428 | JGI IMG/M metagenome (GOLD analysis project Ga0209608, IMG submission 184428) | Active sludge microbial communities of municipal wastewater-treating anaerobic digesters from Canada - AD_UKC130_MetaG (SPAdes) (version 2) | ecosystem: Engineered > Bioreactor > Anaerobic... | reverse complement strand
TGCTGGTGACGGTGCCCACGAGCATCCTACCCAGGGGTTGCTCGACATCATGACGATCCGGCGCCGCTTGGGACGTATCGAAGGCCTCACCGTGGCCCTGATTGGAGACATTGCTCATAGTCGAACCGCACGGTCGAACATCTGGGGACTCACCAAATTGGGGGCCCATGTGATTGTTTGCGGTCCGTCCACGCTTGTATCTCCTCTATGGCGGGAATTGGGGGTCGAGTACTCCTACAATTTGGATGATATTCTCCCCCGGGTGGACGTCTTGAATCTCCTCAGGATTCAATTCGAGCGACAAACTCGTCGCCCGTTCCCCTCGGTGCGCGAATACGCGAGTTTGTACGCCATGAACGCCGCGCGGTTATCGCGGGCCAAGCCCGACATCTTGATCATTGCCCCAGGTCCCATCAATCGGGGTGTGGAAATCACGGCCGATGTCGCCGATGGTCAGCACTCGGCCATTCTCGACCAGGTAACCAATGGTGTGGCTGTACGAATGGCCGTTCTGTGGCTTCTCATAACGCGACAGAAAGAATAGCTTGGACTCGACCAATTCTGAGAGAACGAAGAAACGATGCAGATATCTGCCAGGTGAACGACCATGGAGAGACTCCTAATTCGTGGTGGCCGGGTCATCGACCCAAGCCAGGGTCTGGATCGGGAAATGGACATCCTCATTCAGGGCGGGCAAATCGTTGAATACGATCCGCCTGTCCGTGGCGACGAAGTCGTCATCGATGCCAAAGGCAAGATTGTTGCGCCCGGGCTCATCGACATGCATGTCCATCTCCGGGAACCGGGACAGGAGGACGATGAAACAATCGCCACGGGCACAGCCGCGGCCCTGGCCGGCGGTTTTACGTCCATCGTCTGCTGCCCAAACACCGATCCACCAATTGACTCGCCGGCAACCGTGGAGTTTGTTCGGCAAAAGGCAGCACGGGCCGATAACTGCCATGTCTTTGTCATGGCTTGTGTAAGCAAGGACCGCAAGGGGCAAGAGTTGGCCGAGATTGGCCAATTGGTTGCCGCCGGGGCTGTCGCGTTTACGGATGATGGCGCGCCTGTCTATGATCCTGAACTCATGCGACGGGCCTTTGAGTATTGCCTGATGTTCGATAAACCCGTCTGCAATCATTGCGAAATCCCAGAGTTGGCCCGAAACGGAGTCATGCACGAGGGCCTCGTGTCCCTGATCCTTGGTCTCCCTGGGATTCCGGCGGCAGCGGAGTCCGTCATGGTTGCCCGAGATATTGCCTTAGCAGAGGCCACCGGGGGCCGACTCCACGTCATGCACGTGTCCACCTTGGATAGCGTGGAGGCAATTCGTCGTGCCAAAAAACGCGGAGTTCGGGTCACCGCGGAGGTAACCCCGCATCATTTCACCCTAACCGACGAATGTCTGAGGACTTTTGATTCAAACTATAAGATGAATCCCCCATTACGGTCCCGGGACCATGTGGAGGCCTGCATCAACGGTTTGCGCGATGGGACGATCGACGTGATTGCCTCGGATCACGCACCCCATGCTAAAGAAAAGAAGATGCAGGAATTGGACCGAGCCCCCTTCGGGATCATTGGGCTCGAAACAAGCCTGAGTCTGGTCATCACCAAACTGATCAAACCGGGGCTTTTAACGTGGTCGGAGGCCTTGGCCAAGATGACGATCAATCCCGCCAGGATTCTCGGTCTCAACAAAGGAACGCTGGCCATCGGGGCGGATGCCGACGTGACCATTATTGATCCTAACTACCAATGGGTGGTTGATCCGAGTGCTTTTCTCTCAAAGGCCCGCAACACTCCCTTCGCGGGATGGAAACTCGAAGGTCGGGCAACCGAGGTCATTGTTTCGGGTACAATTAAGTACAGGATTGGCCCTTGAGGCCAACCCAACTGTGGCTAACTGCGTCCCTTAGCAAGAGCCTCCCGCAGACCCGGGGTTTGCTTTGCCCCGACAATGGCACAAAAGCGGCGATGATTCGCTTTTTGATTGATGGTTACAATTTCCTTAATGCATCCGGAATCGATACCCAGCGCTTCGACTTTTCCGGGACTACCCCTTTGGAACGTAGTCGCTTGGCGTTATTGGATTTTCTTGTCACCCATCTTACGCCCGAGGAAATCTCAGAAACTGTCGTGGTCTTCGATGCCCGGCATTTTCTTCGGCCTCAAGCGGACGAGTTTACTTATCACGGCTTGACCGTTCGCTTTGCCGCCCGCTACCCCGACGCGGATTCACTTCTGGAAGAGATGATCCAATCTCATTCTGCCCCGAAACAATTGACCGTCATTTCAAGTGATCATCGTATCCAAAGGGCGGCACGCCGACGTAGGGCCAAGTTTATTGACAGCGAATCTTGGTACCGTCACTTGTGTGCAAGACATCATCGTCAAGGAACGACTATCCAGTCAAAGGCGGGAACCGAGGATAAAGAGGTGGTGAATCTTTCCCCTCATGAGTTAAACCAGTGGCTAGAGGAGTTTGCTTCGTCGTGCGAGCTTTCCGAGGAAACACCTCATTCTGTCAGTGAAACACGGCGTCCAGAATCCAACGATCGGGAACACCCTACAAGCAGCAACTCCGGGGACGAAGCTGTTCCCGGCAAATCGGACGTGACCGACACCATGCCAAATCTTACGGCTTACTCCGTTGAAGAATGGGCCAAACACCTGGGCGTCTCACCTGACAAGCTGAATCTTCCGATTGATGCTTTCAAGGACATCGAAACACCCAACAAAACACAGCATGGTAAAAGAAAACGCCGTCAATAAATAGGCGTTGCCATCGGCAGCAAGTTTTTGACTGGCGATTGCCGAAGGCGATTTCGATCGGACCCATCCCAAGGTACCAATCTAAGAATTGCGATTGGCGCCCGATTGCGTCAAACGGTTGATTGCCTTGTCGGCGATGTCTTTCCGACACCATTTCCCGGGCCAACTGATGCATTTTACGGCAGCATAGGCCTGATACTTGGCCCTAGCAATGTTATCCCCGAGGGCAGTAACCCCGAGGACACGTCCGCCCGAGGTGACAACCTGCCCCTCTCGGATGGTCGTCCCGGCGTGGAAGACTTTTACATCGGGGATCTTCGCCGCCTCTTCCAGCCCATGGATGGGGAACCCTTTCTTGTAGTCGCCCGGATAACCCTCGCTGGCCATAACCACGCAAACGGCCGGACGGGGATCCCATTCGAGGGGTTCAATGCGGTCCAGCCGACCGTCAACCGCTGCGTCAAGGATCGCGGCAAGATCTGATTTGAGCCGCATCATAAGGGGTTGGCACTCGGGATCCCCAAAACGAACGTTGTACTCTAACACTCGAGGACCTAACGGCGTAATCATCAACCCTGCGTAAAGTACCCCCTGGAACGGGCAACCATTTTTCTTCATGGCATGAACAGTCGGCACCAAGACGTTCGCTTCAATCCAGTGAAGCATCTCGTCGGTAACCACGGGCGCCGGACTGTAGGCGCCCATGCCGCCCGTGTTGGGGCCGGTATCTCCGTCGTACGCGGGCTTATGGTCTTGAGCAGGCTGAAGCGTGACGATCGTCTTGCCATCAGTAATTGCCAAGACACTGGCCTCTTCGCCATGCAACATCTCCTCGATGACCAACCGATTCCCCGCAGCCCCAAAAACCTTTCTTACGGCGATTCTCTCCACGGCCTCCAGGGCCTCTTCCCGGTTCTTGCAAACGATGACCCCCTTTCCCGCCGCCAATCCATCCGCCTTGACGACGATAGGGACGTCCTCGCGATCGACCAGATACCGGCGTGCCGATTCGGGATCAGAGAACACCTGAAACTCGGCCGTGGGGACGTTCCCACTTCGCAGGAGTTGCTTGCAAAAGACCTTGCTCGACTCCAACTGCGCAGCCTCGCGGTTCGGACCGAAAATCCGGAGTTTTTCCTTCCGGAAGGCGTCCACGATTCCGGCCGCTAACAGCGCTTCCGGGCCGACAACCGTCAGGTCAACACCGTTTTCCTTAACGAACTTGATCAACTGCGCGAAATCGGTTTCCGGAATCGGGACATTCTCAGCATCTTCCGCCGTTCCGGCATTGCCAGGCGCGACAAACACCCGATCCACCAATGAGCTTTGCTTAAGTTTCCACGCAAGGGCGTGCTCACGTCCACCGCTTCCGATCACCAAGACGTTCATTGACCGACAACTCCAAATAGCCTATCTCAAGCTCTCACAAGTGACCAAATGCTGATTCTAGGGAATGCAGCTAAGCCTGGAAAGGATGCCTGTGTGAGGCAGGTCACCTAGCACGCTGTTTAGAGCCTTCCCAAAAAGTCCCCCCTCTCCCTCCGGGAGAGGGTTGGGGTGAGGGCAAGCGAACGTCGGAGTTGATCGAGGAAACCGGCAGCGATTCGAGCTACCCTTCCCCCGACCCCTCTCCCGGCCAGCGGGCGAGGGGAGATGATGTCATAGGCTCTTAGTGCTTCAGCTTTCTAACAAACCAGGCGTTCGGCGGAGTTTCGGATTGGCCCGGCGGTCCTACGGGCGCTTGCCTTTTTCCGCTGGTGACCGCTCGAGACAAATCCAATTGAGGATTTAGCACGGAAATGCCCGAATAAACTTTATGATTTCGGCAAAGTCTACGAAAGCTCTCCGTAGGAAATGCGGGGACAATAGAGTAAAATAATCGTTTTGGGCAACTCAGGTAGCTTTCTCAGATCATGTCAAACCTCACCCATAAAAGTCCCGCATTAAAGTTCTCTGGGGGCTTCTGCACAAGTTGCGCGAAAACCTCCCTCGCGATGGAATAGTGTGATGACAAAAAACGGAGTCAAAACAAAGGAAGTTGGGGGCTACCGCGACCGACCATGGATCCCACGCGTCTGGGATGGCATTACCTTCCTTGGGTGGGTTAGGGTCATGGCCCACCACCGCTTCCGAATCGCCCCGCGTCGCCTAGGAATGGCGATCCTGATTACATTTCTTGGGCTGTTCAACTCGTTTTTGGCCTTGATTCAGCAAGCAATCCTGGGAAGAAAGATTAACCGGACTAAACTGCCCGGCGACCCCATCTTCATCATTGGTCACTGGCGATCGGGAACCACGCTTCTCCACGAGATGTTCATTCTCGATCCTCGGTGGGGCTTTCCGGACAGTTATGCCTGTTTCGCGCCAAACCATTTTTTGATCTCGCGATGTTTCCTGGCTCCGCTTCTCGGGCTTTTGATGCCCAAGATGCGGCCGATCGATAACATGCCGTTCGATTGGAACAGACCGCAGGAAGACGAATTTGCCCTCTGCAACATGGGTTTGCCTTCACCCTATTTGAGTCTGATCTTTCCCAACGAAAAACCACGTTACGATGCCTACTTGACGCTAGAGGGGCTCACGGAGAAACAACTGAGTCGATGGAAGCGAACATTCCTATGGTTTCTTAAGGCCGTGACCGTACGGAATCCGCGGCCTATGGTCCTCAAATCTCCGCCGCACACCTGCCGAATCCGCGTGCTTCTGGAGATGTTTCCGCAAGCGAAGTTTGTTCACATCTATCGCGATCCGTACGCCGTATTCCCTTCGACGGTCAATCTGTGGAAGCGACTCTCAACGGACGAGGCCCTTCAGATTCCGCATCATCAGGGCTTGGAGGAACGGGTCTTCGACATCTTTTGTAAGATGTATGAAGTCTTCGAAAGGGATCGAGAACTCATCCCCCCGCACCAGTTCGCGGAGGTCAGTTACGAGGCCCTTGTGGCGGATCCCGAGGAAGAAATGGAACGCCTCTATCGGGAGTTAGACCTAGGTGACTTCGAAATCCTTCGTCCTCGTTTGAGGCAGTTCATTGCCGAAAGATCCAATTACAAGCGTAATCGCTTTGAGCTGGCGCCCGCTCTGAAGAATGAAATCGCGCGGCGGTGGGGATTCTTCTTCCAGAAATATGGATACTCCATCGAGCAAACAGAAGCGGCCGAATCAGTGCCCTCCGCCAATGTGACGTCTCCGCAGAAAAATCCCCTGGGCTAACCGAATTTGATCTCCGACAGAAGGCGACCTCATGTCAGTGATTATGCCGCTTTGGGGATAGAGGGCTTTTTGCCTTTCAAGTGATAGACGTAGGCAAGGACTTCTGCAACGGCTGCGTACAGTTCCTGCGGGATCGGCTGGTTGACTTCCACCGTTCGATAAAGGGCCTGAGCGAGGGGTTTCTTTTCAATGACAGGCACACCGTGCTGTTCCGCGAGGCGACGGATCCTTTGGGCTACTAAACCGGCTCCTTTAGCAACTACGATTGGTGCCGCCATTTTCTCCGGGATATATTGCAGCGCCACGGCCAACTCCGTGGGGTTGGTCACCACAACGTCGGCCTTGGGTACGGCCTGATTGACCCGATTCAACATAAGCTGCCTTTGCACGACTTTTCGCCGCGCCGCAATTTGGGGATCACCTTCTAGATTCCGCATTTCCTCTCGGAATTCCTGCGGCGTCATCTTCAGGTCTTGTTCGCGTTTCCAGTACTGGAAGCCGAAATCCAAAATGGCCAGTACAAGCAAGGCAATACCAAGACGAATCGTTGTCCAAATGAGGAGTTCTACGATGTAGGCTGCGATCTCAACGGGGACAAGGGAACTTAACCCGAGGATTGTGTCAAATTGTGTCAACAAATACACGGCGGCGACAGTTCCCACCGCCAGCATTTTCAAAATACCGAAGCCTAGACGGACAAGATTTGCCAGTGAGAAGATTTTTTGAAATCCCTTCAACGGATCGATTCGCGTAATGTCCGGGGCAAGTTTCTGGGGGAGGAATAGGAATCCAAACTGAACAAAATGGGCTGCAATTGAAGCCGCTATGATGGCCAGCAAGATCGGGCCAAGGATGATTGCCAGTTTTTGAGCAACAGTGGTTAACAAAGCGGTGACCACCCCAGAATCGCTTGTAATCAGCACCTCGCCAAGGAATTGCTTTGTCAGTTGAAAAAAGAAATCGCTCAGCTCGCGGCCAAAGAAGAAAAGAGCCAGGGTGCCCGACAGGAGAACAATTGCCGAGACAAGATCGGCACTATGGGCAACGTGTCCTTCCTCGCGGGCTTTTTGCCGGCGATGCTGGGTGGGTTCAATTGTGCGTTCGCCCGCCTGATCCGGCATGGTCGCAACCGACTATTCAAAGCCCCAAGGAAAAAGCTGGTCAAGTGCTGAGACCAGCTCATGCTCAAAAACACCTGTGGTGATACCGACCGTGAGTAGGACGAGGCCGAAGGCCGCCAAGCCGTTCAATCCAAACCCCAGCATCAAGAGATTGACCTGGGGGATGGTGCGACTGATTAAGCCCAAGACAAGGGTCACCACCAAAAGGGCCGCCATGGCCGGGGCCGCCACACGGATGGCCAAGATAAAGCTGGATTGCAGCATGGCCATCAGCAGAGACACGACCTCCTGCGATTGAAACGTCTTGCCGATGGGCAGTTCGCGATAGCTTTCTAGAAGGCCGGCGATCAGCGCCCGGTGGCCGGAAAAACAGAGAAAGGTCACAAGCCCTACGGTCATAATGAATTGAGACATCCCGGTGACTTCGGTCTCGCTTGTGGGATCATAGACGTCATTCATTCCGATCCCGCTGATTCGCGAGATCAATTCGCCTGCCAGTCCCATCCCCTGAATAAGGATCATCAACCCCAATCCTAGGACGATTCCGACAAAAAATTCGCCCCCGGCAAGGAGCGCGAACTCGATCACTCCTTGGGGATTGGGGAGCGCCGTATCCAGTTGGGTGGGCGTCAGCAATAAAGCCAGGGCCACGGCCAGAAAGACTCTGACCTGAGCCGGAATGTCCTTTCTCGAAAACAAAGGTGCCACCGCCATCATCCCGCCCAATCGGACGAAGACGAAGATGAATATCATCAGGTGTTTTTCAAGGATCAATGGGATTGGCACAGTTTCCGTTTTGATGGCTGCAAGAGTCCACTAAGGAAGGTACTATCAAAACATTTCGGGGATATGTCGGATCAACTCCTGGGAATATTCAGTAAGTTGAATAAGGACCCAGGGGAGCGTTAATAAAAAGACTAAGACCATAACGGCCACCTTCGGTACGAAGGCGAGACTCTGTTCCTGAATCTGCGTGATCGCTTGCAACAAACCGATCGCAAGCCCAACGGCCATTCCGGCGAGCAAAATTGGAGCGCTGATTAGCAGCGCCAGCCAAGCACACTCACGAAACAGATCCACGGCGGCCTGTGGTTCCATGGCTCTCGGCGATGTTTCCCTTTCACACAAACGGTTGAAAACTCTCCATAAGCATCCCGACCACGAGATGCCATCCATCAAGCAGGACGAACAAAAGTATTTTGAAGGGCAGTGAGACCAACACGGGTGGCATCATGAGCATGCCCATCGAGACCATGATTGTGGATACTACCATGTCAATGATCAGAAATGGCAGATATATCTGAAATCCGATAAGAAAAGCCGTCTTGAGCTCGCTAAGCATAAACGCCGGAATCAGGACCTGTAGGGGAACATCCTCGTAGGTTTCAGGTTCCTCGTCCAACTGGGCGTAGCGGAGAAAGAGCCATACGTCCTCACTATTGTTGCAACGTTCAATTTGCAGACTCATGAAGCGCCGAATGGGTTGCTGGCCGCGCGACCATGCTTCCTGAAGGCTGATCTCCCTCTTTTGGTACGGCACAACGGCTTCATCATAGACCCGCATCCAAACGGGCGACATGACGAAGAGCGTGATAAAAATCGCTAGGCCCGTGATGACTTGGCTTGGCGGCAGTGTCTGCGTCCCCAAGGCTTGTCGCAGAAGGCTGAGGACGACCACCACGCGGATAAATGATGTCGTCATCAGAATGATGGCGGGCGCCAGACTAAGGACTGTCAGAAGGAGCAAAATCTGGAGGGCACTCGAGAGGCCCTCCGGGCTGGTCCACTGGTCGGGTTGCAATGGAACAGATTGAGGAACTTGCAACGAGACGGGGCGATTTGATTGAGGCGATGCCTCGGCCCTGACCTCTGATGCTGACTGGGCCAAAAAGGAGATGATAACGATTGCTGCGAGAAAAACCTTAAAGGCGGGCAGGAGGTCGCCACGTCCCACGGGCGAGGAACCACTTACGCCGTGCCGGTTATAGAAACCGAACCACCCCGGAATCATCGCATGCTTCCCATCCTTGGGTATCTCATGCTCTCCACACAATTCCAAACGTCTTTGTCAGTAAAACCCTTGTGTGACAGGTACAGTCCGCCCTGGAGCGCCTGTGCCGCCAATGCCTAGCCAGTCCTCGGGGCGTTATCAATATACTGGGAAAAAACTTGACGAAAGACTTGCGTGGCACTGCCGTTCCGTTGCGACGCGCAGATACCCACCAGTCGATCGACTTCCACAGGGTCATCGATCTCGGTTAGGGGTTCAACACCCTCCGAACTCATCGCCACCAACACAAGTTTTCGGCCAACGCGAATGAGACACAACCTCTGCCGCGGCGATAGCGCAGTTGACCCCAGTAATTCGACGGCTTCAGCAGGGAGTATCTGATTGGTCTTTGGCCCTAGTCGCTTCATGCCCCAATAAAAAAGGAACAATACACCAAGGACAATGGCAAGGGCACTAATTGTGGTCATCCAAGGTGCCGTTGCAGATCCAAAAGCGGTTGGGGATTTGGCCTGCGACGTCTGGGAAGTCCCCTTTGCGTCGGGGTGCCGCAAAGGAATCGACGTCTCTGACGCGCGTGAGCTTGCACCAGCCTGCGGAGGTGACACGGGATCGGACACAGGGCCGTCTGCTGGAGTTGTCGCGGAGGTACGTGGATGTTCTCTGCCAGGTGAAGTCAATTCCTGTCTTCCCGCGAAGGCAAAGCCCGGCGTGTTGGAGGGAACAGCCGCCGGCCAATCTCCGCCTGCCTCCCCCTGCCTCACCTGATCACCGGCGGGAAAGCCGCTCAAGTTCGTGTTGGCCGATTGGTAAAAACTCATTCCCCCATTCGTGGCCTGGGATTCCACAAACCCCGACCCTGACCAAGGTCGTCCCGTCGCCTCTTGAGCGCGACACACCCCAGGATGCGTGACAATTACGGCAACGAAAAACAAGAACAGGTAACGATGCCGGGTCAATCCGGGCAAGAAAGACGGCACCCTCATGACGGGCCTTGAGGAAGAAACGACCTCTCTTCGATAGGCCTTGGCAACACCAGGTCGAGGCCTCCTGGAATAAGAGGCCCAAAAGGCGCCGTTGTCGTTAACTAGCATCCGTGCTGCCACGGAAAAACCCCTTCTCGTCTTATCGAGGATTAAGCGTCATCTTTCACATGCGGTTCTTTCCCGGCAATGAGCTCCGCCACGCGAATGCAGAAGTTGTCGTTGAGAACGAGGACTTCGCCGCGGGCAACAAGCCGTCCGTTGACATAGATATCCACAGGGTCACCCGCCAGCTTGTCCAACGTCACCACAGTTCCCTTCCGCAAACGGAGCACGTCCTCCAAATACATCCGCGTTTGTCCCAATTCGATGCGAACATCAAGTTCAACCTCTTTCAAAAGGTCCAGGGTAGCAGCCTGGGTTGAAGGTGGGGCACCGGTGAACTCCGTGAACTGGAAGGCCGAAACTCCCGGCGGAAGCCCAGGCAGACCCTCGTTTTCCAGCGATGCCAGGGCCTGCTCGGCCTGATGAAAGAGATAGTCAAGGTCG